>UOEH01000580.1_pt1 | contig 30933 bp, 24 predicted proteins | sample 1990041 | NCBI WGS metagenome assembly UOEH01 (sample SAMEA4728526, study PRJEB27164) | hydrothermal vent metagenome | biome: marine basaltic hydrothermal vent biome; feature: marine hydrothermal vent; material: mineral | place: Pacific Ocean | collected 2011-06-14/2011-07-23 | depth 1741 m
TGCGGCCAAGTTTTTCGAACCTTGTGGCCAGCCTGCGCATATCTTTCATCTTACAGAAGAACCGCTCGACGATGTTGCGTTGTGCATAAAGGCTGGGATCGTGCGGGATTGGTTTGCGCGCATTGCCCTTCGATGGAATGACCGCAAGCGCTCCTTCATCTGCTATGCCCTGCCTAATTTTGGCGCTCCCGTATGCCTTATCAGCAACAATCGCGACCGGCGGTTTTTCCCAATCAAGAAAAGCATCCATCACCTGGCTGTCGTGAACATGACCACCCGTGATTTCCAGCCGCAGCGGGCGACCTTTGGCGTATACGGCCGCATGAACTTTACTTGTGCGACCGTTGAACGAATTCGTTCAACCGTGAGCGGCCAATACCTTGCTCCAGTTCCCCCCTTTTGCACCGCTTGCTGAGCGATGGGCTTTAACAATGGAGGCATCTATGAAGACCAGAGCGTCATCGCATTCTTGCGCGAGCGCATCAAATATGCCTTTCCAGACGCCACGCTCACCCATCTCGCATAGCGGTTGTAGACAGTTGTTCGCGGACCGTACCGTTCAGGTAAATCGCGCCAGGGCGCGCCGGCTCGAAGGATATAGAAGATGCCGTTCAGTATGCGCCGATCGTCTTTGCGCTTCGGCCCGCGCCCGGCTCTGGCAAAAGCGGCTCAATCACCGCTCACTCTTCATCACTCAAATCAAATCGCGCCATTCAAACCTCCCTAAAGGGAAGCGTGAATCACGCTTTGCATAAGTAAATCAACCAGGTAAATTGGGTTCACACCCTAATTAATCAGTGCGTATTGGTTTTTTCCTGCGCAACCATGTTCCGCGCCAGCGCCCTTGTATACCTGTCGCGCCAACTTCAATATCGATAAGACGGTACCCTTTCTCTCTCAGATTGGCGTTCCTGGTGTTAAGTTGCTTGCGCGTCATTCGCGTAAAAACTTTTGCATCCGTAGAATTGTCACGCATGAATGTCGTGTAATAGGTATCCGATTGATACGAATATATCGCATTCATGTAGAGCGGACGCAGATTGTCTCTATCATAGGCAAATGTCGCAAGCTTAGCGTAATCATCATACGAAAGACGCCATGATGGCAAGGTAAAACGGAGTGATTTATCCTTGGCAAAGATTACGGCGTGTCGTTTTTTACCCCCTTCTTCAAAAACTTCGTGGTCGATCAGTGTCATCTTCCCATCAGTTACTCTTTTCTTATATTCCTCCTTAAAACGCTTGAGGCTCAATGAAGAAAATGATGCCCATTTTAATTTCTTTGAATTTTGCACAAAAAGCGCTGTGATCGTATTCGCGACGAGGCCGTCATCTTCAATATCAGCTAGCCTAAAATTTTTGCCCTCAAACTCTTTCCACTGCTCAGAATAAGCATTCTTATCGTAAGGTAGAACGATCTCCCACAGAAGATTGTCTACATTTTTTGTTGAAATCAACGCATACCGACGACATTTGTACTGCCAATCACTATTGGTGCTAGCACACTGTGTGTCGTAATATGTTTCCACATCAATGACGATGCGCCCACGTTCCTTCATATCCACTACTGTAGCGCGCAGCTTGCTTCGATCAGAAGCAAAGTGAAGATTTGTACGTTTATCAATCATTGGATCGAGCCAACCTTCTGCGGCGACTACAGGAGGGTACGCACAAGTCATCGTGATTGCAGCGGCGCAAGTGAGTGTTGCTTTTTTCATGTCTTTCTCCAGAATTAATTTTGCGGATAGCCGTATTTCGACCAGAGGTTTCGGGCTGGCCACTGAGTGACTTTATTGATCTCAGCATCAACAAGAGGCTCCAGACGGATCTTGTCGCGATCGAGCGGTGACCCATTTAGCAAAATCGCAACCCTGACATCACCTTGCTCACGCAACACCGTCCACGAGCCCGACAAAGAACCGTTGTGGTTTGTTGCGCTACCGCCATACGGTCTTGGTATGACGGGCGTGAAGGCCGCATAACGTACCAGATCATTAGCGCTCGCAATCCATCCGCCATGACTGCTCATCGCCTCCAGAACGAAACCACCATAAGCGTTAGGAACGTCGCTACTATCTTGTGGGAACAGAGAGGAAACCTTCGTCGAAAACGGCTTCCCATAATAACGCACTTCTTCTGGGTAAGCTTCTGCGAGGCGGCTATTGCCGAGGCGCATCTGAGTAACACCCGCCGGCTTTAAGATTTTATTTTTAACATACCGGGCATAGCCGCCGCCACTGGCTTCAACAATTATTTGACCAAGGATGCAGTATCCAAGATTTGAGTAAGGATCAAATCGCTCGCTTGGCCGAGCCCCTGGCCGGAAGTCAAGCGAGCGCTTCGTAAGCACATAGTTCATTATCTGCCGACAGGTTAAAGGTGTTTCTGCACCAATTTCCGCAGCTATCGAGCGCTGCTCAAACATCGGGTTATACTCGTGCCGACTCCACCCGGCACGATGATCAAGCAATTGCTGAACATTGATCAGCGGTATTCTTCGATCACCCAATTGGCCATCTGGCGCACGGCTATCGAGCGCGTTCAACATTGTATCCGTATATTCAAGTTTGTCCTTAGCGACGAGATCACGGATAGCGGACATTGTCAGTAGCTTTGATATACTCGCAGTACGGAACATGTGATCCGGTGTGACTTTCTCAAGCGTATTGATATTGGCAAGCCCTAATCCACAAGAATAAACTAACCGGTTGCCCTTAACGATGGCAATTTGACCACCAGGAATGGACTGTTCTTTCATCTTTTCGACAAGTGCGTCAGAAAAATGTTCGAGCCGGCCGTCGCAATCGCCTCTTCTGGCAATACCATTATTGAGCAGAACAGCGGAATATTTATCAGTTGAGGAACCAAACCGTTCGATATCGAGGATTCGCGCGCCATGCCGGCGCGTCATATTTGTTAAGTCTTTGCCGGAAATACCGTGATAGTACCAGTAAAGTTGTTGTTGATTGTTATCGAACTCTTTCATGATAACAGCATGACGCACGCCATTTTGGGTATCATATGACTCAATATCAATGAGCCGCATTCTGTGATTGGATATTTTTCTTTTGAGTTGGCCTGCGGATTGGTTTCGGTACCAGTACCACCCCACCTCACGATCGCCGGTGTTATCGACCATCACGGCGGCGTATTTCGTAGCGCCGCCTTCTGTATATCGCTCAATATCGATTAATCGTTGATCGAGGTTATCGTATTTAGCCTTTAAGCTTTCAGCTGATTGGTTAAAGTACCAGTACCAGCCAGTCTCCCGCTTGCCTTTATTCAAGACGAATACAGCAGCGAATTTACGCTCGCCATTGACCTTATAGGTTTCAATATCGACGACGCGTGCGTTCTTTTCATCAACGAGCTCGTTAATCGCATCAGGGCTGGTGTTATAAAGCCACCACCATCCGGCGGACTTATGGGCGCCAGTGTTCTTCACCAACGTCACAGAAAAACGTAACGGTGACGTGCTGACGATATCCAGATCAATGATCCGGGCATTGTCATTTGCGATTTTGTTTTTCAGGGCATTTGGGGAGATTGACGTTAAATGCCAGTTTTGCACACGCTCAACTAAAGATCGTTCATCAAGGCCGTTCTTTTGAGCGTTTGCTGCACCAGCCCAAAAGCAGACAAAAAGGAAAAGAATAGTACGAAGAATTTGCATGGTCGTTTCTCCATTTCACAACACTGACGAAGGTAGTCAATCGGTAATCCCCCCATTTTTAATGGGGTCCGTCAGCAGAGCTCACGCGGCCATTTTCAGTTTCATTGCGGGTGTGATCCCGCCGATCCCCATGTTGGGGCGGTCGTTGTTGTAAGTCCATAGCCATTTTGTGGCGTGTTGTTGCGCCTCCTCAATTGTTTCAAAGATATATTGCCCAACCTGAGACCCAATCCATCATTCAGTTGGAAGCCCGAAGGTCTCATCTTGTATCGTTCTTACGCGGCAGAGCTTCATCAGCTTGCACTGGCAGACGATGCTCAGCTTCGCGAAGACGCGCTTGAGTTGATTGATGGCTCCACGCGCCTACCCGTTGTTCCAACCACTCAAATGAACAATATGAAACCGCCCGGGTCACTCTGGATGATGGTTGGGGACCACAGCACAACTCGTCAACTTCACCCAGCGCAATATTTGTCACCAATAGAAGGCGTAGAGAAATATAAGGACGGCAGTGACGATAGCAGCGCCGATATTGAAGCCTGTTCCAGTCTTAAAAGAAATGCCGGCAAGGTCGATGACCTGATCATCGCGCGCCGGGCGTTGGAGCATGGACAAAACGACGCCAAGCCCGACGCAGAGCAGGAACACAATCCCGACCCGGTCCATAAACGGCATCTCCGGCAGCCAAATCTTGAACGCCAACGACAGTGCAAATGAGCCGATGACGGCGGCGATGGCGCCGATCTCGGTGCCGCGCTTCCAGAACATGCCGAGAATGAAAATCGCGACAATGCCCGGCGTGAAGAAGCCGGTATATTCCTGGATGATCTGAAACACCTGATCGGCGCCGCCCAGCAGCGGTCTTGCGGCGAGAACGGCGATGGCGATGGCGGTCAGGCTGGTGATGCGCCCGACGCGGACCAGTTGTCGCTCCGTCGCCTGTTGTCCGAACATCGGGCGATAAAGGTCCATAGTGAAGATTGTCGAGATCGAATTCATCATCGAGCCGAGCGAGGAGACGATTGCGGCAATCAGCGCAGCGAAAATCAGCCCGCGAATGCCGGAAGGAACCAGCTTCATCATTTCCGGATAGGCCTGGTCGGGCTTGGCGAGGTCGGGCGCGAGCACCACCGCGGCAATCCCCGGCACAACAATAATCAACGGCATAATCAGCTTTAAAAAAGCTGCAAACATGATGCCCTTCTGAGCTTCCCTGACATCTTTGGCGCCCAATGCGCGCTGGATGATATATTGGTTACAGCCCCAATAGGAGATGTTCATAATCCACATGCCGCCCAGCAAGACGCCAATCCCGGGGAGGTTTTTGTATTGAGGATTGTCGCGCGATAAAATCATGTCGAATCGCTCGGGGAACTCGACCATCAGCCGTTTAAACCCGGCGATGGCGTCGCCGCCGCCGACCTGGGAGAGCGTAATATTGGCGATCAGCGCGCCGCCGAGGATGAGCAGCGTCACCTGAATAATATCCGTCAGCGCCACCGCTTTCAGCCCGCCATAAAGCGAATAGGCTGCCGCAAACATCGCCAGCAACACCATGCCAAGCATCATGCCCGCGCCGGTCAGCGTGTGGATTGCGGTAGCGCCAAGCCACAAAATCGTCGTCAGATTGACAAAAGTGTAAAGCCCCAGCCAGAACACCGACATTACATATTTAACGCTCGCCCCGAAGCGCAGCTCAAGAAATTGCGGCATCGTATAGATGCGGTGTTTCAAAAAGATCGGCAGGAAGAACTTGCCGACAATCACCAGCGTGATCGCCGCCATCCACTCATAAGAGGCGATGGCAAGGCCGATGGCATAGCCCGATCCCGACATGCCGATGATCTGTTCGGCGGAGATATTGGCGGCGATCAACGAGGCGCCAATCGCCCACCAGGGCAGCGCTTTGCCGGCTAGAAAATAATCTTCCGTGGTCTTCTTGTGGCCCGCCTTCTCGCGTGAGACCAGCGTTGCAATTGCGATTAACGCCAGCGCATAGCCAATAACAATGGCCAGATCTATCGGTTCGAGGGACATATTTTCCTATTCTCCGGTTAAGCGCTGGCGTTTATTCGGTTCGTATACGTTTCAACTGCAATATCGATTCAGGCGACGCGCCCTTGCCGCCCCTACTACTTATTCGCCGTTGCTTATGCCATCGATTGAACATGTTTCAAATATATTCGGCATGCGAACTTGGTAACCGCAAAAGTGAGGCACTACGACGCATAGGGAAACGAACGAGTGTAGTGGTTTTGTGCAAAATACATGTCAACGAAACAAAAGATTGAATTCGACAAGTGATGAAGACATAAAAAATATATCAGCCGCTCTGCTGACTTTCTTGTCGTTTAAAAAACTGCCATGCTGCGGCTAGAGAAGGCGAGGATGCTATGACGCGTATACGCGTTGGACTACTGGGTTACGGGCTTGCAGGGTCAGTATTTCATGCGCCCTTGATATGCGCAGAGCCCACGCTTGAACTTGTGGTTATTGCAAGCCGACGCAAGGAGGCCATCGCTGGCGCTCTGCCGCATGTTGAAGCTGTGCCGAGCCCGGAAGAAGTTATTGAACGCCGGGACATCGACCTTATCATTGTGGCGACACCCAATGACGCGCACTTTCCGCAGGCCAGCGCCGCGCTTGCGGCCGGCAAACATGTCGTGGTCGATAAGCCGATGGCATTAAATGTCAGCGAGGCCGACGCTCTTATCTCCCATGCGGCTGAGGCGCACAGGCTGCTTACGGTATTCCACAACCGGCGCTGGGACAACGGTTTTCTTACGCTGCGGCAAGCAATTGCCGATGGCGCACTGGGCGAGGTTTGCTATTTTGAAAGCCGCTTTGATCGCTTCCGCCCGGCGATAAAACAAGGCTGGCGCGAACAGCCGGGCGAAGGCGCGGGCGTGCTCTATGATCTCGGCGCGCATCTTGTCGATCAGGCCATGGTCCTGTTCGGTCTGCCGGATGCGGTCGAGGCAGACGTCATGGCGCAGCGCACCGAGGCTCGCGTTGACGATTATTTTCACATAGTGCTGCATTTCGGTCGTCGCCGCGCGGTGCTACATGCAGCAACGCTGGCGCGCATGCCTGGGCCCAGCCTTGTCGTCCATGGCAATAAAGGAAGTTTCATGAAATTCGGGCTCGACGGACAGGAGGCGGATCTAAAGACCGGACTGCGACCGGGCAACGCTGCATGGGGCGCAAACGGCGTGGAAGATTTCGCCACCTTAGATGATGGCGCCGGGCCAAAGCGGGTCCCCCTGCTCTCCGGCGATTATCCCGCCTTTTATCGTGGCGTTGCAGCCTCGATCCGAGACGGCGCACGCCCACTGGTTGCGGCAGAAGAAGGGCGCGACGTGATGCGGGTGCTGGCGGCCGCACGCCAGAGCGCGGCTGATGGGCGCCGGATTATGCTGGCCGGCCTACAATAGCGATGGCCTCCATTATCTTCCGTGCGCGTATAAATGCCTTACCCAAGGTCTCCACAATAGACCTTCTACAGTGTGGCGATAGATTAAGCCGTTAAGCTTAGAGATCAGAACATCGCTCTGCGCTTGGTTTCGCATCAATAGGGCAGTCATTATCTTTCACGGAGCCTAGATTTTTTGATCCGACCAGGTAGAATGACCACGCTTCGGGGGGTCGGAAAGAAGGAAGTTAGAGGGGTAGGCATGGCGCGCAATCGATCAACAGGATCTGATTCGCGGCCGGCATTGGCCGGTGAGAACACCTCAGATAGTGTGGAATCCGATAATGCCGAAGACGATAATGCCGAAGACGTGGAAACGGCCTATTTCGACAACCTTCCGGCGCTGCGCCGCTACGTCAATCGCCTGTTAAACTCATCGAATGATGTCGATGCGGATGATATCATTCAGGAAGTCTATGTGCGCGCCTTTGTCGCAAAGAAAACCGAGAAACTGGCTTACGCAAAGGCTTATTTGTTTCGAATTGCCCGTAATTTAACATTTAAAACCAAGGCCCGCAACGCTAATCCAGTAATGAGGCTAGTAGAGGATTTAGCGTCCGAAGGGGTTATAGATAATATAGTCATGCAAGATGAGCAGCTGCATCAAAAGCGGCGGCTCAAAGTGTTCTTTGAGGCCGTGTCGCAATTGCCGCCAAAATGCAGGCAAGTCTTCATGTTGCGCCAAATCGACAGGCTGTCGCATCGTGAGATATCGAAAAAGCTAGGCATCTCAACCAGCACTGTCGAAAAACATATCGCTAAGGGTTTACGAGTAAGTATGAAGTATATGAGCGAGTCAGGATACGACGTTGAGACGGCGACAAATGGCGCGCGCGCCGGCCTTCGCCAGAATAGAGATTAAAGACATGGTGCGGATAGTTTCCCTGCCGAACCTTGAGGGCCTCGAAGGCGAGGCTTGCGCCTGGGTTGCACGCATTGACGGCGGCAATATGTCTGACGCTGACCATCAGGCGCTGAAGGAATGGATCGGTCGCAGCCCGCAACACAAGCGCACCTTTGAGAAGGCGGCGGCGGCTTTCATGGAGTTGCGCAGCCCGTTCGCCGCCCGGCCCACGGCGCAAAATCCCGCTGCGAACATAAAACCTGTATTTGGTTGGCTGCGTCCGTTAGGCGCTTTTGCGGCTGTAGCGGCTACGGTAGCCGTAATTGCTGTCGCAATTCAGTTTCGCTACGGCGCGCCAATGGCTGCTCCTGCGACTTACTATGCCGAAACCGGACAACAAAAAACAGTAACCCTGGCCGATGGCTCGGAGATCATCCTCAACACAAACACCCGCATCGATGTGAAATTTAGCCCCGACGAGAGAGCGGTCGAGTTGGTCTATGGCGAGGCGTTGTTCAGCGTTGCAAAAGACCCGCAAAGGCCGTTCCAAGTCTATACTGATAAGGGAATAGTACGCGCGGTCGGGACAGTTTTTTCTGTCCGTGTGCGCCGGACCGACATAGAGGTGATTGTCGAAGAGGGTATCGTTGAAGTGGCGCCAAGTTCCGCGTGGAGTGCGCCCGACGATGGGAATAATCAAGATAACATTGTCGCGCCGGTGACAAAGTTGACGCCCGGCAGCCGTGCAAAATTCGACGAAACGACACAGACTGTCGTTGCGATTGATGCGCAGGCCCTAGACAAAACGCTTTCCTGGCGGGAGGGTGTGCTTGTTTTTGACGTGGATCCGCTCAGCTACGTCGTTGAAGAAGTGAGCAGATACACCGATATTCGGATCGTCATTTCCGATCCAGAAATTCTGAATATACCTGTGGGGGGTAATTTCCGGGTGGGCGAAACCCAAGCATTGCTTGACGCTCTTGAGGAAGGGTTCGGGATTGAAGTGCAGAGGGTTAGCGATGATTTGGTCTATTTATCGCCTAAGAGTTGAGGGAAATTGGGGAGTTTTCCGAAACTACACGCAAGGCTGGGGCCTGCATGCGGCGGCGTGGCAATCTAGAAGATCTAATCCGTTCTGTACCCGCCTTACAATTTTCGCTAGCGCCGCAGCAGATGTTGGATTGAATATCAAACACCGCGCAAAGCAAAGCAGTGCTAATGCGATATCGTGCGCTGTTTTTGGGCGGCTTATTTTAAAAAAACCTACATTGGGAGAAAAAAACTTCACCGCGAGTAGCGGATTGATCGAGCGCGTAGCTTATATTCATTGGCGCCTGCGTATTCTCTGTTCTGAGCGCCAAGGGATTGGGAATTAAGATGGGTCAGTATCCGGCCCTGATCGCGCTCGGAAGTGCGGTGGCGTTTACTCAAACGTCCAGCGCAATGGCGAAGGAGGTAGAATATGAATTCAATATTCCGCCTTCAAGCATATCAGAAGCTTTGAGTGCAATATCGGAAGAATCCGGAACGTCCCTCCTATATTCCCATGACATTGTTGGGTCCGCCAAAATCAGCGGGCTTGTGGGAAAGCTATCAGTCGAAGGCGCCTTGAAGCGAGTGCTGTCTGGCACAGGGCTCAATGCAAAGGTCACCGATTTTGGCGTCATTGTTGTGACGCTGGCTGAAGCGCCAAATGATAATCTGGAGGGAAGTGTGAACGCCAAAGAAAAATCAAGATTGCTGGGGGGGGTCACATCAATTTTTGCGACACTTATTGGCGGCGCTGCAAATGCGCAGTCTGACGGCACGACGAATGACGAAATTATCGTCACCGGTATTCGGGGCAGCTTGCAGAGCGCCCGTAATACAAAACGCAACGCAGCCGGCATCGTCGATGCTATCGCGGCTGAAGATATTGGCCAGCTTCCCGACACCAACCTTGCAGAATCCCTGCAACGTATAACCGGCGTTTCGATCGACCGCTCCGGCGGCGAGGGTCAATTCGTTACCGTGCGGGGGTTTGGCCCGCAATTTAATACGGTTCTCGTCAACGGCCGACAGATCGCATCAGAAGATCTCTCGCGCGCGTTCTCGTTTGACACCATTGCGTCCGAGCTTGTAAACGGCATTCAGGTTCATAAATCATCGACCGCCATGTTGCAGTCCGGCGGCATCGGTTCGACGATTAACATCACCACCGCCCGCCCGCTTGACCTCGGCGGTTTTAAAATGGTGGCGAATGTCAACGGCGCTTATGAGGCAAATAGTGATAAAGTGACGCCGAACGCGTCAGGTCTGATCAGCCAGACCTTTGCCGACGGCAAATTCGGCGTGTTGCTTGCCGCGTCCTATCAAAAACGCAAAACCCGCCTAGATCAGGTACAGTCAGACGGCTGGCTTGAAAATGTCGGTATTCCGCAGTCTGAGATTAATGGCGGCGCAGGTTTTGCCGGCAATATTTTCTCTCCACGCAATCTCGACAATAAGGTCACATTTGAAAACCGTGAGCGTATCGGCGCTACATTGGTTCTTCAATACGCACCGAGCGAAGACCTTACGTTCACATTAGATGGACTTTTTTCTTCTTTTGACAACAAGACAAACGCAACATCCTTCGGCCATTGGTTTACAGCGCCAAATCTTGAAGACGTTACGGTGGACGAGAACGGCACTGTTGTTGACCTGTTTCAGGAAGTTGGCCTTGCTACCGACTTTCACTCTAAAAAGTTTGACCGCCTGACTGACACATACGCAATCGGTTTCAACACGGACTGGAACGCAAGCGACTCTCTCAATGTGTCTATCGATGCGCATTACTCCAAGGCTGATCGGGCCGCAAACAATGGCGGCGGCAACCAGTTGTCCCTGATCGGCTACGCCAACCGGGTTCGGTTCCAGTCAGACGACCAGGTTCTGCCATGGGTGAGCCAGTTTAACACTGCCAATCCGAATATTTTTAGCGGGCAGCAGGAGATTGAAGGGGTTGCAAATCTTGACCCAAGCGATCCTAATTTTGAACCGGCGGACGGCGTATCAGATTATCTCGATACAGCCAATTCCCGTCCTCATGTAATGCTCCGACGCGGCTTTGAGGTCGATGATGAGGTTCAACAATATAAAACCAATGTGACATGGGATGACGGCGCCACGACCGGTCTGACAGCCATCAGAGCCGGGATGCAATTTTCTCGCGAAAAAAAATCTCTGACGCGTTGGGACAACGAAACGGGTGTGCACTGCGCATTCTGCGGTTATCCGGACTCTCCAACCATACCGGCGGGCTCACAAACCGTGTTTGACGCCGGTGATGATTTCCTCAGCGGTGTCAGCGGCAGCGACAGATTGTTCACGCGGTGGCTTTCGCATGACGGCGAGGCGCAATTTGCATTTCTTGAGGGCGTGAGTGGATTAAATTTCGATGCCGTGCGCCGCGGCAGCTCCTACACGGTTAAGGAACGCACCATCTCCGGCTATGTTGAGACGGACTTTGCAGGTGAAATCGCCTCCATGCCGCTCAGCGCCGTTGCCGGCGTCCGTGCAGAAACTACAAATGTGACAATTTCGGGCACCGATGAACCGATCACACAGCTGGTTATTCTCGACCAGACAGAATTGCTGGCTCAACGTGCAACAGCGGTTCCGATCGCTCTTAAATCGGATTACAACGTCTTGCTGCCGAATTTCTCTCTCCGGCTTGACGTCACCGATAATTTTGTCGCTCGATTTGCAGCTTCGCAAACCATCACACGGCCAACATTGCAGAGCCTGTCGCCAGTATTGAATATTACGACGACCCGGCAAGGCGGCGACTTTAGAGCCAATAGCGGCAATCCGGATCTTATTCCGTTTAAGTCCGATAACCTCGATCTGTCGTTTGAATATTACTATGGCAATGCAAACTACATCTCGGTTGGCGTGTTCCGCAAAGACGTTAGTAACTTCATTGTCACCGGACAGACCGATGAAACCCTGCTGAATGCAGCCGGGTCTGTATTGACGGACCCCTCGACTGGCACGGACACAAATGCGGCCGATGCTGCGGACGGGTCTGCTGTCTTCACCGTCGCCAGGCCAATTAACGGCGAGGCTGCAACCATCAGAGGGATCGAAGCTGCCATACAGCATAATTTTGGCGATACTGGTTTTGGTATTCAGTTGAATGCGACGATTGTTGATGGCGATGCGGATCTCGATCCCGCTGACGTCAATCAGATTTTTGCGCTAACCGGGCTCAGTGACTCCGCCAATGTCATCGGTTTCTACGACAAAGGCCCGCTTGAGGTCAGGGTCGCCTGGAACTGGCGGGATCAATTCCTGCAATCGCTGTCACAGGTGCAAGGCAACGGCGTAACAATCGTAGAATCATTTGCTCAGCTTGACGCCAGCACGGCCTATCATGTGACTGACAATATCAGCCTGTTCTTCGAGGGCATTAACTTGACCAACGAGGTGCTTTTGAAACGCGGTCGATTTAGTAATCAATTCCTGTTGGCGGAAGAAAGCGGCCGGCGGTTTAATTTCGGCGCCCGTCTCAGATTCTAGTTTAGGCAAGCGGGGATAGAATCTAGGCTAAGGCTTGGGGCGGATAGTTCAATATGACTATCCGCCCTAACCCGTATGGAAGGAGTAGCACTATCGTAAAGCCGATAAAATCAATCGTGGTGGTTGGGGGCGGATCTGCCGGGTGGATAACCGCCGGGGTTATTGCCGCGCGTCATAAATCTCACGGCAATGATGGCGTAAAAGTCACGCTCATTGAATCCCCAAACATTCCAACAGTAGGCGTAGGCGAAGGCACATGGCCGACCATGCGATCTACGCTCATCAAGCTTGGTATTTCCGAAACTGAATTTATCCGCGAGTGTGACGCCTCGTTCAAACAGGGCGCGAAATTTGCGCGTTGGATGGATGGGACGGAAGATGACTATTACTACCATCCGTTGATGTTGCCTCAAGGATTTCCAAGCGTAGACCTTGCGCCCTATTGGCATAAATTTACTGCCAATGATCCGAACCCAATCTCGTTTTCTCAAGGCGTATGCTTTCAGGAGGCGGCGTGTGACGCCGGATTGGCGCCGAAGCTGATCACAACCCCTGAATTTGGCTCCGTCGCAAACTATGCCTATCATCTTGATACAGCCAAATTCGCCCCGCTATTGCAGCGCCACTGCACACAAAAGCTCGGCGTTACGCATATTCTGGACAATGTCGTTGATGTCGTCTCTTCTGAGTGCGGTGATGTTTCTCATCTTGTGACGAAAAGCTCCGGCAATCTCGAAGGCGATTTATTTATCGACTGTACCGGTTTTGCATCGGTTTTGCTCGGCAAACATTTTTCAACGCCATTCGTTGACCGCAGCGACGTCCTGTTCATCGATAATGCATTGGCGGTACAGGTTCCCTATGAGCGCGAGGATTCGCCAATAGCCTCTCACACCATCGCCACCGCTCAGAGCGCCGGTTGGGTCTGGGATATCGCTCTTCCGACCCGGCGCGGCGTCGGTTATGTCTATTCAAGCCGGCACACGAGTGAAGATGAGGCGCATCAGGAACTGCGCGCTTATGTCGGCCCGGCAATCGATAAGCTCTCCGTGCGAAAAATTCCAATCCGATCGGGCCATCGCGCCACGTTCTGGAAACGCAATTGTGTCGGGGTTGGACTTTCTGCTGGCTTTGTCGAACCACTCGAAGCATCCGCGCTCGTCTTGATCGAGTTATCGGCGGAAATGATTAGCCAACAGCTTCCCGCCTGCCGTGAAGTGATGGACATCACGGCGAAGCGATTTAACGATGTCTTTTCTTATCGCTGGGACAGAATTATCGACTTTCTCAAATTGCATTATTCGCTCAGCAAGCGCACCGACAGTCAATTTTGGATAGACAATCGCGACCCGGCGACAATTCCGGAAAGCCTGCAAAACCAGGTGGAGCTATGGCGGTATCAATCGCCGGGGGACCACGACTTTACCAGCAACAACGAAGTCTTCCCGGCGGCAAGCTATCAATATGTTCTATACGGGATGGGTTTTAAAACCGACTTCCGCTATCGGGCGCATATGCTTGCTGACGAAGAAAAAGCAAAAGAACAATTTGCGCAAAATGCGGCAATGAAGCAAAAAGTATTGAAAAGCCTTCCGACTAATCGAGAGCTAATCAATAAAATACACCAACACGGCCTACAGAAAGTATAGCGCCCCGCCCTCGCCTTTGGGCCAGGGCGCAGTGTAAAAGCCACGCGGGGACAGAGGGATTAATAGATCATGGCGCGTATAACAGCGATAAACAAAACGCACCATCGCGATATTAAAATCCGCCGCGACAAAGTCGAGGCGCAAAGCGCGAACTCACACATGATACCGGTTGTCGTCAGCGAATTTTTAAAAGCGGCGACACAATACCCAATCGTCTTCACGAAGAACAGGGAAACCGGAAAATTTGCTTGCGTCGCATTGTGCGGGTTTGAACCGGGCGAGAATTTGTTTTGGCGCAATGGCGAATGGGACGGGATTTACGTTCCGCTGAATGTTGCAAGGCAGCCATTTTTCATAGGCTCCGATGATGCGAACGGCAGCGCGTTTGTGCTTTGCATTGATGTTGAAAGCGAGTGCATCGACCAGACCGAGGGCGAGGCCTTGTTTGATGCGCAGGGTGATGAAACAGAATACTTGCAAAGCGTGCAGGCAATCATGGGGCAACTGGTCGATGGCGAATCCCAAACGGGGAAATTCACCGAAAAACTTATTGAGTACGAGCTCCTCACGGAGCTTTCCCTCGACATAAAGTTCGACAACGATGACAAACAAAAAATCCAAGGCATCTACACAGTCAACGAGGAGAAACTAAACGCGATTGCGCATGATGCGTTGGCGGCATTGCACACTGCCGGATATTTGCCGTGGATTTATGCAATGGTTGTTTCGCTAGGGCATATTTACGGCCTGGTTCATCGCAAAAACACAGCCCTGGCTAAAGCTCAGCAGTGGTATCAGGCCGATGGCGAGCAATAAGGCGCGGTTTGGGTTTTCCCGGCGCAGGTGCGCGTAAAATGAGCGAACCGCCAGTGCTCGATTTTTCTATCAATGATGGCCTTGAGATTCACGTTGAGCATATGGGGAACGAACGCCGGCCCGTGGTGATCGTCGATAATTTGCTGCGCCATCCCCAATCCATCCTTGATTTTGCCGGCCGCAGAGGTGGTTTTGCAGAGGATCGAAGTGATTTTTATCCCGGTATTCGAAAGTCTTTGCCAGACGATTACGCAACGGCAATCGCAACTCTGGTCGGGACCGCGTTGCGCGAAGGCCTTGCGATTGAAGGCGCCTTTGAGCCGAAGGCAATCTTATGCGCACTCTCCATTGTTACCAGCAAACCAGCCTCGCTGGCGCCCATTCAATGTATTCCACATATCGACACGTCGCGAAGCGATCAAATCGCAGCTGTGCACTATCTCTGCGACCCACATCACGGCGGAACCTCATTCTATCGTCATCGCGAAACCGGGTTCGAAGCGATTGATGAAAGTAGAAATCACGAATATCGCAAAACCCTGGAGCGACAAGCGACGACAATAGGTCTGCCTGCACGACAATATATCAGCGGGGATACAACATTGTTCGAACGCATAGCGACCATAGACGCCAAATTCAATCGCGCCATATTCTATTGCAGCAACCTCTTGCATGCCGGCGACATTAATGTGAGGAGCGGATTGCCAGCGGATCCAATAACCGGACGGCTGACCGCGACCTGTTTCGTACGCCTTCTCCGGCAATCTTGAGGGCATGGCTTGAGGTATTCGGTCAACCTGAGCGGACACGAAAACTGTACACCAAGGAGCAGTCCCTTTCCTATTTAGATCATCTAAATGACACTCCAATTTGCCATTTGCTCACCGATTCAAACGCTACAAAAGAGGGTCGTTAATGATCATGAAGATAATGTGCCTGTGAATCACAACCAAACCCTTTTTTGTATTCTTGGTCTCACCGCCGACCAGTACTATTTTTCACCCGCTCCGGCGCGCCATTCCCGCACCAAACCGCGAACCGGTCCGGCAGCTGCCGCGAGATTTGTGAGCGGTTCGCCACAAACAGCTTCTGCCAGCGCATCTTTTGGACCGGAAATCACAATCTCGGACTTACCCACGATGATCTCAGTGACGAAAGTGCGGACATAGCGTTTCTTTAGATCGGTAGGCGCGCCATGCAACAATAGCTTAAGATGCCTAGAAGCGATCGTGGCTTGATCAAGCGTGATAGGCGTAAGCGCCTCTTTGACTTGTGCTTCTTGTGCATCAATCAGCTTGATCAACTCGGCGCGTTCATTTTCCGCCCCCGCCATCTTCTCGCGAAACAACTCAGTGTCGCCAGCAATGCCATCGGCTAATGCACCCAGAAGATTGCGGATGCGTTTGTTCACTTGGCCCAACTGACCGCGTAGTTGGTTGAGCACTGACTTGCATCGCTTTTTCCATCTGCCCGTTTTTTAGCAACGGCAGCGACGATCGATTGGGCCCGCTTTGGCGTCAAAAGGCGCCTCGCCAGCGCGTTTAAAATCAGATCATCAAGTTTTCTTCTCGGATCGTCGTCGCCAACCCGCCCGCGCATTCCCCCTTCAAATGCTTGCCTGAACATTTGTAATATCGATAGGCGCCGCCTTTGCCTGTCGTCATCATCAATGGCTTGCCACAGGCTTCACATCAAGCGAGGCCAGATAGAAGAACATTGCTCGTTGAAAGTCGCGGCGGCGTTTTTGTAGGCCTTCGGTCGCTCAACATCATTTGAACGCGATGGGATGTTTCTGCCGGAATGATGGGAATAAGCGTATCGGCTTTTGTGTCTTTCACGGCCATCGTGTAAACCCGCCCGCCGCGCTTCAGGAGACCGAAAACAGGAACCTTTCCAGCCGCGCCGCGTCCTCGTTTCCCTTTGCGTCTGCCGCCGAAATAACTTTCATCGACCTCAACGTCTCCAGCCAGTTCAGCGGTCTCTTCCGCCAGCTTTTCTGCAATCACTAGACGCAACCGATGGTAAAATGCAGCAGCCGTGTCCTTGTTCACGCCAGCAGGTAAACACGCCGTTCGAGCGGGCGTCCCGGCGACGAAGTGTTCAAGCAGCTTGTTCGTCTGATTATGCGTGAATTTTGAATGCTTTAAACGCATCCCGCCATCCTAGATGTTCTAAACATCTGGGACAGCCCCATCTTCAAACCTAAATGGTGGTTTTTGCCCTGCGTCTTCGTCACATCAATAAGCCTTTGGTATGCGCAATCGAGCCCCGGCATGGCCGGCTCTGTTCTTGCGTTAGTGACATAAGAACGATGTAGTATGGGTTTGTTGAATTTTAAGTTGGGATTGGGTGGGCGAGAGCCCTTAAAGACGACTACGCGGTCGGCGTATAGGGCGCCAAAGTCCAACAGGGCGTTTAAAAACAGCGCACATTTTTCACATAAGATTATTGCTGTTGGGCATCGCGGGACAAAAAAATTCGCCCCCGAGAACACAATCTCAGCGCATGAAATGGCAATTGCCCTGGGCGCTCGCGCCATCGAGTTCGACGTGCGCTTCACCAAGGATGGTTACGCCGTTGTTATTCACGACGCGACGGTGAATCGTACGACCGATGGGCGAGGTTGGGTCAAGAATATGACGCTTTGCGAAATCAAGGCGCTTGACGCCGGCTCATGGAAAGGTTCGAAATTTACCGGCGAGCAGGTTCCCACACTGAGAGAAGCTCTGCGTAATATTAAGGAGCGCGCGATAGTCGATATCGACTTTAAGGGCGGCCCGGCAAGTGCTGGCGAAAGTTTGCTTAATATCCTCGATGAGGAAGGTTTTCGAGGCGGTCCTTTGGTCACAATCTTCGCTAGATCGCATCACGTCAAAAGACTTGAGCCTCTTGCACCACATTATGCGCTGCGACCGCACTTCCAAAGCGCTGCAAAAACTCGGCGCCTTACGGAGAAGCTGGGCATAAAAATTATGGGCCTGCGACGTCGTTCTTTCAGCCCAACGCGGGCGGCGTCAATAACGTCCCATGGTCTGGTTCTGTTCACGAACATCATGGGGTGGGCGGACGGGCCTCGCGGTATTGAAGATAGCATCAATGCTGGCGCCCGCTTCATCCAAACCGATAATCTTGACAGGCTGGTTCCTTATCTTCGCGCCCGTGGGTTGCTGGAAACCCGTATCTTAAATGCGGACTTCAGCTATCGTCCATCACCAGAATATGCACGGCCACAATACGAGTCCGAGACAGATCTAACCGACACAAACGTCGAACAAAATACAAAACCTCGCGCCATCAGTAGTCGTCATATCGAAACTCCGGCGGAAACGATAGACAGCCGATGACACCATCATCCGAAACTCTCCAAAATGCAGTGTACCTAAGTTATATGACGTAATGCTACCCCAATCACCTCTATGGAGTTTGCAAAATAGTTTTCTTGCCATTTCGCGCCATCTGAAAACAATAGGCGATTATAAAACTGGTTTGTATCGGCAATGGAAAACTTCGCACAACAAGACAGAAAACATCTCGGCGCACTATGTAATCGCCAGCCATGAAATCATAAACAATAACGTTGCGTATGGAATGTCGCGCAGAAGGAAAGTAATCTAAATGGAAAATCTGGATAGCAAGCGTATCAATGTTGCAATTGTTGGGGTTGGCAACTGCGCCAGTTCCCTGGTTCAAGGAATACACTACTATGGCAGTAAAAATTCTTCCGAACCAACGGGTTTGATGCATGAAACATTAAGTGGGTATCGCTGCAAAGATGTACGCATTGTCGCCGCGTTCGATATCGATGAACGTAAAGTCGGAATGGATGTTTCCGAAGCTATTTTTGCGCCGCCAAATTGTACTGAGGTTTTTTGTGAAGACGTGCCGAAGACCGGCGTTACGGTACAGATGGGGCGTATCCTTGATGGTTATTCAGATCATATGGACGGGTATCCGGATGGGCGTAAATTTATGCCGATGGCTGCAAGCGAGCCGACCAAAGCCGAGATTGTTGCGGTGCTGCGTGAAGCGGACGTCGATGTACTGATGAATTACCTGCCGGTCGGCAGTCAGCAGGCGACAGAATTTTATGCCGACTGCGCGCTAGAAGCCGGCGTCGCCTTCGTTAACAATATCCCTGTCTTTATCGCTAGCGATCCGGTCTGGGCGCGGCGTTTCCAGCAGGCTGGCTTGCCAATTATAGGCGACGACATCAAGGCGCAAGTCGGGGCGACTATCGTTCATCGGGTGCTGACTGATTTGTTCCATAAACGGGGTGTGCCTATTGATCGGACCTATCAGTTGAACACTGGCGGCAACACAGATTTTCTCAATATGAAAAATCAGAAGCGGCTAGAATCTAAAAAAGAATCCAAGACCGAAGCCGTACAGGCCGTCGCTGCGTCGCGTATTGAAGATGAAAATATTCATGTTGGGCCGAGCGATTATGTCCCCTGGCAAAATGACAACAAGGTTTGCTTTATTAGGATGGAGGGACGCCTTTTTGGCGATGTTCCGATGAATTTGGAGTTGCGCCTGTCGGTAGAAGATTCGCCGAATTCTGCTGGCGTTGCTATCGATATGATCCGCTGCGCAAAAGTTGCGCTTGATCGCGGCATCGCCGGCGCGGTAGCCGCGCCGTCGTCGTTCTTTTGCAAGCACCCACCGGTTCAATATACCGACGATGTCGCCTATCAATTAACGGAAGCGTTTATCGCCGGTGATGGTGTCGAAGTTATTCAAACACCGCTGAAATCGGTTGGTGCAAGCTAATTTTTCGGCCGCCATGGCCGAAATTTTATTCGTACTACTTAGTTGTCACCGCAAACGACAAACTCAAAGGCTGAGGACATGACGAGCATCAGCATTACGGCTGTAGCCTCGCAGGAAAACTATGGGCGCCCGGCGCTAATTGAAGATCGTTCCAATCGCTTCTTCATACACCCGCTATCCGGCTTAATAGAAAAGGCTGCTATATATTTCGGGGTCACCGCTAATCAGGTTTCTTTCCTAGGCTTGGCATCGGGCCTGTTGGCGGCAGTTTTTTATTACCAACAGCCTGATCGTACATTTGTGTTCGCCGGTTTTGTGGCGATGGTCGCATGGCATGTTTTTGACGGCGCCGATGGACGCATCGCACGCGCGACAGGAACAAGCAGTGCTTTTGGCCGTGTTATCGATGGAATTTGCGATCACCTCGTCTTCGCCGCTGTCTATATTTCACTCACCCTTTCCCTCATCGATTCCGGCAGGCCGCAATCGATCTGGTTTCTTGTCGTTGCGGCTGGGGTTAGCCATGCGGTGCAAGCGGCGGCGTATGAAGAAAGAAGGCAACGCTTTCAACGGCGATCGAAGGGCGTTGAACGTCACGCGGCGAATGAAAACTTACTTGAGCTTGATGGAAAAAAATCTCTGCTCGCGGAAACTTATGACTGGATACAAAAATTCGTATCCGGTGATCCGGCACCGCTTGATCGAACGCTTGAGAAGTTGAGGAATATTGGCGCGCCCGCCAATATCGTTCAATCCGCCGTCAACAGAACAGCATTAACGGTTCGCCGGTGGTCGATCTTGAACGCTAACAACCGCACTATCATGATAGCTTTAGCGGCAGCCCTCGGCTATCCCGTGGTTTATTTTGCATACGAAGTTCTGGTGTTGAACGCTGTGCTCGTTGCGCTGCTGATTTATGAAAGAGGCGTCGAGACGACAATTGTTAAGGACCTTACGCAAACACTGGAACAGGGTTGATGGCCGGTCTTGGAGATATTCGCGATGTCATGCGCGGCGCCATTGCTTCCTTTTTTGGTTTTGGCGGCCGACTGATAGCACGCACACTCCTTATGATTATTGCCGGTCGGGCATATGGCATCGAAGCACTCGGCATATTGGGGCAAGTCGCCGCGATCGCTGAGATTGCCGGCGCCCTCGGCGTGATGGGGCTCAAACGCGGACTCCTCGATATGTTGAGCTTTGAAACTGAAAATGGCGGCCGCGCCGAGACGCGAATTGCTGAGGCGCTTGGTGTCACCGTGTTTTTTGGTTTTCTGATCTCCACGGCTTTGCTTTTTATCTGGCCGTACATTCTACCTGATCATGCGAAAGTAACACCCCTTCTATTTTTCGCCATACCTGCAATCACCTTTACAGAAGTTGCGCTGGCCGCCATCAAACATAAACGCATCATCAAATGGGACGTCTGGACGCGCGGGATTATTGAACCGTGGGGGTTTTTGTTATTAGCGGTCGCGTTATTGTGGTCAGGCACAATACGCGATGGGCTTGTCATTGCTTATGTGGGATCGAGTTTTGCGGCAGCGTTATTAGCAGGCCTTGGTCTCATTCACGCCTATAGCCTGCGCTCATTAGTTCAGTCAAAGCCGCGATTATCAAATTGGTTTTTTATTATCCGACAAAGCGCGCCGGTAGGCATAACCGATTTAGGGGTTATGATGCTGCGACGCATTGATCTTATCGTATTGAGTATATTCGTTGGCCCGCAAGGAGCCGGCCTCTACTACATGGTTCAACAATTGGCGACAGTGCCGCAAAAAGTGAATGCGTTGTTTGAACCAATGATGTCGCCAGTCATCGCTCGACTGCACAATCGAAAGGATACTGGCAAGATTCGCAGCAACCTTATCGGCATATGCCGTTGGGTGTTAATTCTTCAACTGGCGATCAGCATTCCGATGGTGGTTTTTGGCGACTATCTATTATCAATATTTGGAGTGGGGTTTTCAGCCGGCGCAACAGTGCTTGCGGTAATCCTGCTCGCTGAGCTGATCGACGGAAGCTTTGCAACCGTGGAGACGCCGCTTGTTTTTGCAAAGCCAAAGATACCGCCAACATTGATTTTCATTACACTCATAATAGAAATCACCGTGATCGCCGCTCTCTCCAGCATATGGGGTGTGGAAGGCGCCGCCGTCGGTTTCCTGATCGCAATCACATGTCTTACCGCCGGCCGGCTATACATGCTGAAGAAGCACCTCAACATCAATGTCATCAACGCTGGCTACATTTTGCCGATTGTCTTTGCCGTTGGCGTTTTGGCAGCGCTCGCCGCCATCCGACATTGGATCGGACCCCAACAAGGCCTCGTAATCATCGCCTGTTATATCGCAGGTAGCGTCGGATTTATTTACCTCGTAAAATCATTTGCGTTGACCAATACCGACCGCATACTTTTTCGAGCGCTGACGCAACGGCGTCGCAGATTGGCGACGCCATGACCTGTTTGTGTTCACACTCACCCGCTGTGAAGGAAATATGCTTAAATCCTTTGGCGTAGCTTGGTCCCGATTTGTTTTCGAGCGTGCGCTGGTCGTATTGGTTAGCGCTCTTGTTCTTACGTTCATTGCGTTCAAATTCGCCGGAGGGATATCAGTATCCACGCGGTTGGAAGAACTGATGCCACAGAGCGCGGCAAGCGTCCAAACACTTAATTCAGTTCTCAAAAAGACTGGTAGCTTTGCATCCATACAGATCGTCGCACAGTCAGACAGTGCAGAAACGACACTAGATTTTTTACAAGCCGTCAAATCGGAGATCGATCATCACGACTGGGTCGCGTACAGCCACTACTCAGAAAATATAGAATTCTTGACGCGCCATAAACTTCTCATGCTTGACCTTAATCAGTTGCTAGACTTGGAACGCGAGGTTGAGGGTGCATACCCCGTATTCCTGGCCCGAAAACTATCGGAAGCGGTCGGAACCGACGTTACATATTCTGTGCGCAGTGAAAACGTCTCCGGGGACTCGCGAACAACCCTGGATCAAACGCGCATTGATGAGTTGACCACATCTCTTAATGCCTCACCCGAAGCAGAACGTTTTTTTGCGACGCCGGACGGCCTCACCGCTGTTCTTGTCGTCTGGCCAAAACCGGGACTGGACAAGCTTACAGACGCCAAACGGATGGTCGAAGACGCCCGGCAAATATCACAGAAGTTAGAGAACTCAAGCGGCGGTAAAATAACCTCTGGCGTGGCGGGACGCATTGCGAACAAGGTTGCTCAGTTTGATGCTGTTACAGGGGATTTAAAACTTGGCCTCATATCGGCCATCGGTTTGATTTCAATTCTGATCGGCCTGTCATACCGAAATATTTTTGCCGTCCCGGCCATCATTTTACCGCTGGCGGTTGGGCTGGTGTGGACCCTGGGCCTAACGGCTGCCGTAATTGGCAGTTTAAATTTAATTACAGTTTTCTTGGTGCTTATTCTGTTTGGGCTCGGCATCGATTTTGGCATTCACAACTACAGCCGCTACAGGGAAGAACGGCGACGCGGGCGATGTGTTGAGGAGGCAATCAGAACAGTCATAACGCATACTGGCGGGGCGTCTTTAGCCGCAGCGCTAACCACATCACTTGGTTTTTTGTCCTTGACGCTTACAGAATTTCGCGCCTTCTCAGAATTCGGGTTTATCGCAGGCGTCGGGATCATTCTGATCTTTATATCTATGTATTCGCTCTTCCCCGCTATCATCGCGATCTATGAAAGGCGCGCGTTCTTCGAAACGAAAAGCGTCCGGATTTGGAAGAGGACTAGAAACGCAACACCGAGGGTCAAAAGACCACTGTCGCAAAGCTTTGCATTAGCGATTACAGTTGTATTGTTCATTTTTGCAGTGACGTTCTTGCCGCAAATCTCATTTGAGCGAGATTTCAAAAATCTTGAGGCCAGTCAACCCCCTTCACTCGTATGGGCGACGAAACAAGTCAATCGTATTTTCGGGGGTGGCCATGATCGCGCAATTGTTGCTGTTAAGACGCTAAGCGAACTGGTCGCAATCGATGCATATTTCCGCGAACGCATAGCGACTGAAGAGCAAACGCCAACCATCGAAAAGATTTCAAGCGTTCTTGATTATATCCCGCCAATAGAACTTCAAGACCGCCGCCTTGAGGTTATTCGCCGTCTGGGTAAGCGTATCGAAGGGCTGAAATTTATTGATCAGTCGCTATACAACGCGACAAAGCAATATCTCGCCATAGACAAACTTGAAATATCCGATCTTCCGCAAGCGCTGCAACGTACATTCGTAGGTACAAAAGGCGACCCCGGTTACCTCCTGTATATATATAATTCCGTCAGCATGGACGACAGCGTTCTTGCGCGTGAGTTCTATGATGATGCTGCATCTTTTCGCGTGAACGGAAAAAACTACGCCGCCGCATCAGAGGGCTTCATTTTTGTCGAAATGATCGCGTTGATGAAAGCTGATGCGATGAAGGCCATTAGTCTTGTGACCCTGTCAACTGCGTTGTTAATCCTCTTATTCACGCGAAGCCTGAAAGCTACGGCTATTATCCTTGCACCGCCAATATTGGGCGTACTCGTTACTTTGGGGATTATGGGCGCAACAGGGCTTTCCCTATCGATTGTGAATATGGTGATCCTTCCGTCGCTCATTGGAATTTCTGTTGATAACACTATTCATATTTTTCATCGCTTCGATAGCGAAGGATCTGCGGCGGACATTTCGCAAATAATGAGCTCAACCGGGCGCGCTGCTGTGTTGACCACGCTGACAACGCTGATCGGGTTTGGCGGCCTCGTAACGGCTTCCATGGGCGGTCTTCGGTCCATGGGGTTGCTCGCTATCATTGGCTTTACGACATGCCTTGTAACGACTTGGTGGTTGCTGCCTAACTTGTTGAAACTGTACCGCCAAAAGGCGTAACTATTGGAAGATTGTTTTGTCTCAGGTTAAAGATTGTCTAATTGTAGCGGCCGGCAAAGGAACGCGGCTAAAGGGGCGCGGCGATTTGAAGCCGCTTGTCGATCTTTGCGGCGCGCCATTGATCGAGCATGCAATGCTTGCTGCCGCGAACGCAGGAGTTCGAAATTTCGTTGTCGTAACCGGCTACCGAGCCGATATTCTCGCCGGTTTTCTCAAGCGCCTTGGCGAAAGAAGAAATTGGAATATCGAAACTGTTTACAATCCTGATTTTGAAAAAGAAAACGGGCTATCCGTTGTGTTAGGTAAAAATTATCTTCGCGATGAATTTTTTCTCACAATGTGTGATCATGTTGTCGAGACACGTCTTTATGAAAAATTGCTGGAAGCAAAATTACCGAAGGACGCTGTAGCCTTGGGCGTTGACATGAGGTTGTCAAATCCAGACGTTGATATCGACGATGTCACAAAGGTTCAGATGAGCGGCGGCAAAATACATGAGATCGGCAAGAACCTTACAACCTATAATGCATTTGACACGGGTGTTTTTCGCGCCAATCCAACGCTCTTTTCAGCAATCCGGCAAAGCCAGGCGAGTATCGGAGACTGCAGCATTTCAGGCGGAATGAGGCTGTTAGCACAAAACGGGCAGGCATTCGCAATTGATGTTGGGACGTCGCGCTGGATTGATGTGGACAGCCCGCAGATGCTTTGCAAAGCCCAAAAATGGTTTGACCGCCGAGCACCACGCACCCATGCGAAGAATATTTCACCAATGTAAACGCTTGAAGCGGGTGCAGAAAAACTTGCCGCCAAGCCTGTGTTCACGATTAGCGTAAGGCGCCGTACACTAATATGCTAAGAATCACGGCGAATGCGATCCGGTCCCAGAATTTGATTCTGGGATTTTCAGATGTTGACCCGCTCCGCCTACCCTGTGCGCGCCATTTTGCGTTAAATCGCGTCGTGTGGCGAGGTATCGCTGCTATTGGCTCTTTGTCTTCATTTGTTATGGATGTCTCTGGTCTCATTACTATTGAGACGACGCGCATAAGATATCACCTCTATCGGCCCAGTTGATATGCAGACGGAGTGTCGTTAACATATATTGGAGACGACGCTTGCTGTCATGAATACGCCTATGACGAAGTTGGCCAGAAAAAACCACTATCGGCGGTGGAAATTATTTTGATGCTTGAAAATGCGGTTTTGGGCATAGTGTAGGAAATATTCGCAGTAATTGTTGTTCATGAACGATATTGTATCCCCAATAATAGAACTGTTTCGAGATCGGCGCGCAATTTTTTTGCGTGTACTCACGCGGCGATTGGGAAACGTCGATGAAGCAGAAGAAATTTTACAGGAAGCGTTTATAAACTTTGACCGTGCGGCGAAGACCGAGAAAATTGCCAACCCGGACGGCTACCTCATGAAGATTGCGCTCAATCTCGCCGTAGATCGGATTAGACAGGATGCGAGCCGGCGGCGGAGAGAGGAAAGTTGGTTTGAGACTAATTCGGCAGACCGGATTGGCGGCGACCATGTTGCCCCAATTCCGCAACAAGATCAGGCGTTGGCCGCAAAGCAAACCATGGCGCGGTTGGGACGCTGCCTTGAAGAGCTGTCGCCAACGGTCCGTACCGCGTTTATCCTTCATAAAATTCAAGGGTTAACCCACAATGAAACAGCGGAGGAAATGAGGCTGAGCAAAAGCACGGTTGAAAAACATATTATGAAAGCCATGAAGCATGTGATGGAGAACATGTCGGACTTGGCGCTATGAATTCTTATTTCATGAACTCAGCAGGCAATACGGTAGAGGCTCATACACCGCTGAACCGTCATTATAGCGAGGGAGTAACGCTAGAGCAGTGAATCGTGCAGAGTGGCATAACTTAAGCGAAAGCGCGCAAGTCGCGGCAACGCAATGGCATGTGCGCCTCACATCCCTCGATGCGACGGACGAGGAGTATGAAGCGTTTGCGTCATGGCTCGCTGCTGATGCTGAACATGCCGTTGCGTATTCCTGTGTCGAGACACTTTCAGGACAAATTGAAATTTTAGCCAGACACGATAATACCGGTCTGGACCACCTCATAGAGGACAACAAAACACCCGTTGCGCCCCCATCCGCCTATATGCATTCCTTTCCGCCGCGATTTGCGATCGCCGCATCGCTTGCGGTAGTTTTTGCCGTGGCGGCTGCGTTTGTCGGCTATAACCGCCTTAACCCCGCCTTAGAACAATTCGCCATTGCCGCACCTGCGGCTCAGTTTCGTACAGCACACCTTAGCGACGGCTCAACTATCGTACTGGCGCCAGGCGCTGAATTGAAAGGGGAGTTTAGCAAGAGCCAGCGGCGCATCATTTATCTTTCCGGCGTGAGTTTCTTTGATGTTGAAAGCAACCTCAAACGACCGTTTTCAATTGCACTTGCAGAGCAAACAGTAACCGTTGTCGGTACAAAATTTGAAATTGCTTCGTTTGATAACCACCAATCAGTGGCCGTAGCCGAAGGCGTTGTCGCGGTGAGCCCGGCCCGTGCTGCGAAAGAAACTGGGACCCGCCTTTCCGCTGGCGAACAGATTTTGTTTTCTAATACGGCGCCAGAGGGCGTCCGTTCTACAACGCCGCTAATGGAGATTGGCGTATGGCGCGCAGGTTACTTTGAATTCGGCGACGCGGATGTCGAAATGATCGCGGGTAAGCTCAATGAGTTTTATGGCAGCCCTTTATATGTTGTTGATCAGGGCACTGTGTCGGACGTTCGCTTTAGTGGCATCATAACATTGTCCGACCCTGCCGGAACGGCGCAAAGGTTGAGCGAGCTGATGCCCCTCGAGGCGATAACAACGGAAAATGGATTTTTGCTGACAAGGGCGCGCGAAGCGCAGGAGTGATACGCACATATATTACCCAACTGTGGCGGCGTCGAATGGCAGATGCTTCTTAATATGCCGCGCGGGTAGTATATGGCGGATATGCCGCGCAAAGTGCTTGCGGGGGCTCTCAGAAATTGCACTATGAACACATGGTGCGTTGGCTCATTTTATCTGGAATTTGGGTGATGGTCTCAGGACCGCTCGCGGTATATGCCGCAGAGCCAACGCCGCCCACACAATACCAAATCCCAGCAATGTCGTTGAGAGAAGCGCTGACCAATCTTGCGGAGATTGCAAGGATTTCGATCGCATATAACGGGGCAAACATTGAAAATTATCGAAGTGGGTACGTTCTCAATGCCGCAAACACAGCGGATGCGCTGGAGATCATTCTCTCGCGCACGCCTTTCAGTTTTGAATTTACTGGAGATCACACCGTCAAGCTGATTCCCCGTGTAGCTGATCATGTGAAACAAATGGCGCCTGCGAAAACACCGACAGCACAGCCAGACCTGATATTGGTGACCGCGACAAAGCGCGAGGCTTATACCCAAAAGCTACCCGTCAGTATTTCAACCATAGACGGGCGTACGCTCTCTCGCTGGGGCATGCGGAATTTTAATGCGCTCGCTCCGAAACTTGCAGGCGTGTCTTTCACCAATCTCGGGCCCAGCCGCAACAAGATATTTCTTCGTGGTATTTCTGATGGGGCTTTTGCTGATCGCACACAATCAACTGTGGGAGTTTATCTCGACGAAACACGAGTTATCTTCAATGATACTAATCCAGATATTCGCCTCATCGACCTGGAACGCATCGAAGTCGTGCGTGGCCCGCAAGGCACGCTTTATGGCGACGGTTCTGTCGGCGGGATATATCGAATCATCACAAAAAAACCCGCACTTGATGAATATGCTGGTTACCTGCGAGCTTCAGGATCGGTGACAGAAGGCGGCGGCAGTAATGGAACTATCGATGGCGCGATAAATCTACCCTTGGCGCCAGATCGGTTTGGATTGCGTATTTCCGGATACCGCGAGAGCGCCAGCGGCTATATCGACAATGTCGGCACGGGCGAAGAAAACATCAACGATTCAAACATATTCGGCGGACGCGTCGCCGGAAGACTAAAACTTGCAGAAAATTGGACCCTTGATGGCGCCGCGAATTTACAAACCGTTGATCTGGCCGACTCTCAGTATATATTCTCGAATCTCGGTGGGTTGCGTCGTGCTACATCAGCAAGAGAGCCCTACCGTGATGATATTAAAATCTACAGCTTGACGCTAAGAGGCGACATTGCCGGCGCGCGCATCACATCATCAACCGCCTTCGTGCAACGCGATGTGAAAACCACCTTCGATGCAACAGCAGCCCTGCCAGTGTTAATAAACGATACCAGTGCGGAAGGATTTTTTGAAACTTCCAGTAATATTGAAACCTTCACCCACGAAACACGTATCGTATCAGATCAAGATGGCGACTTTGATTGGCTCGCTGGCGTATTTGTGGCGCGACGTGATGAAAAGTTATTCTCACGCCTTATCACAAATAACCTGACACCAACAGAACTGGCATTTTTCAGCAACCGTAACGATGGAGTCGATGAAACTGCGCTATTCGGTGAAGCATCCGTGTACATACTTGACAAGGTTAAATTTACCGCGGGTCTGCGTTGGTCGCGGACGGAATATGATATTGATGTTGCATCAGGCGGGATCGCGAATACCGGTGTAGATGGGTTAGTCAATTCGCGCAAACGCTCCAGTTTTTCTCCAAAAATTGCTATCTCCTATCAGTACTCAGATGATATCTTATTTTATACACAAGCCTCCCAAGGCTCACGCATCGGTGGTTTCAACGTCAACACTCCGCTTGAGGCGATTACTGATCTCGGTCCAAATGATAGCGTAACAGTATTTGAATCTGATACTTTATGGAACACGGAGATCGGTTTGAAATCGTCCTGGCTTGACAACAACGTCATTTTCAATGCTGCGGTATTTTACGTTTTCTGGACTGAAATTCAGACTGACCAAATTTTGCCGTCTGGTTTTTCATTTATCACAAATGCCGGCCAGGCGAGAAACTTGGGGGTTGAAGCAGAATTGACAGCACGACCTTTTCCTAATGTCGAATTATCCAGCGCTTTCTTTTGGAATAACCCTGAACTTACAGAAGCGAACCCTTTTCTCGGCGCCGACGCTGGCGACAAATTACCAAATATAGCCGCCCTATCGGCGAGCGCCGGCGCCACAATTGAATTTCCGATAGCTGGAAAATGGAATGGCTTGCTGGCCGCCGATTATAGCTATGTCGGCGAGTCTTTTCTAACTTTTGCGGAGGATATTGCCCCGACAATGGGTGATTACCATGTCGGAAATGTTCGCCTAACTGCACAACTGAATAACCTTCGCACAGGCGTCTATGTAGACAATGTTTGGAACACGCGCGGTAATACTTTTGCGTTTGGCAATCCGTTCAGCTTAGCTAATCAGCCCCAGGAAACACCGTTGCGCCCGCGCACCATCGGTGTTTTTCTGGAGAAACAGTTTTAGGCAATATACTTGCAGGTGTACGCTATTCATTGTTGAGTTTAACCTCGATATCAGCACCCGTCATATTGACATGAACAGTATTTTCACGTCCGGCGGCGGCCACAAGGTGGTTACAGGCTCGCCTGAAACGGCTTCTGCCAGCGCATCTTTTGGACCGGAAATCACTATCTCCGACTTACCCACGATGATCTCAGTGACGAAAGCGCGGACATAGCGTTTCTTTAGATCGGTAGGCGCGCCTTGCAACAATCGCTTAAGATACCCAGAAGCGATCTTTGCCTGGTCTAGCGTGATAGGCAACAAGCCGCCGATTTACGCTCACCAATCACTTTGGCGCAACCAGCCCGCCAACGTGACGACGCCGGAAAATCTAATCTCCGGTGAGGGAAAGAATGGGAGCGGAGCAGTCTTTTTGTTGAGCGGTATGGGCGTCAACACCCCAGTAAGGCGGTGCGCTTCACACTGATGCCAGCCCTTTAAATCCAAAGAGAGTTTCACAAGAACTTTCAGCGTTTTGCTTAAATCTTCAGCGTCACAAAATATGGTGGCTGACACCGGGCAATTGTGCGTACTTCGTGCGTATTGATGCGCACATAGTACGTATTCAGAACATGTTCATCAATCCGTAAAATAGAATTCAAAATTCTGTCATCGATCTGAAACGTCGCTGTCACGAAATGTCATCAAAGAGACGGCCATGAAACGCCGCTATGGTGGGGGCGATTATGTTCAGAGGGCAAGATGAAACGCAGTTTGGGGATTGTATCCATCGCTGTGGTTGCTGCTTTACTCGGCAGCGCCGCGGCAGACG
>UOEH01000220.1_pt1 | contig 21640 bp, 16 predicted proteins | sample 1990041 | NCBI WGS metagenome assembly UOEH01 (sample SAMEA4728526, study PRJEB27164) | hydrothermal vent metagenome | biome: marine basaltic hydrothermal vent biome; feature: marine hydrothermal vent; material: mineral | place: Pacific Ocean | collected 2011-06-14/2011-07-23 | depth 1741 m
GATAGCTCGTAGCCGGAATAAATTCCTTAAGCCTCGCCGCTTTTCTGCGTGTCCGTCCAGTACGAAACACACGGAATTTTTGTCTTGTCGCAGCGGTCGGCGTATTTTCGGGCGACTTCAGAAACTTCGTCCATCAGCCCTGCTTCAAGCGTGATCGGATCGAGCCCGAGCCCCAACAGGCGCTGGTTTTCGACATCGAGGTCGTTTTCCGCCGCCTCATTACGCGGATTGTTAACATAGGCGATTTCGGCGCCGGTTTTGTCGGCGATCATTTTCGCTAAATCGCGCACCCGGTGGGTTTCGGTCATCTGGTTGAGAATCTGCACGCGCTCGCCATGTTGCGGCGGATTTTCAACCGCAAGCTGGATACATTTTACCGTGTCCTGAATATGAATGAACGCCCGCGTCTGCCCGCCCGTGCCATGCACCGTCATCGGGTGGCCAACGGCGGACTGCATCAAGAACCGGTTGAGGACAGTGCCATAATCGCCGTCATAATCGAACCGGTTAATCAGCCGCTCATCCTTGCGGGTCTCTGCGGTTTGCGTGCCCCAGACGATGCCTTGGTGAAGGTCGGTGACTTTCAGTCCGTCGTTTTTGTTATAGAATGCAAACAGCAGCTGGTCTTGAGTTTTGGTCATGTGATAAATCGAACCGGGATTGGCGGGGTACAAAATTTCCTGACGAATTTCGCGGCCGTCATCGGTCTCGATTTTAATTGGCAGATAGCCTTCGGGAATTTTCATGCCGGCGGTGCCATAACCATAAACGCCCATGGTGCCGAGGTGGACGAGATGCGCGTCGATGCCGGATTCAACTATCGCCGCCAGCACATTGTTGGTGGCGTTGATGTTGTTATCGACCGTATAGCGTTTGTGATAGGAGGATTTCATCGAATAGGGCGCGGCGCGCTGCTCAGCGAAATGGATGATGGCGTTCGGTTTTTCTTCTTCAAGAAGGTGCAACAGCCGCGCATAATTTTTTGCGACATTGATATTTTCAAACCGGATATCCTTACCGGAAACCTCTTTCCAGGCGCCAAGGCGCACTGAAATAGGTTTAATCGGCGTCAACGATTCCACCTCCAGCTCAACATCAATTTTTCGGCGCGACAAATCATCGATAATGGTGATGTCATGGCCAAGATTGGAAAGATGCAGCGATGTCGGCCAGCCGCAAAATCCGTCGCCCCCGATAACCAGGATCTTCATAACTATCTCCATACCGCGCTGTATATATTAGTTTTTCGGCCCCTCATTCTCATAGAGCGGGCGAGGCGGGATAGGCAACCCCTGCGGTCAGTGTTTGTTTCAGCGGCATCCGCGCGGCTTTAAAAAATCTCCGCTGCAGCCTATTTTCTGCTCAGCGTATCAATGATTTGGCGCAAGCGGACCCGCCAGTCGGGCATGGCGACGCCAAAGTCCCGCTCGATTTTGCCGCAGTTAAGATGGGTGTTGAGCGGGCGCGTCGCTGGCGTTGGATATTGCGCGGTGGGTATCGGTGCCACCGCGACCGACAGCCCGGCATAGTCAAATATCTTGCCGGCGAATTGCGCCCAGCTCACCGTCGGCGCGCCCTGATAATGATAAATTCCCTCTCCGGGCGCGCCGCGATGTTTCTTCGCGGCAATCGCCAGAAGCGTTTTGGCAATGTCGCGCGCCGGCGTCGGCCCGCCGATTTGGTCGGCGACAATAGAAAGGCTGTCGCGTTCTGCGCCAAGCCGCAGCATAGTTTTGACGAAGTTACCGCCAAATTCTGAAAACACCCAGGAGGTGCGCATTATTATTGCTTGCGGGTTTGCTGACAGCACAGCCTGTTCGCCGGCAAGTTTTGTTTGCCCGTAAACATTAAGCGGATTGGCAGCGTCGGTTTCCGTATAGGGCGCTTCGGACTTGCCGTCGAAAACATAATCACTCGACAGATGAATAAACTGCGCGCCGGCGGCTTTTGCGGCAAGCGCCATTTCATCCGGCGCCTTTGCGTTCACTTGCGCTGCCGCATTTTGTTCCTGTTCGGCTTTGTCGACGGCCGTGTAAGCGGCGGCGTTTATCACTATGTCGGGCTGGTGCGCGGTGATGGCTTTTTGTGCGGCGCCTTCTTGCATCAGGTCAGCCTCATCGCGGCTCAGCGCAACCAACGCATCGCCGGCTTCTTCGCGCAGGCAACGCGCAACCTGGCCGTTCCGCCCGAAAACAACAATGCGCATCGTGTTGTCGCCTTTCTCCTGGGCCTGTTATTTTAGCCCCTGACGAGCTGTCACGTCAAAACCGCCGTCGCGAATTTTCGTCCACCAGTCTTTATTGTCGAGATACCAGCGCACGGTCTGGCGCATGCCCTCCTCGATGGTGACCGACGGCGCCCAGCCAAGCGCACCCTCAATCTTGTCGCAGTTAATCGCATAGCGATGGTCGTGACCCGGGCGGTCCGTGACAAATTTAATCAGGTTTTCGTGGGGCTCGGCGCGCGCATCGGTCAGTTCTTCGTCAAGGATGGCGCATATCATTTTTACTAGTTCAAGATTGGTGCGTTCTGCGCGTCCGCCAATATTATAAGTCTCACCAGGCGCGCCCTGTTGTGCGACCAGCAACAACGCGTCCGCATGATCGCCCACATGCAGCCAGTCGCGGACATTGTCGCCCTTGCCATAGACCGGGATATCCTTGCCCTCCAGCGCATTGATGATGACCACCGGAATGAGCTTTTCGGGAAACTGATGTGAGCCGTAATTGTTTGAGCAATTGGTGACGACAACGGGAACGCCAAAGGTCTCGGCCCAGGCGCGGGCCAGCATGTCCGAGGAGGCCTTGGCGGCGGAGTAGGGCGAGTTGGGCTGGTAGGGAGAGGTCTCCGTAAACGCGCCGGTCGGCCCCAGCGATCCGTAGACCTCGTCGGTTGAAATATGGTGGAAGCGAAACCCCTTAGGCGCGGCGCCAGCTGCAATATAACCGCGCGCCGCCTCCAGCAGGCAATAAGTGCCGATGATGTTGGTGTCGATGAAAGCGCGCGGCCCGTCAATCGAGCGGTCGACATGGGTCTCGGCCGCCAGATGCATCACCGTGTCGGGCTTGAACGCGGCAAACAACGCCGCCATCGCCGGCTGGTCGCAGATATCTTTTTGCGCAAATTGATAGCGCTCATGGTCGGCGACGCAGGCGACATTTTCCGGATTGGCCGCATAGGTGAGCTTGTCGACATTGAGCACATCATGGCCGTCGGCAATCGCCTGGCGCACCACGGCCGATCCAATAAACCCGGCCCCGCCGGTCACCAATAGCCGCATTATTTTCTCCAACCTTAAGTACGTTGGTTAGAGCAAGTTTTGCGCCGAGATAATAGGGATCCAGGCGGCGGCCGGGGCGAATTTCGTGGGGCGATCTAGTTCACGCTTTGAAAAGCGTACCAATAGTCATTAATCCGGCAAGATACAGAGATGCGCCCGGTCCCGCGATGGGCCTCTAACCAATCGAGCGAACGGTGATCGCATTTATCGAACAGCGCCATATTTGACTGATCATCTGCGGGCGTAAGCTGAAGCTCGGAATAGACCAGGCTGATAACGGTCCAGCTTGTATTGGCGCCGTATCGTTCAATAACGACATCGATTTCATCATTGCCTGTTCCGGCGAGAGGGAAGAAATCGATGAACTCAACCGGAAAATTTTTGCGCAGTTGTTTGATGAATAGCGTCCCTTCACGCGTTGCCTTGCCCGGGTCCCGAGCCGGAACACGCACGAAGTCTCTGTAAGGGCCCGGATATTTGCGGCGAATGGAAGCGAAGGTTTCTGGGTTAGCCTCATAGATAGCGGCCGCGTCGAGGATGTTTCGGCCCTTATCGCCCGTGTCGCATCCGGCCGTCATGAGAGCGCCGAATAGCGTCGCCAAAATGAAAAACGGCTTGTGCATGGCATGGCCCTCCAGCGTGATTGGGCTTCAAGATATAGACCAATAACGCATCAACGAAAACACAGTTTAGTGTCGCATCCGCCAGGTCATTGGGTGGCGGCGCCGCAAGGTGCATCTGGTCTTTTGGAGCCTATATCATAAACTCAATCGGCTATGTTGCGGGAGAATATGTGGCTGATTTTAAAATAACGAGGAAGTATATGGGAGCAGGCCATTGCGACTTTTAAAAAAGTAACTAAAATTCTCCTGTTGAGCCAAGCAAAGGGGAATATTGTGCGATTGTTTTGGTTGGGGTTTTGCAGTTTTATAGGAGTTGGGTTGGCGAGCTTCGCTAATGCGCAATCATTGACCGGATCAAGTCCCGGGTTCCATTATTTTTATAAGGCCGATGTCGGAATGGACGCCCATGATGCTGATCTTGTCACATGCTCGGTAGCGATCCGCGGGCTCGTCAACGGCAGCGATGCAATGACAGGCATTGCCGCTAGCACCGGCGGCGGGCTTTTGCCGGCGCTCGTTGGCGGAATGATTGACAGTAAGGAAAATCGGCAAGGTGCTGCCGCAAATATCGAAAACTGTATGGCGATGAAAGGGTGGAGCGTTGTCGGTATTTCTGAAGAACAAGGCGAATTGATAAAAGCATTGGACGAGCCGGATGCTATCCATTCAGCGCTCATGCCGCTCGTCGAGGCGACCGAACCAAAGGGTATTGTATTGCGCGGGCCATTTGCCAATGAACTTGCGGCGGGGGACTTTTTAATCGGAGAAGCTGGTAAGCGCGGCGAGATCTCCTTAAGCGTGCGGGCCGTCCGTAACCGGACAGATGCAGCGATTGAGGATGCGGGCAAGCTTAAACCACCTAAGCTGCCAAAATTAGAGCGCGGCGTTAGGGCGCCAAAGCCTATCAAGCCAATGAAGGAGGATGATCTAACAAATACTGATCCCAGCGCGTCATATGTGGTTCTTAGAATGCGAGGGGGCAACCGCGCCATTTTGAATGCGACAAGCCTAATGCTGCATCGCCTTCATCGTGACGGAACGGAAGTCGTGTACGATGGAACGCCGGTGACTGCGATTATTGGTAGGCGGAAGGTTGCGAAGACGAAAGATGGTGAGCGCCGGCTTTACGATTTTGTTGCGAAAATTCCGTCCGGCCGCTGGAAAATAGCAAGTATTTCATTTGCGCAGTTCGTTACTGATTTATGCTTTGGCGCGCCAGCCTTTAGCATTGGCGAAGGCGAGGCTTTGTTTCTTGGTGATATTTCATTGGGAGAGACGGGCGGTTACCCGCTTGAGACGGGAAATCTCGATCTTGCAAAATCCATCCTGGCGCCGGCGCCAGCGATCGCTGCAAAGGTACACGCAGCCGCATATACCAATGGCTTTACTTCCGACTGTTTTGGTTCCTACGCATATGCTTATGAAGTTGAAGGCGCTGCATTTATTGATTTTAACGAAAATGTAAACGCACAAAATTCGCCGGCGTCAAACGAAATTGAGACACCATATAACGTTGACACAAATAGCACCGGTGGTGGCCCTGAATATATTGATATATTTAAGGCTGGAGCAGACGATGCTCCAGAAAACATTGGCGCTGCAGCGGAGTATCAATTGTACAAGCCGGGCGAACAGGCGCCGGATGATAATGTTGCAAACAACCTTAATCTTCGGCAGTTGGATTTGACTAAGCCAGTAGAAAAACAGTCTGACAATTAATGGCGTTAGCCAGTAAATCCAGGAAAAGCCGGGCGAGACGCCCGGCTTTTTACCTTATCGAAGTTTCACCAAGCTGCCTGCCGTTCAATCAGTTTCGCGGTGCGACGGCCAATAGCATTGGCTAGGAAATTTCCGGAAAAAATGTGAGCCAACACCCCAGCAAACTAAATGAGCCGTGTTACCCTAAAATACTTTTCCGTAAGGCCGTGGTGGAGCTAGGCGGAATCGAACCGCCGACCTCTTGCATGCCATGCAAGCGCTCTCCCAACTGAGCTATAGCCCCGATATTTTAACGCGCCGGAAAGGGAAGCCGACGGTAGACAAAACTGACGCAGACGGCGCCTGGAAGTTAGCGGTCCGGTTCGAACCACACAAGCGCCTTCTTGGTCGATACTTTCTTAGTCCGTATCGCCGGTGGGTTTGACGATGGCGGCGGCTACGTCGTCGTCATCATCGTCGGCAACCAGAAGACCCTTTTCGTCGGCCTCATCGTCATCTTCAACATCGACCGTGATGCTTTCGATTTCGCTCATTTCGTCATCATCATCATCGTCGTCACTATCATCATCGCCATCAAGCCCGGGTCGCCGGTTTGACTTCGCGCTTTTCTTTTCATCATCGGCGTTTTTCAGCGTGGTTTCCTGCGCTGGTTTTGCCGCTTCTTCTTTTGGTTTGGCCTCGCCGGTTTCTTCAGCGCGCGTTTTTCGCGGCTTCAGGAGGGATTCGGGAACGAAATCATGGTCGCATTTCGGGCAATGCGCCGGTTCTTTGCAGAGGTCGTAAAATCGCGCGCCGCATTCCGGGCAATCGCGCTTAACGCCAAGTTCTGGTTTGCTCATGGGTGTCGCCGGTTCTGGTTATAACTAGACCACCGGGCGATTAACAGGAATCGCCCGGTGTTCTAGATTATTTGTTACGCGCCGGTTTTTGCGAAAAACCGGTTTCCACTTTTTCGCCCGGCGCTACTGAAAAAACGCGGCTCGTGTTGCCACGGGGCGAGGCCGCTGTCAAAAGGAATGCGGCCTGAAATGCTATAAAAGTTCAAGAAAGTGGAGATCTGATGGCGGCGCAAGGCGGCGGAGCACTATCGCGGAAGGCTGGCGCGCTGAGCGGCGCGGCCCCGGCCCCCGGCGATAAGTCGATTTCCCACCGCGCCTTGATCTTTGGCGCGCTGGCGCGCGGGACCAGCCGCATCACCGGGCTGTTGGAGGGCGATGACGTGTTGCGCACGGCTGCGGCCATGCGCGCCCTTGGTGCAGAGGTGGAGCGCGCCGGCGGCGTCTGGCGGGTGGATGGCGCGCCCTGGCGGACGCCGGACCAAGTGCTTTATTTCGCCAATTCCGGCACTGGCGCGCGGCTGGTGATGGGCGCGGTCGCTGGCGCCGGCATTGGCGCGGGTTTTGCGGGCGACGCATCATTGTGCGGCCGCCCCATGGGCCGGGTGCTTGAACCGCTGGGGATGATGGGCGTTGTCGCGAAATCCCATGGCGGCCGGTTGCCGGTTGAGATATTGGCGGGCGCCGATCTCACCGCCGTTCAATGCGTGCTCGCCAAGCCGTCGGCGCAGGTGAAATCGGCGATCCTGCTCGCCGCCCTCGGCGCAAACGGCGTCACGCAAATCCATGAGCCGGTGCTGTGCCGCGATCACACCGAGCGCATGCTGGCTGCTTTTGGCGTCAAGCTCGGCATTAAAGACGACGGCGAGGCCGGGCGCATTTTGTCGCTTGCCGGCGGCCAGACATTAACGCCGACCGATGTCAGCGTTCCGGGCGATCCGTCCTCGGCCGCGTTCCTGGCTGCGGCAGCGTTAATCACGCCCGGCTCGGAAATCACCATCACCAATGTTCTGGTCAATCCGCTGCGCGCCGGGTTTTACCAGACCGTGCGCGAGATGGGCGGCGATGTCTCTTTTGAAAATGAGCGCACCGAAAGCGGCGAGCCGGTGGCGGATATTTGTGTGCGCCATAGCGTGCTGCATGGTGTTGAAACCCCAGCCGAGCGCGCGCCGTCAATGATTGATGAATATCCCATCCTCGCGATTGTCGCCGCTTACGCCCATGGCGAGACGGTGATGCGCGGTCTGGAAGAATTGCGGGTCAAGGAAAGCGACCGGATTGCATCGGTTGAAAACGGTCTTGCCGCCTGCGGCGTTGATGTGACGAGCGGCGAGGATTGGCTGCGCGTGCGCGGGCAAGGCCAGGCGCCAAAGGGCGGCGCGCGGGTGAAAACCAACCACGACCACCGCATCGCCATGAGCTTCTTAACCATGGGGCTGGCGAGCAATGAACCGGTGGAAATTGACGACGCATCGATGATCGCGACAAGTTTTCCGGAATTCTTTGAGCTTGTCAGCCGGCTTGGCGGTGAAATTATTGCGCGCCAATAATCGCATATTGTAATCGCCCATTGCAATCACATCTTGCTATTTCGGCGCGCCTGCGGATAACTCAATCCCCGATGGGACAGTCGGAAAATTCAGCGCCTATGCCGACACCTTTAGTTGTCGCGCTTGATGGGCCAGCCGCATCGGGAAAGGGCACGCTCGCGCGTCTGATTTCCGATCAATATACTTTCGCGCATCTCGATACCGGCACGCTCTATCGCGGTGTTGCCTGGCTGGTGCTGGAGGCTGGCGGCGATCCGGCTGACCATGACGCTGCGGCTGCGGCTGCGCGCGATTATGCGATTGAGAAAATCGCCGGCGCCGATATCCGAACCGGGGAAGTTGGCGCGGCGGCCAGTGTGGTGGCGGCCAACGCCGATGTTCGCGCCGCGCTGCTGGATTTTCAGCGTCGCTTCGCCACTCACCCGCCCAAACGGGTTGGCGGGGCGGTGTTGGACGGGCGCGATATCGGCACCGTGGTGTGCCCGGATGCGACGGTGAAGTTTTTCGTCACCGCAAGCGCCAAAGTGCGCGCCCACAGGCGCTGGCTGGAGCTGGCGCCGGGCCGGCCGGACCTCACAGAGGCCGATGTTTACAGGGATTTGCTGGAGCGCGACGAGCGAGACGCCGCCCGTGATAATGCCCCGATGACGGCCGCTGACGATGCGGAGTTGCTAGACACCACTCATTTGTCTATAGACGCGGCCTTCGCGGCGGCGCGCCGCGTGATTGACGGCGTTTTCCGGCGCTGCGGCTGAATTTCAGTCCGGCGGCGGCTATTGGTCTTAGAAGCCATTGGTTTTAGAAAATGTGTTTTTGTGCCCGTCTATCGCGACCTTGCGCTGCTATTTTTGAAACTCGGCTCATTTGTCCGACAGGCCTTGAACCATCGGAAAGACCGCCGGAGCAACCGGTAGGCAGGAAAGCTGAACTAAACTGGAGACTGTGACCTAGTGTCTGCTACTGAAACCCTTAACCCGTCCCGCGACGATTTCGCGGAAATGCTCGAAGCATCCTTAGTTGGCCGTCAGGATTTTGAAGAAACGGTCGTCAAAGGCATCGTCACCGCCATCGAAAAAGATGTCGCGGTGATCGACGTAGGCCTCAAAACCGAGGGCCGCGTCCCGCTTAAAGAATTCTCGCTACCCGGCAAACCCGCTGACCTTAAAGTCGGCGATGAAGTCGAGGTTTATGTTGAGCGCGTTGAAAACGCGCTGGGCGAGGCTGTTATCAGCCGCGAAAAAGCCCGGCGTGAAGAAGCCTGGGATCGGCTGGAGAAAGTCTTTGCTGACGGCGAGCGCGTCGAAGGCGAAATCTTCAACCGCGTCAAAGGCGGCTTTACCGTTGATCTTGGCGGCGCAGTGGCGTTCTTGCCGGGCAGCCAGGTTGATATTCGCCCCGTGCGTGATGCCGGTCCGTTGATGAATATCCCGCAGCCTTTCCGGATTTTGAAAATGGACAAACGCCGCGGCAACATTGTTGTCTCGCGCCGCTCCATTCTGGAAGAAGACCGCGCCGAACATCGCCAGGAAGTTGTCAAACAACTGTCAGAAGGCGACCAGCGTGAAGGCATTGTTAAAAACATCACCGATTACGGCGCATTCGTTGAGCTGGCGCCGGGCGTTGATGGCCTGCTTCACGTCACCGACATGTCCTGGAGCCGGGTCAACCACCCGACCGAAGTGCTCAATGTCAACGATACAATCCGTGTCCAGATTATTAAGATCAATCCGGAAACCCACCGTATTTCCCTTGGCATCAAACAGCTCTCGCCAGACCCTTGGGAAGGCGTTGCGGCGAAATATCCGCTGAGTGCGAAATTCTCCGGCAAGGTGACCAACATCACCGATTATGGCGCATTTGTTGAGCTGGAAGACGGCATTGAAGGCCTCGTCCATGTCTCGGAAATGAGCTGGGTGAAGAAAAACGTCCATCCCGGCAAGATCGTTTCGACCTCTCAGGAAGTCGATGTCATGGTGCTGGAAGTTGATGAGACCAAACGCCGGATTTCTCTGGGGCTGAAACAATGCGCCGACAATCCGTGGGAGCGTTTTGCTGAAGAGTATCCGATTGGCTCGGTTATGGAAGGCGAGATTAAAAACATCACCGAGTTTGGTTTGTTTGTTGGATTGAATGAGGAAATGGATGGCATGGTCCACCTTTCCGACCTCGACTGGAACCGTTCCGGCGAGGAGGCGATCAAGGACTATCAAAAAGGCCAGATGGTCAAAGCCAAGGTTCTTGATGTCGATCCGGATAAGGAACGCATCTCCCTCGGCGTCAAGCAAGTCGGCTCCGATCCGCTCGAAGCGATTGGCGAGTTGGCGCGCGGCTCTGATGTGACGTGCACGGTGACGGCGATTGAGACCGGCGGTATTGAGGTGCAGATCTCAGGCGCTGACGGTCCCAAAGCGTTCATTCGCAAGTCGGATCTGTCCAAGGAACGCAGTGAGCAACGTCCCGACCGGTTTGCGGTCGGCGATAAGATTGACGCTCGCGTCACTTCGATCGACGCCAAAACCCGCCGCGTCAATGTGTCGATTAAGGCGCGCGAAGTTGCGGAAGAAAAGCAAGCCGTTCAACAGTTCGGTTCCGCCGACAGCGGCGCCTCGCTCGGCGATATTCTCGGCGCGGCGCTGAAAAAAGGCGAGACCGAAGACTAACCGGTCACTCGCTTTAAAGAACTAAAAAACCTCCGGCAGTATTGTCGGGGGTTTTTTATTGCGGTTGTCTTGGGCGGCCGGAGGGGCGCCTGCGTTCAGGAGGTAAAACCACCCTGGAGAAAACCGTATTGCCGCGAAAAGAAGTTGCGGTGACTATGTATGTAAGCCGCAGCTAACGAGGACAGGGCTTATGCCGGAGCTGCCTGAAGTTGAAACGGTGCGCTGCGGGCTCGCCCCGGTGATGGAGGGCGCCCGGTTTTACCGGGTCGAGGCCCGCCGGCCGGATCTGCGATTTGCGCTGCCGAAGCGTTTTGTGCAGCGCCTGGAGGGTAAAACGGTCGATAGCCTGGATCGGCGTGGCAAATATATGATTGCCGCGCTGTCGAGCGGCGAGAGCTTGATCATGCATCTTGGCATGTCCGGGCGGTTTACCATTACGGCTGGCGGTTCGAAGCGGCCTGGGGGCGTTGATCCGGCGCAGGGCGGCGACCCAAAACACGACCATGTGGTGTTTGAAATGGCCGGCCGAACCGGTGCGCGCATCACCTATAACGACCCGCGCCGGTTCGGGTTTATGGATCTGGTTGCAACGCCAGCACTGGAAGAGTGCCGCCATTTCAAGGCGATGGGCCCCGAACCCCTCGGCAACCAGTTTTCCGCCGCCCATCTTAGCGCCGCCCTGAAAGGTAAAAATACGCCAATTAAAACAGCGCTGCTCGATCAGCGCGTGGTTGCCGGTCTGGGCAATATCTATGTCTGTGAGGCGCTTTACAGGGCGCGCATATCGCCGCGTCGTCGGGCGATGTCGGTTGCGGGCGTCCGCAGCGAACGGCTTCACAGGGCGATCCTGGCTGTCCTAAACGACGCTATTGACGCGGGCGGGTCATCGTTAAAGGACTTTGCCAATACCCAAGGCGAGCTTGGCTATTTTCAACATCGCTTTGATGTCTATGATCGCGAAGGCCAGCTTTGCCGCCATTGTGGCGGGGCAATTCAGCGCCAGACACAGGCCGGCCGGTCGAGCTTTTTCTGCACTGGCTGCCAGCGTTGATAAGACGGCCGAAAATAAGAAAAAATAAGGCCTGCGGGCGTGTTGACGGCGGTATTTCGCACAGCTATATACCGCCGCTCGCGCCGTAATGGGCGGCAAAATATTGAGTGATTAAGGCATGGCGAACACATCCTCCGCAAAGAAAATGGTGCGCAAAATCGAGCGCCGCACAGCCGTTAACAAAGCGCGCCGCTCGCGCATCAGAACGTTTCTGCGCAAAGTGGAGGAGGCGATTGCATCCGGCGACAAGAGCGCGGCGGACGCAGCATTCAAACAAGCGCAGCCTGAACTTCACCGTGCGGTTACAAAAGGCGTGTTTGGCAAGCAAACCATATCGCGGAAATTGTCGCGACTGTCGTCGCGCATCAAGTCGCTTTCCGCCTAAACGCCTTTACAACATTATATTTTTTTGATGTTTATAGTTGCGTGCAGCGCAACAGTTTTTCTAATGTAAATTTTGTAAACCGCAAACATGAAACGCACATATTGCATTACGCATTGTTTGCACGTTTACTTGCTGGGTGCGTTGTGTGGCTTAAGGTTTTGTTTTTTCAGAGTTGCCCGAAAAAGTTTTAAAAAAAGCGCGATGTTAGGCGAATCACTCTTGACCATACGCGTTAAAGTTAACTACACTATAAATGTCAATATGACGGATGCGGACGAATTTCGCACTTTCAGGTTCAGTCACTTTCAAGTTCTGTAATGGTAAGCGTTCCAACTCGATTGCCGACAAATTGTCAGGCAAGCGGCGAGATAAATATTTGCCTAGGGCAGGGGAATAGGGGTTATTCACGATGATCGACGACAATTTTACGAAATTACTGTTTATACAGATTATTGTCGTTGATGCTGAGTGGCGCCTGACTTAGGCTGGTTTCTGCATTGCTTGGCGCTTTCGCGCCAAATTAGATCAAAACTTTTAGAAGACGATATGTGCGCTGGGTAATATGCGCAGACGGCTTTGTTTTGCCAAAAATTATCTAATCAAGAATTTGGGCGGTATAAAATGACGACAGAAGATTACGGAACCGGTGTGGAACAAGCAGCGTTTGGCCGGTATTTGGAAGCTTTGCGCTGCCGGGTTGGGGAGGCGAAATTTCGCTCATGGTTTGGCGATCTTGGCCTTGCGAATATATCGGCGGAAAGCGTAACCCTTTCGACCGGGTCTGAAACCAAGCGCGACATGCTCGACCATCGTTTCCTGCCGGTGCTTGTCGATACTTGGCGCAAGGAAGTTGGCCCAGTTGGTCGGTTGCGGCTGACGGTGCGCACAACATTGAGCGCTCACGCGGCGAAGATCGACGCACAAGAAGATGCGCGCGCGGACACCAAAAGCAGTACAAGCTCGGCCTTTTCAAATGGCTTCATTGCGCCGGCGCGCAAGCCCGGCGCTGCTAGCGGAAATTTTGAAAACGTCGCCGCGCCGCTCGATCCGCGCCGCACCTTCGATACGTTCGCGGTTGGCGATTCAAACCGAATGGCCTTTGCCGCCGCTCGCCAGGCGCTGACTGCGCGCGGGCCTCGGGAGCTTGTCTATATTTATGGCGACAGCGGCTCGGGCAAGACCCATGCGCTTCATGCGGTGTGCCATGAATGGAGCAAGGACAATGCGCGCGGGGATTGCGCTTACATTACCTATCGCAATCTCATCAACAATTGCGTCGCCGCCGTTTTATCCAATTCAACACAGGCCCTGCATGCGGAGTTCATGGAGCGGGACCTGCTTGCATTTGATGATATCCATTTCCTTGATGGGAAAGACCGAACACAAGAGGAGTTATTAATAGTGATTGATGCAGCGCTCGACAGCGGCAAACAGGTTGTCATCGCCGGTGACTTGCCGCCCGCAAAATTGGCTGAAAAAGGCATTAACAAACGTCTCGCCGACAGGCTCGCAGGCGGGCTGTGCGCGCCGATTTACCCGGCCGATGATGCGCTTCGCCTTGATATTTTGAAAAACCGACTGCGCGCCAGCACAGCCAAATGTTTGATTGGCGCAGAGGTCCTGGAATTTATCGCCCGCAACTTTACCCATTCGACCCGCGAGACCATTGGCGCGCTCAACCAGCTATTGTTGATGTTTGGCGAGGAGGAAAGAACCATCGGTCTCGATGAGGCGAAGGCGGTTTTGCGCTCGCGCCTTGAGGACCGGCGCAAGGTAGTGACGCTTGACGACGCTATCGTCGCCGCCGCGGAAGCCTTTGGCCTCAAGCTTGAGGATATGACCTGCCGGTCGCAGCCCCAGCGCATTGTCCGGGCCCGCCATGCGATGGTCTGGTGCGCCCGGGAAATCCTCAAGGAATCCTTCCCCCGGATCGGCAAAGCGCTCAAACGCGACCATACGACGGTGATGTCCAGCTATCGCCGCGCGCAGGCTTTATTGGAGCGCGACAAGGCGTTTCAGGACGGTGTCCGGCGGATTCGTGAGGCGCTCGAAAACTAAAAAAGGGGCGCGAAAAAACCCTTCTGAAATCAGCCTGTTAAAGCTGAGCGCCGACGCTGGAAATCTGCGTCGGCGCTAGCTATTTGGGGCGCCCTTCGGCTATACTGAAGCGGATTTCAGAAGCGGCGATTCTCCTCCTTTGGCGGCGTCAAAATAGCGGCGCTGGCCGAGGGCCCGGGCAGGTTTCGCCAGCGATTGCGAGAGAGCATTTTGCATGAAAGTTACGATTGAACGGTCCGCCCTGTCGAAGGCGCTCGGCCATGTGCAGAGCGTTGTCGAACGCCGGAACACCATCCCGATTTTGTCCAATGTACTGCTTCAGGCCGATGGCGGGGCGCTGACCTTGACGGCGACGGATCTCGATATTGAGGTGTCCGAAGAGGCGCCGGCTGACGTTGCTGACGCCGGGGCGACAACGGTTTCGGCGCTAACGTTGTTTGAGATCGTCAAGCGGCTGCCGGATGGCGCGCAGGTGCGCCTTGAGCTTTCCTCAGAGGAAGGCCGGCTTCAGGTCTCTGCGGGGCGCTCGCAATTTGCGCTTGCGGTGTTGCCGGCGGATGATTTTCCAAGCCTCACCACCGACGATCTCGACACCAGGTTTTCAATCCCGACGGCAGACCTCAGCCGGCTGCTTCATAAAACCCGGTTCGCCATGTCTCAGGAAGAAACGCGTTACTATCTGAACGGCGTTTATTTCCACGCCTATACCGATGGCGATGCGCCGTTGCTGCGCGCGGCGGCGACCGACGGACACCGGCTGGCGCGTCTCGATGCGCCGCTGCCGGACGGCGCTGCTTCGATGCCTGGCGTCATTGTCCCCCGCAAGGCGATTGCCGAGCTGTCGCGTTTGTTGGAAGACGCGGATGAAAATGTCGAGATTGCGGTCTCGGCGGCGAAAATCCGTTTCGGTTTCGGCCCCGGCCGTCTCACCTCAAAGCTGATTGACGGGTCGTTCCCGGATTATGAGCGGGTCATTCCGAAAGATAATAAAAACGTCCTGCATGTGGAGACCAAAGACTTCGCGCAGGCCGTTGACCGTGTGTCCACCGTGTCGTCAGACCGCACGCGTTCGGTGAAGCTGGCGCTGGAGGCCGATAATCTTCGCCTTACCGTCAATAATCCGGAAGCGGGCTCGGCGCTGGAAGAGCTTTCGGTTGATTATGGCGGCGACGCCATCGAAATCGGATTTAACGCGCGCTACCTCCTTGATGTCGCCCAGCAGGTTGACGGCGAGACGGCGACGTTCCGGCTTGCCGACCCGTCATCGCCGACCGTGATCGTTGATGAAGAAGATACGCGCGCGCTCTACGTTTTGATGCCCCTTAGAGTTTAGATTGAGAGTTTGGGTTTGAGCCAGACGGCGATCAGACAAGACGAAATACAGCTGCAAGATCCGGTGCTTGAATGCGCGCCCGGTCGGGCGGTGCGTATTACGCGTTTAAGCCTGACCGATTTTCGCTCGTATGAACGCGGCGAGATTGCGCTGGATGGGCGCCCGGTCGCCATCGCCGGCGCCAACGGCGCGGGCAAGACAAATATTTTAGAGGCCATTTCCCTGATCGGCCCGGGCCGTGGATTGCGCCAGGCGCGGCTGCATGAATTGCCGCGGATCGGCGGGCCCGGCGGCTGGGCGGTATCGGCGCGGGTTGATGATGGTCAAGATGAGCGCTCCTTTGGTGTGGGCGTAGCGGCGTCAAAACCGGAGCGCCGGGTTTGCCGGATGGATGATGCGCCAGCCTCCGGTCCCGGCGCCTTTGCCGCGCATTTGCGATTTTTATGGCTGACCCCGGCGCAGGACCGTTTGTTTATGGAAGGCGCCAGCGAACGTCGGCGTTTCTTCGACCGGATGACGCTGGCGCACGACCCCGAGCACGGCAAATCGTCGTCAGCCTATGAACTAGCCATGCGCCAGCGCCAGCGCCTGCTCGATGAGGGGGGCGCAGATGACCGTTGGCTGACTGCGTTGGAAATACAGATGGCTGAGGCTGGCGTCGCGATTGCCGCGGCGCGGCGCGAGACCGCGAGCCTGTTGGCCGCCGCCGACATCGCATCCGCGCAAACGCTTTTCCCTGCCGCCGACATCGCGCTTGAGGGCGTGCTTGAAACCGCGCTGGAAACTGAAAAGGCGGCCGATACCGAGGCGGCGTTCGCCGACCAGCTGCGGGCACGCCGCCGGCTCGACGCTGACGCCGGCAGGGCGCTGGTCGGGCCGCATCGCAGCGATCTTCTGGTGACACATCGCGAGAAATCTCAGCCGGCGCGGCTTTGCTCGACAGGGGAGCAAAAAGCGCTGCTGATCGGGCTGGTGCTCGCCAATGCGCGCGCGCTTAGCCGTCGTCCCGGCGGCGCGCCGCTCATCCTTCTGCTTGACGAAATTGCCGCCCATCTTGATCCGGACCGCCGCGCCGGTCTCTTTTCCATTCTGAGCGAGCTTGGCTTCCAGACTTTTATGACGGGGACGGATAAAAACCTGTTCACCGCATGGGGCGAGCGCGCTCAATATTTTGAGGCGCGCGGTGGTGCGCTTCATGAATCGTTACTGACATAGAGAAAGAAAAAACCATGGCGAATAACGCCGCGCCGCAAGAAGATTACGGCGCAGATTCCATTAAGGTATTGCGCGGCCTCGACGCCGTGCGCAAGCGGCCGGGCATGTATATCGGCGACACCGATGACGGCTCGGGCCTCCACCATATGGTTTATGAGGTCGTCGACAACGCCATTGATGAGGCCTTGGCGGGCTATTGCGACACTGTTGAAGTGTTCCTCAATGAGGATGGCTCGGTGACGGTGACCGATAATGGCCGCGGCATTCCGACGGCGATCCACAGTGAGGAAGGCATGTCGGCGGCGCAGGTCATCATGACCCAGCTGCATGCGGGCGGTAAGTTTGACCAGAACTCCTACAAAGTGTCCGGCGGGTTGCATGGCGTCGGGGTTTCTGTTGTCAATGCGCTGTCGGAACGGCTCGACCTCAAAATTCGCCGCAATGGCAAAGAGCATTTCATGCGCTTCCATCTCGGCGAGCCCGAGGCGGATCTGGCTGTTATCGGCGATGCGGTGAAGACCGGAACCGAGGTCACGTTCCTGCCCTCCGACACAATCTTTACCGGGACGGAATTTGACTTTGATACGCTGGAACATCGCCTGCGCGAGCTCGCCTTTTTAAATTCAGGCGTCAAAATTCGCCTGGTCGACAATCGCCATGTGGAAACCCGTGAAGAAGAGATGCTTTACGATGGCGGGCTTATCGCTTTCGTCAAGTATCTCGATTCAGCAAAAAATATGCTTTTGAGCGAACCAATATCATTTTCGACCGAAAAAGACGGGCTTACGATTGACGTCGCGATGTGGTGGAATGACGGCTATCACGAAAAAGTTTTGTGTTTTACCAACAACATCCCGCAGCGGGACGGCGGCACCCACCTTGCGGGCTATCGCGCCGCATTAACGCGCATCATCAACAACTATGCGCAAAAGTCCGGCATTGCGAAACGGGAAAAAGTCTCGCCAACCGGTGATGATGCGCGCGAAGGCTTGACTTGCGTCCTGTCGGTGAAAATTCCCGATCCGAAGTTTTCATCGCAAACCAAAGACAAGCTGGTCTCGTCCGAGGTACGTCCCGTGGTTGAAAGCGCGGTTGGCGAAAAGCTTGGCGCGTGGTTTGAAGAAAACCCTCGTGACGCCAAACGCATCGTTCAGAAAATCGCCGAAGCGGCGGCGGCGCGGGAAGCCGCGCGCAAGGCGCGCGAGTTAACCCGGCGAAAATCGGCGCTCGATGTCGCCTCGCTGCCGGGCAAGCTTGCGGATTGTCAGGAACGCGATCCGGCCAAGTCTGAAATCTTTATCGTCGAAGGGGACTCTGCTGGAGGCTCCGCAAAGCAGGCGCGCAACCGCAAAAATCAGGCTGTCCTGCCTTTGCGCGGTAAGATTTTAAATGTCGAACGCGCGCGGTTTGATAAAATGCTTTCCAGTCAGGAAATTGGTACGCTGATTACCGCGCTCGGCACGGGGATTGGACGAGACGACTTTAACGCCGACAAGCTGCGCTACCACAAAATCGTCATCATGACCGACGCCGATGTTGATGGCGCGCATATCAGAACGCTGCTGCTCACCTTCTTCTTCCGTCAGATGCCGGAGCTGATCAAGCGTGGCCATCTCTATATTGCCCAGCCGCCGCTTTATAAAGTCTCGCGCGGAAAATCAGAGCAGTATTTGCTCGATGACAATGCGCTTGAAGACTATCTTTATGACGAGGGCCAGGCCGACGGTGTCCTGGTTCTGGATAATGGCGAGGCGATTGCCGGCGCTGACCTTGCGGCCCTTATCGTTAAGGCGCGCGGCGTTTCTGAAACACTTGCGGACTTTCCCGCGCGCCTATCGCGCGACGTGATTATGCAGGCGGCGCTTGCCGGCGCATTACAAGAGGCTGGCGATGATGCGGACGCGGTTGCGTCAAAGGTTGCCGACCGTCTCAATGTGATTTCTGAGGAATATGAGCGCGGATGGACTGGTGCTGCCGATGGCGAGGGCGGCTATCTGTTTGAGCGTGAAGTGCGCGGCGTGATGGAACGGCGCGCGCTCAGCCGCGACGTATTGATGAGCGCTGACGCCCGCCGGGTGCAGAGCGGGATGGAAGATTTGATCGCCGTGTTTGACAAGCCCGCGCAATGGTCGCGGAAAGACCAGCGGGTTATGCTGTTCGGTCCAGAAGGCCTTCTCAGTGCGGTGCGCGCCGCCGGTGAAAAAGGCGTCGCCATTCAGCGCTATAAAGGCCTTGGCGAGATGAACCCTGACCAGCTTTGGGAAACCACGCTGGACGATAATGCGCGCGTCCTGTTGCAAGTGCGGGTGAAGGAAGCCGATGCAGCGGACGACATTTTCTCAAGGCTGATGGGCGATGTTGTTGAACCGCGCAGAGCCTTCATTCAGGAAAATGCGCTAACCGCGGCGCTGGATGTTTGAACGGTTCAGCCGTCTTCCAGCGCCTTTAATAGTGCGCCGATGTCTTCGTCGTCGGGCGCCGCGTTGTCGTTTGCCGCTGGTGCGGCAGCGTCCAGACCATACCGACTAACCTCAAAACCTTCGGCCGCCAAGAGCGCCGGAACGGAATAATCGCCGCCGACAAGGTGCCCGGCGCCGACGGCGACAAACCCATTGCCGCCGCCCTCTTTCATGACGCGGGTAATCTCAGTAGCCCAGGCTTTGTTGCGCTCAACGATGAGCCGTTGGAACACTTCCGGTACTTTTTTGTGCATTGAAGTGTTCATCACCTCGTCAATAAAATCAGCATCGCCTGTGCGCCAGGCGGTAAAAAGCCTGTCAAAGGCCGCAACTTCTTCGTCCCAATCGTTGATTGTCAGAACGAGGAGCGCCTTTTCAACCTTCGGCTCAAGGCCGGTAAACAGTTCCAGCTGTTGTCCAAGCGTTTCAAAAAACCGAACCTCCTTACCGAGCGTGCGTGCTTCGGGAAGGAGGATGCTGTCAACGCCGGACCCGGGGTCAAATCCCTGTTGGACAATAAGTTGAACGCTCAGCGTTAAAAATGCCTGCCATGGGCGCATTGGATTTAGCGCAGCAAAACGCAAACTCAGTGATTTGGAAATGTCTTGCAACTTGCGAACATCGCCAGGCTCAAGCATGTCCGAGAGCAGGGCGCCCTGTGGGTTAAACCCTTGCGTCATCATGATACGCACCGTCGTCGCCTGAGCGCCCGGCGCCTCAGCGTCAACCTCAAAATACACCACATCAGCGTGCCGAAACGCGTCATTGAATGCTGTGCTGCGCCATTGCAGCTCAGGCGGAAGAAAATGAAATGTACCCAAAAGGGTGAATTCAGAATCCGCATCCGTCACGCGCCACATTGCTGGCGTTGCCTGGCTTGGAGATGGTTCGTTTGCCTCGACAGGCTGTGCAACTGCTGGCTGAATGTACAAGCTGAAGCTGATAGCGAATACGGCCATGGCGACCATATTCGCTCTTATACGGAGTATCGGATTAAGCATGGGCTTTCCTGGGGGTGGTTTGAGTTAAGTAGTAGTTCCTGTGGCTGCGCATATTTATCACATCGCGGCGAATTTTGTCCAATTTCGTAATCGAATAGGGTATGCACTGTAGCCGGAAGCGCGGGTGGAAATTGTGGCGTAAGATAGATTTATACATACGGTGACAAAGTTGTAACGAAAGCAGGATGCCTGAACGCTTTATCCGCTTGGCCATGCGGAAAGGCTGCTTGGCGGCGGGAGGAAACCAACGTGGCAGCGCCGCACGGCGAGGGAGACAGATTTCAGGATATTCCTTTGTGAATATTGGGGAATTTGCTTGAAGATTTTGGCTGGCAAGGTGATAACCGCCGCCAAATGATCGCCGAAAGATTTAAGGTCCCGTAGCTCAGCTGGATAGAGCGCACGCCTCCGAAGCGTGAGGTCACAGGTTCGAATCCTGTCGGGACCGCCATTTTTTGTCTCGCGGCGCGTGCGCTTTGCGCGCGCCTCCTACGGGGCGGCCTGGCCGGCCGGCGCACAGTCGTGCTTGTGAACACTTTGCGTTCGAAGGCTCTTTCGTCGTCTCTGCCACAGTCTCCCTAGCGCTTCCTTCTCCGACAGGGCGGCTTTCCTTTTTTGCGGGATCGGCTATCACGGCTTTGCTGCGGCGAGGCGCGGCTTGGAGAGGTCGGCATGCGTATTGGAACGAGATCGAGCGTGATGGCGCTGGCACAGACGCGCGGCATTGCGGCGCAGTTGGGCGCGGCGCGCGCTGGTCTGGAGGCTGAGATTGTGCGCTTTGCACCGCGTGGTGATCGCGATCAGGTGTCGAAGCTTGCGCGACACGGCGGCAAGGGCGGGGCGTTTGTCGGCGAAATTCGCGACGCGCTGCGCGACGGATCACTCGATGCGGCGATGCACTCTTTGAAGGACATGCCCGGCGACGAAGAAACGCCCGGACTGGTGATCGCCGCTTACCTTAAGCGCGAGCCGTTTGAGGATGCTCTGGTTCTGCGCGAGGATCATCGCCCGGATGATTTTATGCGCGCAAAAGCAGCAGGCATGAAAATCGGCACCAACTCCGTGCGCCGGGCGGCTTATCTTCGCCGGCTTTATCCGCAGGCGGAAATTATCCACTATCGCGGCGCCGCCGATACGCGCATTCGAAAGCTTGATGAGCGCGTGATGCAAAAGCTTCCCGATGGCGGAGAGGTTGGCCCGGCTGATGCGCTGGTGATGGCCAAATGCGGGTTGGAACGGGTCGGCTTTGCCGACCGCATCGCCCATGTCTTCTCAGCCGATGAAATGCTGTGCGCGGTCGGGCAGGGGATTGTCGCGGTTGAGTGTCGTCGTGACGACTGGAAAACCCGCGAGCAACTTGCGCTGATCGACGATGTGCAAGCGCGCTGCGTCGCCTGGGCGGAGCGGGAATTACTCTGGGTGCTGAACGGGCACTGCAACGCGCCAATCGCCGGGCTTGCGACACGTAAC
>UOEH01000340.1_pt1 | contig 19986 bp, 19 predicted proteins | sample 1990041 | NCBI WGS metagenome assembly UOEH01 (sample SAMEA4728526, study PRJEB27164) | hydrothermal vent metagenome | biome: marine basaltic hydrothermal vent biome; feature: marine hydrothermal vent; material: mineral | place: Pacific Ocean | collected 2011-06-14/2011-07-23 | depth 1741 m
TTGGGGAAAACCGGCGCCATCCGGATAACCGGCGCATCAATCCGACAATCATCGCCGTCAACACAAACCCCGGAGCGACCAGATTCTGCGCAATAGGCAGGCGTGTTCCCTTGGAGCGAAGGCGCCGCTAATGCGATCAACAACGCGACGAACTTCATCTGATAATCGACCCTTCTCTTCGGATCTTCTTCTGCAATTGCAAAATCCCATAAACCAGCGCTTCTGCTGTCGGCGGGCAGCCCGGGACATAGATATCGACCGGCACGACCCGGTCGCAGCCGCGCACTACTGCATAGGAATAATGATAATAGCCGCCGCCATTGGCGCAGGAGCCCATGGAAATGACATAGCGCGGGTTCGGCATCTGATCGAAAACCTTGCGCAGCGCCGGGGCCATTTTGTTGGTGAGCGTGCCAGCGACAATCATCACGTCGGACTGGCGCGGGGACGCGCGCGGCGCAAAGCCAAACCGCTCCACATCATAGCGCGGCATCGACGCCTGCATCATTTCAACGGCGCAGCAGGCAAGGCCAAAGGTCATCCACATCAGCGAGCCGGTGCGCGCCCAGTTGATCACCGCATCGGCCGGCGCGGTCAGGAAACCGCGATCGGCGAGCTGGTCTGACAATTCATTGAAGAACGGGTCCTTCGCCGACGGGTTATATCCCGGCGCACCGACGCGCGCCGCAGAGCCATAGGCAAGCGCAGACATTGCCTTGTCGTCTACCGCCATTCCAGCGCTCCCTTTTTCCATTCATAGAGATAGCCGATTGCGAAGACGGCGATGAAAACGAACATCGACCAGAAGGCGAAAATCTGGAAGTCGCGGGTGGCGCCAAGTTCCGGATTGAACAGCGTCACCGCCCAGGGGAACAAAAACGCGACATCGAGATCGACGATGATGAACAAAATCGCGACGATGTAGAACTGCACGTCGAACTTCATCCGGGCGTCGTCAAAGGCGTTAAAGCCGCATTCATAAGTCGAGAGCTTTTCCGGGTCCGGGTCTGAGGGCGCAATGATCGCCGGGGCGATCAGAAAGCCGAGCGCCAGCACCATAGCGATGCCGAAGAAGACCACGATGGGCAGATAATTAAGCAGAAAATCGGCTGAAGCCACGGCGGGGCGCTCCTCATCTCAGGCGCTATTGTCGGGCGGCAGAGATTCGCCCGCTGATATTGCCGGAAACTAGAAAGCTGCGCGCCAGAACGCAACGCCCAACCGCCCGGCTGGGGCCTAAAACCGCAGTTTCTTCGCCTTAAATGAGGTTATTGCGGCGCCTCTTGGTCAGGCTGGTCGCCATCTTCAAATCCGTCGCCTTCGCGGCCGGTTTTCAAGAACCCGTCCCAGTCCTCAATTTCCCAAAATTGCTCATCGAGAAGGCCGTTTTTGATGGTCTCGGGCAGATCATCGACAGTTAGGGCTTTTTGTTGCTCGCGATCGGCGGCAAAGGCCGCAAGATCGCCGATCTCGTCAGCGGTAAGGGAAATCGAATAGCCAAGCTCCACCGCCTGAAGCTCGATCATCGCCGGAGCGCCGCGCCACATGCGCGCGGCAAATTCCAGCGGGTCAACCGCCTGGCCGCCAATTTCGGCGTCAAGCGCCGGCGCCGCCTTGCCGCCAACACCGTTCACGGCGTGGCAGATCACGCAGCCCTTATCGACAAAAAGCACGCGCCCGTTAGCGCCATCAAGCGGGTGTGAGACGATCTCTTGTTTTTGCGACTTTTCTGGGTTTTCCGATGCCCCAGATTCGGCGGCCTGCTCGCAGCCCGCCAGGGTGATCGAAGCAATTACAGCAAAGCTTAAAACACGCATTATGATTCTCCCGAAGACTGCCTGTCCATTGTTGGCCTAGCGTATATGCCAACTACTGGGATTTTTCTCTAGCTTACCGTTTTCAACGCCGCCCCAAGAATGCCTAAGCCCTCCGCGACCTCTTCAGCGGTCAACGTCATCGGCGGGGCCATGCGGATAACATTACCGTGCAGCCCACCCTTGCCAACCAGGAGACCACGCGCGCGGGTTTCTTCCAGCATCGTTGAGGCGGCCTCGGGGTTAGGCTCCTTTGAGCCCGGCTGGACAAACTCCATGCCCAGCATCAGCCCCTTGCCGCGCACGTCGCCAATAATATCGACGCTCGCCGCCAACGCATCGAGGCCATCGCGCAGCTCAGCGCCGCGTTGCAACGTGTTATTCTGCAAATCATGGTCCTTGAGGTAGTGCAAACACGCAATCGCGCCGCGCGTCGCCAATGGGTTGCCGCCAAATGTCGAGATCGAGCTGGCGCTCCAGCAATTCATGATGTCGGCGCGCGCCACAAGCCCGCCGATGGCGAGGCCGTTGCCGAGGCCTTTGGCGAAGGTGAGAATGTCGGGCGTAAACCCGTGCGCCTCATAGCCCCAGAAATGGGTTCCGGTCCGCCCCCAGCCGGTTTGCACTTCATCGCTGATAAATAAAATTCCGTGCTCTTTCAGAACTTCGGAAAACGCGCCGAACAAACCGTCCGGCGGCGCGCCAAACCCGCCGACGCCCAAAATTGGTTCAGCGAGCAAGCAGGCGACATCGCCGGCTGTTGCGACGCTGAGGATTTCGCGCAAATCATCCGTGCACGCCTTGATGTAATCGTCTTTCGACATATGCCCGAACGGGCTGCGATAGGGGTAGCTTCCGTGAATATAATTCACCATGAATGGCGACAGCGACGACGGCGACCAGGTTGAGTGGCCGGTGACCGGCACGGTCGAGAAGCTGCGCCCATGATAGCTGTAGCGCATCGCAAGGATCTGGTTCGACTTGCGGTAAGCGGTCGCCAGCATCAGCGCTGCATCATTGGCCTCGCTGCCGGAATTGGTGAAGAAGACGCGCGCATCAGGAATGCCAGAGAGCTCGGCGATTTCCTCCGCCAGCTCAATCTGGCTTTCGATCAGGTAAAGCGTCGAGGTGTGCAAGATCTTGCCCGCCTGATCCTGAATCGCCTCGACAATCTCGGGAACATTATAACCGATCATATTGGTGAGGATGCCGGCAAAGAAATCGAGATATTCATTGCCGTTGGAATCGCGGACGCGCCGCCCCTTCCCGTCCACCAATGAAATCGGCTCTTTATAATACAGTCCCATCCAGTTCGGCAGGACGGCGCGGTGACGGTCATGAAGGGAATGCGGATTGGTCATGTTCTAAACTTACCCTGATTATTGCCGGCAGTCGGTCTTCTAAATGCCAGCGCGCCCACGGCCTAGCGTGGAATGGAAAGTCGCGGAGTATAGAATCCGATCCTCTATTCAAACAAGGCCATTTCACTGGCCCCTGGGAGGCTGTAACAGGCCGGCTTAGCGCGTATTCTTATGGCGCATGGCGCGCCTGAAAATTTAGCCAGTTTCGCGCCCGGTTTGGATTGGAAAATGGTGGAGCGGAGCGGACAAACATCGAACCAGTTGCTTTTAACGTGCGACTGCACGTCGGCCGGTCAGGCCGCCCCGCCGGAGGCGCTTTGCGCCGCGAGGCAAAAAGTGGTGGAGCTAACCGAATAAACGTCGAACCCGAAGGGCTCGCAAGGGCGACGGCCCGCCGCCCGGTCAGGGCGCCCCATCGGAGGCGCCTCTTCGCGCCGTGAGATATATAAAAGTGGTGGGCCCGGCCAGATTTGAACTGGCGACCAGACCGTTATGAGCGGCCGGCTCTAACCACTGAGCTACGGGCCCACAAACGTCATTGCACAGGTTTTTAAGGACGTAAAGCCCGGTTTTATTGCCAAATCCGGTGCGAAGAATCTGCCGTTGACGCGTTCCAAATCCGATGGGATTTGCGAATGAACGGGCAAGCGCCATGGTCAGATTTCTGCCTGGGCTCGTGGCTGCAGTTCGCCCCGCGCCAACCGATGCGGCGCATCTTCACCAACAGTTAAATCACGCCCGAGACATGTTCCTCGCCCTCGACCCACGCAAAAGTGAGGGCCAAGTCACCCATCATGCCTTTGCCGGAAAATGGTTCGGCAATTACCGCCAAGGCGGCGCAGACAAGCATGCGAGTGGGATATTTACTCATGCTCAACTCTGGCGCTGGGATGGTTAAGATATAGGATTGAAACATTATAACAGCATAAATTGCTGGCGCGCGGGTTGGATATCAACCAAATTTTCAACAATTTACTTGACCCTGCGGCGGCTATTGGTAGTAGCAGGAATGCTAGTTGATCTTGGTCGCGAGTAATCTTGCTCGTTGAACAGTGATCTGGGCGGATTGTAACGCGCATTAAAACGCGCCGAGTGGAACGAGTAAGAGTGATCCTACGTCGCCATATTCATAGGCTTTTAACAGCAATAATGGTGCTGTTCTTTGCACCTATGGCGCTCGCCGCCAGCTCGGATGTTGTTTTGTGCCTGGAGATTAATGGCCAGGCATCCCTTGAACGGGGCGCCGGCGAGGACTGCACCGGCTTCGTTACCGTGATAACCGCTGCAACGAACCTTACCACAGCCCAACATTGTAGCGAGTGCACGGATTACGCGCTTTCAGATTCTGTTTTCCGCGTCAAAGCGACGTCTGCAGAGAGCAGCGGCAAGACGGTTCAAAAACTCTTTATCGCTGAACGCTCAGCTCTGAGCTGGCCGCGTCTGTCTGTTTCGTCACTGATTGCGGCAACCCCTCTTCCCTTAAGGATATCGACAACGCTTGCGCAACTGCGCACCGTCATCATCCGCGTCTAGCCCTGTTTGAATTTCGCGACCGGACCCCGCGCGCTTCCGCGCGGCCCGGATCATTGTGTTTGCGATAATTCGAAGAGAGTTCGTTCATGCCTGTCGAAAAATTTGCCGTCGCCATGTCCGCATGGTTGAGTTCCCGAGCCATAATATCAGCGCCTGCCCGACGCCTGCAAGCGTCGCTACGGATCGGCGCTTGTGCGGGCGCGATCACCGCCTCTGCACTAACCGTCAGCGCGCCTGTTATGGCGCAAGAAATTGTTGTGTTGCAGAGCTACGCATCCCCTGTCGAAGCGCCGCCGCTATCAACCGAAGCAGCGCCATCGCAAACAGTGGTCGCTGAATTTGTCACAACGATGTTGAGCCGCCACCCGGCATTGCGCGCGGCCGATGCGCAGTTCGACGCGGTTGAAGCGCGCGCGCGCGGCGCAGCGCGGTCGCTCTATAACCCAACCCTGGAAGCGGAATATGAAGACGCCCAGAATATCACAAAGTCGATTGGCCTGTCCCAAACACTTGACTGGGCCGGCAAACGTCGCGCACGCGCCAGCGCAGGACGCGCTGATGTCGACGCCGCAAGGGCGACGCGCGACATTGTCCGTAAAGCGCTGCTCACCGAATTACTCACCTCTCTTACGAACTTTCAAACCACGCTGGAGTTAAAACGCCTCAGTGACCGGCGATTACAAAACGGCGAAGAGTTCTTTTCGTTAGCCGATCGTCGCAACCGCGCCGGAGACTTGTCGGAATCCGAACTCTTAACCGCGCGCCTGTCGCTCGCCAAAGCGCGCGCGGATAATAACGCCGCCAAGGGCGCTTTATCGCTGGCGCGGCAAAACCTCTCCGGCGTGACTGGGGAGGAGCGAGAAATCTGGCCGCTCCTGGTTGGTGTCCCGCAAAGCGCACCGTTAAGCGTAGAAGATGTGCAAAAAGGCGAACTGCCCGAACTGGTCTTCGCCAGAGCCCAGTCGGACGCCAGTTCAAAACGCATCAAAGTCGCCAAACGCAACCGCAAACCCGACCCCACGGTCGGCGTCAGCTATGGACGTGAAGGAACCGCAGACCTCGTCGGCGTTCGCGCATCTATACCGATCCCGGTTTTGAATTCCTTTAAGGCGCAAGTCGATGCCGCGCGCGCTGATGCAACGGCGGCGCAAGAGACCTATACGGATATTTTCCGCCGCGTGCAGGCGCGGCTGACCGAAAGCCGGCGGCGCTATGCAGCCGCCAGCGAGGCTTGGCGGCAATGGAGCGCCAGCGGCTCGCAACCTTTGAGCAACCAGCGCGTTCTCTTGGAAAGACTATGGCGCGCCGGAGAGATCGGCGCGGTCGATTATCTAATTCAACTTGACCAGACATACGAAGTTGAGACCGCCGCCATCGAGCTGCGCGGCCGGCTCTGGAACGCCTGGTTTGACTGGCTGAACACAACCAATGAAGTTAATGAGTGGGTGGAGAGTATCCGATGATCCAATTTAAAAATAACACCGTATTGCTGCTGATGGTCTTGTCAGCGTTTAGCCTAACGTCATTGACCGCCTGCTCAGGCTCATCCGACAACGGAAAGGCCAAAGCCGCATCCGATGGCGGCGAAGATCATGACGATGGCGATGGCGATGATCATGGCGCCGAAGAAGGTGAAGACCATGATGAAGCTGGCGGCGTGGTCGAGATGGACGCCGCCGAACGCGCAAAGCAAGGCGTCAAAACCGCGCCCCTAGAACAGCGCGCGCTTGCCGAAGAAGTGATTGTTCCGGGCGAAGTCACGCTTGATTTGTACCGGACGGCGCAAATTACGCCGCGTATCCCGGCGCAAACCATGCAGCGCCACGTTCGCCTTGGCGACAAGGTCGAAAAAGGCCAGTCGCTTGTCACCCTGTCCAGCGTCGAGATGGCCGATGCGCAAGGCGCCCTAATTGTGACCTCGCGCGAATGGACGCGCGTCGCCAAACTCGGACGCGATGTCGTTTCGGGGCGCAGATTTGTCGAGACGCAAGTCGCCGCGCAACAGGCTCGCGCCAAAGTCGAAGCCTATGGCATGACAGTGGAGCAAATCGATGCGCTGGCGGCAAAGGGCGATGCTTCAAAAGCCACCGGTTCTTTCGATTTATTAGCCCCGCAGGCCGGCACGATTATCCGGGATGACTTTGTCGTTGGCGAAGTTATCGAACCCGGCCGGGTGCTTTTTGAAGTCTCCGACGAAACCAATGCCTGGGTCGAGGCGCGACTGACCCCTGAACAAGCCGGCCATATCGAAGCCGGGGCAAGCGCACGCATCTCCCTTGACGGCGAGCGCTGGCGTGAGGGTCGCATCATCCAAATCCGTCATGCGCTCGACGAGACGACGCGGACCCTTTCTGTTCGTATTGAAGTCGATAATTCAGATGATGAGTTACACCCCGGACAATTCGTAAGCGCCGCCGTTAACATTGGCGAGACGACCACGGTGTTGGCGGTCCCGGCTGAAGCGATTGTCCTGATGAACGGCTCGCAAACCCTGTTCAAAGTCGAAGGCGACGAACTCCACCCGACCGCTATCGAGACCGGCGTTAATCGCGGCGGTTGGGTTGAGGTCACAGGCGGCGTCAATGAAGGCGAGGAAATCGTCGTCTCACAACTCTTTCTTCTGAAATCGCTCATTTTGAAATCCAAAATGGGCTCAGGCCACGGGCATTAGGGAGAAGTTGGGTGTTAAATAAACTCGTAGAATTTTCGCTGCAATATAAGTTTCTTATTCTTATTGCGTTTCTTGTGGTCGGCTTTCTTGGCGTTCGCGCCGTGTCGGTTATTCCGATTGACGCATTCCCTGATGTCACGCCGGTGCAAGTTAATATCTATACGGAATCTCCAGGGCTGGCCGCTGAAGATGTCGAACAGCTCCTTACCTTCCCGGTGGAATCCAGCATGGCGGGCCTGCCCGATGTGCAGGAAATCCGCTCAGTAAGCTTGTTCGGGCTTTCCTATGTGGCGGTCTATTTCGAAGATAACGTCGATATTTATTTCGCCCGCCGCCTGGTGATGGAACGCCTCGCTGAGGTTGGCGACCGGATTCCCGATGGTTATGGCACACCTGAAATGGGCCCCAACGCTTCGGGCCTGGGTCAAGTCTTCTGGTACACGCTTGAACGCGCTGACGATCAACTCAAAGAAGATATCACCGACATGGACCTGCGCACGTTGCAGGACTGGACCGTGCGGCTCATCTTGCGCACCGCGCCGGGCGTCGATGACGTGATGTCCTGGGGCGGACAGGAGCGCCAGTATCAGGTCCAGATTGATCCCTTAAAGCTGATTAAATACGAGCTTGGCTTTTCCGATGTCATGGAAGCGATTGACGCCAATAACCGACAGGTCGGCGGGCAATATATTGACCAGGGACCGGAGCAATATCTGGTGCGCGGCCTTGGCTTGGCGCGCAACGAGCAAGACCTTTCCGATATCGTCGTCAAGGTTGAGGATGGAACGCCGGTTTATTTGCGCGACGTTGCAACGATTGTGCAGGCGCCGGCTTTGCGTTTTGGCGCAGTGACCCGTGACGGCGAAGAAGTCGTACTCGGCATGGCGTTATCGCGGATTGGCGAGAACGCCAAAAACGTCGTCGACGCCGTCAAGGAAAAAGTTGAAATCGTCGAGAGCGCGCTGCCGGACGGGGTCGAAGTGCGCCCGGTTTATGACCGCACCGAGCTTGTTGAAAAAGCTGTCGCAACAGCCGAACGCGCATTGATCGAAGGATCTATTCTTGTTGCGATTGTCCTGTTTTTGTTTCTCGGCGACTTGCGCTCGGCAATCGTGGTGATCGCCGCCCTGCCGCTGGCGATGCTGATTGCGTTTATCTTCATGGAACAGGCCGGACTTTCCGCCAATCTAATGTCGCTTGCCGGCCTCGCCATTGGCATCGGCATGATGGTTGACGGGTCTGTGGTGATGGTGGAGAACGCCTTTCGCATTATGGCGGAACGCCGCGAGGAAGGCGGCCCGGTCAACCGCACGGCAGCGATGTTAACCGCCGCACGCGAGGTCGCCAATCCGGTCTCTTTTGCGATTTTGATCATCATTGTCGTCTTTTTGCCATTGTTCAGTCTCGACGGGCTGGAGGGTAAACTCTTCAAACCGATGGCGTTCAACATAAGCTTCGCGATGGCGGGTTCGCTAATCCTGACACTGACAATTATTCCTGTTCTTGGTTCAATGATCCTCAAACCCAAGGAAGAACGCGACACCTTTCTGGTCCGGCACATCAAAGCGGTTTACCTGCCGTTTCTGGCATGGGGATTGGCGAAGAAGAGCCGGATTATCATCGGCGCGGGCGCTTTGTTGATCGGCAGCCTTGCGCTGTTTCCTTTTCTCGGCAAGGAATTCATGCCGCAGCTGCAAGAAGGCTCGATCATGTGGCGGGTGACGTCAATTCCATCGACATCTCTCGATCAGTCGATCAAAATATCGAATGATATTGCAGCCGTATTGTCTGAATTTCCAGAGGTTGAAACCACCCTCGCGATGATCGGCCGGGCCGAGAAAGGCGAAACGGCGGACGTTAACTATATGGAAATCTATACGGCGCTGAAGCCGCACTCAGAATGGCCCCAGAGCAATCGGACTGTGCCGGATATCGCCGAAGAGATGCGCGAAAAAATGGAAGAGGTTGTGCCAACCGCGGTAATCGCTTTCACCCAGCCGATCCAGATGCGCGTCGAAGAACTGATCTCCGGCGTACGCGCCACGCTCGCCGCCAAACTTTACGGCGAAGACCTTGGCGAGTTGGACCGGTTAAGCCAGGAGATTAAGGACGCGATCTCAACGGTTCCGGGCGTCGCTGATTTGTCGTTGGAAGCTAATATCGGCAAGCCACAAATTCGCATTCAGGTTGATCGAGCCGCATTGGCACGATACGGCATGAACGCCGATGACGTGTTGACCATCGTGCGCACCGGCATCGGCAATGAGCCGGTCAGCACACTGATTGATGGCGTTAAGCGCTTTGATATTACAGCGCGCCTCGCCGACACATCAAAATCTTCCGTCAACGCTATTGCCGCAATACCCTTGCGCGCAGCTGACGGGGCCATCGTGCCTTTGGGGCGGGTCGCCGATATAACCGTCGCGGAAGGCTATTCATTCGTGCGCCGCGAACAATTGCAACGCTATGCGGTTATCCAGATGGACGTGCAGGGCCGCGATATTGACGGCTTCGTGAAGGATGCAGAAAATATCATCGCAGCAAATGTCGATCTGCCGCCCGGTTATTGGATTGAATGGGGCGGGGCTTTCGAAAACCAACAACGCGCCATGGCGAAATTGTCGGTGATCCTGCCGATCACGATCTTCTTCATCTTCGTGCTGCTCTATACGGCGTTTAACTCCGTGAAATTTGCCGCACTGATTATCGCCAATGTGCCCTTCGCCGCCAGCGGTGGATTGATCTCCCTGTTCATTACCGGGCAATATCTCTCGGTTCCCTCAGCGATTGGGTTTATCGCGGTTTTCGGCGTGGCGATGTTGAACGGCATCGTGTTGATCAGCTTCATTAACGAGTTGCGTGAAAAAGGCCTGAGCGTCGGGGAAGCGGTGCGCCGCGGCGCTGAGTTGCGGCTGCGGCCGGTCTTGATGACCGCCAGCGTCGCCATTCTTGGGCTCATCCCGATGCTGCTTTCATCCGGCGTCGGGGCAGAGACCCAGCGCCCGCTCGCCACCGTTGTGGTCGGCGGTTTGATCACCTCAACGCTTCTGACTCTGGTTTTGTTGCCGGTTATCTATGAATGGATGGAAACTCGTGCAACCAAATCGGTAGAATCACCTGAACCTGCTCATCCTGCCGCATTAGCAGAGCCTGCAGAGTAATCAGCGTCATAGAAATCATCACCATAGGGAACGGCCATGAAAGAAATCAAAGCCTTTATTCATCGTAACCGCGCGGCAGATGTGGTGCGGGCGCTGCGGAAAGCTGAGTTCACAACCATTACTGTTGTCGATGTCAAAGGCGTCATCAGAGCGCTTGAAGCTAAAGATCAGGAATATTCAACCGAGCTTGGCGCTAGGGTGATGACGGAAGTGAAACTCGAATTGTTCTGCGACGCTGACCGTCTCGATGAGGCTATAAAATTGATCCAGGACAATGCGCAAACCGGCCAACCGGATTCCGGCTGCATCTATGTCAGTGAAGTTTCTTCATCTGTCGCAATCTGAGCGCACCGCAACAATGGCGCCCTCAAAAAATGATCACGAGCATAGCCATGATAGTCGCTTCATGGTGTTTGGCGAGCGCACGGAACTTGTCTTTTCTCTAATCTCCGGCGCCTGCCTGACTATCGGCTTTCTGCTGGCCATAACGTCCTCTGCTCCCGCGCAAGTTTCGCTGGCGCTTTATCTCTTTGCATATTTCTTCGGCGCCTTTTTCGCTATTCTCGAAGTCCGTCAATCCATCAGCCACGGCAAGTTCAAGATTGATTTTCTGATGCTGGTCGCCGCCGCCGGCGCCGGTTTCCTCGGTGAATGGGCGGAAGGCGCGTTATTGTTGTTTCTGTTCAGCCTCGGCCACGCGCTGGAAAGCTTCGCCATGGGCAAGGCCCGCGCAGCAATTGCGGCGCTCGCCGCATTGGCGCCCAAGACCGCACTGGTCAAACGCAACGGCGAAACCGTTAAGCTCCCGATTGATGAGCTGGTCCCGGGCGACACGGTGATTGTAAAACCCAATGCGCGCATCCCCGCAGACGGCATCGTCGCGGCGGGCAATAGCAGCGTCGATCAATCCTCAATCACCGGCGAGAGCATGCCGGTCGATAAGACGCCCGCCGAGGACCCGAACGCGGCCTGGCGGAGCGCCGCCAAACCAAAAGCTGAAAATGTCGTATTTGCAGGAACCATAAACGGCGCCGGCGCCATGGAGATTTTAGCGACCAGAGCGGCCGAGGATTCAACGCTCGCCAAAGTCGTCAAGATGGTCGCCGAAGCCGAAGAGCAACGCTCGCCCACACAGCGTTTCACCGACAAGTTCGAGAAAATATTCGTGCCCTCCGTCCTTGTTCTGGTGGTGCTCGCCCTGCTCGCAGGGGTTGTCATTGACGAGCCGTTTTCAACTACCTTCTACCGCGCCATGGCGGTGATGGTCGCGGCAAGCCCATGTGCGCTGGCGATCGCCACGCCAAGCGCGGTGTTGAGCGGCGTCGCGCGTGCAGCCAGAAATGGCGTATTGGTCAAGGGCGGCGGCCCGCTCGAAATGCTCGGGGCCTTAGAAGCGATCGCCTTCGACAAGACCGGAACCCTGACCGAAGGCCGCCCGCAGCTTACCAATGTAGTCCCGGCGGAAGGCGTATTTGAAAACGAACTCCTCAATGTCGCGGTCGCAGTAGAGCGATTGAGTGATCACCCGCTGGCCCGCGCAGTCGTCGAGGGCGGTGAGGCTCGCAATGCCGGCGGCGCGCTAACTGCGAAAAACCTGCGCGCGCTTATCGGGCGCGGTGTTACGGCTGAGATTTCAGAACAAAGCGTATATATTGGCAAGGACGATCTTTTCACTGAGATCGGCGGCCCGGCGCTTCCCCCGTCACTGCGCACGCGCGTCGATGAGCTGGAAGCCGGCGGTCGTACGACCATGATCGTCCGCCTGGGTGAACGCTATCTTGGCGTTCTCGGCGTGATGGATGCGCCGCGCGAGGACGCTGCTCGCGTAGTCAGTGAACTGCGTAATCTTGGCATAGAACATATGATTATGCTGTCCGGCGACAATCAACGCGTCGCCTCCTCGGTCGCCGCCGGTCTCGGCCTTGACGGCGCCTGGGGTGATCTGATGCCGCAGGACAAGGTCGATGCGATCATTCGTCTGCGCGCGGAGCAAGGCGAAGTTGCGATGATCGGCGATGGCGTCAATGATGCTCCCGCCCTCGCTAACGCTTCGGTGGGCATCGCTATGGGCGCGGCCGGGTCCGATGTGGCGCTGGAGACGGCCGATGTCGCCCTGATGGCCGATGACCTCAGCCGGCTGCCATTCGCCGTTGGGCTGAGCCGTGCGGCGCGGCGGATGATCCGCCAAAATCTCTGGTTCAGTCTCGGCGTCGTTGCATTTTTGATCCCCGCGACTTTGTTCGGGCTGGGGATCGGCCCTGCTGTCATCATCCACGAAGGATCGACCCTCGTCGTCGTCGCCAACGCGCTGCGGTTGCTGGCGTATAAGGACAGCCGCTAAAAAGTCTACGCGTTTTGAGGGGGCCGCACGCTTCAGCCGTATACATCAAGTGATTGCACACTAGGGAGCGTCCGACAGTCAAAAGTCACATTCGTCTCAATTCGTATTTGGGGGTTAGATGCCTGTATTAGACGCCAGGTATTGATTACGGTTAGGACTCCCATAGCCCGCCGCGCCTAGCCCTCTTGGTGTGGCGGGCGCCCCTTTTGAACGGTCCGATAGGAAGGAATGAACAATGCCAGACAAGAAGTCTCCTACTCAAAGCGCTCTACGGTCCCGTCGCTCTCTACTGATGGGCGGAGGAGCTGTCATAGCAGCCAGCGCGATTGCCGGCGGATTGATGCTGCGGCAATCACCAGCGGTCGCCAGTGAGGAGACCGTCAAGACTAGTGAGATTGTCGTATACAAAACGCCTACCTGCGGCTGTTGCGGCGCCTGGGTGCAACATCTTGACGATGCAGGATTGAAAACCAGCACCGTCAACCAGAACGATCTGACAAACACCAGAGAGAAATTGGGCGCCCCCGCAGACCTCAGGTCATGTCATATCGCTGTCGCCGATGGGTATGTTGTCGAAGGCCATGTGCCCGCCGAAGCGATTAAAAAATTGCTCGCGGAACGGCCTGACGCGGTCGGCATATTCGTACCCGGCATGCCGTTGGGCTCACCTGGCATGGAAGGCCCTTATGGCTCCCAAGCCTATAATGTCATTCTACTACGGCGCGACGGGTCCCGGGAAATTTTCGCCAGCTACCCCGAATAAACCAATGAGCCTCGATAGACCGAACCTAGCCTTTCTGCGAAACATCAATGGTTAGCGTTGCATAGTCGCTGTGATAAACCCCGTCTGCTTGTTCGGGGACGGTGATCCAGATCGACATCATCATCACTGCGCCAGTCATCGACGGATCTATGGTCACGACCCCGTCTGCATTGGTGGATAATTCGCGATGCTCCTGATCGGGAGCGTAGACTGAGACCGCATAACCGGGCACAGGCTCGCCATCGCGCAACAGCATGAACGCGGTTTCATCGGATTTGACTGCAACAAATTCCAACGCCTGATCAACAGGCGCGAAGCGCGCTTCATGACCTGCTGCGCAAGTCTCTATGCAAATGAATGTCTTTGAATGTTTGCTATAGCTCCGGTTGAGCGGCGGCGAACCGGGAAGCGCTTCAAATGCAGCGCGCACCGACGCCTCTGCGCCAATTTCATCGAAATAGCCGCTTGCATCTTCCGGCTTTATTTCCCCAAACCGCGGCTTGCTGCTCATCGCAATTACGGCAAGCCCTGGCCGATCCGCCGTGAACGTCACATTCAGAAATGTATCGCTCTCCTCATAGGAAAGCCCGCCAACCGCCTCATTATCCAGAACCACGGAGGTGAAAGATATCCGGTCGCGGGTCGGGCCAAACTGGAGATCGGGAAAAGCCAATGCGCTGGTCAAAGCGACATCGACGACATCGCCGGTATTCCAGAGAAATTTACTTGGCCACAAAAAGGTCTTATGCGCCAAAGATGGCGTGACAATAATCGTCGTCAGTAAAATCACGCTTGTGAAAAGCCCAAATTGCCGGCGCCGAGAGGGCGCGGCCTTACCCAAAAATAACTGGCTAAAAAATAACTGGTTCATCATATCGCCCCTCTTGTTGGTAGGACTTGGGTTTTAGAATAACATTCCATGAAATGGAACAGGTCCGCACGGTCCGAATATTATCCGTTGTCATAGGCCTCAATTGTCCGCTCTACCAGCAAATGGGCCAACGGATTGGAGGCGGGCGATCAATATTGCGCCAATGCTGCGCTACAACATCGTCTCGCAACGCCAACGCTCAAGAACACCCTCGCCCACTACAAAATATGGCTGTTTACCGGCAGCGGCGTGATGATGGCGGCCTCAGGCTGGTCCCTCTTTCGCCCGAACCGCACCTGCCCGGCCGCCCCGGAAAAGGCCAAGGCTTGCGCCCAGGCGCATCGCTGGAACACCTGTATTTTCAGCGTTTCGGCAGATGTCCGGCTTATGGGCTTCACCGCCGCCTATCTGTCGCTGCCGCTATTGACTTTATATGACAGACTGGCCGGTTAACGCTGCATTTACCATCCAACACAGTATATGAGGGACAATCGCTCCCATTACGTATTATGGTGAGAAAAGGAGTGTTGCGTCATGTCACAGCTAGACAGCCTGTTGGAAGATTATTGCAAATGCACCAATTGCACTTGCGCGGACTGTAATTGCGGCAACAGCCAGGAACTTATGGGCCTGGAGGCGAAGGTCAGGACGCGCTTGCGCACCCAAAGCTCGCTTGGACTGGGCTCACCCATTCTGGCGCGCGCTTTTCCCAGAGGGACATTTCGCCCTGCGGTCATGACGGCAAGCTTAATGCTCGGCATGGCCAGCATTGGCCTTACCCAGCCAGCATATTCCGCCAACCCTGAAGGCATGATGGTGTTTTCTCTTAACTCACCCGACCTGCCGTCAACGCTCTTAGGGCGCAGCCATTGACGCAGGAAATCCGCCGCCTTGCCATCACCTTGTTACTGGTCGTCGCAGCGGCCATCGGCGGCGCCTGGATTGGCGGGCGCATCTTCTCGCCCCCCGCCGCGCAGCATACGGAATTTCACCAGAAACTTTATGCAGCCCTCGATCTGACTGCAGAACAACGCCAAGCTCTTGAGGCGCTGGACCGGGAAAATAGCAAAGAAGAGACCTATCAACGCGAAGCCTTGCGCATCGCGAATCGCAATCTCGCCAATCTTCTGGAGCACGAAGATGCTTACAATGAAAATGTTGATGCGGCGATTGTCGAAATCCACACCGCAATGAACAACCTCCAAGTTTTGACCATCAAGCATATCTACGCAATGCGCGAAATCTTGACCCCAGAGCAGCGAACCGAGTTTGATCGCCTCGTGGCCGACACGTTGCGCGAACATGCCAAATGACAATGTAGCGAAAACCGACGCGGATTTACTGCACGACCTCGCCGAAGGAACGGATGCGGCGCTATCTATCTTAATTGATCGCTACAAAGACCCGCTGTTTCGATTTATCCTTCGCTATACTGGCGCTACGGCGGACGCGGAAGACATCCTCCAGGACACCTTCGTCAGTATCTATACAAAAGCCTCAACCTATGACCCGGCATGGAAGGCTTCCACCTGGATGTACCGCATCGCACTCAACAAATGCCGCGACCAGGCGCGTAAGAAGAAAATAAGGCGGCTTGTGTCTCTCGATCAATTCGGGCGCGGCGCCGATGGCGAGCCATCGCTCCCAATCGATATTCCAGACCCCGGCGCCAGCCCGGAAGAAATCACCGCGCAGCGCCAGGCGCTGGCAAATTTGAGCCGCGCCATCGACACGCTGCCGCACAAACTTCGCACAGCGCTGGTCCTGTCCAGCATCGAGAACCGGCCCCAGGCCGAATGTGCAGAAATTCTTGGCGTTTCACGAAAAAGCGTCGAAATGCTGGTCTATCGCGCCCGCAACGCATTGCGCGAGAAACTCGACCTCACGGATTAATATCAAGCAACGTAATTTATCGCGCTTTCGTTATCGATAAAAGCGAGGGATGCGAAGCTTTGCTGCGTATATCCCATCAAAGGGAAATCATCCAAGCGCTTCACCGCTCTCTAACAGCCAACAAGTTGTATACGGCACAGGAAAAACCATGATCACACGTCGAACCTTGCTGCAAACCAGCGCTGGCGCCGGGCTTATAAGCGGACTTGGAGGATTGCTGCCAGCTTGGGCGCAAAATGCGTCCAAGGCAACGAGGCCCCCAGCACTTGCCGGCGTTGACAATGTTTATGACCTCACAATCGGCAAACGCGCCATCGATATTGGCGGCAAAATGGGCGACGTCACTGCGGTCAACGGCTCTCTTCCGGCGCCGCTATTGCGCTTTCGCCAAGGCGAGACGGTGACCCTTCGGGTCGCCAACGAACTGGACGAAGATACATCGATCCACTGGCACGGTATTTTGCTCGATTCCGAAATGGACGGCGTTCCCAACGTATCGGCATCCTTTCCCGGGATCCCTCCCGGTGAAACTTTCGTTTATCAGTACACGTTAAAACAATCCGGCACCTACTGGTATCACAGCCATTCCGGTTTGCAGGAACCGGCCGGTGTTTATGGACCAATGATCGTCGATCCGGCCGGCCGTGACCCGGTCGCGTATGACCGCGAGCATGTGATCGTTCTTTCCGACTGGAGCTTTGAAAACCCTGACAAGATCTTCGCCAAACTGAAGAAATCGCCCGATTATTATAACTACCAAAAAAGAACCATTAGAGATTTCTTCCGCGACGCCTCCAATGATGGCCTGAAGGCGACGATACGTGATCGCCGGATGTGGGGGCGTATGCGCATGAACGCCACTGACATCGCCGACATAACCGGAGCGACCTACACCTACCTGATGAATGGCCAGGCGCCTGGAACCAACTGGACCGGTCTGTTTCAGCCGGGCGAGCGGGTGCGGCTGCGCTTCGTCAACGCTGCGGCCATGTCTTATTTCAATGTTCGCATACCGGGCCTGGAAATGACCGTGGTTGAGGCGGACGGCCAGCTCGTCCAGCCGGTTACGACGGATGAGTTTCAGATCTCCGTCGCCGAAACATACGACGTCATCGTCGAGCCTAAAGAAGATCGCGCCTATACGATTATGGCGGAATCCATGGACCGCAGCAGTTACGCACGCGGAACATTAGCAACCAGCGCAGGCATGACCGCGCCGGTGCCGGAATTGCGCCCGCGCGCCGTCCGGACCATGGCGGATATGGCCATGGACCACAGCAAAATGGCCGGGATGGCAGGCATGTCGGGAATGGACGACATGTCAGGCAATGACATGTCTGGCATGGACCATGGCGCCAAAAAGAAAATGGACCACAGCAAGATGAACCACGGCGCCATGAAAGGCATGGATAACGGTTCCATGAAGGGGATGGACCACGGTTCAATGAAGGGCGACGCTATGGCGGACGCGCCCATTCCGAAAACCTCCGCAACGCCAGGCGGTCCTTTCCTGTTCGGACCCGGCGTTGCGATGCGCGCCGAAGCGCCCGGCAAACGATTGCACGAACGCGGCTTTGGGCTGGCGGATGTCGATCACCGGGTTCTGGTCTATACGGACTTACGCGCCCTGGAGCCATTCTACGATCAGCGCCCGCCCGCGCGCGAAATTGAATTGCACCTCACCAGTAATATGGAACGCTATATGTGGTCATTCGACGGCAAGAAGTTCAACGAGGTGACCGGGCCTATTCCGTTCAAATTCGGCGAGCGCTTGCGTCTGACCATGATCAACAACACCATGATGGATCACCCCATTCACTTGCACGGCATGTGGATGGAGCTTGAAAACGGCGCCGGCGACCTCCTGCCGCGCAAGCACACCATCAATGTTAAGCCCGGCGAAAAACTTTCCGCCCTGATCTCCGCCGATGCGCGCGGCCCCTGGGCGTTTCACTGCCACCTCCTGTATCACATGAAGGCCGGCATGTTTCGGGTTGTCTCCGTCATGGACCAGATTGCGGAGGCAAGCCAGTGAGCATCGTCAAACAAAGACGCTTCAAAGCCGCAGGCTTCGCGGCGTCCCTGTTCACCGCAGCGGCTGTGTTTTCAGGCGCGGCGAAAGCCGAAACCGCAGGGGCGTCGACCAACTGGTTTGCGCTCCTGGACAGGCTTGAATATCAGACCAATGAAGGGTCCGGACAACTGATCTGGGATGGTCAGGGCTGGTATGGCGGCGACTATAATAAGTTCTGGTTCAAGACCGAGGGCGAGCGTAGCCTGGAAGGCGGCGGTTTCGGCGAGGTGGAAGTTCAAGGCCTTTACAGCCGCGCCATTCGTCCGTTCTGGGATGTTCAGGTTGGCGTCCGTCAGGACATCAAACCCGATAACCCGTCGCGCACCTTCGGGGTTATCGGTATTCAAGGCTTGGCGCCCTATTGGTTTGAAGTAGACGCCGCCGCCTTTATCAGTGACGATGGCGATATCTCTGCACGGCTCGAGCTCGAATATGATCTCCTCCTGACACAGCGTTTAATTATGCAGCCGCGTTTTGAAACTAATATTGCCATCCAGGACGTAGCAACATTGGGCGTTGGTTCTGGCGTCAATGATGTCGAGTTAGGCCTTCGTTTGCGCTACGAAATAAAACGCGAATTCGCGCCCTATGTAGGCGTAAATTGGAGCCGCAAACTCGGCGAAACTGCGGACTTCGCCCGCGCAAATTTTGAAGACCCCGGCTCAGCATCACTCGTCGCCGGTATCCGATTCTGGTTTTAACACCGCCCTTAAAATGCCGTAAATTTCGCTCAATTGTGAATCACGTAACCACTGAGGAGATAAAAGATGACAACCCAACTCAACCCAACTCGTAAAGATATTGGAAAGCGTGAATTCACTCTCGGTACGGCGCTTTCGGTGATTGGCATTGCCGCAGCCCTGACGTTTTCACCGCTTTCCGCTTCCGCTAACCCCGGTCATGACGACGACAAGGCGGATCATGACTCAGAAAAATCTTGTATGGACCACGAAGGCATGTCGGCCGAAGACCACGAAAAGGGCCATGATGGAGGCGCCTATGATTGCGATATGGATAAAGACCATGACGACGGCGAAGACAGCGACCATCAACACTAAGAAATAACACATATCTGGAAGGTTCGGCAGAAAGCCTATCTGTTGAGTACTGCCGCACCTCCACGTATACTCGAACATTCGTACACAAATATGCCCTTTACAGGCATAGCTCACCAGAGCAGCTTACCTGTTGTTTGTGTCGCAAACGATACCATAGTCTTGTTCTTGTAGCGTTCGGCGCTATCTCGCCTCAATCGAACCGCTCGCCCCATCGCGAGCCTGTCGAGGGGCCCGCTTTGCTGGACACGCTCTAACGCATTTAAATAAACCTGAAGGTTAGCCCCATGTCACATGAAAATGCACACGACCACGCTCCTAAGCCAAAAGGCGCAGAACATGATGAACACGCTCATTGCCATGAGCACCATCCTTCAGCAAACAAAAAGAGCGACAAGCCAGCGGACAAGGACGCAATTTATACTTGCCCCATGCATCCGGAAATTCGT
>UOEH01000463.1_pt1 | contig 15780 bp, 13 predicted proteins | sample 1990041 | NCBI WGS metagenome assembly UOEH01 (sample SAMEA4728526, study PRJEB27164) | hydrothermal vent metagenome | biome: marine basaltic hydrothermal vent biome; feature: marine hydrothermal vent; material: mineral | place: Pacific Ocean | collected 2011-06-14/2011-07-23 | depth 1741 m
CTGCCGCTCTATCGCGAGAACCCGGACAATATTATCGGCATTCTACACGCCAAGGATTTACTGCGCGCTTTATGGAGCGCCAATGGAGACGCGAGCGCGGTCAACTTTGAGGAGATCGCCCGCCAGCCCTATTTTGTGCCCGAGACGACAACGCTGCAGGAGCAACTTGCCGCCTTCAAGCTCAAGCAGGAACATTTTGCTCTTGTGGTTGATGAATATGGCGCGATCATGGGGCTGGTCACCATGGAAGACATCCTCGAAGAGATCGTCGGTGAAATTGAAGATGAATATGACAGCCCGGTGCAAGGCGTCAGGCCGCAATCGGACGGCTCCATCAATGTCGACGGCAATGTCACCATCCGCGATCTCAACCGCGCCATGGATTGGAATCTACCCGACGATGAAGCCGTCACCGTCGCCGGGCTTGTTATCCATGAAGGCCAGTGCATTCCTGAGGTCGGACAGACATTTTCATTCCACGGGTTTCGCTTTACCATCCTGCGTAGACGACGAAACCAGATTACCGCCCTCAAGATCACCCCTATCATCCAACCGAGCGTATAAAGCGCCTCACCCGACCAATTGAAAGCTCACTCATGGCGAAAACGCCCGGCAGGTTTGCGCTTGTCTTCATTTTCTTGACGGTCATGCTGAACATGATCGGGCTTGGCGTCATTATGCCGGTGATGCCGCAATTGATTATGGATGTGACGGGGGAAGGCCTCGATCGGGCGGCGATATGGGGCGGCTACCTGACTTTTGTTTATGCGTTGATGCAATTCATCATGATGCCGATTATCGGCGGCCTGTCTGACCATTTTGGGCGCAAGCCGGTTTTGCTAGCCTCAATGGCGGCTTATGCGTTTGATTTTCTGGTGATGGCGGTGGCGCCGATCATCGGCATTATTGTCGTTGCAAGGCTTCTCGCCGGCGCCTTCGCTGCAACATTTTCAACCGCCAACGCCTATATCGCCGATATCACGCCACCCGAAAAACGCGCGGCAAATTTCGGGCTAATGGGCGCAGCGTTTGGCTTGGGCTTCATTATCGGGCCCGGTATAGGCGGCCTTCTTGGCGATCACATCGGGCCGCGGGCGCCGTTTTATTTTGTCGCAGCGCTCGGAGCGGCAAATTTCTGCTTTGGTCTGTTTGTGCTTCCTGAAACCCACAAATTAGAAAACCGACGGCCGTTCGACTGGCGGCGCGCCAACGCCTTTGGTAATTTCAAACAGTTCCGCCAATATCCGGTGATGCTGCCCATTGCCGGGGCGATTTTCCTTTATCAGCTGGCGCATTGGACCTTTCCCTCGGTGTGGTCTTATTACGCGATCGAGAAATTCCACTGGTCGGCAGGCCTGATTGGCGCGTCACTGATGTTTGTCGGCCTGATGGCGGCGATTGTTCAGGGCGGGCTGACGCGGATCATTATTCCCAAAATTGGCGAGCGCGCCGCTGCCCTTACCGGCGCCTTCATCGCCGCCGTCACCTATGTCGCGTTTGCTTTCGCCGATGCGGAGTGGATGGTCTATGCGCTGATCGCCATATCATCACTTGCCGGCATAACCGGGCCGGCGCTGCAAGGGATTATGTCGCGCACGATGCCGCCGGATGCGCAAGGCGAGTTGCAAGGCGCCGTCGCCGCTATCGCCAGCCTGTCGATGATTATCGGACCGCCGCTGATGACCCAGACCTTCGCGGCATTCTCCGCCCCCGGAACGCCTGTTGCGATTGCCGGCGTAACCATTCTGGAAGCCGGCGCAAGCGTCTATTTCCCGGGCGCGCCATTCATCCTCGCTAGTGTTTTGACATTCCTGGCGTTCATTCCGCTCGCAATCGCCTATCGCCGCATCGGCCGGCCACGGACGCAAGAGCCAAACGCTTAGCGATTATTCGCCGGACTTAGCGCGCTTTACAGATTTTAAGATGAGTTTCAGACGGCCGTTGGCGCGCTTAAGCGCTTCTTCAAGCGAGGCGACAGCGGCGGCCAGCTCTTCGCGCTCTTCGCTCTCGGCGTGGAGCATGACTTTAGCGTTCTTGATTTCCGCAGCCAGCGCTTCCAGCTTTGCACTCGCCGAGACAGCGTCTGGGACGAGCTTGGTTTGTTGGTCAGGCGTCATCGCAGTCTCCCCTGCTTGTTGGTTGTTCTGGTCGCTGCGGCGCGCGCGCCAGGCTAACCACCCGGTGAGCAAGCCCAGCAAATAGGCCCCGCCGACGAATATCGAGCCAAAAACAGACATATCCGGAACAGCGTTCTCCCGTTTCCCCGCAAATTCGGCGCCATCTTGGTACAAACCGCGGCGCCAAAACCCCGCGCGCAGTTATGGTAAAGCAAATCATACGCCAGCAAAAAACCGCCTCAAGCGGCTAGCGCGAGGCGGTTTTTTGGAAAGGCGTTTGATTAAGTCTGGCCTATCGCGGCGCCAGCACCATCATGATCTGGCGACCTTCTTTTTTCGGAAACTGCTCGACTTTTGCAATCTCCTCAAAATCGTCCTGCACGCGCTTTAACAAATCAGAGCCGCGATCCTGATGCGCCATTTCCCGGCCGCGAAACCGCAACGTAACCTTAACCTTGTCGCCATCCTCAAAGAAGCGCTTCATCGCTTTGACCTTAACGCCATAATCATGGTCATCGATATTCGGGCGCATTTTGATCTCTTTGATCTCAACGACCTTCTGCTTCTTCTTAGCCTCGGCGCGTTTTTTCTGCTGCTGGTATTTATATTTTCCGTAATCAAGAATTTTGCACACAGGCGGCTGTGTATTGGGCGATACTTCGACCAGATCCAAACCAGCGCCTTCGGCAATCTCAATTGCGTCTTCTGTTTTTACAACGCCGCGCTTTTCACCTTCATGATCGATCAAAAGGACTTGCGGGACGCTGATTTCTTCATTCACGCGCGGGCCGGTGTTTTTCGGCGCTACGGGTGCGAAAGGTTTGCGTGCTATGAACTTCTCTCCTTTGGTTGCTAACGGTTATTCACTGAGCGCAATTCGTGTGACAACCCTTAATGGCGTCACGGTTACAGTCAGAAACGGCGATATATAGGGGTTTGGCGTCACATATCAACGGGCGGCGGCGGAACGCAGCGCATTATCGGGCGTGGCGATCAATCCCATATTTGAAAGCGTGCGCCAGACAAAGGCGGCATCGACCGCGCCAAGCCCGACGTCTGACGTCAAAGTGACCACATGGCGGCTATCATGCACGGAGGCTGGTGATTTTGCGTTGACAATCAACACCCCCTGACATCCGACGCTAACCGCGAGATCGACTTCCTCAGCGTCATCGCTGACAAAGAACGCCGCCTCATGAGCGAGCGCGGCGAGCTGGAGATGGTCAGTCTTGCCGGTCAGGTCCACCAGCTGCGGCGCCTGATCGGCGACGTCATCGCCGAAATGGTGCAACTCTTTTGAACCGGTGAGCACCGGCATAAAACCGGTCGTGGCCATGATCGAGGCAAGCCCGGCATAGCCGGAGGCGGTCCAGCGCTTTTCCTCATCATCGCCAGGCAGGAACAGACCGAATGCGCCCGATATCCCGTACCAGGCCGGCTTCATATTGGCCGAATCCTTGCGCGCCGACAGCGCCCAGTTGAAGTCAGGCGAGCGCGACGGCGCCATAACACCGGCGGCGCTAAACATCTTTTCAAAACTTGGCAGGCCGGAAGCGCTTTGGCCTTTGCGCGCCCGGCGCGGGGCCGGCGTCGCACAATGCCATTTCGGGCGGAACGGCCCCATAGCGCTATAGAGTTTCTTGGCCGCCTCATCGGAGGCGAGGTCGTAGACGGTGGCGAATTTGGCGGATTTTAGCTGTTGAATAAATTCCTTGCGGGCGTCGCCATCACGGAAATTCGGTATCCCCGCTACTTGGTCGAAGTAAGGCGACGCGCGTGCGACGCGCTGTAATGGCGATATCGTCAGCAAGCTGATTTTTGCATCTGGATGCGCCTGGCGAATAGCTTCAAAGGCCGGCTCAGCGGCGACAAAGCCCGCTAAGCTATCGGTCTTGATGACAAGAATGTTTTCTTTTTTTCGACCGAACATGAACCCGTACTTACTCCCCGCCCGCTAAAAGATCGTCATAAACTCGCAACGTCGCATCACACATCGCTGCCGCCGAATAAAGACTGGCCGCGCGCGCGCGCGCATTGCCGCCATAGATAGCGCGCTCTTCAACGGTCATATTTTTTAACCGCTCAATCGCGTCCGACAAATCGCGCGCATCGCCGGGACGGATCAAAATGCCGGTCTCGCCGTCGATGATGGTTTCAAGCGCGCCGCCATGAGCGGATGCGACGACGGGCTTTCCCATTGCGCCCGCCTCAACCGCGATCCGGCCAAAGGCTTCAGGCCGTGTTGACGGCGCAATAACGATGTCCGCCCAGCGGTAAGCCGCCGGCATGTCAGCGCAATCACCGACCACATGAACCATCTCGCCCACCCCACACTCGACTATCTTCGCACGCAAAAACGCTTCGTATTTAGAATTGCCTTGCGCGCCCCCGCAAAAAACTAGCGTCAAATCGGGATCATTGCCAGTGCCGGACAGGGATTTATGGCGCGCCGCCGCCTCAATCGCGTCCGAATGCCCCTTCCAGTCGGTTAGCCGCCCGGCCAACAGGACCTTAAAGCCAGTATTTTCCCCAACCACGCGCCATTCAGCGGCAAGTTGGTTAACCCGGCTATCGTCAACTTTTGCCGGGTCAAACAGGTGGGTGTCGACGCCGCGGGGAATAACCCGGAGGCGGCGCGGCGCAATTTTATAGGCCGCTGCTATCGCGTCTGCAGTGAAATGCGAATTGGCGATCACGCAATCGCTGCGGGTGAGCGAGGAGTTGTACCACCGCTTTAGGGGAGCATCTGTTTTGTGCGCGCCGTGATAGGTCGTCACCAGCTTCACGCCGGTTCGGCGCGCGGCAAACAGTGCGCTCCATGCCGGCGCGCGCGAGCGGGCATGAACCAGGTCAACGCCGCGCGCGCGGATCAGCCGGGTGAGCCGCCCGGCATTCAGCCACATCATTGCCGGGTTCTTGGAATGCACAGGCATATCAATGACTTCGCCGCCAGCCTTGATAATTTCGTTAGCCAGCCGCCCGCCGGATGAAACCACTAGCGCGCGACTGCCGGCCCTTGCAATGGCGCCGGCGATTTCCAGCGTGGTGCGCTCCGCGCCGCCGCTATCCAGCCGCGGCACAACCTGAAGGATGGTGTGGTGCCGCCGGGTCATAAGGCGCGACCGAACCCGGCGCGCATATGCGGATTTTCGAGCTCGCAAGGGGATGCAAAGATCGGCGATTCGGTGTCTTCCATACTTGCGATAGTAAGCACGAAATGGTCGATAACCGCATGGAAAATCAGCCCCCCGACATGTTCGACGGTCCCCATGGGCAGATCGCCTATCGCCGCAGAGACGGCGCCGGGCCGGGAATCGTTTGGCTGGGCGGGTTTCGCTCCGACATGCTTGGAACCAAAGCCGGATTTCTCGACCAATGGGCGCAACGTCGCAGCCGCGCATTTTTGCGGTTTGATTATTCAGGCCATGGAGACTCCTCCGGCCGATTTGAAGACGGCTGCATCGGCGAATGGGCCACAGACGCGCTCACCACTTTCGATGCGCTGACCGATGGCGCGCAAATCCTGGTCGGCTCATCGATGGGCGCATGGATAGCCGCGTTGCTCGCCCTGCAAAGACCGGCGCGCGTCGCCGGCATCGTCTTCATCGCCCCGGCCCCGGATTTTACCGAGCGGCTTATGTGGCCGAGTTTTACTGAAGAGCAGCGCCAGACAATTGAGCGCGAGGGACGGCTGGAACTGCCGGGCGACTATGACGAGCCGGAAATCATCACCAAAAAACTGCTCGATGACGGCCGCCGCCATCTGGTTATGACCGGCCCCATCGCGATTACCTGCCCGGTGCGTATCCTTCAGGGCATGCGCGATACCTCCGTGCCGTGGCGGCATGCGGTTGAATTCGCCGAGCTGATCGCCTCCAACACTATCGAAATCACCCTCACCAAAGCCGGCGATCACCGCCTATCGACCCCGGCGGATCTGGAGCGGCTGGCCAGCGCCCTGGAGCAGATTTAACGGCAATCGCTGTTTTAGAGGCCCCGCCCGGAACCGACGCGGGGCGGCTCATCGCACAAACCGCTCATTCGGTCGCTTATCCGGCCTGATTACGCGGCTCCCCTTGCTACAGCTGTCGCATTGAGGTAGTTTTGCGACAGTTGTAACAGGGGGCTGGCCAGCTGGATATCGCCGCCCGCTAAATCAATGGCTGGATGCTGCGATGAGTGAGCGAATTTCTGATAATCCGACGAAACCGGAATTGGCGATTTTAAAACTGCTGTGGCGATCAACAGATTTGAGCGCCCGGCAAATCCACACCGAAATCACCGAACAGTTTGACTGGTCCTACTCTACGGTGCGCACCGTTCTGGAGCGCATGACGGATAAGGGGCTGGTTTCCAAAACACCGATTGACGGGATTAATATTTACGAGGCGGAGGTCGGCAAGGTGGCGTTGCTTGGCCGCATGATCTCGGATTTTTCCAAACGCGTGCTTGAACTCGACGGCGCGCCAACGGCGGCTTTTTTTGCAAACTCCAAATTGCTTTCCGAAGACGAGCTGGAAGAACTCGAAACCGCGCTCGGCAAATGGGAGGATGAATGATGGCGTCGCTCATTGAACCATTCTTCTACTGCCTGCTGGCTTCGATCATCTGGGCGCCGATCGTTTTTCTCATTGCTTCCCGGTTTCACGACAACGACGCATCGTCGATGTCTGGCGCACTCTGGCCCAGTGCTCTTCTGATAGCTGCGCTTCCAGCTTTACTGGCGCCGGTCGCCGCCACGCTCGGCCTGTCGCTGCGCAACCCGCCGCCGCTACCGCCGATGAACGCCCTGTCGATTGCCGCAGACTATGTACTCGCAACGCCGATAACCACTACTGTCGCGCAACAAAGCCCGGCGATGAGCCTCACAGAAATTCTCACCACCACAGCCAGCCTCTATTTTTACGGGTTTATTCTGTTCGCGATGCTCGGCGCGGTCAGGTTGATCTGGTTTTCATACCGCGTGCGTTTTGCCTATGAAGTCGATGAGCCCGATCTTGAGGCAGGCTTTGAACAATGGCGCCAGCGCATGGGGATCGCGCGCACACCGCGCTATGCGTTCACCGATGCGGTCAGTTCAGTCTGTGTCCACGGCTTCTTCCGGCCGGTGATCTTAATGCCAATGAGTTTGCTAGATCGCGTGAGCGTCAAAGACGCCATTCTTATGGGCGCACACGAGATGGCGCATATCAAACGCGGCGACACTTGGCTGTTTGCCTTTATTACAATCGTCAAGGCGGTGTTCTGGTTTAACCCGTTCGTCCACCACATCGCCGCGCGTGCAAATCTCGCCGCTGAACAGGCCGCCGATGCGCTGGTGATTTCCCGCGGCGCTAACCGGCGTCAATATGCACAATGCTTCGTTGAGGGCCTGCGGTTTGCCGCCGGCGCGCCGCGCGGCGACCACGCGCTGGTGCCATCGTTCACGCCTTTCGACAAACGCTCACGGCGCGAACGCCTTAACGCCATCTTGTCAAAGACCGGCGGCGCGCCATTGCTTGGCGCAGCGAACAAAACCGGCCTTGTGCTGAGCATTGTTGCAGCCACAGGGATCGCCTTCGCCCAAGCCGCACTTGCGGTGGCGCCCAAACCGCCGGAAGAAGCACTGCCGCAATCGCCAGTGGACGGTGAAGTCACGTTTGAGTTTGGCAAGAAGAGCAAGCTTCTCGGCAGCGAACGCAAAACCCATGAAGGCGTTGACATCAAAGCCCCGCGCGGTACGAAAATTCGCGCGGCGGGCGGCGGCAAAGTCGTCGCGGCTACAAAGCGCTATAAAGGACAAACCTCATGGGGCAATGTCGTTGTCATTGACCATGGCCACGGCCTGGTCACCCGCTACGCTCATCTTGACGGCTATGTCGTCAATAAAGGCGACCGCGTTGATGCGGGAGAAGTCATTGGAACCGTCGGCTCCACAGGCAAATCATCCGGCCCGCATTTGCACTTTGAGGTCATCCAGGACGGCGCCCTTGTTGACCCCGCCCCTGTCGTCGCCCCTGCGCCACTGCCGGCGCCAAAGCCGCACGCCGTGGCAAGGCCCTCGCGCAAGGTTATCGTGTCGCCAGCGCCGGCGATCATCGCACAGCCGCCGCAACTAACATCATCGAATAAGACTGCGCCTTATGTCGTCCGGGTCCGCCAGGACCATGATCATAACCTGGATAAAAAACTAGAAAAACGGCTCGCCGGCAAGCGTGCGCGTGTAGAAAAGCACCTTCGCAAACAATTTAAAGAATTACGGTCCTTATCTGTGGCAACCGACATCGATCTTGACTTCGATGGCTTCGAGGCTGACGTCCAATCTGTTTTTGAAGACTTTGCAGACAACATCGAAGATTGGGATTTTGAAATTTCTGGCCTCAATGAATTAGAATTTGATATGCCAGAGATAAATTCCCTCAGAGAGCGTTATACGCTGAGCGACGAAGACCGTGTAGAAATCCGCCGTGTAACGAAAGACGCTCTACGCGAAGCAGCCAGTGCAAAGCTGGAGATGAAAAAAGAAATCAAACGCGCCAGGCGCGATGCTGAGCGAGACAGGCGCGATGCCAAACGCGAGATGCGCCAAGCCGAACGCGAACGCGCCGAAGCAATGAAATCAACGCGCATTGACCGTGAAGAAATGCTGGCGCTTCGCGAACAGGCGCTAAAAGAAGCCCAAATCGCGCTCGAAAAAGAACGTACAGAAATTGAACGCATGCGCACCGAACTTAAGCGGCAAAAAAGAAACCAAAATAAAAAATAAACCTACACTTGGGCCGGCAGTTGCGCCGTGTCGGTGTTCATCGCTTCTCAACACCTGCTCATCGCATACCAGGTGCACACGCCGCTGAAATACGGGACACTAACATCACACAAATCGGCCTAACGCTGGGAGCAACATTCCATGGGCCTTACCCGAATATGCCTTAAAAATCCCGCCGCCGCCGGCGTTATTCTCGCCCTCATCACGCTGTTGGGCGCGATGTCGATCATGCGCCTGCCGGTGCAACTCTTCCCCGCCATTGAGCGGCCGCAAATCAGCGTCTGGACGGGATGGCGCGCGTCTTCTCCGCGAGAAGTGGAAAGCGAAATTGTCGAGCCAATTGAGCGTGAGCTCCGCGGCATTCCCGGCATGGTCAAAATGCAATCATCGTCAAATTCCGGAGGCGGATGGATATCGCTCGAATTTGCGCTTGGCTCGAATATGGATCAGGCCTTCACGGAGGTGAACGCCAGACTGCAACGTGTGCGCGGCCTGCCGGTGGAAGCGGACCGTCCGCGCATTAACAGCGGCGGCGGCGGAGATGCCGGTGAGACATTAATCTATCTATTTCTCCAACAGTTGCCCGGCAACAACAATAAGAATGTCAAACTTAGCGATTTCGCAGAACAACGCATTGCGCCTGAGATCGAGGCTGTACCGGGCGTTGGCGGCATCGATATAAACTCCGATGAAGGAGAAAATATCGTCCGCATCGAGTTCGATCCGTTCCTAGCGGCGCAACTCGGCATTACCCTCGACGAAATTGCTCAAAATGTGAACCAATCATCGAATGTTACGGGCGGCTCCGTAGAGGTGGGGCGCCGTAACTATACGATGCGCTTTGAGGGCCGGTTTACCGCCGATCAGCTCAACGACACCATACTCGCGTGGCGCAACGGTGCGCCGGTAAAGCTTGGCGACATCGCCGAGGTAACGGTGGCGCCAGATGATCGCCGCGGCGTTGTTTATCAAAATGGCAACCCAGCGATTGGCATGCGGGTGATGCGCGAGCCGGGCGCCAATACGCTTGAAGCCATTGAGGCGCTAACGCAGATTATTGACGAGTTGAATGCTGGCCCTCTGGCGGAGATGGGGTATGCAATTCACAAAAGCTTTGACCCTTCAGTCTTCATCAAGCGTGCGATTTCTCTGCTTACGAACAATCTGTTGCTTGGCATCATCTTGGCGGTCGGCGCGCTATGGCTGTTTCTGCGGCGCGCCATTCCAACATTGATCATAGCCTCAGCAATACCCATTTGCCTGATGGCGACAATTGTCGCGCTCAATTTATTTGGACGCAGCATCAATATCATCTCTCTTGCCGGGCTTGCCTTCGCGACCGGCATGGTGCTCGACGCAGCGATTGTTGTTCTGGAAAATTTTGTCCGCCTTCGCGAGGAAGGCATGTCGCGCTTTAAAGCTGCGGAGGCCTCTGTCTCGCAAGTGTTTGGCGCGCTGTTCGCCTCCACCGTCACGACAATCGCGATTTTTATACCGATCATGTTTTTTGAAGATGTCGAGGGTCAGTTATTCGCCGATCTCGCGCTGACAATCGCTATTGCTGTCTCCTTCAGTCTGATCGTCGCGGTGACACTATTGCCGACGGGCGCATATCTATTCATCAAGCAGGGCAAAACGGCCGGTGGCGCGAAGCGACCGGCCTTCGTTACACGCCTTGCGGACATGATTATGCGCGCAACCTCAACCGGACGGCGCCAGCTTTCCATTGTCGGCGCGCTGACCGTCCTACCCGTCGCAGTCGGGTTTCTGCTCTGGCCTCAGCTGAACTATCTGCCGGAAGTCAAACGCGACGCCGTCGACGCCTTTATCGGTTTTCCTTCCGGCGCCAGCGCCGACATGATCCGCAAAGAATTTGCCGAAGTCGTTCTTGAACGGCTTGAGCCATATATGTCGGGCGAGAAAGAACCGGCGCTCAAAAATTATTACCTCTTTTCCGGCGACTGGGGCGGCAGTATCGGCATCCGCATACTCGACCAGTCGCGGATCGACGAGATGGTAAAAATTACTAACGAGGAAATTCTCGCCGGCTTCCCCGACACCCGCATCTTTGCCGCCCAGGGAAATTTGTTTGGCAATTTTGGCGCGTCGGGATCGATCAACCTTGAACTTCAAGCCGCTGATTTTGATGCTCTGGGCGCATCAGTGCCTGCGGCCATCGACATCATTCAGGACGCCCTTCCCGGCGCCCAGGTCTGGCCAAACCCGGATCCGCAAATCGTCACGCCTGAGTTGCAGATTATTCCCAATGACCGCCGCATCGCCGAGGTTGGCATGACGCGCGCATCGGTGGCGCGCGCTGTGCGCGCCCTTGGCGACGGCCAATGGCTCGGCCAGTTCTTTCATCAAGACGGGCGCATCGACGTCATTCTTCGCGCTAAAGAATGGACTGAGCCGGAATTTCTGGAAACCGCGCCCATCGCAACCCCCTCCGGCGCGGTGGTGCCATTGGGCGAGCTGGTGACCATCAGGCGTGGCGTCGGACCGCAGCGGATCCAGCGTATGGACGCGCGCCGGACCATTTCGCTCGGGATTACGCCGCCGGAAGGCATGGCGCTCGGGCCCGCCGTTGATACCCTGAAAAATGATGCGCAACAGCGCCTGTTTGAAATTTTACCGTCTGGCGCCTCTCTCAAATGGGGCGGCGATGCAGATAGTCTTGACCGCGCCGTTAAAAATCTTGGCGCCAATTTCCTTCTCGCCATCGCCATTTTATTTTTGATCATGGCGGCGCTGTTTAAATCGGTGAAAGATTCCGCGCTGGTGATCATCACCTTGCCGATGGCCACTGTTGGCGGCATTCTCGCCATTCGCGGGTTTGATCTCATCAACCCGTTACCGCTCGATCTTCTCGGCATGATCGGATTTATCATTCTGCTCGGCCTGGTAGTGAACAACGCAATCTTGCTGGTGGCGCAAACCCGCGCGTCGGAGAGCCAGGGGAAATCCCGGCCCGAGGCCGTGCATGAAGCGCTTCTGCTGCGTATACGGCCGATTTTCATGTCTACTTCAACATCGCTGATGGGCATGTTGCCGCTGGTTCTCTCACCCGGCGCCGGCAGCCTTATCTATCGCGGTCTGGCGACCGTGATTGTCGGCGGTATGGCCGTCTCAACAATCTTCACGCTTCTGCTGCTGCCTGCACTGTTGCAACTTGGCGCTGAGCGCGCAATCGCGCCCATGCCGCGCGGCGTCCCCAGCCCCGCAGAATAAACTAAGGACCGACAAACCCATGAAACGGAAAATTCAAATAGCCGGCGCCGCAGCGACACTCTTGGTCGCCGCCGGCGCCGCATCGTTTTTTTATGGCAGCAATATCGGCGCAAATGCTGATGCCACCGATGCTGAAGTCACGGCGGCGCCAAGCGGCCCTCCGCCGGCGCCGGTAGCCGTGGCTCAAGCCGAACGCCGCTTGCTGGCGCCGCATTCCGACACGCCCGGCTCGGTTGTCGCCACCCATGACAGCCTCGTCGCCGCCGCCACCTCAGGCAAAATTGAATGGGTCGCAGAGATCGGCGCGGAAGTCGCCGAAGGCGATATCATCGCCCGTATTGACCCGGCCGATGCGCGCCTTACACGCGACGATAACGCAGCCGCGGTTCGCCGTCTGACGGCGCGCGCCAACTATCTGGACAGTTTCTACAAACGCTTTTTAAGCCTGGGCGAGGATGCGGGGGAATCCGCCGCATCGCTTGATGAGATGCGCTCCAACCGAGATGAGGCGATGGAGTCTGTTAAACAGGCGCAAGTCGCGCTTGCCCGCGCAGAGATTATCCTTACACGAACCGATGTCAAAGCGCCTTTTGAAGGCCGGGTCGTCAGTCGCCAAACCCAAGTCGGCGAGTTTGCTAGCCCTGGCGTCCAGCTTGTGCGGCTCGTCGATACGCGCAGGCTGGAAGTTTCCGCGCGCGCGCCAGCAAATCTGGTCCGTAATATCAGTCCCGGCGATACGATCCGCATCGCTAACGGCGCCGAGACAGTGAGCGCCACTGTGCGCGCTATTGTTCCCGTCGGCGATGCATTATCGCGCATGCTGGAGCTACGTCTCGAAATACCTGAAACCGGCTGGTATATCGGCTCTGCCGTCCGCGTGCGGCTGCCGGCGAAAACGGCTAAAATGGTTACCGCCGTGCCGCGCGACGCGCTGGTTTTGCGCGCTGACCGCATCAGCGTTTTCGCCATCAGCGAAGACAACACCGCGCGGCGCGTGGATGTCGAACTAGGCACGGCGGAAGGCAATTATATTGAAGTTATCGGCGACATTGACGCCGGCGATGACGTGGTTATTCGCGGCGGCGAAAGACTGCGCGACGGCCAGTCCGTCACCATCGCCACGAATCTAGACGAGCCCGTTGCGTAAATTCACTCTCGTTCGCCGAAGCGATCCTCAATTAGTTTGACCAGCGAATCCACTGCTTCGCGCGCTTGCGGGCCGGTGGCTGATATTTCGAGAACCGTGCCCTCGTTCGCCAGCAACATTAATAAATCAAGTTGCGAATCGCCCGCCGCCATGCGGTCTTGATTGCGGACGGTGACGATAGCGTCCCATGACCTTACCAGTGATGAAAAGTGCCGCGACGGGCGGATATGCAGGCCGAGCTTATTGATGATTTTAGCGCTGGCTGTCGCCGTTTGTTCGCTCACGACTAGACCTTAATCCGGCGTTTCGCCGGAAAGTACCCAGGAGGCGACATTGATATATTTGCGCCCGGCATCATGCGCTGCTTTGACCGCCTCATCGAGATCATCATCGGCCCGAACCGTCGCCAGCTTTATCAGCATCGGCAGATTGACCCCGGCGACAACTTCTGCATTGGCCTTTTCCATCACCGCGATTGCCAGATTGGACGGCGTGCCGCCAAACATGTCGGTGAGGATGATGACCCCCTCGCCGCTATCGACCTCCTTCGCGGCGTCCAGAATATCCTGACGGCGCTTTTCCATATCGTCATCGGGCCCGATGGAAACGGCTCTGACCATTTCCTGCGGGCCGACGACATGCTCCGCCGCGGAGAGGAATTCCTCTGCGAGCCGTCCATGGGTGACAACGACCAGTCCAATCATTCAACAATCCCGAATCAACACTGCTCATCTTATCGTGCGTTTGTATTACAATATGTCTACTAAATTCAGCGGATTCAATCCGTAGGCAACTCGACAATGAACCGCGCGCCGCGGCGCGGGCCAGTAGGATCGCCCGGGGTTTCCAGGCGGTTTTCAGCATAAATGCGCCCGCCATGGGAATTGATGATCTGCCGGGAGATCGACAGCCCAAGGCCCGAATTATTACCAAAAACCGCGCCTTTCGGGCGTTTGGTGTAAAATCGCTTGAAAACAGATTCGATATTATCCGGCGGGATGCCCGGCCCGTCATCCTCAACAATGATGCGGGTCAGTTGTTCGCGCTGGGTCGGCGCTTCGAGGGTAATCCGCACCACGCCTTCCGGCGGGCTGAAGGAGCGCGCATTATCAATCAGGTTGCGCACCACCTGGCTGAGCGCGGTCGGGTTGCCAAGCACGTAGACCGCCTGAATCGGGTCGCGAAACTCGACTTTGGCTGTACCTGGCTTAGCGGTCTCGCCATACATCGCCGTGATGTCGCCGATCAGCCGCGTCAAATCCACCGCCTCGCGGGTCTCTCGTGCAAGCTCGGCGTCAAGCCGCGAGGCGTTTGAAATATCGGTAATCAGCCGGTCCATTCTGGCGACATCGTTCTGGATGATGTGCATCAACTTGGCCTGCTGCTCCGGCGTTTTGGCAAATTCAAGCGTCTCAGAGGCGCTGCGAATAGAGGTCAGCGGGTTCTTTAATTCATGCGCCACATCGGCGGCGAAACTCTCAATCGCATCAATGCGCGCATAAATCGCCGCGGTCATCGACTTTAGCGAGCCGGAGAGTTCGCCAATTTCGTCTCGGCGTTTTGTGAAATCGGGAATGCGCACGCGCCCCGCCGCGGCAATCCCTTCGCGGACCCTGTCGGCGGCAATCGCCAATTGACGAATGGGTTGGGCGATCATCGCCGTCAGCAATAGTGAAGACAAAATCGCCGCAGCAACGCCCAAGCCAAAAAACGGCAGGATAGCAACACGCGCATCCTCAACCAGCGTGTCGATGCCGCCGCTTTCGGCCGTCACCATGCCGTAAATCGCCTGCACCCGGCGGATCGGCACCGTTACCGACACCACCAGCTCGCCTTCTTCATTAATACGAACAGAAGCGGCGCCGCGGTCTTCGGCAAAGGGCGAGGACGTCAAGGCTTCGTTGAGTTCTGCTTCTATGGTGCGCCGCGACGCCTGCTCGCGGTAATCCTTGGAGAAGAACCGCACAATCGAATAGCCTATTCCGTCCATACTAAGCGGCGGCCGGCGCCCCTGCTGATCAATCGGCGGTAGCTCTTCGGCGACAATCTTATCCTCGCGCAAAACTACGTCTTCGATCAGCAAAGCATCAGCATCAGAGACCGGCGGGTCTTCAAATGTCTGTGGGGCGTTGAAAATCCGCACCCGGCCTTCAAAGCTGTCCCACACCCGGTTGAACACTTCGCGCACATCGGTCTGGCTCAACGCCAGCGAGCAAAGGGCGGTCTCTTCGCCGAGGCGGGCAATGTCAGCTTCATCGACCGGTTGGCAGGAGCTTTCGTCAATCGCCACCTGCGCCAACACATCGGCGATGATTTGCGCCTGCGCGCGCACGCCTTCGAGCTTGGCCTGAACCAGCCCGTCGCGATATTGCGTCAACGCAAACGAGCCGATCAGCAAGATCACCAGGCCGATAAGATTGGCGAAGACGATGGTGACCGTCAGCCGTGACAACGCCACCCGTGTGCGGCGTTTGCGCACCTTGCCGCCCTCTCCGGTCATGACCGATTAGTCTTCCTTGTATTTATACCCGACGCCATAA
>UOEH01000434.1_pt1 | contig 14933 bp, 18 predicted proteins | sample 1990041 | NCBI WGS metagenome assembly UOEH01 (sample SAMEA4728526, study PRJEB27164) | hydrothermal vent metagenome | biome: marine basaltic hydrothermal vent biome; feature: marine hydrothermal vent; material: mineral | place: Pacific Ocean | collected 2011-06-14/2011-07-23 | depth 1741 m
GCCGGCGTTTACGCCCTAAGGGCGGCTTTGGCGGCATCTAGCCGACATTGTTAAGGGCGCAAAAAAAGACGGCCGTTGCGAGCGGCCGTCTTTAAAACGTAGTTGAAATTATAGATCGAAATCAGGCGGTTTTCTTCTTGTTTCGCCCTGCAAAGCCAAGCCCTGCAATACCGGAGAAGAACAACCAGACCGCTGCTGGAAGAGGCACTTCGGTGATTTCCGCGATCAGATATTCCGCCGTGTTGGTTCCGTTGTTAATGAAGGATGCTACGAAGTCCAACCGGACGAGAAACGGATCATCCGTGATGGCGCCGAGGAACAGGGACAGCAATTGCTGAGTATTAGCGTCGCCGCCGATCAGACCGCCAATATCGGTGATGACGCCGCCTGACAAGCTGGTTAGGCCGTCCGCGCTTAAGACTTCAACACTTTCAAGAAATCCAACGGGATCGTTGGCGCCGACAAGGTCAAGGTCCTCAAACAGGACTTCGAGGATATACTGGGAGCCAGCATTGATGGGGTCGAACATGAGATACATGGACAGCGTGCCGCCGCCATTGCCTGAATCGGCTTGCAGGCCAAAATTTCCGCCATTATCAACGCCATAGGTGCCGGAGTTGTCACTGAGCGGTATGAAGTATTTGACCGCTTCGCCGCCAAGCGCGGCGCGATTTTCTGTTTGGCCGACCACGGAATTGTCGTCGGGATCGACTGTAACGCCGATGATGCCGGCGCTGGCGCTAGGCGCCGCTAGTAACATCGCTGCGCCGATTGCGGCAGCGATGGTAGTGGTAAATTTACGCATTTTCTTCCCCTAATCAATTGATGAGCAGATCCGGAGGTTGATATGCAATTTCACTGCCAGTATGGGGCCATTTGGCCCGTCAACCCGGCAGTAAACACCTAATAGTGTATGAAATTGAAACATCCCCCGGTGCACCAGTTGAACTAACCGATATTTCCCAAGGCGGCAAGCCCTGTCAGGTCCGGTAGTGCGTTGCGGTAAGCAGTTTTGCCGCCTCGCTAGCGAAATAGCTGATAATGCCATCAGCGCCGGCGCGCTTGAACGCCATCAAGGATTCCATCATCGCCCGCTCGCCGTCGAGCCAGCCATTGCCGGCGGCGGCTTTGATCATCGCATATTCGCCGGACACCTGAAAAGCGAAGGTTGGCGCGCGGAATTCATTTTTTACCCGCCAGATAATATCTAGGTAAGCAAGGCCTGGTTTTACCATAACCGCGTCAGCGCCTTCGGCGAGATCAAGGGCGACTTCGCGCAACGCCTCATCAGAATTTGCCGGGTCCATCTGATAGGTGCGCTTGTCGCCGCGCAACACCCCGGCCGAGCCGATGGCGTCGCGATAGGGCCCATAAAAGGCCGACGCATATTTTGCTGCATAGGCCATGATCTGAACTTTGTCGAAGCCGGCGTCGTCCAAGCCGGCGCGGATCGCGCCGACGCGCCCATCCATCATGTCCGACGGGGCGACAATATCATAACCGGCATCAGCCATGACCACGGCTTGGCGAGCCAGGATTTCGACGGTTTCGTCATTGACAATCTCGCCGTCCCGCAACAACCCGTCATGGCCATGGTCTGTGTAGGGATCGAGAGCGATGTCAGCCATCAGGCCGATTTCTGGAACCGCGTCTTTGATAGCGCGGGCGGTGCGGCACATCAGATTGTCCGGGTTCAGCGCTTCTTCGCCGTTTGGCGTGCGGCGGTCAGCGTCCGTATACGGAAAAAGCGCCAGCGCCGGAATGCCGAGGTCATAGGCCTCGCGCGCAGCCAGTGCCGCCTGGTCGGGAGACAATCGCGCAATCCCCGGCATCGCGTCGATGGGTTCGCGAACATTCTCGCCGTCTTTTAAGATAATCGCCTGGATAAAGTCGCTGGCGACGAGCGTGGTTTCGCAAAACAATCGGCGCGACCAGTCGGTCTGGCGCAGGCGGCGCATACGCAATGCTGGGAAACGGGCGAGGGGGGGCGTGTTCATGGATATCTTAAGCCTTGTGCCAAGCGTCGCTTTTGGCGGCGACAATCCGGATGATAACGGGTCCGGTCAAGGGTTTCATACGCTGTGGGCTAGCCTCTTAACAGGCTAAGGGCAAATTTGGCCAGGCCCGGGTTTGAAAAGGTCCCGAGTTTAAACTGGCGATGACTAAGATGCTTAGAATTTGACTTCAAATTGAATTGTCGGACTTAACCGCGCCTTTAGACCTCATGTGTAGTTTAGGCATGTGGTCAATTAAGTGAGTATTCTAAATGGCGGTTAATGGGGCAGTACAATCTGAGGTTATCGGGCAAGGCGAGAGCCTCACTAGCGCCGACCCGCAGCTATTGGAAACCAGCTATCTCCAGCTGTTGCATTTGGTCGAGCGGCTTCACCGTCAGCTCCTGGATGTGATCAAGGACGAGTTGGAGCGAATCGGCCAAACCGACATTAATTCGGTTCAGGCGTTGCTTCTATATAATATTGGCGACGCGGAACTGACCCCGGGCGAATTGCGCTCGCGCGGTCATTATCTCGGCTCGAACGTCTCCTACAATCTTAAGCAGCTGGTCGAGAAGGGCTATATTCGCGACGAACGCTCGCCCACGGATCGCCGGTCTAAGCGGGTGTCGTTGACCCAGTCCGGCCTTGATGTGCGCGATAATCTCGCGGGATTGTTCCAGCGCCAGCTAGCGTCGGTCGAACAGGTCGGCGGGGTTAATCTGGATCTGATGGACGAGACCAACAAGGCGCTGCAACGCCTTGAGCGGTTCTGGGCCGATCAGGTTCGTTTCCGCCTTTAAGCTCTGCTTACTCGCTAGAAACGGTCCGTCATAAATTTTTATCAGATGACCTGTCGAGTGCATTTTCGCGTTGGCGACACTCTATTAAGAATCATTCTTAATAGAGTTCGTGACACACCTTTAACCATGTATTTCTGTTTACCATATAACCTGCGGCCATCAGTCCGGTCTTGGGCGGGCTGATAGTACTGGCCATTCCCCTTCGGCATTGCTTAATAAGGAAATGGCGACAAACGGAACTGTCTCGCGGGTGTGATATTGATGGTGGATTACAACAAAGCTTTTGAAACAGCGGTGGCGGCGGTGCAGGCCGAAGGGCGCTATCGGGTGTTTGCGGATATTGAGCGTATTCGCGGGCGGTTTCCGGCGGCGCTTTATCATCCCGACCATACCGACGAAGCGCGCGAGATTACGGTCTGGTGTTCCAACGATTATCTTGGCATGGGCCAGCATCCGGTAGTTGTGGAAGCTATGTGCGAGGCTGCCGGCAAAGTCGGCGCTGGCGCCGGCGGGACGCGCAACATCGCCGGGACGACGCATTTTCATGTTCGGCTGGAGCGTTCGCTTGCAGATCTCCATCGCAAGGAAGCCGCTCTCTTATTTACATCCGGCTATGTTGCTAATGAGGCGACGCTGGCGACCATCGCGCGTATTTTGCCCGACTGCATCATTCTTTCCGATGAGTTGAACCACGCCTCAATGATTGAAGGCATCCGCGGCGGACGCTCGGTCAAACGCATCTGGCGTCACAACGATCTCGATCACCTTGAAGAGATTTTGAAAGAGCTGCCTGCCGACCGCCCCAAAGTGATTGCCTTTGAATCCGTTTACTCGATGGACGGTGACATCGCGCCGATCCGTGAGATCTGTGATCTGGCGGACAAGTATAGCGCCTTCACCTATATCGATGAGGTCCATGCGGTTGGCCTTTACGGCGCGCGTGGCGGCGGGGTTGCCGAGCGTGAAGGCCTTGAGGACCGCATCGACCTGATTGAAGGAACGCTCGGCAAGGCGTTTGGCGTGATGGGCGGCTATATCGCTGCGAGCGCGGCGATTGTCGATGCGATCCGGTCCTATGCGTCCGGCTTTATCTTCACCACCGCCTTGTCGCCGGTGCTGGTGGCGGGCGCGCTCGCCAGCGTAGAAGAATTAAAAAAATCAAACCATCTGCGCGAGAAACATCAAGAACGCGCCGCAACGTTGAAAATGATTTTAACCGATGCCGGCCTTCCGGTGATGCCATCGGTCAGTCATATCGTGCCGATCAAGGTTGGCGACCCGGTGCTTTGTAAAAAAGTCACCGACTACCTTCTCGACCGGCACAATATTTATGTGCAACCGATAAACTATCCGACCGTGCCCAAAGGCACAGAGCGGTTACGGCTGACGCCAACGCCGCTGCATACGGATGAGCATATGCAAGTTCTGCTTGGCGCACTTGAAGATGTGTGGAAAGCGCTGAAGCTGCAACGCGCTGCATAAAATATGCGCTTAACAAAGCCCGCTTAATAAAGCCCGCTTAATAAAGAAGGGGGCGCAGCAAACGCCCCCTCCTTAACCCGCAACTAAGGCAGATCGATAGTCAGGCGGCTTTGCGCCGTCCTGATGTAGCCCTTTTCTTTGCAGTTTTGCGTTTCTTCGTTGTTTTACGTTTGCTTGTCGCGGCTGTCCCCAGGCCAATGTCTTTTGCAAACTGCGAGCGGCGCTTGGCGTAGTTTGGCGCTACCATCGGATAATCCGCCGGCAGGCTCCATTTGCGCCGATACTCTTCCGGCGTGAGACTGTAATGCGTGCGCAAATAGCGCTTGAGCATTTTGAGCTTCTTGCCGTCTTCAAGGCAGATAACATGGTCAGGCGTTACTGACTTGCTGATCGGCACCGCCGGCTCGCGGCTTCCCGCAAAAGTATGATCGCCTTCGGCAAGAGCGGAAACAGCGCCAAAGACATCGTGCAGAAGATTTGGCAGCTGATCAGCGCTCACTTTATTATTTGCTACATAAGCAGCGACAATGTCGCTGGCCATGCGTATTACGCCGAGAGATTCGGTTGCGCCTTCTTTGTCGGGCATATTTAGGTCCTCCTAATGCGAGTATGCTTGTGTACGTTTTGCGTCCTGTAACCAATATTGATTACGCCACTTTTTATTTGGCAGAGTAAGGACTATCCACGCTCTCCCCTTGCACTTGCGGTAACCAGTAGGGCTGAAGAAATCAAGAGAAGAACGCACACGGAGATTAGCATAAGCTGCGACAGAAACGCACGACTATTCAAATAATTGACCGCATCGGCGGCGCCAGTTTAGCAAAGGTTGAAAACGCATTCGGTGTAATAGAGATTACACATTTGTCGAACCTATTGAAATCATACAGTGGTCCGCGCTTTAGCGCCATTGTGCTCAGACAATAATCTCCTACGCAAAATGACCGAAGGTGTTTTGCCCTCCAGTATTGGCAATCTCGCCGCTTTTTCAAATATAGCTAAAACGACTAACGCCGCGCATGTTTTGAATAGCCTCGATTGGCGGCTCGGCAGTGGAAATTATCCATTGCTGGCGGACGTCACGGCAAGTATATCGGCGAGAGAGCCAACATTAAGGCCGGCCCCGCCGGCTCTGGAGAAGACTTTATGAGCGTAAGTAAGTTGCAGATCGCCCCAAACGGGTTTTTCAGCGAGAACCTCAAAGCCCGCGACCCGGAGATCTTCGCCGGCATTGGCCGCGAGTTATCGCGTCAGCAGCGCCAGATTGAGCTGATCGCTTCTGAAAATATTGTCTCGCGCGCGGTGCTTGAAGCCAACGGCTCGGTGCTCACCAATAAATATGCGGAGGGCTATCCGGGCCGCCGCTATTACGGCGGATGCGAGTTTGTCGATCAAGTGGAAGAGCTCGCAATCGCCCGGGCGAAGGAACTTTTTAATTGCCAGGAAGCCAATGTTCAGCCGCATTCCGGCAGCCAGGCCAACCAAGCGGTGTTCATGGCGCTGATGAAGCCGGGCGATACATTTTTAGGGATGGATCTGGCGGCTGGCGGGCACCTCACCCATGGCGGCGCCGCGAACCAGTCCGGCAAATGGTTTAACGCCGTCCATTATAGTGTCGGCGAGGAAGACCACCGCATTGATTACGACGCGGTCGCGCGGCTCGCCGATGAGCACCGGCCAAAGATTATCATCGCCGGAGGCAGCGCTTACTCACGCATCATCGACTTCAAAAAGTTTCGCGAGATTGCCGACAGCATCGGCGCCAAACTGATGGTCGATATGGCGCATTTTGCCGGCCTGGTTGCGGCCGGCGTCCACCCCAATCCGCTCGATCATGCGCATGTCGTGACATCGACAACGCACAAAACCCTGCGCGGTCCGCGCGGCGGCCTGGTGCTGACCAATGACGGCGATCTGGCGAAGAAGATTCGCTCCTCAGTGTTTCCGGGTATTCAGGGCGGCCCGTTAATGCATGTGGTGGCGGCCAAAGCGGTGGCGTTTGGCGAGGCGCTTGAGCCGTCCTTCAAGGCCTATGGCCGGGCGGTGATTGACAATGCCCAAGCGCTGGCCGCCAGCCTGGTGGGGGCCGGCTATGCGGTGATTTCCGGCGGCACCGACACCCATCTCGCGCTCATTGATCTGCGGCCGAAAGGCGTCAAGGGCAATGCCGCCGAGCAAAGCCTTGAGCGCGCCGGCATGACCTGCAACAAAAACGGCGTGCCATTTGACCCGGAGAAATTTACGGTCACCTCAGGAATAAGGGTCGGCTCGCCGGCGGCGACGACGCGCGGCTTTGGCGTATCTGAGTTTCGCGAGGTTGGCGCATTAATGGCCGAGGTCCTCGACGGGCTGGCCGCTGGCGACGATAACTCGGCCGCCGAGGAAGCCGTCGCCGGCCGGGTTGAGGCGCTGACGACGAAATTTCCGATTTATGGATGATTGCTGTTATAAGTGACGCCGACAGCTAACTGATGGCGAGACAAATATGCGGTGTCCTTTTTGCGGCAGTGACGAAACGCAAGTCAAAGATTCGCGTTCTGCCGAGGACGGCGCTTCGGTCCGCCGTCGGCGCGAATGCACCGCCTGCGGCGGGCGGTTCACTACTTTCGAGCGCGTGCAACTGCGCGAGCTGATTGTGGTCAAAAGCTCCGGCAAGAAAGCGCCGTTTGATCGCGACAAGCTCGCCCGGTCGGTGCTGATTGCAACGCGCAAACGTGAAGTTGAACCCGACCGCGTGGAACAGATGATTTCCGGCGTTGTGCGAAGGCTCGAAGCGATGGGGGAGGCTGAAATTCCCTCAAAGACGATTGGCGAATTGGTGATGGCGGGGCTAGCGCATCTCGATGATGTCGCTTATGTGCGCTATGCGTCGGTCTATAAAGATTTCCGCCACACCAAAGATTTTGAACAGTTCCTCGGCAAGATGGAAGACGGCGACAATGAATAGCGCAGACATCCCGGTGGAGACCGGCGCCAAGGGAGCGTCCGCGTCCGGCGCGCCGGCGCGCTCCGCCGCGCGGCTCGCAGCCGTCCAGGCGCTCTATCAGATGGAAGCTTCGGGCCAGGGGGTCCACGCCACCATCGCCGAGTTTGAGGCCCATCGGCTGGGCGGCGATATGGAGGGCGAGCGGCTGCACGGCGCCGACAGAAAATTTTTCGCAGACATCCTCAACGGCGCGGTTGAAGTGCAGGCGCGTCTCGACCCCTACCTTGAGCGCCAGCTCGCCAAGGGCTGGACGCTGGCCCGCATTGACGCCACCGCGCGAGCGATTTTGCGCGCTGGGCTCTATGAATTAATCCGCCGCCCGGATGTGCCGAGCAAAGTCGTGATCAGTGAATATCTTGAGGTCGCCAAAGCATTTTTTGACGATGAAGAGCCAAAATTCATCAACGCCGTTCTCGATGCGGCCGCACGCCAGGCGCGCGCCGACGAGTTTGAAGCTTAGGGCGCGCACCACATATGGGCGAATTTGAAATCATTCGCGACATTTTTGCGCCGCTCACAACAGCTGCGCCGGGTGCGTTTGGCCTCGCCGATGATGCGGCGCTGATTGATGCGGGCGCGCTGGTCATCACCAAGGATATGCTGATTGCCGGAGTGCATTTTCTGCCCAAAGACCCGCTGGATCTGGTCGCGCGCAAATTAATCCGTGTCAATCTTTCCGACCTAGCGGCCAAGGGCGCCAAACCGATCGGCTATTTTCTCGGCTGCGCCTGGCCGGCAAATATCAAACGCGAGAAAATCGAGCTTTTTGCGGCGGGATTGAAAGACGATCAGGAACGCTTCCGGCTGTCGCTTTATGGCGGCGATACGACGATGCATAACGTCAAAGCGGCGCCGCTGACTTTGTCGGCGACGTTTTTCGGAACGCCGCCGGCGCGCGGCATGAACCTGCGGTCGGGGGCCTCCGCGGGCGATGATATCTACGTTTCGGGCACGATTGGCGATGCCGGACTGGGGCTGATGGCTTTGCGAAAAGAGCTGAAGTTCACCACCGTCGATAAGGCTTCGCTCGCCGGGCGCTATCATCTGCCCGAACCGCGCCTTAGTTTAGGGGCGGCGCTTGCGGGGCTCGCGACCGCAACGATTGACGTTTCCGACGGATTGCTTGCCGATGCGCGCCATCTCGCCGACGCTTCGGGGCTGCGCGCAGAAATTGATGCGGTCTCCATTCCGCGCTCGCCTGCCGCCGCGTCATGGATTGCAACCCAGGACAATCGCTGGCGCGCCATCGGCGCGCTCGCCTCATCCGGCGATGATTATGAAATTTTCTTCGCCGCCCCGCCAGCGATGCGCCGTTCCGTCACGGTCGCGGCAAAAGCATCGCGTACGGAGGTTTCGCGCATTGGGACCTTAAAGCGCGGCGAGGGCGCGGCGCTGGTCGATGAAAATGGCGCGGAGATCGCGGTTCCGTCGGGCGGGTTTGATCACTTTAATTAAATAAGCGCGCTCAGGTTACTGCCCGGGGACCCGACCTTGTCCTTGTCCGCCAAGACCGGCGGGAAGTTGGCCGACATTGCCTAGCAGCTGTTCCCAGAAATTGAGTTCTTTGCCGCGCGTTGGCGTCGAGCGCGAGACCAGCTTGATGGCCTCACCGTCAGCCAGCGTGTAGGTGTCAACGGACGAGACGACACTCTCGTCGTCGAACCGAAATGCGATCACGGTGCGTCTTTGGGTTTTCGGATAAAAAAACGCCCGCGTCGTATCGGTGCTGTTGAGATAGTACCAGACATTGCGGTTAAACGTGCCGATCATCGACGGCTCGCCATATTTTGCGAGTATGCTTTCTTTAGAATCGAGGCCGGCCTCGGCGGCCAGCTTGGTCTGGTCGCGCTCCAGCACATAGCCATGGTTCTGGCGCACCGATACGCAAGCCTGTAGCGACAGGATCGCGGCGACAATCAACACAACTCTCATATATCTGAACCTTATAGGGCTTGATCCCCAGCCTTGGGGAGCATAGTTCCGAGCATCAAATACCAGCGATCTGCGCTCGCTGCAAATCCTCTTAAGGCCCGAATTTATGATTGTTTCGCTTTTTCGCAAGGACCCGGCCGTTGCGGCGGGTGAAGCGCTCTACGCGGCGGCGGTAGAGCAGGCGCGCGCGCCTCGATTTTACGCCGATTTTGGGGTTCCCGATACGGTCGAAGGCCGCTTTGAGATGATTGTCGTTCATGCCTTCCTTATTCTGACGCGGCTCAAGGGAGATGGTCCGGGTGAGAAGAAGGTCGGTCAAAAGCTGTTTGATGCGATGTTTCAGAATTTGGACGATGCGTTGCGTGAGCTTGGCGTTGGCGATCTTTCGGTGGGCAAGAAAATCCGCAAGCTGGCGGAGAATTTCTTTGGCCGCGTAGGGGTTTATGGCGAGGCCTTAAAGCCGGATGCGGAGCCGGGCTTGCTGACGGCGGCGCTCGGGCGCAATATTTTTGAGGACGAGGCGGCGCCGGGCGCGGAACGCCTTGCCGCTTATGTTCGCCAGGCGGCGGCGTCGATCAATGCCCAGCCGGTCCCGCGTATCGTTGGCGGCATTGTTCATTTTCCCGAACCGGAAGGGAGCGCAGAATGACCGATAAACCAAAATACGAGTTCAGCCATGAAGTTGATCTGGCAAAAATTTCCAAGGACGGGCGGGACTATCGTCTGGAGGCTGATGCGAGCGCGTGCAAAAGAATTGCCGAGCGTCTTCGCGTGCCCTCGGTTGAGGCGCTATCTGGGGAAATCCATATGGCAGCGACACGCAAAGCCATATTCACCCGCGGCAGCGTTCAAGGGCGCCTGACGCGTGAATGCGTTGTAAGCCTGGAAGAGATGCCGGAAACCGTTGATGACAGTTTTGAGGTTGAGTTTGTGCGCTGTGCTGATGACGCGCCGGTTGAGGAAGAAAGCGCTGAAAACTTGCATGAGCCGGAGGCGCATCGCGGGACTGTGTTTGATATTGGCGAGTTATTAGTCCAGCAATTTTCCCTGGCGCTGGACCCGTTTCCGCGAAAGCCGGGGGCGGTGAGCCTTGCGCAAACCTATGGCGAGGAAAAGCTGTCATCACCTTTTTCTATATTGCAAGGGAAAATCGATAAAACTGAGGAAAAACAGTAGGGTTAGCCGGGAAGCTTTGCAATTTAATTGCCCCGCCATGCGTTGCATGCGCGTGCGGGCGCTGTATTCTCCGCCGCAGCTACTGGGAGCGACAAGAGTTTGACTGATGCCAGCAACAGTGCCGGGGACTTAACGCTTGCGATCGACGCCATGGGCGGCGACGCCGGCGCGCAACCGGTTGTGGAAGGCGTTGCGTTTGCGGTTTCAAAAGGCCTGAAGGCCAAGTTCTTAATCTTTGGCGATGCTGGCGAGCTGGAGCCGTTGCTGGCGCAATCTGCGGCGCGCAAACATGTAGACATTCGGCATACGGACAAAGTTGTCGCGATGACCGACAAGCCCAGCCATGTTATTCGGCGCGGGCGCGACACATCGATGTGGGCGGCGATGAGCGCGGTGCGCGACGGCGAGGCGCAAGCGGTGGTCTCCTGCGGCAACACTGGTGCGCTGATGGCGTTGGCGCGGTTGCAATTGCGGATGATCGAAGGCGTCGACCGCCCGGCGATTACCGCGCTATGGCCAACCATGCGCGGGCGCACGGTGGTGCTTGATGTCGGCGCTAATGTTGAGGCTGACGCCAACCAGCTGGTTCAGTTCGCGATTATGGGCGAGGCGTTCTACCGGGCGCTGATGCATGTGGAGCGCCCGAGCGTCGGGCTGTTAAATGTTGGCGCGGAAGACCTCAAAGGCCATGAGCTAATCCGCGCGGCGGCAAGGGTGTTGCGCGAGGCCGACCCGGATATGGAATTTAAGGGCTTTGTAGAGGGCAATGATATTTCCAAAGGCACGGTTGATGTGGTGGTGACGGACGGGTTTTCCGGCAATGTCGCACTGAAATCGGCTGAGGGCGCGGCCCGCCTGGTTGGTTCCTGGGTGAAAGAAGCGCTCACCGGCACTATTAATGCAAAATTTGGCGCTCTGTTCATGGCCCCGGGCCTCAGAAAACTAAAAGACCGGATCGACCCTTCATCCAATAATGGCGGGTTCTTCCTCGGCGTGAACGGAGTGGTCGTTAAAAGCCATGGCGGGGCGGATGCGCGCGGCGTTGCCAGCGCGGTGAACATGGCCGCCGGCCTTGCGCGCCGGCCGTTCCGCGATGAGGTTGCCGCCACCGTCAAATCGGTGATGCAGCGCCAGGAAAAATTCACCAAGCCAGACACCATCGCGCCCGCAGCGAAAGCCGCAGTTTTATGAGTACAAAATCGGTTATTACCGGTTGCGGCGCGTATCTGCCGCAGAAAATTCTCACCAATGACGACCTCGCAAAAATCGTTGATACGAGCGACGAGTGGATTCGCGAACGCACCGGCATTCGCGAGCGCCATATTGCCGAGGAGGGCGAGAAGACATCAGATCTGGCGACCAAGGCGGCGCAGGCCGCGCTTGACGCCGCCGGTTGCGAGCCCGGCGATATCGACCTGATTATCCTCGCGACGGCGACGCCGGACCTCACTTTTCCATCCACCGCCGCCATCGTTCAGGCCAAGCTTGGCGCTGCGGCTGGCGCTGCTTTTGACATTCAGGCGGTGTGCACCGGTTTTATCTACGCCTTGTCGACGGCGGAGAAGTTTCTCGCCGCCGGGCAACACAAACGCGCCCTCATAATCGGTGCGGAGACGTTCTCGCGCATCCTCGACTGGACCGACCGCTCGACATGCGTCCTGTTCGGCGACGGCGCGGGCGCTTTTGTTATGGAGGCGCAGGACCGCAAAACCGCGCGTGGGCGCGGCTACGTCAACAGCTATCTGCGATGCGACGGGCGCCTGGTGGACCTTCTCTACGTTGATGGCGGCGTGTCTTCGACCCAGACCACCGGTCATTTGCGCATGCAGGGCAACAAGGTTTTCCGCGAAGCGGTGACGCGGATTTCCCAGGCGATGGAGTGGGTCGCCACCGACGCCGGCATCGATATCCACACCGTCGACTGGTTCGTGCCGCATCAGGCCAATGAGCGCATTCTGAAGGGCGTGGTGAAAAAGCTCGACCTCAGGCCGGAACAGGTAATTTCCACAATCGCCCATCAGGGCAACACCTCTGCGGCGTCTATCCCGCTGGCCTATTGCCACGGCGTTGCTGACGGGCGCATCAAAGAAGGCGATTTGGTGCTGCTGGAAGGCATGGGCGGCGGGCTGACCTGGGGCGCGGCGCTGTTACGCGCTTAAATGCTTGCTCAGCCTAATGTGAAACACAGGCAATATATTTCAATGGCTTATTGACGATTGTGCGGCGTTAAGCTTAACATAATCGCCAAGTACGGGCATTTATAGCGGGGCTAAAGCTATGGCGGGAACAACCATAACGCGAGCCGACCTCACCGATGCGGTCTATCGGTCGGTTGGCATTTCAAGAAACGAATCAGCGGCCTTTGTCGAGCGCGTGCTGGAAGAGCTGGCGGCGTCTTTGGAAAAAGGCGAGACGGTGAAGATATCTTCTTTCGGAACCTTCTCGGTGCGCGATAAAAAGCTCCGTATGGGGCGCAACCCGAAGACTGGCGAAGAGGTGCCGATTGCGCCGCGCCGCGTCGTTACGTTTCGCGCCTCGCATGTTCTCAAAGACCGCATCAATGAAGGCCACCGCTCCAGCCGGGCGGCTGAGTAACAGTTACCCAAGACCAACTTAACACGAGGCGTACTTAAGGAAGATGGGCCAATCCGTGGCGAAATCCGCCGAAGCATTCCGTACGATTTCCGAAGCCGCCAAAGAACTTGATGTGCCGCAACATGTGTTGCGCCATTGGGAAGAGGTCTTCGGACAGGTGCGCCCGATGCGTCGCGCCGGCGGGCGGCGTTATTATCGCCCGCTCGATCTCGATTTGCTGCGCGGCATCCGCGTCCTGCTCTACGATCAGCGCTACACTACCAAGGGCGTTCAGAAGATTTTCAAAGATGAGGGGATTAAATATATCTCCGAGCTTGGCCGCCGCGTCGCCGCCGGCCAGTCGATCGACATTCGCCCGGTGATCGACGACGATGGCGCGCTGCCGAAAGCGGCTGCAAATGGCGCCGACGATGATGTGCTGGAGTTAGGCGCCGATGCGCGCGTGGCGCCCGCGCCGCCGCAAATGTCGGCCGATATCCGCAAGACGCTCACCGCCTTGCTGGCGCGCCTGGAAAAAGTCCAGGAAGCCCTCGACGAGGCGACGCTGGCGCTGGAAGCGATTGATGTCGTGGATGAAGAGCGCCGCGCATAAATAGGAACATTGCTGTGGGTGTCAGGCTGCCGATCCGCGGAATCATTGTCGTTTTGATTGGTGCGTTTTTTATCCATGTTTTCAGCTGGATGTTGGACGTTTCACAATTTCTAAATGACCAGAATTATCTGCTTTACGATGGTGAGTTGAAGATTTCCTTCTGGAGTAAGAGCCTATCTGATCTGGCTTACGGTACATTCTACCTCGGCGAAGCGGTGATTATCGAGCTGCTTTACCGGCTTTGGATTTTGAAGAAGCAGTAAAAATGTTCGCTTAAGAGCCCAACCGAAAATCCAATTGGCCTTTGCTCCGCAACGAAGTGAATCATTTCAATGGTTTGATGATGTTATGGCATGCATTACTGTCATTGCCGGACTTGTTCCGGCAATCCAGGACGTAAAGAGCATCATCTTCGATTCTGGATCACCGGGACAAGCCCGGTGATGACATGTTGTTTAGGGTATTTTCAAATACCCAAGTCTGAGTCAGACAACTAAGAAGTTGTGGAGTTAGAAAAAGATGCTTCTGTGATGTGGGAGTGTTTTTGCTCAGTAATTTTTCTATTTTGTGGGCCGAGTGGCGTGGGTGTGGCTCAACCCAAGGCCAGACAATGTTTGCGATACAATAGACATTAATTCCTTCTCGTCCCTGACGACTTTTGACATCAGATTGATGCCGGTCAAAAGGGTTTGAAGCGCCAGGGCTTTTTTACGGAACTGTGTCTTTCGCGGGATTTCTCCGCGCTTTGCCGCGACCCGTAACAAACCTGCAAACCGGTCAATGCTCGCCTCGGTCAAGCTTACGAGAAGGCCGTCTATCTCCGGGTTGCGGCCGCTGCTTTCCGCAAGACAATTTACGGTCATGCAGCCGCGTGCATCGCCATCCTCACAGAGAATTCGGCACACTTCTTTGAACATGCTGTTTAAGAGGGGCAACACCGGCGCATTGACGTCCACGGCGTCAAGGGCTCTGTCCGGCGCCTCGCTTTTGTAAAGCGCCAGCGCTTCTTCGAAGATCGATCGGCGGCTCTCAAACGCGTTGTAAAAACTTGACCGCGTAATGCCGAGCGCCTCCGACAGTGCTTTGGCCGAGGTCGCATTGTAGCCATGGTCCCAGAATTCGTACATCGCAATGCGCACCGCTTCATCGCGGTCGAAACTTATTGGCCGGCCCATGCAGTCCTCACAAGAATGTTATGTACACATATGGACAAAAAGGGTTTCCTTGTTTTATACACATATGAACAAATCACAGCGGGGTCAAATTCCAAGGCCCAAGAACAAGGATACAGACCATGACGGCGTTTTTCGTAGCGACGGTAACCATCAAAGACCCGGCAAAATTTCAGGACTATGCGCAACAAGCCGGCGCCACTT
>UOEH01000645.1_pt1 | contig 14592 bp, 14 predicted proteins | sample 1990041 | NCBI WGS metagenome assembly UOEH01 (sample SAMEA4728526, study PRJEB27164) | hydrothermal vent metagenome | biome: marine basaltic hydrothermal vent biome; feature: marine hydrothermal vent; material: mineral | place: Pacific Ocean | collected 2011-06-14/2011-07-23 | depth 1741 m
GGAACTGCACCCCGCCATGGGTTTTATAGGGCGTCTTGTCTTTGGAAAACCGCACATCTTTATAGATGCGGAAAACCGAGCCGCCATTGAGCCGCGGGTCGGCGACAAAGTGCTTGGAAACTTTTTTCAGCCGCGGCGCCATCGCCTCAACAAAACTGCTGAGCGGCTCCTGCACGCTGGCGCGAAATCGCGGCTTGTTGTCGTTGAACCATTCGCGATTATTGTTGGCTTTCAGCTCATGGAAAAAGTCAAAATAATCTTTTGGCAAGCCCGCGAAAGACGTCATGAGTTTTCCTTTGTTTGAAAGTGCGTAAAGCTATCGCCCAGACATGTGCCGTTCAACCGCCATTTTCAGAATTTCTTGATAGCCCGGAAGACATCGCCACCAATGTTTTAATCGACCGGCTGGCGCTTATCGAGGCGGCAGCCGGTCGGCTGCGTAAACCTTACCGGCTCAAGCCCAAGCGATTTGAGTGCGAACCAACAGACAAAGGCCGCGACCTTTTGCCGGTGATGCAGTCAATCTGCCTTTGGGCGAACAAGCATTATCCGCACACATGGGTTGCGCCGGAAAGCTTTATGGCGGAGCGCAAAGAATAATTTTACGCTCCGCTCAGATGAATTTACACGACAAGCACGATCACATTGAGGACCGCGCTTGGCAAACCGTAACCGATCACGCGCGCGCTTCGAGCACCATGTTTGTCGGCGTCTCCGTCGCCCGGCGCACTTGGCCAAACCCGGCCTCGTTGAGCACTTGCGTCAATCGTTTTTCACCCGCTTGCGCGCCTAACGCTAATCCTACCTCTTGAGATTTTGATGTTGGCACACAGATGGTTGTCGAAAAACCATAAAAGATAGCGGCAAGAACGTTGAGGTTTTCGCCAAGGCTGTCGCCAGCCAACGGCTCGACCACCATGAAGGTTCCGTCGGGTTTGAGGCTTTGCTTGATGTGGCTCGCGGCGCCAACCGGATCGCCCATATCGTGGAGCGCATCGAAAATGCAGGCCAGATCAAAATCACCACCCGGAAAATCTTTCGCCGCGACGGTATGGAATTCAATGTTTGTAACGCCGGCGGCTTTCGCCTTGGCTTTGGCCTCTTCAATTGAAGGCGCGTGAAAATCAAAACCATGGACTGTCGCCTTCGGATAAGATTGTGCGAGCAGCACCGTTGAGGAGCCGTGGCCGCAACCAATGTCGGCAATTTTGCCGCCAGCTTTGAGTTTAGCGTCCACGCCGTCAAGCGCCGGGATCCAGCTTTGCACCAGGTTGGCCGCATAGCCCGGACGGAAGAAACGGTCGGTGCCGCAAAAGCAGCACTGCGAATGTTCGCTCCAGGCTCGCCCCCGGCCGGTTTTGAAAACATCAACCGCCGTTTCATGCGCTTCATATTGCGACACGACCGCCTGAAAGAAGCCTTGCATGCAAGTCGGCTCGCCTTCATGGGCAAAAATCGCCGCCTGTTCCGGCGACAGGCTGAATGTGTCTTTGTCCGGATTATAATCGACATAGCCAAGCGCCGCATTAGACGACAGCCACTCGCGCAAGTAACGCGCATCAATGCCGGATTTTTTTGCTAATTCCTCATGCGTGCAAGGCCCGGCCTCTTCAAGAATTTTGTAAACACCGGCCTGATCGCCGATATATGACATGAGCAGACCAATCGCCCCGCTGACATCGCCCAATACTTTGCCAAGTAACTCGTTGAATTTATCTTCGTTCATCGCCCGCTCTCCCTCGTGAAATTATTTATCGTGACATCCCGACAGCAATTGACTATTGGCTCAAATTCATTTTGAGCCCATGGTCATTCAATACACGGACAACTCAGAACAGCCATCGCGCCGTTCAAACCGCATTCGAATATTTCTTGAATTCCATCCGCGCAATCGAGCGACAATGAACCTCATCAGGACCGTCAGCAAGACGCAGGGTGCGGATGCCGGAATAGATTTTTGCCAAGCCAAACTCGGTCGTAACGCCGGCGCCGCCATGAGCCTGGATTGCGTCATCGATAATTTTGAGCGCTGCGCGCGGCGCCGCGACCTTAATCATCGCGATTTCACCTTGCGCAACCTTGTTGCCGACCGTGTCCATCATCCAGGCGGCCTTCAGCGTCAACAGCCGCGTCAGTTCAATGTCGATACGCGCTTCAGCGACGCGTTGCTCCCAGATGGAATGCTTATAAATCGGTTTACCAAAGGCCTCGCGCGTTAACAGTCGCTTGACCATCTTCTCTAACGCAGCTTCCGCAGCGCCAATCGTGCGCATGCAGTGGTGAATGCGTCCGGGGCCAAGCCGGCCCTGGGCGATTTCAAATCCGCGGCCCGGCCCAAGAATAATATTTTCCTTCGGCACACGGACGTCTTTAAGCTCGACTTCCATATGCCCGTGGGGGGCGTCGTCATAACCGAACACCGGCAGGTGGCGGAGAATTTTGACGCCCGGCGCATCTGCTGGCACCAGGATTTGGCTTTGCTGCACATGGCGCTGGGCGGTCTTGTCGGTCTTGCCCATGACGATAAAGATTTTGCAACGCGGATCGCCCGCGCCCGACGACCACCATTTGCGGCCGTTGATCACATAGTCGTCACCATCGCGCACAATCTCGGTTTCGATATTGGTGGCGTCGGACGAGGCGACCGCCGGTTCGGTCATCAAAAAGGCCGAACGGATTTTACCCTCAAGCAGCGGCTCCAGCCATTCTTCTTGTTGCTCCGGCGAGCCGTATTGCATCAGGACTTCCATATTGCCGGTGTCGGGCGCAGCGCAGTTGAACACCTCCGGCGCGATATGGCAGCGCCCGGTGAGTTCCGCGATGGGCGCATAGTCAGCATTGGAAAGCCCCGGGCCCCATTTCTTGTTGGGGTGGAACATATTCCACAGACCTTCGGCCTTGGCCTTGTCTTTCAGCTCATCGATGATCGGCGGCACTTTCCAGCGCCCCTCGCCAGGGCCAAATTCTGTATGCTGACGTTCATAGGTTTCCTCGCCCTCATAGACATATTTGTCCATAAAATCGCTGACGCGTTTCAGATAATCCTTGCATCGGTCGGAATAGGCGAAATCCATGAGAGCGCTCCTTTGTTGGGACCATGATAACGGGCGCGGGCGCCAGCGAAAGGGTAGAGTGCAGTCGCTAGCGTCGCGCCCGGAAAAAATCTTTCAAAAGCTGGCCTGCCTCATCGGCGAAGGGTCCCTGTTCGACCTCCGGGCGCCAGTGACAGGTCGGCTGGTCAAAGAACTTCGGCCCATGCCAGACCGCACCGCCCTTGGCGTCGCTCGCCGCGATTACCAGCCTCGACACCCGCGCGATGCTTATCGCGCCGGCGCACATGGCGCAGGGCTCAAGCGTCACATAAAGCGTGGTTCCGGCAAGGCGATAATTGCCGAGGAAAGCCGCACCCGCGCGCAGCGCCCGGATTTCCGCATGCGCAGTTGGGTCATGTCCGGCGATTGGCGCATTTCCGGCGGCGGCGAGCACTGCCCCATCAACGCCCGTCAGCACCGCGCCAATCGGCGCCTCGCCAGCATCGGCTGCGGCCCGGGCTTCCGCCAGCGCCGCGCGCATGCATTTCTCGTCTGGGTTGTCTGTAGTCACGCAGCGCTTTTACGCTGCCTTTTGATCCTGCGCCAGCGCCGCCGGCTTTTCGGCGAGGCAAAACGCAGTCACGCCAGCGAACTGATTAAGCGGAAACAACGCCGCGCATTCGAGCTTGTGAAGGGCGATCAGCGATTTGTTGAGCCAGTCTGGCGCGGATTTGAGCTGACTTGCAGGCGCACCATCTTGGTTGTTCTTCTCCGCCAGACGCATCACCGCCGCCGCCGGAAACAACAACCCGAAGAAATACCGCATCCGTAAGGGGGTGAGCCCCGCCGCCTCCACGGTCCGGCGCAAGTCACTCAGCCGATAGCGCCGGCGGCGCTCCAGAAATTCATCATGCGACGACCATAAAAACTGAAACGCCGGTACAGAGATTAAAAACCGCGTACCCGGCGCGGCGCGGCGCACATAGTCGCGCACCAGCTCGACATCGTCGTCCACATGCTCGAGCACATCGATCATAAGCACCGTATCGGCCTCGACCGCATCAATGTTACGCACATAGGCAACCTTATCGGTGCGGCGTTTGCCGATAAATTCATCGGCGTAATTTGGATCGAGGCAGGTCGCCTTGGCGGCGCAGCCCTCGTCCACCAGCATTTTGGAGAACACGCCAGAGCCGGCGCCGACATCGAGGAGTTGTTCTATGGGCTGGCGGCCCAGAAGCGCCTTGATCGCACGGCCCTTAGATATGTAATACCAGTGGGCGGATGGATCGCCGCTGATCGCATTTTCTTCTTTTAGGTCCACGAGCCCCGCCGCCTTTGTTTTTAGGTTTAGAGTAAAACGCGATCCCTTTAAGGAACTATGACTCATGTGCAACAAACCGTCGAGCGCGGAAGATACTGGCGAGCGGATCGCAAAATTCCTCGCCAGAGCCGGCGTCGCCTCGCGCCGGGAGGCGGAAAAGCTCATAGAACAAGGGATTGTTACGGTTAACGGTGCGGTCCTGACGACGCCGGCCTTTAAGGTGACGCCGGATATGGATATCCGGGTGGACGGAACCCGCATCGCCAAGCCGGGGCCGCCAAAATTGTGGCGCTATCACAAGCCAGACGGGCTGGTGACCACCCATAAAGACCCGCAAGGGCGCAAAACCGTGTTTGAGGCGCTGGAGGGCCGGCTGCCGCGGGTGATTTCCGTCGGCCGCCTCGATTTGACCACCGAGGGGCTACTCCTTTTGACCACTTCCGGCGACCTCTCCCGGCGCCTTGAATTGCCGTCCTCCGGCTGGGCCCGGCGCTATCGCGTGCGCGCCTATGGCCGGGTCCGGCAAAGCCAGCTCGACAGTCTGAAAGACGGGGTGACGATTGACGGTGTCCAATACGGGCCGGTGCGCGCGCAACTCGACCAGCAACAGGGCGGCAATGTCTGGATCACGCTATCAATCAACGAAGGCAAAAACCGCGAAGTACGCACCCTGATGCGCCATCTCGACCTGCAGGTGAACCGGCTCATCCGCACCGCCTACGGGCCCTTTCAACTCGGCAAGCTGCGCAAAAATGATATCGAGGAAATCTCCGGCAAGCAGATGAAAGAACAGTTGGGCAAGAAGATTTGTGAGGAGATTGGGCTATGAGCAATATCATCAATCTCAACCGTTTTCGAAAGCAAAAAAAACGTAGCGAAGCCGAGCAATCCGCCGAAGAAAACCGCTCGAAATTTGGCCGCACAAAATCCGAAAAGGCGAAAGAAGCCAGCGAAGCGGAAGACGCGTCGCGCCATATCGACGGCCACAGGCTCGAAGATGACGAGCGCTAATGCGCATCATTGGCGGGAAATTCAGCGGTAGGCGGATTAATGCGCCGAAGGGGCTAACCTCGCGGCCGACGGCGGACCGTACGCGCGAGGCTTTGTTCAATATTTTAAGCGCCCGTGATGATTTTGAGTTTGAAGGCGCGCGCGTGATTGACCTGTTCGCCGGTTCCGGCGGGCTCGGCTTTGAGGCGCTATCGCGCGGCGCAGATTGGTGTTTGTTTGTAGAGACCGATGCGGCGGCGCGCGGCGCCATCCGCGATACAATTGAAACGCTCAGCCTGTTCGGCCAAACCCGCATTCACCGCCGTTCCGCAACCGCGCTCGGCTCGAAGCCCGCAAGCGCCGGCGCGCCATTCACGCTTGCCTTTCTCGACCCGCCCTACCGCCAGGACCTTTGCACACCAGCGCTCCACGAACTGGCGGGCGGCGACTGGCTCGCCCCGAATGCGCTTGTCGTGGTTGAGCAGGCAAAAGACGAGCCCCCGGCAGAGGCGGCGCTTTATCGCGAGATTGACCGTCGGACCTATGGCGCGGCGCAGATCGGGATTTATCTGTTCGCCTCCTAACCTGCATCGCCGCCGCACGACCTTTACCTTTGGCTAACCATAATCATTGCCAAAAATAGTGCAGGCCAAAGCATATCAGCGCATACGCCAAAGCCCAGGATGATGGCCCGAGGCCGATTACTTCGATTGCGCAGCTGCGACTTTAAGAAGTATTTATCAAAAACTGTTCAACTTCCCGCTTAGGGGAGACTATAATGATTACCGTATTTGATATTTATGCGCTGGCGCTTTTACTGGTTTCGATGTCGCTTTTTGTACATCGCTATGTCCGGCAAAATCCGCCTGTTTATCCTTATCTAATTATCGCGATCACTTGCCTGGTGGCGAACTGGCTGGGCGAAGCTGGCGGCGGTATATTTGCGCTGGCGCTTCTCATCGCCGCTTCGTTTTCCTTCCTCGGCTGCCTGCTCTATCCGAGCTGGCGTAATATGAGCAGCCCGGCCGACGCCGCGCCCACACAATCGGCCGAAAACTGAGCCGCCGCTTCAAAACCTCGCTTTATCTTGCGCGCGGCCTTTACCTTCGCCGCTCCAGTTCCTAAATATCACCTGCTGCCCGGCCCGTTAGGACAACATTCCCCGGGGCCTTATCATTTCTATCGGGAGCTGCCTCTGGTCTGGACCCTGGTCCTAATTATGCGGCGCCCACCTGTACCTTAGGGTCCAGGGCGAACAAAAGTCCGACGGCCGGGGCGGCGTTTTCTCTTTGTAGTACGAGCACGCCCATGCTGCCGCCAATTGCGATGATGCCCAGCCCGAAACAGATCCTGCGCGAGCGCATGAAGGGCGAGCGCCGTATCGCTGCGCGCGCGCGATCCGATGCGGCGGAGACCGCCGCCCGCCATGCGGCGCGCAATTTTATGAGCGCGATCGATATTCCAGAGGGCGCCATTGTCTCTGTCTATTATCCGATCAAGGACGAGCTAGACACCGAGCCGCTCGTCGCCGCGCTGATTGAGCGCGGAACCGCAATTGCGCTGCCGATTGTTAGCGCTAAAAACCGACCGCTCATCTTCCGCACCTACCGACCGGGCGACGAGTTGATCGCCGGCGCCTATGGCGAACAGGTTCCGACCGAGGACGCCAGGCAAGTGCGCCCGACCATCATCATAGCGCCGCTATTGGCCTTTACCCGCGCCGGCGGGCGGCTCGGCTATGGCGGCGGCTATTACGACCGCACGCTGGAGGCTTTGCGCGCCAACACCAAATCCGAAGGCGATATCCTCGCGGTCGGGTTTGGCTTTGGCGTTCAGGAAGTTGACGCGCTGCCCCTGGAGCCTTTAGACCAGCCGCTGGATTGGGTCGTCACCGAACGCGAAGCGTTCAAAACGTAATAAAATGCGCGGCGATCCGCTGTCGGACTTAATTAGAAAGCGGGCCGGTTTTGCGTATTGGAGTTTTCGGCGACATTGTCGGGCGCAGCGGCCGCATGGCGTTTATTGAACGCATCGCAGGGCTCCGTCGCCGCTTCGCCCTCGATTTTGTGATCGTCAATGCGGAAAACGCCGCCGGAGGTTTCGGCGTCACGCCGCGCATTTGCGAGCAACTGTTTGACGCCGGGGCCGATGTTTTGACCACCGGCAATCACGCCTTCGACCAGCGCTCCGACATTGATATTTTCAACACCGAGCCCCGACTGTTGCGGCCGGCGAATTTTCCCGCCTCCAATCCGGGGCGCGGCAGCGGTATGTATCAAGACCGCGAGGGCCGCAATGTTTTGATTATTAATGTTCAGGGTCAGCACGGCATGGCGGCGATTGACGATCCCTTCGCTGAAATTGACCATCAGCTTGAGGGCGTGAAGCTGGGGCGCGAGGCTGATGCGGTGATCGTTGACTTCCACGCCGAGGCGACGTCTGAGAAAAACGGCATGGGCCATCATCTCGACGGCCGCGTCAGCCTGGTTGTCGGCACCCACACCCATATTCCGACGGCGGACGACCAAATCCTGCCGGGCGGCACGGCGTACATCACCGATCTTGGCATGTGCGGTGATTATGACAGCGTCATCGGCATGGAAAAATCAGAGCCGCTCCGGCGTTTCGTGACCAAGCTATCCGAAGGCCGGTTCAATCCGGCGGCGGGCCCGGCGACGGTTTGCGGCGTCATCGTCGAGACCGATCCGGCCACAGGCCTCGCCGCCACGATCAGTCCGCTCCGCACCGGCGGAAGGCTGCGGACGATCTTGCCCGAGCTTGAGTAGCCCAGCTGCCGCCTTCCTTTTCATCGGGGCTTGGGTGCGCCCCTCCTGCTATGCCCTGATTATCCAGTTGAAGAAAACACGACATTCCAGATCACCAGCATGAGCGCCAGGCCGCCAAGAGATAAAGCAAACACTGTGTAGTGACTCTTGCGCCAGAAGCTCCACCCTGATCGGACCCAGGCAGGCCACAGACTAACAAGACTGGCGAAAGCCGCCGCCACAACAACGAGCGCAAAGCCCCGCATAACCGTTACCGATAGGGATGGATAGGCAGGAAGATCAGCAACAGAAAACGCTGCTAAATCGAGCATCATCCAGACCATAGTCCCAACAAACGCAAAGACTAAGCCCGCAACACCAAAACTCATCCGATTGAGCAAAACACCCATCGCGTTATGCGAGACAGGACGCGATTGTCGCCGCCAGGCGCCCGCCCAGGTGGTAATGCTAAATAAAATCGCGAGGCCAAGCGCTAAATTCAAAGTCGCCGGATTTTGGATAGTATTTACCCGCTCATAAGAATGTACGCTGCTCGCATCGGTAAAAAACGTTACGGCGCCATTATCATTCCGGCCAAAGATGATTCTATTTCCATACCGGTCCTCGAACACATCCGCCTTGCCTGCAAGCGGTGCGTAGTTTCGCACCTTGCCCTGTGTCTCAACAAAAAGGGCGCCCTTTTCATCAACACTTATTTGAGCCGTTACAGATACCGCAAACAGTTTGTCAAATTTTGTAAAGGATCGGCGGTTATTGAGATAGGTTCCAGCATATTCAACAAGTGTCTGCGAGGATACGTCAGCTGGTTGCAAATCAGCGCCAGTCCACCCCCCGGTCAATCGATCAATAATTAAATCGGGAATTGTTGAGACCAGCGTTCTGTCATCGGCAGAGTTTTGAGAAATAAAAACGCCGAGCTCAAGCTCAGGATAGAGCACCATATTTGAATAGAACGCATTCGTTGCCCCGCCATGGCCATAAAATTCCACCCCCCGGTAGGTTTTGGTTAAAAACCCATGGGCGACATCTGCGCCATCGGGCCGGTCATTAAAGCGGCGCGACCACAAAATCTCGTGGCTTTTCTTGGACATCAGCCGCACCCCGTTAAAGGCGCCGCGGCCCAAATGGATAAGCATCCACTGGCTCATATCCTGCGCCGTTGAGGCTATTGCGCCAACCGGGGCATAGGGCCCAATTTGCATATACGCAGCATCTTTGACGCCTCCCCCTTCGACCGTTAACCCGGCTGCCAGGTGTTCACGCAAAGACGCATTCATCTTTGTGGGCCCAGAAAGTGTCGTTCGTGACATTGCGAGCGGTCCAAGCATTTCAATTTTTATAAAAGTTTCGAAGGAAACGCCGGAGACATCTTCGACAATTTTGGCCGCCAGCGCAGCGCCCCAATTAGAATAGGATGTTCTGGCGCCCGGTGCGAATACACGCTTTGGCATATCGCGATTGAGCGCTTCAGTTAAAGATAATCCACTGTCATCGGTATGCGTGAAAACCCCTATTGTATTTTCAAATCCAGCCCGGTGAGCCATCAGATGATTCATCGTTATGGGCGCGCCAAAAGCATCCGGAATCGTAACGCCTTTTAGATATTGATTTACGTCAGCATCAAGATCGATAAGATTTTGTTCCGCAAGCATCATCACTGCCGTCCAGATAAAGGTCTTCGAGATCGAACCAATCCGGAACAATGTTTCCTGGCCATTCGCCGGTATCTGGCCTTGAGCATCAACAACCCCATAGCCTTTGGCAAAAAGAACGCGCCCATGGCTGACCACGCTCAACGTGACCCCCGGCGTATCATGTTCACGCATATAGGCTGCGATGATCCCGTCTATATAAGCTTCTAATACCGCCTCCTCTCGGGTAGGTTCAAAAGCGGCAAGCTCAATTGTTTCAACCGGTGTTGATGGGGCGGCATCTGGCGCCTGCGCCGCAAGCCCAGCAGGTAAAATCGATAAAACAGCAAGTAAAACGGGAAATCGCATCTTCAAGCCCTTTCGTGAACACATCCCCTATAGCAGACAATGCAATTTCCCGCAGCTTGTTTGAAAATTAAGCACGATTATCAAGCTGCGCGCGCACCGCACATCGCCCTTTTAGCGTTGCGCGGTAAGGCCCGCCATTTGACGACGCCACCAGACGCCGGGTTTTCAGTTTTTAAAAACCCCAAGGCTGCAATCGGCCAGCGTCCAGCCCTCCCGGCTGACGCAATTGACCGCGATAATCTTACCTTTGTCGTCTTTTTCAACGACGATGCCCCCGGCCGCAAAGCGGTTAGATTATAATCTGCGCGCCTTCGCGCGCGGCGCAAGCACATGGAGCGTGCGTTGCTCCGCCTTCGAAATATTCATTGGAAATGTCCGTATGCATTCGTAAAACCGGACGCGCAAAAGCCATCAGGCCAGCACACCGTCTAAATCGGTTTAGCGAATGACAATCTCAGACATAAATCTCTCTTCGCGGCGTTCCTAACGCAATGCCAACACGCCGCTTAGGATAAAAAGGCCACAGCTTAGGTTCGAATTATAGAACGTATCAGGCGTCGGGAGGGGCAATAGTCTAGCCGCCTTCGCGTGTTTGCTTTATTGCAATGACGACCTCAGCAGAGCACCAGATACGGCAGGCAATACGTGAATTCATCTGACATAGGCCAGCAATACGATGAGATCGCTGCATGGTGGAATGACCGCCATATGGCGTCAAAGTATGGGATGCAGCAAGTAGAAAGGGCGCTTGCCTTTGCTGCTCCCCGGGGAAAAGCTTTGGATGTTGGGTGCGGCGCTGGCGGCCGATTTGTTCGCCTCCTCGAAGAGAGAGGATTTGAGATTACCGGCGTTGATGCATCGTCAAAAATGATAAGCTTGGCACAGTTGAATCATCCCCAGAGTTTTTTTGTTAAAGACGATATTACGTCTTGGGACTCCGAAGCACAGTTCGATTTCATTCTCGCTTGGGATTGCCTTTTCCACCTGCCACTGAACATGCAAAAGCCCGTCTTAGCTAAACTCTGCCGAATGCTGACCGAACAAGGTGTCATGATTCACACATTCGGAGATGATGTGGGCGAGCATACCGATACTTGGCGTGGGCAAGAATTTCGTTACAGCTCCATCGGTATCTCGCAAAACATTGAGTTGCTGCACGAAAATGGATTATCAGTGTTGCACTTAGAGCTGGATCAATTTCCGGAAAAGCACGTTTATGCTATTTCAAGAAGATCATAGATCGTGCCATCACCGCATTTCCAGCCCATCGGCCAAAATCTGGCTTGAAACTGCCCTTCCCATAATTGCGATAATCGACCTTACCGCACATAGGACGCGCCGTTGATGTCGAAGGTGGCGCCGGTTGCTGATGGGCTGGCGCCGGATAATAAAAATACGATCATCGCGCCAACCTCTTCCGGTTTGGCGACGCGGCCGAGCGGGATTTCCGCTTCCGCCGCCTTGCGGTCGGCAATATCTTGCGGCGCCATGCGGGTCTCGACCCAGCCGGGCGCGATTGCATAAAGCAGGATGTTCTCACCCGCCAATCCCCGCGCCCAGGTTTTGGTCATCGCCAGGACAGCGCCTTTCGAGGCTGCATAGGCGGCGTTTTCAACCCCGTCGCCGCGATGGCCGGCGCGGCTGGCGAGATTGACGATGGTTCCGCCGCTATGCTCGCCGGCGCCCGCGCGAAAATGCGTGATCGCGGCGCGGCAAATATCGGCCGGCGCCTGAACATTAACCGCCAGCGTTTGCGCCCAGCCATCCGTCCATGGTTCCATGGCGCCGCTCAGCGGCGAGGCGGTGAACATGCCGGCATTATTGACGACGCCGTCGATGCGGGCGGCGCGGCTCAACGCCGCTTCAAAAAGCGCAAAACCGGCGCCGGGTTGTGACAGATCTTGATAAATAAAATCATCTGCTGACTGACCAATTGCTTCGGCGGCCCGCTCAGAGAATTCTGATTTCCGGCCCGCATGCAGCAGCACGTTAGCGCCCGCCTCATGACAAAGACGCGCGGTTGCGGCGCCAATGCCGCGCGCCGCGCCTGTAACTAAAATCGTTTTATCTTTCAGGAGCACTTGGTTGTTATCCTCAACTATTGATATAAATCGGTGTCACAGACGCAGACGGCGACGTATCTTCACCGCGAATCCGCCGCAACAGGGTATAGTGATCCGGCAGCTTCGCCATTAAATCTTTGGTTTTTTGCCGGCGCATATTGAGATATTGGCGCCAATTCGCCTCAGAAAAAAGCGATGCGGCGGCATATTCACGGCCTTTATAAAATTGTTTGCCCATCAACGCCGAGCGGTAAGAGGACGGTGAGAAAAAGGTCATCGACCGCAGATCGAGATCGCCCGGCATGTTCGCGCGCCATAGCTCCAGATTTTCTGCAAGCCGCGGCGGGATTTCCATATCATGACGCACCGCACGCCAATAGGGCGTATCCTCACGGTTGCTGATGCAAAATAACAGCGCGATGAAATCGACAATTTCATCGTAAAAACCGTTGATCAATTGATTGTAGCGCTTGATGACCGCCGGGTTGAAATCACTGTTGGGGAAATATCCGAACAGCCATTGCAACTGGACCTGTACCGAATAAATCGCCGTCGCTTCTAAGGGTTCAACGAACCCGCTGGAGAGACCAAGCGCCAGGCAGTTCTTGACCCATGCCCGGCGAACCTTTCCAATACGCATACGGATAACACGCGGCTCGACTTCCCTACCGCCATCGCCGATATGCGCTTTAAACTCGGCAATCGCCTCGTCGTCTGAAATAAACTTGCTGGAATAAATATAACCAGACCCCACCCGGTTAAACAGCGGCACCCTGAAAGCCCATCCCGCATTCATGCCGGTGGCGCGCGATGTCGGTTCAATACGGGTCGGATCTTCATACGGTATTTGCGCAACCGCAGCGCGATCATTCAACAGGTATTTATCATAAGGCTCGAACGGTTCTTTCAACGTCTTACCGATGATGATGCTTGCAAAGCCGGTCGCATCGATCACAAATTCAATCGGGTGAGCGCCGTTCTTGCGCAATATCAGCTCTGAGACAAAACCACGATCATCAAGATGCACTTCATTCACATGGTCGATGATCTGCTTGACGCCAAGCTCTTTGCCGCGCTCCATCAGCATTTTAGCAAGCTCGATGGCGTCCATATGATATGAGTACGGAATTTCTGACTTATAATCCTCACCGCCAAGCAGGCGCGGGCCTTTATGGGCGCGAATAATATCCGGGCACACCGACATCGCCTCGGTAAAACCTTCATCAGTCGGCCCGCCGCCGCGATGCATGCCGTAGCTGGCAAATAGCGAGGCGGGATTGAGGCCGTGAATATCAGATTGCGAGAAAAACGGATTGACCCATGAAACCGGCTTGCCGGCCTCATCGATATCCCAATTGGCGAACCATCCGCTCAGTTTGAACGTTGCATTGCAGCGCTTAATGAATTCCGATTCATTGATGCCGATCAGCCGCAATAGATCGCCCATCGGCCGGGCGGTCGATTCGCCGACGCCGATAATCCCGACATCAGGGCTTTCAATCAGCGTGATCGAGAGATCACCGGTCTTTACGCGTTGCTCAAACAGCCGCGCCAAATAGGACGCCGCAAGCCATCCTGACGTGCCGCCGCCGACGACCGTAATATTGCCGATGGGTTTGGCCATAATCACCTTCTCCCCGAATGCGATCTGATGAGGAAAATGCCCCAATCGCGCCGCAGACGCCAGCAGGCTTTGCAGATTTGTCGGTGGCGGATAGAATTTATCAAACCCGAGACCCTTGCCTCGCGCGGCTCGTCCGCGCTAAACGCGCCCTTGCAAACAATGAAGCGACTATACGAAGCGGCGCGACCGGGTTTTGCGCCAGCCGATAGAATTGAGGGCGATGATGGCCGGGCATAGTAAATGGGCGAATATACAACACCGTAAAGGCCGCCAGGACGCCAAGCGTTCGAAAATGTTCTCCAAGCTGTCGAAGGAAATAACCATCGCCGCCAAAATGGGCGCGCCGGACCCGGAATTTAACCCGCGCTTGCGCCTGGCTATTCAGGCCGCCAAAGGCCAGTCGATGCCGAAGGACAATATTGAACGGGCGGTCAAGAAGTCGACTTTAACGGATGAGGCCAGTTTTGAAGAAATCCGCTATGAGGGTTTCGGCCCCGCCGGCGTTGGCGTCATCGTCGAGGCGTTGACCGACAACCGCAACCGCGCTGCGAGCGAAGTGCGCTCAACCTTCTCCAAGAACGGCGGCACTCTCGGCGAGACCGGTTCGGTCTCGTTCATGTTTGACCTTGTCGGCTATATTGAGTTTTCCGCCGATGCGGGCTCGGAAGACGACATGCTTGAAGCGGCGATCGAGGCCGGCGCCGATGACGTTGTCTCGTCTGACGACATGCACGAAATCTATTGCGCGTTTGACCAGCTTGCCGAGGTTGCCG
>UOEH01000052.1_pt1 | contig 14243 bp, 15 predicted proteins | sample 1990041 | NCBI WGS metagenome assembly UOEH01 (sample SAMEA4728526, study PRJEB27164) | hydrothermal vent metagenome | biome: marine basaltic hydrothermal vent biome; feature: marine hydrothermal vent; material: mineral | place: Pacific Ocean | collected 2011-06-14/2011-07-23 | depth 1741 m
GCGCTGCGCCGACAATAGAGTCGATTTGTTCGGTGAGCTGGTCAACATCCGTCTGGATTTTGGCTCTGTCGACATTGTCTTCCTGAGCGGCAACGACCAGGTTTTTCATTTCCTGGAGAAGGCTTGTGACCTGCTCGGAGGCGCCACGCGCAACCGCAACAGTCGAGGCGCCAAGGTTCAGTGAATCAGATATGGCTGAAAAGCTATCGACGTCGGACTGCATAACCGTTGCAACGGCCCAGATCGAGGCGTTGTCGCGAGCGTTGGAAACGCTCTTACCGGTTGAGATTTGTTGTTGAACCATGTTGAGGTTCTTGTTGATTGAGCGCAACGTGGTGAGCGCAATCAGTGAACTTTCGTTCGTAAGTAGACTAGACATTTTTCGTTCCTTTACAAATTCGTTTGTGCTTTATGCACATGTGCAAATCCCGTTTAGGCTTTGCCGTATTTTATTGGAGCAGGTGAACCTGCCCATGAATTATGAAGCCTACTGGAAGAGGCCCAGGAGGACTTGCGGACGCTGGTTTGCGATCGCAAGGGTTTGGATGCCAAGCTGTTGTTGCACTTGCAGAGATTGCAAACGCGCGGACGCTTCTTCCATATTGGTGTCCGTCAGCGCGCCGATGCCCAGCTTCATAGAGTCCGACAAAGTGGTGATGAACTCATTTTGGATATCAATGCGTTTTTGAGCCGAACCGAATGCGGCCGCGGCGTCAATACCAACCTGGATGAAGCCTTCGATCGCCGACAGCGCCGAAGTGGCGCCGGCAGAGCTCGTGACGTCAATATTTGCAACAGCGGCGAGACCAGAGGTGTTGGAGTCGGTAACAGATGAACCCAGATCTACAGCAGCAGAGCCGGAGTTGGTGAACGTGATCGTATCCCCCGCGGCGGCAGCAGCGACATCGGTGATATTTGTACCGACAACACCGGCCAGCCCGGCGGCAACTTCATTAACACCATCGCCGGCGCGAGCAACGTAGTAATACGTATCTGCGCCATTGGTGATGTTGTAGGTTTCACCCTCGACTACGGTGCCAGCAATAACGGCTGTAGCGGTTGTCGGTGTGCTTGAGCCGTCGGCCATTGAGGCAGGATCTGTAATCGTTCCGGTAGCAGTAACGGCTGTCCCGCCGGTGACGGAAATATCATCTCTGGCGATCGAGATTTCTGAAGCTGTGACAGTGCCGTCGGCGGCGCGGTCAAGGGATGCCAGGATGCTAACTGAGCCAGTACCGGAAAGAAGGTTCAATCCGTTAAACTGCGCAGCGCCAACAATAGAGTCGATTTGTTCGGTGAGCTGGTCAACATCCGTCTGGATTTTGGCTCTGTCGACATTGTCTTCCTGAGCGGCAACAACCAGGTTTTTCATTTCCTGGAGAAGGCTTGTGACCTGCTCGGAGGCGCCACGCGCAACCGCAACAGTCGAGGCGCCGAGGTTCAGCGAGTCAGATATGGCCGAAAAGCTATCGACGTCGGACTGCATAACCGTTGCAACCGCCCAGATTGAGGCGTTGTCGCGAGCGTTGGAAACGCTTTTACCGGTCGAGATTTGTTGTTGAACCATGTTGAGGTTCTTGTTGATTGAGCGCAGCGTGGTGAGCGCAATCAGTGAACTTTCGTTCGTAAGTAGACTAGACATTTTTCGTTCCTTTACAAAATCGTTTGTGCTTTATGCACATGTGCAAATCCCAGCTTAGGCTTTGCCGTATTTTTTGGGGCCAGCATCATTCTAACGGTAGTGGAACGCTTTCTGCCTATCCCACGACAACCACTTCGAGTTGTCATTGTTAGTAATACAACCCACGGGATAAATTTTGGTTAACCGCAATTATGCAATTTTTCGGCGCGTGACAGCGGCGTCTTGCGTGCGCAATTTATCGCCATCCTGCGTATACGTCCCAACCATACTCTCGGCATTTCTAATCGACACAATGCGCGCCTGAGCCGCAGTTACACCGTATTTTGCCGATTGCAGTAAGGTTTCGTTTTCACTTGCTAATTTTTTCACACGATTTATGTCCGCCGTAAATTGTGTAAGAGCGGCATTGTTATTCAGACTAGAAATATGGGCGTCCAATAGTTTCAGATGGTAGATTTTTGCGTTGGATATTTTCGTCAGTTGAGAATAGCCGCCGGAAAGAAGTTGTTCTTTTTCATACTCCAAAATCTTGGCGAGCTGCAAAATAGTTTCATCAAGCGGCAGTGTCTGTTTCATTTAGTCCCTCCTTCTTCAGGAGTTGTTCGTAAATGTTCTCGGTGAGACCGAAGCCACCCTTCTCTACGATCTTGCTTGCATATTGTTCAAGCAATAGGGACGAATAAGCTTCCCCGCCAAAACCACCTTGACTGCTGATGGCTTTTTCCAGCCCGCTATATTTCAGCATCTGAGCTATGAACACAGATTCAAACTCACGCGCCTGCTCGAGAATTTGCGCTTTTCGCTCTGCTGTTGGTTGCGGCGCCGGCGTTATTATCGGCGCTACTGCTAGGTCTGTGTTTACCATCTCGTGGCCCGTGCGTTGAATAGTTAATAAATTTACACGCAAGTAGTTAGTAACCAATTTGTGCCATGTTCTGACTAACAAATATTTACGAGAAGATGAGTTCATGGACGCAGCGTTGAATATTGGCGCCCAGTTGGGTGGGTTTCCGCAAAAAGATATCAAGTCCGAGACCGGCGTTGTAGCGCCGGGTCGTCAGATTGAGGGCTATGAAGGCGCTCCAAAGCGGGATGGCGAGGCGAAGGAATTCCTCGCCGCTGTTCTGGATCAATCTGCGGCAGTCAAAGATGAAACGACAGAAAATACTTTTATTTCTGACGATGCAGAAACGCGGCTTTTTAAACTGCAATTTCAAAGCTTAGCAACGCAGAAGACTGGCGTCGCGGAAAGTGAATCGGGCCCGCCTCAACCCGAAGTCTCAACATTGTTCACAATTGGCGAACCAGGAGGCGTAGAATCTAAATTGTCGGGCCAGGCGCTTGCGCCAGTCGTGCTAGGTGTTGCTGCCGATCAACCGGATGCGTTGAAAACCGGCCCATCTACAGAGGCTACAATCAGCGGCGGTAAAACAGAACAGAGTGGGTTGTCACTTGGTGCGTTTCAATCAGTTGTGATTGACGATACTGGCCTTGAATCGACCGGCCCGCAATCAAGCGCGTCAGCGCCGCCGGTGAGCGACGATGACAAAAGCAAACTAAGCAAACCGCAACCCAGCACCTCTGTGGCTTTGACGGTTGGTGATGCCGAAACAATGGCGTATGGACCGCAACCGAATATCACGGCATCGACCGCACTCGACGATACACAAAACGGAGCGTTGGTCTTCGCCGGCAACAGCCAGGCCGAACGCCTGCAAAATAGTGAACTGATAGTGACTAGCCGAGCCGTAACGGATGATCCGATAAAACCGCGCCGGCAGGCCCAGCCAGGGGCCAAGGCGGCAATAGTGCAGGGGGCTGAAATATCGCCGCTGCAAAAAGCCCAACAAACCTTACTTGACGGGGCGCAACAATTGGCGCCGCCGGATGCTGAAAGAGCCGTGACGGAAGATATTCGAATACCAGAAAAGCAAACACAACCATCGGCTACGCTGAACGATCCATCACGCGTCGTGCAATCAAGACCGACGTCGCCATATTTGCTCGCGCCGGCAAACCACACTTCTTCTTCGGTGGTGATTGCAAATAATGGCGAGGGCGTTAGTAGTGATTTGGACCTTGATATGGCGGTGGATTTCACCTCCGGAAGACGTCTCGTCGGTCAAGCGGCTTCAGTCCCTCAAACCTTAGCAAGTCCGACAACGGCTCACGCACCGGCTATCGCTGCGACCGCACAGGTTATTGCCGCAATAAAAGCAAACAGACGTTCCGATACAATTGAAATTCGGCTGGATCCGCCAGAGCTGGGGCGTGTCAAAATCGATTTCACCATGGAAACTATGGATTCGGTAAAAGCAATATTGTCCGCTGAACGGGCAGAGACACTAGATCATATGCGTAGAAATATTGGCGACCTGGCCGCGCAATTAAAAGACGCTGGTTTTAAATCTATGGAATTTGAATTCGCCAAAAATAGCGGGCAGGAATTTTCAAAAACAAATGCCGCATCGGAAACACCAGGCAAGGATGGCGGTGATTTACCGTCTCTAGGGCAGGGAGACATTGTGTACTTATCAATGCGCTCTGACGCACAGCTCGACTTGCTTGCATGAATGGATGTTCCGGCCAGAAGGAGTGAACTAAGATGGAAATCAATGATACTTTGCTAAGCAACAACAGTGGGCTTGCGCCCGTAGACCAACAGTCTGAAAGTGCAATAGCATCGGCAGCGAGTGACTTTAATACTTTTTTGAAGCTCCTTACTGCCCAATTGCGTAATCAGGACCCTACAAGCCCGCTAGACTCAACTCAGTTCGTTGAGCAGCTGGCGAGCTTTTCCGCCGTTGAGCAACAAATCGAAACCAACAAGAGGCTTGAGAGCTTGGCTGAAAACCTGGCGGTTTCCGGTCTGGAGGGGGCGACCCAGTGGGTTGGAAAACAGATTGAGGCTGTAAGTAGTGCGGCCCGGTTTCAGGGCGAGACGCTGAATTTTGTTATTCCTGAAAGCAATCTTGGAGACTCTACCGAGATAAGGATATCTGATGCGAGCGGCAAAGTTGTCTATAGTGAGGAAACCGACAACCAGAGACGGCAATTTTCCTGGAGCGGCAAAAATAATGATGGCGATACGGTACCGAATGGCGACTATGTGATCTCAGTAAATCGCATGACTGAAGGCGAAGTTGTTGATGTTTCTTCAGCGCTGTCTTTATCCAAAGTGTTGGAGGCTCGCCTTGATGGATCCGCCGTGAAGCTTGTTTTGAGCAATGGCGGTCTGATCAATCCTGGTGAAATCACTGCGGTGCTTGATAGCGTAACGCAGGATGCAGCAGACGAAGCTTCATAGATCTTGTCGGGCCATATTGAGAATTAGCACGCCGGCAACGTCTTCACCTAATATGGACTGTGCAGAGGTGAAGAGGTTAGTGCGAATTTCTTCCATATTGTCCGGTTGTAATAGCTGGTCGTTAAAGGCGCCCTCACTCGAAAGACGCAAAAGCGAACTTAACATCGCATCGCGAAGTTTCGGCTCTTGCAGATAAACATTTTCATCTGCCGATGCACTTAGCTCCAGATTAATATCTAGCGCGACAAGTGAGCCCACGCCGCCCTGTCTTATCACCGGCACAATAAACTGTCGACTGAATTTCATATAGCTTGACCCGTCGCTCGCGCTGGCGCCTCCGCCGTCGTGGTCCCCCTTTGGTTTTTCATGCTCTGATCCGGATTTCTTCTTCTTCTTCTTCTTTTTCTTCTTTTTCTTTTCGCTCTTCGGCTTTTCAGCCTCGTCATCGGCGCCATGCGATTCATCGCTCGCCGCTTCTGTTTCGTGTGAGCTGTCCTCGACGGCTGAGGCGTCGGCGCCGGTAGATCTGAGCGACAGACCAAGCGCAACACCGCCTGCAACGGCGACGACCTGTAATACGATTGCAATAATTTTTATCATGGTCCCTAGTACGGTAATACGGCGTCTAAAAACTTCTGGCCGTAGCGTGGTTGTTGTATGTCACTGATAACCCCGCGACCGCCATAGATAATGCGCGCATCGGCTATTTTCTCGTAGGTAATTGTGTTGCGTCTGGAAATGTCTTCGGGGCGAATAATGCCTGTGACTTGCAATTCACGCAATTCATGGTTCACACGCACCTCCTGGCTTCCGGAGATGAGCATGTGGCCGTTGGGAAGGATCTGTGCTACCGTAGCCGCAACCTGAAGCGTAATTTTTTCTTCGCGCCGGATGCTGCCAATGCCGTTATTTGAAGATGACGATGTTGCATCGATCGCCGGGTCCAGCGTTGCGTTATTTGGCAAGACTTCGCTAGCAAGGCCCGCCAGGCCAAAGAAGTTTGGAACAGACAGTCCCTCGGTCGCGTCACGCGTGCGTTTTGTACGGTTCTTTAGCTCTGCTTTTTCGTTGATTTCGATCACGACAGTTAGAATGTCGCCGAGTGTGCGTGCACGGCGATCTCCGAACAATGACGCCGGACCATTATGCCAAAGCGATCCAGCGGAGACTGGTTCGGTCTGTTTTGGCGCCGCCCGATGGGCAAGCGCGAGGCGGTCGGGTGACGCGGGCGGCAGTGGGCTACGTGGCGCGCCGGATGGGGACATGTTGGGGGCCGATGTCAGATAGTCTAGCCTGCCAAAACTGCATCCTTCCAGCACGAGTATAGCGCCGGAAAGAGCCAATAAGGTGCGGACATTTTTCATAGCTGCGCCTTTACACTGTCTGCGCCAGTAACGATCACGGTCACGATGCGCTTGGAGGTCAAGTTTATAACTCGCACGCGGTCACCCAGACCGCCCTTGTCAAGTGCGCGCCCCTCCGACGAAATAGTCATTGGGCCTTTGATATATTCCATCTTGACAATAGCATTTCGTTTTATGAGGGTCGGCGTGCGTAGGGTGGTCGTGTTAATAGTTTGCCCTTTATAGAGTGTGCGCGTCGTCTCCATACCAATTATATCGACGGCGCGTCGCAAGGCTTCATGATTGTTTGGCGCAACAATATCTGTTGCAGAAAGAATGGATCCTGCACGGATAATCCTGGAGGAAACAAGGTCCTCCGCAGTTGCGGATGTGTTGGCGAGGATTGACGCAGCTATGAGACCGGCAAATTTATTCATGATATCACCTAATTTGTGTTGTGGCGGCCATCATCTGATCGGCCGCTGACAAAACTTTTGAATTCAGCTCATAGCCGCGCTGCGCTTCAATAAGCGCGGCAATTTGCTGGACAACATCGACGTTGGATTCTTCCAGATGGCGTTGCCTAAAAGTGCCTCGGCCGTCTAGCCCGGCCAGGCCGGGCAGGGGCGTGCCCGATGCGGCAGTCTCCTGAAACATGTTGCCTCCAAGCGGCTCCAGCCCCTTTTCATTCTGAAACACAACAAGATTAAGCGTGCCGACGATTTGACTGGCTGTCTGCCCGGAGATTAGTACCGAGACTTCCCCTTCCGGATTAATAGTGATCTGGCGTGCATCCGGGGGGAGCGTAATGTTGCCCGCAATCGGAAAACCTTCGGCGTTAACGATGACGCCTTGAGCTGATCGTTTCAAGGCGCCGTCTCGCGTGTACGCCAAACTCCCGGATGGCAAGGTCACCTCAATGAACCCTTTGCCTTCTATCGCGAGATCAAGATCACCGCCGGTATTTTTCAGCGCCCCTTGAGCCATATCGACAGAGATTGATGTGGTCTTAACGCCAAGGCCAAGCTGAATTCCCTCTGGAACGATGGCGCCGGTGGCGGAAGACGAGGCGCCAGCCGGGCGTACAATTTGATAGAGCAGGTCGGAAAACTCTGCTCGTCTTGTTGCGTAAGCGGTGGTGTTCATATTGGCGAGGTTGTTGGAGATTACCTCAACACGAGTTTGTTGAGCGTCCATTCCAGTCGCTGCGATGCTTAATGCGCGCATGAGTTTAGCCCTTTCCTTTGTCTAGATTCTGTTTCATCGCGACTGTCCAAGCGCTCGGACGGTGCGTGTGATGCGCTCGCCGTCATTGTCAGAAAACTTTTTGCTTTCTTCATATGTACGTTGCACCTCAATCAACCGCGCGAGCTCTTGGACAGCGCTGACGTTTGATCCTTCAAGAGAAAATTGGTGTACGCGCGTATTGAGGGCTGGTTCGTAACCATTTTCTGCACGGAATTGGTTTTGCCCCACACGGACAAGCAATGCTGGGTCGGCGGTGACAACGCCCAGCTTGCCGATATTTTGTGCGCCGACATTAATAGCGCCATCGGCGGTAATAGAAATCTTGCCGCCGCCCGGCGGTATGGTGATGGCTCCCCCGCTCTCATCCAGCACTCGTGCGCCGCTTGAGGAAACCAGTTCGCCTTGCGCGTTTAGCGAAAATGCGCCGTCTCGGGTCAGACGTTGGCCTTGTGGAGCCTCGACAAGGAAAAATCCATTACCTTCGATTGCAACATCAAGAGGGTTGTTTGTTCTCGTGATGTCGCCAGCGCTAAGGTCAACATATCGCCGGGTCATGGTCGCGATAGAAAGGCTTGGGTCGCCGTTTTGCAGCGCCTTGACGTGCTCGGCGAATATATTGGCCTCACGGCGATAACCATTGGTGTTAATATTCGCGATATTGTTGGCCACGGAGTTTAACTCACGCATGAGCCCCGATTGTCGCGACAGGCCGATGTATCCTGCGTTATCCATTTTCCAATAACCCCTGATACGCTAGAATTTCTTGAGTGACGCCGCCAATAATTTGTCGACTTCTTTCCAGTGTGGTGCCACCGTCATCGGCTGAAAACAGGGCCTGAAGGCCGTCTCTGATAACAGATGAGTCTTCTTTTGATAGAACAGCATCAGCCGCTGCCGGTAACGCGGTATCGCCACTCATATATGCCGACAGCGCAAATTGGATGGCTGCATTACTGTCTATAGAATTGGGATCCATGCTTTTGAATCCCACTGCCGCATTTTGCCACGCTTTTGCCAGCCAACCCGCGCGTGCAGTCATGGAAGCTCTAGCGCTATCGTCACTTAACGCCGCCGCAGAGGCGAGGGCAGTGTGATATTCATTTCTTTCGATGTTAGCTTTGACCAGAATTTCTCCAAAAGCTAAGTCATTAGTATACGGAGCAGAAATGACGATTGCTTCATTGGTCTCGCCAGCGGCCAAAGCTGCAGATGCTGTTGCAAGAATGTAGTCTTTGCTTGGATGCTTGGGGCCGTTCTCCAGGATTTCCAACGCGAGGTTGGGCAATCCAAAGTCAAAAGCGGCGTCAGCAATTTGACTGCGCAATTCAACTTCCGAGACGCCAACCCGCAACCATTCACGGTGGTCTAGAAAAGCATCCAGTGCGGCAATTCTTGATTGTCGGTCCTGTTCGAGGATTGCTTTCTTTAGGATCGGGATCGCGGTCGTTCGCGCTTGTTTGACCAAGGCGGGAGATTTTGACGCCTCGTTTCCGAGCAACATTAGCGCCGCCTCGGTATTGCCGATTTGCGCCCATGCGCGCGCCTCAGAAAATGCAGCCTTTGAAGACCCGGCGAGCTTGGCTAATGCGCCGATATCTTCTTTAAATCCTTCATGGGGCTCGCGGCGCTTTTGTGCATAGGAATCTGCAAGCGCCAGCAAAGCGTCGTCAGATGCATTTGAATTTTCAGCGGCGATTTCGAGCAGCGCGATCCGTGCAGCTTCCGCGTCGCCATTGATTTCGGTGAGGCGCGCTTGAACATATTCAAGTTCAGGACCGAGTGTTTCTTGTCCCGCACTTGCTATATCAAATAGCTCCTGGCTCTCTTGCCAGGCTTCTGCGGTGACCATTTTCATTGCCAGGCGTGTCGCGATGAGAGTTTTTAGCCGCGCGGGAAGGTGCTCAATGGCGCCGCTGGATCGCTTATAGGCGTCAATCGCTTGAGCAGGAGCAGCAGCTGCGGCCTGCCACAATGCATGATCGCCTTGGCAATTTTGCGCATACATTAGCTGGCTGTCGCTCGCAATCGGACGCTCAGCGATCGCTCTGGCAATATCTGCGCGGTAGGACTTGTCCTCGCCATAGTCCCTTAAGAGAGACAGGGCTTCCTCGCCAAAGCCAATAGAAATAAACCCTGCGGCAAGCTGGTGTAGAAGTTTCACCTCTTCGTCGCCGGAGGCCTCTGCGAGCTGCACCTGATAGTTTCCGATCTCGACCAGCGGTTCGGCGTCGAATGCTTCGCCGTCTATACGAAGTGCGGCATCGGGAAGGCATCGAAATTTTGGAGTTTGCAGTGCGGCCGTGGCGACTTCTTTTTTGGGCGGGCTGGGCGCTGTCTTTGCTGTTTTCTGTGTGGGTACGGGATTAATTGAGAGCGTGCCTTGGTCGATAAGTTGGGTAGGCGCGCTGATATCTTGTGATGCTGCGTCATCATCGGTGATCGTAATTAATCCTTCGTCGGCAGCCTTTTTCAGCAGCGCAACCATACGGCTATGGGCTTGTTCTACTGAGATCCGGTCATCCAGAGTCAGTAAATTTTCTGTTGCGACAGCCTCCTGCGCGCTGCTTTTCTGATTATCGCTTGCGCGAGGTTGCCTGTCTATTTTTCCGGGATCGACGATATCTACAACAAATTTGTGATTGGCCAGTCGAGATGAGCGCACTTGGCAATCACAGTTTATAGCTAGTTCAACCATGCTGCCGCCAGCGGTTCGAAGTTGCTTTGCGTTCAAGATTCTGAACGCCTTTCGCTGGTCGTTCACTTCTCGAAGGTCGAGCAGTGCAGATGCATCAATGTGTTTTATGCGGACTAGCCTACCGGATTGCTCGACCTCAATTTTGTTGGCGTTGCTGGCGATTACAATGCGGGAGTAGTCTTTGTGCTCACCGGCGGAAACACGTATAATTTGGTCTGCTCCATAAGCGGGAACAACCAACATCACTATACTCAATATTATAGTCCAGATACGCATCATGCGGCCTTTTGAACTTGACGCAACGCGTCTTCAACATCAGTAAAACTTGGCCTAAGACTCTTCGGCGCATTGCGGCGTGCGACCTCAATGCAGAGCTGCGGCGTATGTTTGTGGAGATTTGCGACAAGCGCTTCACGGATCAGATTGTAAAATTGCTGCTCTTCATCACGGATTGCCTTCACCTTGTCACTAAACGGACCAACCAGGCCGTAGGCAAGAAAGACACCGAGAAAAGTTCCGACAAGAGCGCCGCCGATCATTTGCCCCAAAACTTCCGGCGGCTTATCGATTGACGCCATGGTTTTAATGACGCCCAGAACCGCGGCGACAATGCCCAAAGCTGGCAAAGCATCCGCCATTTTTTGTAAAGCATGTGCGCCATGGAGATTGTCATGATGAAGCGACTCAAGCTGCTTTTCGAGCAATTCCTCCACTTGGTGCGGGTTGTCAAAATTCATGATCATGGAACGGATGGTGTCGCAAATCATTTCTATTGCGGCGCTATCTTTGGCAATTTTTGGATATTGTTTGAAGACAGTGGAATCTTCCGGGTTTTCAATATGGCTTTCGATCTCCACCGGGCTTTCTCGGGCAATACGCACAAGCGAGAACATCAGGCAAAGCAGATCTTGGTAATCCTGCTTCTTCCAAGTAGGGCCGGTAAAAACCTTAATCAGGTCACCGCCAGTGTGCTTGATCGTTGAGAAACTGTTGCTAACCATGAAGGCGCCTATGGCGGAGCCGCCAATGATCATCATCTCGTAGGGAAGGGAGTGCATGATAATGCTCATCTTCCCGCCGGCGAGAATATAACCGCCAAATACCATAACCAAGGTAACTATGATGCCGAGAATCGAACCCATTAAATCACACCCTTCTGGCGTTCAAGCGTATAATACGCGCCATTGGTGTATAAAGATTTATGATTAATGAGGCGTAAAATACGCCAGCGCTTATTTTCTGTGAACCGCTGCGTTACGGCTTGCGATGATCATGCTCGTCTCATACGCTTTGTCCGTACTCATATTAGTTAGAACGAGCGCTGCGCTTTCGCTATTCATTTCAGTCAGAAAACCTGCGGCAAAAGTTGGGTCCATTTTGTTAAAAATCTCCCCGGCTTTCTTGGGCTTCATTTGCTCATACATTTTTGAAAGCAACGCAATATCCTGTTCTGCCGCCTCATCTGCAAAAGCGACCAGGCTTGAGAGGGCGTCTTTGTTCTTTTGTAATTCTGTGATGCGCTCTTCAACGCGCTTTTCGATAATTTCAAGTATGCGAATTCTGTCTTCCACGCGGACTGTTCTGGCGTCGAGGACTTCTGAGCGCTCCCTTATTGCCGCCAATAGCGCATCTGTTTGCGCTGCATTGCGTGATGTTAGGGGGTTTTTGGCGTGGGTTTCCGTCCTTTCGGCGGAGTGCTCGGCTTTATTCGCTTCAGCTTCATGAGCGGGCGCTGTGGCTTCGGGCTCGGCGCTGTGTTCAGTTTTTGTATCTTGCGTTGTTGGTTTTGAGGTTTCTGTTTCTGGTCGGCTCAAAGCAGCGTCAGCAACGCCTATGATGCGGCCAGCAAACGACGCGGCAAAAATAGCGCCAATAATCAACAACGGGTGTGACTTCACGCGACTTCTCCCTGAGCGGCTTGTGGTTCTTCATCTGCGACGAAGGTGAGTTCTACGACGCCGCCATCACTAACCTCAGCACTATTTTCGTCTGGAGTGGTTGCGTCCGCCGTTTCAGTGGTTGTCTCAGTTGCTTCCGCAGCGGGCGTTGCTGACGCCTGCTCTAAAGACCCGAGGAGAGCGTGCGCTGCGGTACGCGCACTTTCGATGTGTGGGGAAAGTGTTTCGATCAGGTGTTTTGTTGCGGTTTCGGTTTCTTCAACGGCGCGCTCGCTAATTTCCTGAATCTGGCTGGCGAGCATTTGTAATTCAGGAATTTTTTTGTTGGCGTCTTCTAACAATGCTTCCAGTTTGACTGAGTCAGCTGCAGCTTGGTCTTTGGTGTTGGCCATAGCGGTTTGCATATCGTCGGCTGATTGCGAAAGCGCAGCGATGCCGGTGTTAATACCGTCTTTTGTACTGGTGAGCGCTTTGATGCGCGAGTTGAGCACCCAGCAGTAAAAGCATGCCGCGCCGGAGGCGGCGAGTAAAAGAAAATCTAGGATAAGGGCCATTGGGATGCTCCTAACTGAGGATAAAGTCTGTGATTAGGACATTTGCAACCGCGCCGGCGGGCGCGACGACTTGCAGCCGCCTAAGGATTTGGGCGCGGAGCCGTGTCGTTGCGGATGGCTCCACCAGATCGGCTTCTTCTACAGCGCGGAGATAAGTATTGAGAACGTCGCGGAATTTTGGCTCTAGATGCTCAACGGTACTCAGATCGTCCTCTGATGTTTCCAGGCTAATCGAAATCTTAAGATATCTTGATTTTGCGTTAGGGCCCAGGGTGATGATCAGAGGTTCGAGATTAACAAATGCGATCTCTTGGTAATGTTTTGTTTGCTTTTCGTGGAGGTTTTCCACGACCACGGGGGCATCACATTTGTCGCCAGTCACTTTGTCTTCAGCCACCGGAACAATAAAAGCAACACCGGCAGCGACAGCGCCCAAACCCAAAGCAGCGGCCAAGCTGAGCCCAAGCGCTTTAAGCAAAGGCGGCTTTGCTGAAGCTTCTCCATCTTCTTCGGACGCATCCATGTCTATGTCGTCTAGGTCGATCATTTTTCCCAATCAGGTCAAAAATCTGTTCGCAACATCTTTTGCGCCCGCTCTTTGTAACCTCCTCTTAATGATCAAATGGTAAACAAGAATACGCGTATTAAGCGTATCGTGTTGTTATCTGCGTTAAGGGTTGGTGAGAGAATGCAAGGATTCATTTCTGTCTGGAACGGGTTGACGGCTGGAAAACGGCTGCTGCTTCTTATTGTGGTTCCGGCGACGATATTTGCCTTTTCTATGCTAGCGCGCACAGCATCGACGCCGAGTATGACCTTGTTATATAGCGGCCTAGACTCCAGCGCGGCCGGCGAGGTGGTTGCGGCGCTTGAACGGCTGGATGTGCGCACAGATGTTCGGGGCGATTCAATATATGTGCCGGTTGATAAGCGAGATTCGGTTCGTATGAGCCTTGCCCGCGAAGGCTTGCCGCAACAAGGCCAGGCTGGATATGAGCTGCTTGAGAGTTTGAATGGCTTTTCGACCACGTCAGACTTGTTCGATGTCACATACTGGCGCGCGGTCGAGGGTGAACTGGCGCGGACAATTGTTGCGACGCCAGGGATTAAAGCCGCACGCGTACACATAGCGCAAGGGCGCGGCGGCGCTTTTTCACGCAACGCGCCAGAGTCAAAGGCTGTCGTCACCGTTACCATGGGGCGCGGTAATTTAAGCGTCGGGCAAGCTCAGGCTATTCGTTTCCTTGTTTCTTCTTCCGTGCCCGCTCTGACGGCGGAGCGTGTGGCTGTTTTGGATTCTGACAGGGGCGTTGTTTTGAGCCCCGGAAATCTCGAACAGACTGCGGGCGGCCAGGCCGGCGGCGCCGATCGCGAACGAAAACTGGAAGCAGGCGTTCTAAACCTTCTTGAAGCGCGCGTCGGCGCTGGCAATGTGCGCGTGCAAATCGCTGTTGAGGTCGATCATGAGCGTGAGGCCATTACCGAGCGGGTAATTGATCCCGCCGGGCGCGTTATGTCCAGCAAGGAAACAACGGAAGTCACCGAAACTACGTCTG
>UOEH01000376.1_pt1 | contig 14046 bp, 9 predicted proteins | sample 1990041 | NCBI WGS metagenome assembly UOEH01 (sample SAMEA4728526, study PRJEB27164) | hydrothermal vent metagenome | biome: marine basaltic hydrothermal vent biome; feature: marine hydrothermal vent; material: mineral | place: Pacific Ocean | collected 2011-06-14/2011-07-23 | depth 1741 m
ACCTGGCAAATTGTGCAGCCCGAAAACGGCGTCAATAGGACAACGCTCGAACAATCCTTCTTCAACCATCCGTTTTGCGCCGCCCATATTTTCCTCGGCGGGCTGAAAGATAAACACGACCTTGCCTTTGAGGCCATTGTGTTTGGCGATAATTTTTGCGGCCCCAAGTCCCATTGTCGTATGGCCATCATGGCCACAAGCATGCATGACGCCGTCTTGTTGAGAGGCGTAAGCCACACCCGTTTGTTCAATAAGCGGCAAGGCGTCCATGTCTGCGCGAATGCCTAATGATGGCCCAGGGCCGAAATCGAGGACGCCAATGACGCCGGTTTCAGCAATGCCCGTCGTTACATCACAGCCAATAGTGCGCAGCGTTTCGGCAACAAAGGCTGACGTTCTTTTTTCCTGATAGGCTAATTCCGGGTGAGCATGCAGATCACGCCGCCATTCAGTCAGCTCAGGAATGATTGCGGCAATCTCAGTTAGCACGCCATCTACGTCCTTGGGCCAGCAAAAACGTCAGCGGAAAAGGCTGACAGAATAGAGTTGAAACGGTCTGGCGTCTCGACAAAGGGCGCATGCCCTACGCCCTCCATCCGAATGACTTCGTTCCGCCATAGGTTTCGCCATTTAAGGTTCACGATATAGTCACCGGATGCAAAAACATCCTCATCACCGTGAATGACGCAAATTGGCTTATCCCAGCCTGCAACAACTGTTTTCTGATGGCATCCTTCATCACCGGCCGCCCAATGCGCGCCCATATGCGAACGAACGGCGCCGTCCATCCGTTCCGCCAGTCGAACAAATGCCTCCGGTCGCGGATTGAGCGATCCATAAAGCCCATTTACATAGGTCGCCAGATCGTCAGAAGACGGATTTTCCTTCAAGGTTACCGCCATCGCCTCGCTTGGCAGAAAGGCCCGCTCGAAGTCTTCGCCCAATCCTGGCCCGACAGGCGGCGATCCAAAAATCATGGCGCCGGCAATATCAAAACCGCGTCCCGCCATTTCGATAACTACGTGACCGCCGAGCGACCAGCCGACCAACAACGGCGTTTCAATGTTGAGAGCCGCCAGGAGGCGTTTAACGAGCAATGCAAATGCCGGAAAATTATAGTCTCTCTCAGGCGACTTGGAATCACTTGACCCGCCATGACCGGGAAGGTCGATCGCCAACAAGGAATACCCCTGACGCGACAGCGTCGCAAACTGGTGATGAAAAACTTCCTTGCCCGCAGAATTGCCATGAATAAAAACGATGGTTTTAGAGCCTGCGCCAGCGCGCCAATATTCAATCTCCAGATCGCCGATTGATTGACGGTCTATCTCACCGATTTTTCTGAGGCCGCGCGCTGCTTTTAACGCGCCGCCTCTAGGATTGCTAAACATCTTTAACACGGCGATCTTCTCTTGAATGCATGAGCCAGGGTGAAACCACGTCTAGTACTTGAAACGTAATGTCACTCCGTAAGTCCGCGGCGATCCAAACGCTTGCGTTGTGTTGACGAAAATCGCGCTGCGGTCATCTGCGAAATTTACATATGTTTCATTCGTTATGTTTCGCGCCCAGCCGAAGATTTCCCAATGATCGGCCGCGAAGCCCGCTCGGACATTCAGGAGATTGCGCGAATCGCCGCTGAGGCGCGTCTCATTTTGCGGCTCAAAGAAAATCTCGCTGCGATAGTTCCAATCCGCGCGCATGACAAAGTCGCCGAGGGCGCCATTGGTCGGATAGGTGAATTGCGCACCAAAGGCAGCCGTGAACTCTGGCGCATTATTCAGGAAGTTACCTGCGCAGTTCGCCAACGGCGTAATGGCGATGGCGCCGCCAGCAGGACAACCCGCAAAATCATCATAGGTGGCGTCAAGGTATCCAACGCTGCCATTCAGGTCGAAATACTCTCCAAGCGCCGCAGCGAAGTCAAACTCGACGCCGAAAATCTCCGCTTGGGCGGCGTTTTCAAGTGAAACCGCAGCGCTGGTAATCGTTGCAACCTGTAAGTTATCGTAGGTCGTATAAAAGATTGCGGCATTGGTGTTCAGACGATTGTCCAGCCATGTGGCTTTGTAGCCAACTTCATAAGACGTCGCCGATTCAGGATTAACTTGCTGGTTCGCTGCCGCGGAGATAATGTCGGTGTTAAATCCCGCGCTCTTGAAACCTTGAGCAAACCGCGCATAGACCATGCTCGTATCCGCCAGATCATAAGATAACGAGACCGTCGGCGAAAAGTCCGTGTCGCGACGGGAAATATCAAACAGGACATTGCCGAAAAGTCCCGTACCATCAACCTGATTGTGGATCGCATCTTTACGTTCATTAATGTAACGGCCGCCTAGCTCAAGCGACAAGCGATCTGTAATCGCTATATCTGCATTGACGAAGAATGCGAAACTATCGGTTTCAACGGAACTGGTCAGATCAAGCGGCGGCTCTACGCCCGGAAAGCCCGTTAGAAAATCGCCAAGGGCGAAGTTCGATAAATTGCTTGCGTTCTGCGTGAAATAGTAAGCGCCTATAACATAGTCAATCCTATCGCCCAACGGCGCGGCATATCGCGTTTCAGCAGAAAAGAAGTCACTATCGCTTGAAAAAGCATCAGCGAAAAAGCGAACGGGCAGTTTGTCATCGTCGAGCTGCGCATCAAAAGACGTGTTGCGATAACCGAGCACCGTCGTCCAAACGCCCGCGCCAATGTCGATGTTGCTGGTCAAGGACAGCCCATAGATGTCGCGGTTCAAGAAATTCGGCTGGTCTGCATTCACAGTGAAGGGCGTGGTTTCGGATGGGTCGGCGAGGAATGAAACGTCTGAAACCTCAAAAAAGGCGGCGTTGCCGCGGTCGACCAACAAATCGCCAGACAATATAAATTCTGCGCGGTCATTTGGCGTGAAACGAAGCTTGCCTCGGAAGCTTGAAAGATCAGCGTCGTCAAGATCGACCCCGCCGGGGAACGCATTTTTCACAAAACCATCACGCCGCGTAATGCCGCCAGAAACCGATGCATAAAGTCGGTCTTTGATCAACGGACCAGAAATATTTCCGCGAAACTTCACAAGATTAAAGTTGCCATATTGAACTTCCGCACGGGCGCGCAACTCATTGTCGGGCGTTTGCGTGATAATGTTGATGGCGCCGGCGATGGTGTTCTTGCCGAACACGGCCCCTTGGGGGCCGCGCAGAACTTCAATGCGCTCAATATCAATGAGGTCCTGGTTGAAACTTTCCGGGCGGCCCACATAAACGCCGTCAACATAGAAGCCAACCCCGGTCTCAAGGCCAACGAAACGCACCAGGGTGGAAATGCCCCTGATGCTGATGAGACCTTGCAGGCCGCCAGCGATGCCCCCAGGCTGGCTGGTATTTGGAATAATATTGAGCACTTGATCAAAAGAGTCGATCCCGGCGCGATCAAGCTGGGCGCCGGAAATGGCGCTGACAGCTAGCGGCGCATCTTGAGCCGTTTCTTCCTTCTTGCGTGCAGTAACGGTAATCACATCCGTTACACGGCCGCGGGCGCCGGCTTCGTCCTGCGCCAGCACTGTGGTTGACGTCGCACTGATTACGATCGCCGATGCCGTAAGCGTCAATATTTTTTTGTAATTGCGTAGCATTTAATCACCCTCCCGTTGCGCGCATGCCGGCGGTGTCTTGGGGCCGCTCAGCCGGACGCCTTCATCATGAGTGTGACGTAATCTGACGACGCGGTCTTTTGCGCACATCACTTTGATTTATGCGGAAACACTTTTTTTGCGCCGCAGCATAGCCGGAAAACCTTGACAATCTGGGTTTGTGTGGGCGTTTAAACATCATGCCCGAACACTCTTCGACATTTGACTGGTCCAATTTCGAAACCTTTGCACCCAGCCTTTTGGGCGCGGGCGCCGCCCCGACTTGGATTATCGAAAGCGCCTTCGGCAAGTCTATTAACTTTGTCGTAAACGATGAAAGCGGAACCGGCCGCATCGAGTTCCTGGAGCTTGTACGAGGATTGCGCGTTGTTGTTTTTGACTGCCGGTGGCGCGAAGAGAAAGTCTACTCGGTGCGTGACGGTGATTGGGTGCGATTTAATTTTAGCCTGGCCATTGATATCGCCATGCAATTATCGTTGGCGCAATCTGTAAAAGTAAGCTCGCCCTCATGGCGGATTATCAACAATCCATCGGATTCTGAAACGATCGAGACGATACCGGCCAACACCAATGCCGCATGGGTGACTGTCTGCTGCAAGCCTGAGTTCATTCAGGATTTGAGCGGTGCGCTATTGGAAGATCTGCCTGACTTTTTACAAGACTCGCTGCTTGCTCAAGGCAATCAGGGTTACTACGAGTATTATGATTTTACATCGAGGCTAAATTCCATAACAGCCGATATACTCCGTACAAAAATTCTCGGTCCGTTGCGCGTTCCCTTTATTGAAGCGCGAGGCATAGAACTCCTGTGTCTGGCGCTCGATCACCTAACCTGTCCGCTGGACGAATACCAACCAGTGCATCTGACAGACACTGATCGAAGCATCATTACAGAGGCCCGCGCTCTTCTTACAAAAAATTATTCCTCAGCCCCGTCCGTTTCGCAACTCAGCAAATCCCTTGGGGTCAATAAAAATAAGCTTTTCTATGGGTTCAAGATGCTTTTTGGTCTGACGATTTCTGAGTTCATTCAAGAACAACGCCTGAATGAAGGCAAACGCTTGCTGCAACAGTCCAACTTGCCCGTGTCAGAGGTGGCCGATCAGGTTGGCTTCAAACATCAAAGTAATTTTGCGACCGCGATGAAAAAACATTTCGGAATGACGCCGCGACAGTTCCGGGAATAGTATCGCGGATTTCGCAAGCGCGCGGGGCATGGGCTAAATCTGAACCATCGCCCGATAATCTATTCCATGATGTCTTCGTTCCATAGATCGCCATTGTTGGCGATGAATGCTCGCATCATCGCAATTGAAGCCTCATGCCCGGCATCGATAACCTCGACACCGTGCTCACGCAGGAAATCTTCGTTGCCGCCAAAGTTTTGCGTATCGTTGATCACCAGCCGCGGGATTTTAAACTGAACAATGGTTCCCGAACACATCATGCACGGAGACAGCGATGTATATAGCGTCGTGTCGCGATAGGTAGTTTGCCGGCCGGCTTTGCGCAGGCAATCCATCTCGCCATGGGCGATCGGATCGCCCTGTTGGACGCGTTGATTATGGCCGCAGGCCAAAACCATTTCGCCGCGCGCCAGCACCGCGCCAATTGGCAGGCCGCCGGCGTCAGCGCTTTTTTTCGCTTCCGCAAAAGCAAGCGCGATAAATTTCCGGTCCGCTTCGCTCGTCATTTTAGAAAATCTCCCAATTTTCGGCGGCCTGGATTTCACCAGATTTGTCATTATAGACTTTATGAAGCTTATCACCGATAACAAGCGCAAACGTCACATCGGCTAATTATAGAGCATTTTATGTCTGCATCCTTCACGCTTGTCGATCACCCATTAATCCAGCACAAGCTCACCATTTTGCGCCGCACGGACACGACAACGGCGCAGTTTCGCCAGCTGTTGCGCGAGATTGCCTTTGTCCTTGGCTGCGAGGTCACCAAGGATCTGGAGCTTGGCGAGGTTGAAATCGATACGCCGTTGGAGCGCGGGTTTTTCCCCTATCTTGAGGGCAAAAAACTCTGCTTCGTATCGATCCTGCGCGCCGGCAATGGTTTGATCGACGGGTTGCTTGACCTGGTGCCGTCTGCGCGCGTCGGCCATATCGGCATGTATCGCGATCCTGAAACGCTGCATCCGGTACAGTATTATTTCAAAACGCCCGATGCGCTGGGCGAGCGGCTGGTGGTGATGGTCGATCCGATGTTGGCGACCGCAAACACCGCAATTGCCGCCGCGACGCTGCTTAAGGAAAAAGGCGCGCGCAAGATGAAGTTTATGTGCCTGCTGGCGGCGCCGGAAGGGGTTGAGGCGTTCTCAAAAGCCCATCCGGATATCCCGATCATTTGCGCCGCCTTAGACCGTGAGCTGAACGATCACGGTTATATCTTGCCGGGGCTCGGCGACGCCGGAGACCGCATGTATGGGACGAAAGACTAGCGCCCTTACTTTTTCGCGGCCTGTTTGGCGGCTTCGATTTTCTCGATTAATTCCTCCGGGCGGTTGCCGGAGACGACTTCAACATATGACCCGTCGAGCGCTGCAATGATAAACGCCGGCGTGCCGTCAATTCCCATATCCGCTGCAATTCTATGAGTTTCGATGATCGCGTTGGAAACCTCCGCCTTCGTTCGGGAGATCTTCAGTTTCTTAACATCGATACCTTGTTTTTTGGCGATAGCGTGAACGCGCTCCTTGGTAAGTGTGCCTTTGGCGTCCATCATTGCAAAATGCAGCGGTAGAAATTTATTCTGGTCACGCGCCGCCAGCGATATTTCCGCGGCGTAATGGGACTCTTGTTTTAAAATCGGCAATTCACGGAATACGACTTTAACGGATGCATCTTCTGCGGTGATGTCTTTGATCAGCGGTGCGGTGAGTTTGCAGAAGGTGCAGTTATAGTCATAGAGTTCGATCACTGCGACGGTCGCTTTTTTGGGATTTTTGCCGGTGATGTATCCATGTTTAGGGTTGAGGAGGGCGGTAAGGTTTGCCGCCGCAACATCTTTGGCAAGCGCTGCGCTTTGCCGGCGCTTACGTGCGCTATATTCATTGACCGCCTCGATAATCACTTCCGGATTGGTCAGCAAATAGTCGCGCACCAATGCACGAATTTCATCTTCCTGAAGGTCGGAAAAGGACGTTGAAACGCGCGATGGCGCTTTTGATTGCGTCGGTTCTTCCTTGGCGGAGGAAAATGCAATCACACTGACACCGAGCGCAAAGGCGCCAATGAGAGCGGCGCCAATGCCGAGTTTAGCGTTTAAAGTCATACCCATCTCCGATTTTCTCATGAAAGTTATTTGTGTAGTTTAAAACCAATGAAATTCAAAACCCTTGTGGTCCGACGAAGGCCGGGTCTGGCACATCGGGGCCGCGCTTCTTGTCGCCGGTAGGTTTGCTTGGCGCCGGCGCCTCATCTGTGAGGCCGCCCGGCAATGGCGGGCCGCCCTCTGGCTGGGTGGCGAGAATAATGTCGGCGGCCTGGCGCCATTCCGGCGTTCCTCGCCGCAGCTTGCCGATGGCGCGCCGGGCGAACTGATTGGCGTCATGCTGCGCGCCGGCATAATAGCGCGACTCCGCTGTCGCCAAAATCGCCAGTGTTTCGTTGTTCATCGCGCCATAGGCTCTGGCAAGCTCGAACCAGCCGAAACTATTGTCCGATTCTAACAGCAATGCGCGCTTGAATTCCCGCACTGCTTCCTCGCGGTCAGCATATTCGCCAGTGGCGAGCAGCGCGCGGCCGAGATTAATCCGCAACAAGGCGTTATCGGTCAAAAGCTCCGTTGATCGCCGGTGCGGGCCGACGGCTTCGCGCGCGCGGCCGAATTCAAATAACATCTGACCTTCCAGCTCATGGAAATAGGGATTGTCCGGTTGCGCAGCGGTAAGCTTGCGAATTTCGTTGAGCCCCTTATCGATTAGCCCGGTGCGGTAATAGGCGACGGCGCGCGCATATTGGGCAGGGCCCGATTGATCTGTGAGCGGATATTTTCGAAAAGCGATTTCCGGATCATGAAGAAATCCATAGATTTTGGCTTGAATGTAATGCAAGCGCTCAATTTCCTCCGGGCTGTCCTTGCGATCATAATAGGGCGAGACCAACACGCGGCGCTCAAGCGCGGACAGACGCACGTTCGCCATCGGGTGCGTCTGGGAATAGGGGTTGATCCGGCGGCCGCGAATGATTTGGCTATTGCGCATTTTCTTCCAGATTTCGAGCGCGCCTTTGCTTGAGTGACCAAGCTTGTCGAGATAGGTGATCGAGGATTGGTCAGCGGTGGATTCCTGACCGCGGCTGTAAATCAGAAAATTTGCCTGTCCGACCGTTTGTCCAAGGCCCAAGAGCCCTATGCCGGCTTCCGGCGCGCCGGCGGCAATTGCGCCGGCGGCGAGAATGAGGCCTAACAGCATTGGCCGTGAGGCGGCGGCGATCGCGTCGCCGGTGCGCGCCGAATGTCCGCCCGCAAGGTGGCCGGCTTCGTGTGCGATGACTGATTCTACCTGGTTCGGCGTGTCGGCAATCGTCAACAGGCCGGTATTGACGCCCATATAGCGCCCGCCCGCAAAGGCGTTAAACGAGCCGTCATTGACGATGATGATATGGATGGAATCTTCCGCCAGGCCGGCGGCGCGGAAAATTGGCCGCGCATAATCATCGATAAATTTCTCGATCTCCGCATCCCGCAATGTCCTTATACCCTGCGCCTGGGCCAGCGACCCGCCAAGGGCGATGGTCGCAGCGGCAAGGGACAAAAACGCTTTACGCAAGGACATCAACGGGGCTCCCAAGAAGTAGCTATACCAGACTATGCGCCATTTGCGACAATTTCGAGGTCGCGCAGACGCGGCGCCGCAATTGTGAAGCCGCGATTATTAGCGGCCGGCCATGTTTATTACGCACAGCTGGCGCAAACCCCGCATTGCTCGGGCTAAACCGCCTTCTGCCACCAGCCTTTCCGGCTCCGCTTTTTGGGTGCGGGCGGGCTTTCGGCGGTGTCTTCCTTGGCGCTAGGCGCGGCTTCTTGCGGCGCATCAGACGGTTTTGCCGCGCCATTTGACGCAGCATCGGCCGGTTCTGGCGCAGGTTTGGAGACAGGCTCGGATTGGCTGTCTTGCTCTGCGCTGGTTTGCGTTGCGGCTTTATCGCTTGTCGCCGGCTTTTTTCTGACCCTGCGCTTGCGGGTGCGCTTTTTCGGCGCCGGGTCTTCTTCTGCGCTCGCGGCCTCAGATGCGGCTTCTGGCGCGGCCTGTTCTGTGGGCGCTGTCGCCTCTGGCGCATCAACGGATTCTAGCGGCTGTGGCGCGGGTTGTTCGTCGTTGGCGTCCGCCGGGGCGTCCGCTGGCGCTGCGGCTTCATCGCTTTGCGGTGCATCGGCTTCTTGCGGCGTCGCCGTCGGGTCGCCATCGCCATTGCTACGGCGGTTACGCCGGCCGCCGCGGCGGCCGCGACGGCGTTTTTTAGGTTTGCCATCGTCGTTTTCTTCGCCGCCTGCGCCAGCGACTTTTTCGGCTTGATCGCCGCCGGCATCGGCGTCGTCGGTTTTCTCGTCCGGCGCTGCGGTTTCTTGCCTGGCGTCGCGACCGCGACCGCCGCGTCTGCGACGGCCGCGCTTGCGCCCATTATTGTCGCGTTTTTCTTCCGTCTCGTCGTCGATAGGCTCGACCACTTCTTCAACCACCTCGACCGGCTCGTTCTGGTCGGCGCTTATGAAAGTTCTTTCAGTTTTGCGTTCGCTCGGTATGCCGCTTTTTTCAAGTTCGTGCGCGTCGCCGGCCTTGTCGGGGTCGGCGAGGATTTCAATCGCCACGCCGTTCGCGTCTTCGATGCGTTTAATCCAGTCGCGATTGTGATTGAGAATGTGCAAGCTGACATCAAGCGAGGCGCGCAGCGTAATGCGTCCGACTTTGCCGGAGATGGCTTCGCCTTCGATGGCGCGTAAAATCCGCAGCGCCGCGATTTCGTTGGACCGGATGGCGCCGGCGCCGGCGCAGGTCGGGCAGGTCTGGGTGGTGCCGTCAACAATGCCTGACCGGCGGCGCTGGCGTGAGAGTTCGAGCAGGCCGAAGGGCGAAATCCGTCCGACCTGAACGCGCGCGCGGTCGGTCTTCATGGCTTCTTTGAGCGCCTTTTCAACCTTGCGGTTGTTTCTCGGCTCATCCATGTCGATGAAGTCGATGACGATCAGACCGGCCAGGTCACGCAATCGGAACTGACGCGCCGCCTCGGTCGCCGCCTCGACATTAGTCTTGAGCGCGGTCTGTTCGATATTGCGCTCGCGCGTTGAGCGGCCCGAATTGACGTCAATGGCGATCAACGCTTCGGTCTGGTGAATGACGATATAGCCGCCCGATTTCAGCCGCACCGTTGGCTGGTACATGCCGTCAAGCTGTTCTTCGATGCCGTGACGCAGGAAAATCGGCGCCGCCTCTTTATAGGGCTGCACGTTTTTCGCATGGCTCGGCATCAGCATCTTCATGAAGTCTTTAGCTTCGCGATAGCCGTTCTCGCCCTCAATCAGGACGCTGGAAATATCTTTGTCGTAAAGGTCGCGGATCGCGCGCTTGATGAGGTTTGCTTCCTCATAGACCATGCATGGCGCAATCGATTTTAATGTCAGTGTGCGGATGTTTTCCCATAACCGGAGCAGATAGTCGTAATCACGCTTGATTTCGACCTTGGTGCGTTTGGAGCCGGCGGTGCGGATGATGAGCCCCATGCCTTGCGGCACATCGAGGCTGTCAACGACGCGGCGCAACCGGCGACGGTCGGACACATGCGCAATTTTGCGCGAAATGCCGCCGCCGCGTGCGGTGTTCGGCATCAACACGCAATAGCGCCCGGCCAGCGACATATAGGTGGTCAGCGCCGCGCCTTTATTGCCGCGCTCTTCTTTGACAACCTGGATGAGAAGAATTTGCCGACGTTTGATAACTTCTTGAATTTTGTAATTGCGCAACAGGTTAGAGCGTTTGCGCTTTGCTTCCTTGTAACGCTCGAACAATTGAGCGCGGGCTTTGCGTGCGCTGGCGCTCGCTGGTTTTTCTTCTGCAGCTTCGTCAGCATCGTCGTCGTTGCTGTCGTCTTCCGCATCATCGCCATCTTCTACGCTGCTGGCTTCAGCAACAGTATCTTCAGCAACCGTGTCTTCAACAACGCTGTCTTCTGCTGCATCTTCGGCCTCGCCATCTTCGGCGGCGGTCAGCTCCGGGCTGTTGTCGTCTTCCTCAGCGCTTTCATCGGCGCCATTATCAGACGTGTCGGCAGCGTCGTCGGCGTCATTTTTGACGTCTTCTTCTTCCTCTTCTTCCTCTTTTGAGGCGTCGTCGCTGGCTTCGGTGTCGTTCGTTTCGGCGTCGCTCAGATCGGCGCCTTCAGCGTCATCTTCGCCATCGCCTTCCGCATCGTCAGCTTCAGTGTCGCTGCTCCCGGCCTCTGCGGTCTGTTCTTTGTCAGCTTCTTCTTCCGCGACAACAACGACGTCCTGGCCGTCATCGTCGTCTTCGTCGTGGCCATTATCGTCGTCGTCTTCATCACCGCGCTGGACGAGTTCCAGCTCGGCTGCAAGTTTGACGACCTCTTGTTCGGCTTCCTGCAAGAGCTGCCGGTCGGAGATCGGGATCTGGTAATAATCGGGATGGATTTCGCTAAAAGCGAGGAAACCATGGCGGTTGCCGCCATAGTCAACGAAGGCGGCCTGCAGCGAGGGCTCGACGCGGGTTACCCGCGCCAGGAAAATATTGCCTCTAAGCGGCCTTTTCGCAGCGGATTCGAAGTCGAAATCTTCGATTTTGCCCTGGCTCAGCAGGGCCACGCGCACCTCTTCGGGGTGGGCGGCGTCGATTAGCATCTTTTTTGTCATTTAAATTGGCTCCGCAATGCCGGCCTTGGGCCTGGGCATTGACTGTGTTGGAACGCCTCAGCGCGTGCGCAGCCCTACGGAGCACCCGGGAAAGGGCGCTGCTTTGGGTCATATTCGCATCGTGCAGCATCGGCGAAAGCTTTGTTCGCGCCGGCATTATTGCCGGCTGGTTATGTTTTGGCGCCTCATGCGCCTGATCTTTTTGCTCCAAACGCGCTGGCGTTACGCCGTTTCGCGAGCCGGCCTGAAGGAGCTGCCGGCGGTTATCCCTTAAATAACGGGCTAAAAGCTTGCGTTATTCGGGAGAAAAATCACGGCTAACCGCTAGGGGCCTTTTTCACCGTTAATATTCCCTTGCTTGGATTTGGCGATTAAATCACCTTTCCGCAAGCAATTTCTAATAATGCCAAACCCCGGGGGAAAAGAAAACCCATCCGGTTCGGGCCGACTCAGTGTTGCATTCAATCGTGGATGAAATCTTAAACCTGCGTTAACGCTGGCGAAAGAGACTAAATCATCTGTTTTCAGGCTGGAATGGGGCCGGCAGGGGCGCTAGATGTGGTTTTGGCCGCTCAGTGTGGCTTAAGTATGGATGGGCGTAGATGAATTTAAGGCGCAAAATCTGGATCGGACTGGCTGTCGCGGCCGCGAGCCTGGCGGCGACAGGCGGCGCTTGGGCTGAGGAGCTGCTTGGCGTGCGGTTTGGCCCTAATGGCGACGCGACCCGGGTGGTTTTTGATATTGCCGGCGCGCCGGTCTATTCAATTTCCGGGGTTGAGACCGGCGAGGGCCGCTTAATCGTTGATTTCGCTGGCCTTTCTGTCGGCGCCGCAGATCTGAGCTATCGCCCCGGCAAGGGCCATATCGCCCGTTATGGGTTTGCCGGCCGCAGCGATGGCGGCGTCCGGGCGATGTTTGATTTCAAAAAAACCGCTCGAATCAACAAAATCTTCGTGCTGGAGCCAAAAGACGGGGTCAAAAAATACCGTCTGGTGATCGACCTTCAAACTGCGGACAAGCAGGGCTTTATCGCCAGCCTGCCGGCGCAATACCCTGACCTGACGGCAGTTATTGAGCAGGCGACGGCGACGACGCCTGAGGTTCTCCCGACGCCGAGCCAGAAAGAAGTCTCGCTGCCGCCGCAGCAAGACCCCGTGATCGAAAAACGCGTCGTCGTCATTGATCCCGGCCATGGCGGCGCCGATCCTGGCGCTCAGGGGCAAAGCGGGACTTATGAAAAGAATGTCACCCTCGCGGCGGCGCTGGAGCTGGCGGCGATATTGAAAAAGCGCGGTAATTATGAGGTCGTGCTGACCCGCAATAAGGACGCCAAAATCAAGCCGGATAAGCGCGAAGCGCTGGCGCGCAATGCGGGCGCCAATCTGTTCGTATCGCTGCATGCAGATGCTATTGCCGCCAGGGCGGTGCGTGGCGGCTCGGTCTATACGCTTTCAACCGATGGCACAGCGCGCTCTGCGAAGCTGGCCAAGGCGGAAGGCGATTACAACGTCTACGACCTTGATGTTGCCGCCTATGGCGAAGAGGTCGGCGGCATCATGTTCGATTTGGCGCAAGGCGCGACCCATACCGGGTCGTCGCGGTTTGCTGAAAAGCTTCTCGAAAACCTCGCCGGCAAAACGCCGCTTTTGGGCCGCTCTCACCGCACCGGCGATTTGCGGGTGCTGCTGGCGCCGGATGTGCCGGCGGTGCTGTTCGAGATGGCGTTTATTTCCAACGCGAAAGACGAGGCCAATCTCAACTCCCCCGTGTGGCGCAAACGCACCATGAAGGCGGTGGCCGACTCTATTGACCAGTATTTCGAAGAATATGGCGAGCAGCGCTTTGCCGCAAACAGCGCCGGCGGCGCCGATTAGGCGGGCTTTGGCGGCGCAGCCTTACGAAAATGAAGGCAAAACATGATAGTTTGCGCCTCGCTGTCGCCAAAATTTTGCGCTACACAAAGGCCGGTAAAGACGTGAGTGTGACAGGAATTAAGCAACGGACACGATGAGCGACGAAAACGACATTCCCGATGAGGAAGATCCTGACGAGCGGACCTCCGAAGGCGAAAACTCAGATGATATTAGCCGGGCCGCTGCCGATGAGGACAGCGCCGCGATTGAAAATGATATGTTCGCGTCGGAAGAACAGGCCGGCCCCGTAAGCGACATAGAAGCTGACGCTGTCACTGAGACGGAAATCGATGCGGCGGATGAAGTTTTGGCCGAGGCTTCCGATGATGAGCCCGCGGATGAAGCGGCGCTGCATGATGCGCCGGATGAGACGACAAGTTTCGATACAGACGAAGAGGCAAGCATGCAAAGCGGCGAGCCAGAAGATGCGCCGAAAAATCTTGAAGACGATGCGGAAAATGCGGGCGATGAAATTGTTCTCGGCCGCGATGATCGCGCAGCCGTAAGCCGGGGCCGTCGCACCAAGGCCGACCGTGACCATCGCGCCGGCGCGAAAAAAGCCGGCGCGAAAAAACCTGAAAAGCTTTCCGCGCCGCGTAAGTCTGAGTTCGATGTCGAAACAGCGG
>UOEH01000081.1_pt1 | contig 13475 bp, 15 predicted proteins | sample 1990041 | NCBI WGS metagenome assembly UOEH01 (sample SAMEA4728526, study PRJEB27164) | hydrothermal vent metagenome | biome: marine basaltic hydrothermal vent biome; feature: marine hydrothermal vent; material: mineral | place: Pacific Ocean | collected 2011-06-14/2011-07-23 | depth 1741 m
CCTGCAAGTGCAACAACAGCTCGGCATCCAAACCCTTGCGATCGCAAACCAGCGTCCGCAAGTCCTCCTGGGCCTCTTCCAGTAGGGTACATAATTCAGGAGCAGGTTCGCCTGCTCCTGTTTTTCCTAAACCATAAATAATAGATCAGAAGGATCGAGACAGTAACGATGGCAACATCTTTTGCGCAGGGTGGCTATGAGGCTTCCACAAAAACAATAAACAGCGATAGCGGTATGGAATATCAGGTCTTTGCCCGCGTCACGCGAGACCTCTCAAATATACGCGCCGGAGCTCCTGACTATCATGCGAAAAAGGCGGCCGCGCTCAACAAGAATATGAAACTGTGGTCCATTCTTGCCGTTGAAGTTGCAAACGAAAACAACAAGCTGCCTCCTCAATTACGGTCTAATATTTTTCAACTCGCAGAATTTACCCGCCATCATACATCTAAAATCTATGCTGGCGAAGGCGAGTTACGAATTCTAATCGAAGTGAACACGATGATCATGCGCGGATTACGTACTCAGCCTCCAACAGAAACTCCTGACTGATGTCTGGCGGGTTAGTCATACGGCTACGGCCTCACGAAAAATTTCTTGTGAATGGCGTTGTCCTGGAAAACGGCGAGAAGCGCGCAAAGTTGCGCATCAAGTCCCAGGACGCGAATTTGCTAAGACTGCGCGATGCGCTTCATCCCAATGAAGCGACAACGCCGGTAAAGAAGCTCTATTATGTGGCGCAGCTGATCGTAACCGGCGACATTGAGCCGGACGAAGGGGCAACCGAGCTTATCAGCGGCTTGAACGCATTGTATGATGCTCTGCCGGAAAAAGAGTGTCGCGACATTATTGATCAGACGCAAAAACATCTAAACAATAAAGCCTTTTATCAAGTGATGCGCTCTTTAAAAGCGCTGTTCCCGCATGAAGAAAAACTTCTCCTCATTGCGCGCGCCAATGAACTCCGCCAGCTCGGCGAAAGTGAGGCGTAGTGCTTTTTCAACCGACGGCTGGGATAGGCGGTCTGCCTGGTTGGCTCGTACTTCAGAGAACGGAAACCCGTCAGCGTGAAGTTTTTGAACGCTCTCCGGTTATTGAACGCGATGTCGACTATTTTCGCGAAAACATCAGCAAAGCACTGACTGCAAAAGATCTCGTCAGTGATCGCCGGTTGCTCACCGTCGCCCTGGGCGCCTTTGGTCTTGGCGATGAGATAAATAAAAAAGCCTTCGTTGAAAAAATTCTCGACGAGGGGACTGAAAATTCAGACGCCTTCGCCAATCGCCTCAACGAACCGCGCTTTAAGGCGCTAGCGGACGCTTTCGGCTACGGTAATATCCAGGGTGGTTCGAGCGTTCTGCTCGAATCTTTCCGCGAGGATATGATTGCGCGTTTTAAAGTCCGGGAATTTGATCGCGCGGTCGGGGAAGGCGATAACGATATGCGCCTTGCGCTCAATTTCAGGCGAGAAATCTCAGAACTGGTGGACCCGGATACAACTGAGAAGACCGCTTGGTTCCAAATCATGGGCCAGCAGCCGTTACGAGAAGTGCTGGCGACCGCCTTCAATCTCGCACCATCCGTCGCCCAGCTCAGTATTGACCGTCAGCAAGAAATCTTCGCAGACCGCGCCAGAAGCCTGCTCGGCTCGTCAGACCCCGCGCAGTTTGACGATCCGGAAGTGGTCGACGAAATGCTGCGTCGTTTCTTCCTTATGCGGCAAGTCGAGAGCGGCCCCAGCCCGGCCACGCCGGGATATGGGGCGTTAATTCTCCTCCAGAGCCAAAGCCTTGGCGCCAGCGCAATTGAGAACTTGCTGCTGTCACAAATCTGATTGCTCTTCACGCTGCGAAGACGGCGCCAAAGCGGTTTTCAACTTTTCAAAACTTGCCGCACATGATTCAGCCTGTTCACTTATAAAGGCTTCCAGCTGCGGCCAAACGTCAATGGCGCGATCAATAACCGGATCGGAACCGGTCGCATAGAGGCCGGTTTGTATCATTGCCGACGCATCGTCATAGGCGGAAATCAATGTTCTTGCTTCAGCAAGCAGGGCGTTTTCATCATCAGACGCCGCTTTCGGCAATGACCGGGATACGCTGCGCCGAATATTGATCGCAGGAAAGCGGCCACGTTCTGATATCTCCCGATCGAGAACAACATGCCCGTCGAGAATGCTGCGCACCATGTCAGCAACCGGTTCGTCCATATCAGAACCGGCGACCAGCACGCTAAATATTGCAGTTATATCGCCAGACCCTTGAGCGCCTGGCCCCGTGCGTTCAGCAAGCGAAGCAATCGCACGGAATGTCGAAGGCGGATATGCCCGCAGAGAAGGTGTTTCCCCGGCGGTGAGAGCAATTTCGCGATGCGCATCTGCAAACCGGGTGATTGAATCAAACAGCAATAGAACATGCAGACCCTGGTCACGGAAATACTCCGCTGCGGTAATCGCCATCAGTGCGCATCGTCTTTTTGACGGTGCTGGCTCCTCGCAGGTCGATGCAAAAACCACCGCGCGCGCGAGACCTTCTACTCCGAGTGTTTCGGTAACAAATTCACGCACCTCTCGGCTGCGCTCGCCGATTAATGCAACGATGACAATATCGGCTTCCATGCCTTTGGCCAATTCTCCAACCAGCATAGATTTTCCAACACCGGACCCGGCAAACAGACCAATCCTCTGCCCCTTACAGATCGGTAGAAACGTGTCGAATGGCGCCATTTGCGTATTCAGGCGCTCGCCCAACCCGCGCCGGCCTGTTATTGACGGCCCAAGCGGATTTATCATCATCGCCCGCTCGCCCTGCGGCGTCGGCCGTCCGTCTGTAAATGCACCGTCGCAATTCATGACATTGCCAACCCATGCATTGCTCGGCCGAACTTCCTTGCTTGCGTGAAGATAGGCGCGATCGCCGGGCGACATACCGTTCATGGAAGAATCCGGCATCGCCAAAACGAAGTCATCTCTGATCGCAATGATTTCGCCAAACGATGGCGCCTGCCCGTGGATTTCCACCCGATCGCCAATGCGCGCCAAAGAGCGTAACCCCGCAATGTGTATTACGCCGCGCTCTATGGCGACGACGCTTCCCCATAGCTGGTGTGCGCTTGTTCCCGCAGCTACGCCGTTAACGATATCGTTAAACTTCATATTCATAAGGTTAACACACCAATTAAGTTTATTTTCAACTTTGAAGTTTATTTTCATAAACTGTAATCCTTAACAGGACGTCGGCAGAATGCTTGACAACTTAAACATTTTGAATCTCGCTTCGGCAATGGCGCGCCATGCTGCGGCCCGTCATCAGGTGATATCTGAAAATATCGCCAATGCCGATACGAGTAATTACCGCGCAAAAGACCTCGAGCCTTTTTCCGAAGCGTATACGCGCATGGCTAAACAATTTAATCAAACAGGTGATCGCTCGCCGTTTTCTGGAAGCGAACCGCCATGGCGCGTCAATTTGATTGAAACGCCCGGCATGGAATCACCGAACGGAAACAATGTGTCGCTTGAAGATCAGATGATGCGCTCTATCGAAACGCAAGGCGATCATGAGACGGCGACGCTAATCTATAAAAAGTCAATCGACATTCTAAGACTGGCTGTTAGAGGCAGGGCGTAGTTATGAACTCTTTTGTAAATTCAATGAGTGCGGCGGCGAGCGGCATGCGCGCGCAAGGGTTTCGTATTCGCGTGGTTAGCGAAAACATCGCCAACAATGACACGCCCGGTTATCACCGCAAGCTAACCTCTTTTAATAATACATTCGACAACAAAACAAATATGAATCTTGTGTCCGTCGGCCGTATGTCGCTCGATAACTCAGCGTTGGAAGAAAAATATGACCCCTCGCATCCCATGGCTGATGAGAATGGCATCGTTAAAATGTCGAATGTCGACCTTATGATTGAAATGGCCGATGGGCGTGAAGCATCGAGGTCCTATGAGGCCAATCTCGCAACTTTCCAGCAAGCTCGGCAAATGTATTCGAGCTTGCTTAACATTCTCAGGAGGTAGGAAAGTCACTCATGGATATCAGCGCCTTCAATGCACTTAAAACATACGGTTCAGCGCAAAAAGCCCTCGCCCCGGAAGGGGCGGGGTTATTAACTCCAAAAGACGGCAAAGAGGAATTCAACCTTTCGTCAGTCACCGAAGGCTTGGTTGGTGCGGTCGCAAAGAGTGAAACCGCCGCGTCTGCTTATATGACCGGCAAAGCCGACCCGCACTCCGTTGTTGAAGCGATTGCATCCGCTGAACTCGCCGTTGAAACAGCGGTAACGCTGCGCAACCGTGTTGTCGAAGCCTATCAAGAACTTCTGCGAATGCCGATTTAGCAACTATACTGGTTTCCACAAATGTCTGACGTAGAAATTATTGGCCTACTGAGAGAATATCTTTGGGCGGGCGTATGGATCGCCTCGCCGTTGCTTATTACGGCGCTTGTCGTGGGGATTGTCATCGGCCTTTTCCAGGCGCTGACCTCTATCCAGGAATTGACGCTGACCTTCGTTCCGAAACTTGTCGCCATGCTCATCGCATTTACAATGTGCATCGGTTTTTCAGCCAATCTAATGCTTTCCGTATTCCACGAGAGCGTCATCAAATACATCGCGAATTGACGTTATGCCAAGCCCCCCCTTAACCAGCGCGCCTTTGCTCGCAGCTAACACCCGGCGCTGCAGCGCGTTTATGCATCAAAGCGTGAGTAACCGTGGAAAATAATATACGCGTATTTTTCCAGCCGACGGTAATGCTCGCCATTGCGTTAATGGTCATCATTATCATGATGGTCTTGCCGGCGCCTTCCTGGGTTGTTGATGTTGGCCTGACGGTATCATTTGCGCTAGCCTTCCTTATTCTAACGATCACGCTTTTCATTGAACGTCCGCTCGATTTCTCCTCGTTCCCGACAATTCTGCTGGGATCGCTCTTGCTGCGGCTGTCATTGAATATCTCATCGACAAAACTCATTATCGGCCAAGGCCATACCGGTATCGATGCTGCTGGCGGTGTTATTCGCGGATTTGCGATGTTCATCATGGGCGGCAATGTATTTTTGGGTCTGGTCATCTTCGTCGTCCTATTGATCGTTAATTTCATGGTGATCACCAAGGGCGCGGGTAGGATGGCTGAAGTTGGCGCGCGGTTCGCACTCGATGGGATGCCGGGCAAGCAACTTGCAATTGACTCAGACATGGCGGCCGGCGCCATCAGCCATGAAGAGGCAAAACAACGCCGCCAACGCGAGCAGGAAGAAACTACGTTTTTCGGCTCGTTGGACGGCGCGTCAAAATTCGTAAAAGGCGACGCGATCGCCGGCCTGTTGATCACGCTTCTTAATCTGGTGGTCGGTCTGGCCATTGGCATCGGCGTACACAAGCTTTCATTCGGCGACGCCATTACGACATATTCAATTTTAACCGTAGGCGATGGGTTGGTCTCGCAGATCCCTTCCGTCATCATCTCTATCGCGGCTGCGCTTTTATTATCAAAAGGCGGCATCCATGGATCGGCGGACCGTGCGCTTTTTGATCAGTTTGGCGAATACCCATCGGCCATTGCTACTGTGGCGGCGATGCTTGGCGTCTTTGCACTGTTGCCAGGAATGCCGTTTATACCTTTTATGACCCTTGCGCTAATCCTGGGCGTATCGGCGTATTTTTCATATCAGCGCAAACAACGCACGGAAGAGAGTAAAGCCGCACCCGAAGATGAGGCTGCCGACAGCGCGCCAAAACAAGAATCTCTTGGCGATATTCTCGATCTCGATGAAATTCACATCGAGTTTGCACCAGATATCATCCCGCTTTGCATGGATTCCGATGTTGGCCTCGATAAACGCATCGCAAAGATCCGAAAATATGTCGCCGCTGAATTCGGATTTATCGTCCCCGCAATCCGCCTGACCGACAATACGGCGCTACGTGAAAACGAATATGTAATCCGCATTCATGGCGTTGAAGTTGCGCGAAGCACCTTAGATCCGAAGGGCGTTATGGTCCTGACGCGAGACGATGTCCCGTTTGATATCGTCGGTCGCGACGTTAAAGAGCCGGTTTACAATGCTCCCGCACGATGGATTGCCGCCAACCGTCAGGAAGACGCCGTTATTCTGGGGCTGCCGGTTATCGAACCGGTGGAGGTCGCCGCCACGCATCTTCTCGAAGTGATTAAATCAAACTTCGCGCGGTTGATGACGCGGCGTGCGCTCCGCCGTGTCCTTGATGAGTTTGTTGCGACCTCCGATCCGGCAAAAGCCGAGGCAAACCAGAAAATCCTCGATGAATTTATCACCGACCAAACGCCCTTCGACCTTATTCAGGCTGTGTTGCGATTATTGCTTGAGGAACGCATATCAATCCGCAATTTACCTGTGATACTGGAAGCGATTGCAGAGGGGCGATCTGTGTTGTCTTCGCCTGAACAAATTACAGAATATGTCCGCCAGCGTATTGGGTTTCAATTCACCACCAAGCTCCGTGGTGAGGATGGTTACTTACCGCTAATCCAATTGGCGCCCGACTGGGAAGAGTTGTTTCAAAAACAGGAAACCGAGCAAGGCAACGGGGTTGCCGATATTGCGCTCTCGCCAAATGACTTTAACCGTCTTGCGGCCTCCATTCGCGAAAAAATTGCGAGCGCCGTCTCTGGCGGGATATTCCCTGCAATCGTAACGAGCGCAAAACGCAGGCGTTTTTTAACGACGGTGCTCGCGGCGAAAGGCATTCGCAATCCGGTAATATCCTACGAAGAAATTGACCCGTCGGAAAAACCGTCAATTCTTGGCGTCGCGTAGGGGGAAATCGTCATGGAAGCGTTTTCGTCCTTGGCTCTACTCAGCGGCGTTGCGACCGAAAACATCATGCTGGCGGCGGCAATATTCACGAGAATGTCAGCCCTCGCATTCTTTCTCCCCGGCCTTGGCGAAAGAGCTGTTCCGGTTCGGGTGCGGCTGACCGCCGCCATGGCTGTCACCCTTGTTATCAGCCCGGTTCTAATGAGTGGGTTCACACCGCCCGCCACTATCGCGCATACCGTCGCAATGCTTGTCGCCGAAGCGGTTTCCGGCGCGTTAATCGGCTTCAGTATTCGTATCGCTGTTTTTGCAATCCAGACGGCCGGCGCCATCGCCAGTCAGAGCCTGTCTCTGGCGCAATTATTCGGCTCTAATTTTGGTTATCAACCGGAATCCCCGATTGCCAATTTACTTATGTTCGCCGCGGTCGTGGTTGCCGTTTCTTCCGGTCTGCACTTTCAGGCAGTCAGCGTATTGGTTGTCTTTTACGATATCATTCCTGTGGGTGTCTTTCCCGGCGGCAGCCAAACCGGCGAATGGGCGGCAAACCGCGCAGCATTTGCGTTTTCCGCCGCCATGTCGCTTGCCCTGCCCTTCATCGTTCTCGGGTTTATGTATAATTTAGCCATTGGCGCTGCAAACCGCGCCATGCCGCAATTGATGGTCGCTTTTGTCGGCATTCCCGCGGTGACCCTTGCCGGCATGATGCTGCTCGCCATGACCGCACCGATGCTCCTTGGCATATGGCTTGATATGGTCGGTGATCTCATTGGCGAGCTGATGGGGTATGCCCAATGAGCGATAACGAACAACCCAGCGGCGAGGACAAGTCACACGCCCCAACTCCACAAAAGGTGCGCCAGTCGCGAGAAAAAGGCGATGTTCCCTATTCAGCGGAAGCAACATCCGCAGCCACTTATGTCGCCTTTTTTATATCCCTAATCGTCGTTGCCGGATGGATGGCGACAAACACATACTCCACGCTGTTGCCATTTTTTACCAAGCCCGAAGAAATTGGCGTTTTATTATTTTCTCCGAACAACACAAAAACTCTAGGAGACTTGATCGCACGCGCCTCCGCCCCAGCGATGGCGCTGTTGGCGATATTAGGGTTGGCGGCGCTTTGTTCCGCTTTCGCACAACAGGCTTTTGCGTTTGCGTTATCTAAAATAAAACCAAAACTATCCCGAATTTCGATATTGGGTAACGCAAAGCAAAAATATGGAACCAACGGCATATCGGAATTTGTTAAACGCTTGGCAAAACTGAGCGCTATACTCGCCATTGTTCTGTTTGCGGTTAAAGATCGGTTTCTCCAACTACCGGCCCTTGTCGGTCTGCCCGCGAAGTCGATCATCGGTTTCCTGCATAATGAGGCGATCTTTTTCTTTGGGCTTATCACGGCCACCGCCGTAGTGATTGCTGCTGTCGATATGCCTTGGAGCTATTTTCAACACCGCAAACGGCTGATGATGACCTTCCAAGAGGTCAAGAAGGAAAACAAAGATATTGAGGGCGATCCGGCGCTTAAAGGTGCGCGGCGCCAACGCGCCGAAGCGATCGCCATGAACCAGATGATGGTGGACGTGCCTAAAGCCGACATAATCATCGTCAATCCGACACACTACGCCACAGCGCTTAAATGGGATCGAGAAAAAGGCGCCACGCCGGTATGCGTCGCTAAAGGCGTTGATGAGATTGCTGCACGCATTCGCCAAATCGCAGCGGAACATGGTGTTCCAATCCGTCGAGACGCACCGACTGCACGATCTATCTTCGCCCTTGTAGATATTGGCAAAGAAATTAAACGTGAACATTACGCCGCTGTAGCTGCGGCCATTCACTATGCAGATGAACTTCGCAAAAAAGGCCGCGGAGAGACACAACCATGAAATACAAGGAAGTCATAAAACTCGGTGGACTATTGCGGACGAAAACCCAGATTGAAAAAATGAGCTACGCCAAAATCTTAAATCAACAACAAGCAATATACGATGAAGCAAAACGATTAAAACGTCTTGCTGGCGAGGCCATCTCGGATGAAACTTCATATTCCTCAGCAGTCGAGCTATCGCATTTTCAAAAATACAGAGCGCAGCTTAACGAAGCGGCAAATCGAAAATTCGCGACCGCTGAAAGTTTTGATTTAGCGGTCCAATCCGCGCGGGCACACCTCCAACATGCCCTACAACGTGAGCTAGCTTGGGCAAAAGCCATCAATAGCCTCGAGAACAAGGCGCGACAACAACGCAATACTAAGGAGGAACGACAAAGCGAACAATCCATTCTAGCTAAGTTCAGCCAGCAGACCAGCTATTGAATTAAAAATAAAGGAGGCGTCCGACAGCCAACTAACGGACATAATTTTACAACCGGTTCAAAACAAGGTTATTGGCTGGCCAAAGTCCCAACAATTTTGCGCACCTGGCTTTTTAACGGCGGCGCCAACTGTCGCAGTGTTTCAATAAGTTCCATTTCCTGGTCCGTATATATCACGCTCTCCTTGGGCGGGTATTCTTTCGACAGAAGATCGCGAAACAGGTCATTAGGCGTGATGTCTAATGAAAAGCAAATTGCCAGCATACGACTTGCCGGCAGACGGTTTAGCCCCTTTTCATATTTCTGAATTTGTTGAAAAGTCACACCCAGCCGCCCGGCTAATTCCTTTTGTGAAATGTATTTTTGATTGCGCAATAGCTTCAGCCGGCGGCCAACATACAAGTCAACGATGTTTTGCTGTGATGTCTTCATTTGGCGCGCCAAAATTTTATCCAACTTTGTGTCAACTTGCCCTCAAACATTTCGAAGAATACCAATGTGCAAATTGCTAGGCTGAATAAGTTAATCACCCATTAATTGTATTAATGACAATACACACCAATAACGCGAGTAGCTATTACCAACTCGCTAAGAGCGAGGCGAATATAGCCCTCCTGGCTTGAGTCCGAATTGTGCTCAAATGGGCTTCCGCACAGTTTTTCACGAATAATACGGCGTTACAGCCTTTGCGCTTGAGGTCTTGCCGCCCGAGTTAAGAGTAAATCAATGGCGATGCGCCTATAGTGGACCCCATTTTCTCGACTGACATCGATTACGGGGTGGACGGATGAGCGAAAAGGCTAACATAGCGTGCGAGCCTCATCGTATTGGCAGCACTGCGGTTCAAGAAATGGCGAAAATGGACATCCCTCCAATGCCGCCATTATACCAGGTATGGTTCGCCTATCTTGAAAAGAAGAACTACGATCTCGCCCTCGAAATTGAGCAAAGAGTAAATTCGCAAAAGCCTGTTGATGAGTATTTCCTGAAAGATATGCATGAGAAATATTTTCAGATCACTCAGTCCGCAAAAAAAGTCGAACACTTTGCGGTCGATATGCTTCAGGAAACAAGTTCGTTACAAAATCTTGCCGCCACTTTTGGCTTATCAGCAAAAGAATTTCGCGACGACCTCTCTGGCATATCTCAGAAGATTGGCGCATCAACTGATCGTGACCCTGAGACAGAAGAGGTTTTGTCATCTCTCGTTGGAACGGCACACAAAGCCATAGAACAAAATAGCAAGCTTGAAGAAAACTTAACGCGCGCACTGGCACAAATTACTTCCTTACAGGAATCGATTGGAAAAGTTGTTTCTGACGCAAACACAGATCCGCTTACAAAATTAAACAATCGCCGCTATTTTGATACTGTTGCTCCAAAATTGCTGGCCGCCACACGCGCGGAGAAGAAACCTTTATGTTATGTTGTCGCCGACATCGACCACTTTAGGCAATTTAATGACAAATGGGGTCATCAAATTGGAGACCAGGTTTTAAAACTTGTTGGCCATGTACTTCGGGAGAACGTAAAGAGCCAGGATCTTTATGCGCGTTATGGCGGGAATGAGTTTGTGCTTGCGCTACCGAATAAGACTCTATCCGACGCCGCAGAGTTCGCCGACAACATTCGGATCTCAGTCGGGAAAAGAAAACTGGTAAACAAGACAACCAATGATAATCTCGGGCGCATGACGATGTCTTTTGGCGTTGTTCAATCGCAAAATTCAGAATCCTCAGACGAGCTGATCAGGGCTGCCGACGCTGCAATGAGCAAGGCCAAAGAACAAGGGCGCGACTGCGTAGTTTCTTAAGCCTGAAAGAAATACAGATTGTCCCTGCCTGTAGTACGGAGCGTACCCTCCGATTAGGTGAGACCGACGATCTCGCCCCCCTCATCCAAGCCAATCTCCAGCGCCGCTGGTTTGCGCGGCAGTCCCGGCATGGTCATGATATCTCCGCACACCGCGACCACAAACCCGGCGCCAGCCGAAAGCCGCGCCTCGCGCACTTCTAGCGTATGGCCTGTGGGCGCGCCAAGAAGGTTTTTGTCGGTCGAGAAGCTGTATTGCGTCTTGGCGATGCAAACCGGCAAATCGCCATAGCCAAGCGCCTCAAATTCCTTGATGCTTCGCGCTGCCGACGCGCTTAAAGATACCCCCGCAGCGCCATAAATATTCGTCGCAACCGCTTCTATCTTCTCAGCCAGAGGCATTTCATCAGGATAGAGAAGGTTAATTTCAGGCGTTCCGGCATCGAGCTGGGCTTTTACCGCCTCAGCAAGCAAAACAGCGCCCTCTCCTCCTTCCGCCCAATGTCTGGCAATCGCGAATCGTACGCCCTGCTCTGCGCAGATACGTTCCAGTACGGTGATTTCCTCATCCGTATCCTTGATGAAGTGGTTGATCGCGACGATGGGCGTCACGCCATATTTTTTTAGATTATCGATATGGCGGATAATATTGGCTGAGCCGCGCTCAACGGCGTTGGCGTTTGGCGATGCAAGGTCCCCCTTGGCGACGCCGCCTTGCATCTTCAGCGCCCGTATCGTGGCCACAAGGACAATCGCGTCAGGGCGTAACCCGGACTGGCGGCATTTGATATCGAGAAATTTCTCAGCGCCAAGATCAGCGCCAAACCCTGCTTCGGTGACAACCACGTCGGCAAGCCGCAACGCGGTTTTCGTCGCCATAACAGAGTTGCAGCCATGGGCGATATTGGCGAACGGCCCGCCATGAATAAAAGCCAGATTGTGTTCAATGCTTTGGACAAGATTAGGCTGTAGCGCATCTTTCAACAGCACCGCCATCGCCCCGTCGGCGCCAATATCATATGCGGTGACGGGGCTTTTATCACGCCTGCGCGCGATGATGATTTTACCGATGCGGCGTTGCAGATCGGCCAGGTCGCTTGCCAGGCAGAGGATTGCCATAAGCTCTGATGCAACAGTAATATCAAACCCGCTCTCGCGCGGGACGCCATGCGCCGGACCGCCCAGCCCGACATTTATATTGCGCAGCGCCCTGTCGTTCATATCGACAACGCGTCGCCAGCTCACCCGTCTTGGGTCAATATTTTGCTCATTACCCCAATGGATATGGTTATCTATCAACGCCGCTAAAAGGCTGTGTGCGGACGTAATCGCATGAAAATCTCCGTTGAAATGGAGATTAATGTCTTCCATGGGTATGACTTGCGCGCGCCCACCGCCAGCGGCGCCGCCCTTCATGCCGAAGCACGGGCCAAGCGACGGCTCGCGCAAACACACCATCGACTTGACGCCGATTTTGTTGAGCCCGTCATTCAGCCCGACGCTGGTGGTGGTCTTGCCCTCGCCCGCCGGGGTTGGCGTGATCGCGGTAACGAGCACGAGCTTGCCTTGTGGTCGGTCCTGAATTGAGGCGATATAATCGAGCGTCAGTTTTGCTTTGTGGTGACCATAAGGAACCAGCGCTTCAGCCGGCACGCCAAGACGGTCTTCGGCCAGCGGCAGGATTGGCTTCATGCTTGCGGCGCGGGCGATCTCAATATCGGGAGCGCCTGGCGGCGGAAGATTATTGTCGGTCATTTGCATCCTGACGGCGTTAACTAGGCCGTTCCTTTTTTGATACCGCCAGCGGGCCGGTTCGAATAATTATATGCCTCTGAGCGCCCTGATGCGCATGATCGCGATCTGACTGTCTTCATCCTTGCCTATTCGCGATGATGCGGCCAGTCGGTTGAACGACCTTTTTCGTAAACGATATCATTCTCTAAATTCACCGCAATAATTGTGGCTTATCTGCCAAAAAATTTCTAACGGCGTCACAATTGGCCCTTTATTAACGCCCGGCCCCGAAACACCGAGCACAGTCAGGAAGCTTCGTAAAAAGGAGGGTAACGCCCTAGCCGATAATTTCGCCTACGCCGGTAGCGGTGCGCGCGTAAAGCGCCATATTGGCCTCCGCTGCCTTGCGCAAAGCAAAACTCGTTGGGCTGGAGATCGAGGCCAGCGCCGTCACGCCGCAATGCGCTGCTTTTTCGATCAGCTCATAAGAACACCGACTCGACATCAAGACAAATCCACTCTTGATGTCTGCGCCTTCGAGCGCCAGAGCGCCCAGCAGCTTATCCAGCGCATTATGACGGCCCACATCTTCACGCGCATGCAATATGGCGCCGTCAAAATTAACCCAGGCGGCGGCATGAACCGCGCGCGTTCGTTGATTGATCGGTTGATATCCGGGCAGCGCCTCAATCGCCTTTGAAATCGCCGACAGGTTGAGCGAGGTTTTTTTATTTGCAACCCTCGGCAAGGGTTCAAAAAATGTATCCGCGTTTTCAAGCCCGCAAACGCCGCAACCGGTATTGC
>UOEH01000428.1_pt1 | contig 13136 bp, 12 predicted proteins | sample 1990041 | NCBI WGS metagenome assembly UOEH01 (sample SAMEA4728526, study PRJEB27164) | hydrothermal vent metagenome | biome: marine basaltic hydrothermal vent biome; feature: marine hydrothermal vent; material: mineral | place: Pacific Ocean | collected 2011-06-14/2011-07-23 | depth 1741 m
GGCGCCATGGGTTGAGATTTTACCGCAGTCCAAGCTTCAGGCGGATACGGTGCACGAATATAGCACTGCCGATATTTCTTCGCCCAAACCGGTCACCCATGTCCGGCTTAGCATCTATCCCGATGGCGGCGTCAGCCGTTTTCGTATCTTTGGGCGGCGCCAATAATGACCATTGTGGATCTGTCGCCTGAGCCGTTGACGAGGGACAATTTTTCCGGGTTCGGCGATGTTCTTGAAGTGAAGGGCGCAGAGCGCATCCTTATCAACGAGGGAACGACGGAACGTTTTCACGCCTTGTCGCGGCTCGATGTCGCCGATCAGCAAGGCGAGGGCGTCCTTTCGATTTTTCGTGCGACGGCGCGCCCGAGCCCGGTAAAGATTGCAATGATGGAGCGCCACCCATTAGGGAGCCAGGCATTTTTTCCTTTGGCGAACAAGCGCTGGCTTGTTGTTGTGTGTGCAGCGCAGACGCCGGCGCCGGATAATTTAAAAGCGTTCTGGGCGCGCGGTGATCAGGGCGTCCAATATGCAAAGAACATCTGGCACCACCCGTTGCTGATCATTGAACCGAGCCAGGATTTTCTGGTGGTTGATCGCGTCGGGCCTGGGGACAATCTGGAAGAAATATGGTTTGGCGACGGCGCTTATGCTCGCCTGGCGCCCCCGCGAGACTGAAATATAACCCCTAGCTGTGCCGCAATTGTAGCCAGGCGCCGTCGCGTTCGCGCGGCGCGGTCTTCTATTTCTTTCCGAATGGTTACGCCATAAACGTCCGGGCCTTGACGGACGAGCGCGGTCCGTAATGCGCCTGCGGTGCAAAATGGCGCCAATGTTTCGGGTCGTGTCGAACCCGCATGGCGAGGGATATAACAAATTCTGGACGTCTCATACGGTGTCCAGGGGGACCCCTCTCTGGTTGGAAGTTGTTTAAGAATTGTCCGTTCATATTAAAACTTTGATAAAATATCGGCATTGGCATCCAGCAAAGCCGTTGCACTACAAACTTAGCATCACGCGACTTGCGACTGATGCATAGTGCGATTCAGTCATTTTTCTGACGGGAATCTCCGCTTAAAGGGTTGGTATTGTTTTTGGTGTACCGATGGTAACCATACAAATTAATTGAGCGTGTCGGGAAGGCAATCCATTGAGTAAAGAAGACTGCAAAAGCGAAGAGGGTAGGGTTATCCTCACTTCGGTGCTTGATCTGCGCGCCGCCGCTCCGTTGACAGATGAGTTATTGGCGCTACGTGGTAACGATCTGGTAATCGACGCCTCTAAGGTCGAGCGCATCGGGGCGCCGTGCTTTCAGGTATTGCTGTCTGCGGTGAAAACCTGGGCGGTGGCTGGCCACACAATCGCAATATTCGACGAATCTCCCGCATTTTCTGAATCGGCGAACCATCTTGGGGTTTGCCTGTCGCAGCATGAAACAAACGAGAATGAAACATGCCTTTAAGCGTGCTAGCCGTTGATGATTCGCGGACAATGAGAGAGATGTTGCGCCTTGCCCTCACTGAGGCGGGATTTGACGTCTCGCTTGCCGAGGATGGCGAGCATGGCCTTGAGGTGCTTGCCGGCATGGCGCCCAATGTCATTGTTACGGATATCAACATGCCGAAAATGGACGGCTTTGGGTTCATTGAGGGCGTAAGGCGTTCTGCCGAACATCGCGTAACGCCGATACTCGTATTGACGACAGAGTCGGCGCCGGAACTAAAAATGCGGGCCAAGAATGCCGGCGCCACCGGTTGGATCGTCAAACCATTTGATAAAGACAAACTAGTCGACGCCATAAAACGCGTCGCTGCATAGATTTCGGGAGCCTTTCCAGTGGATTCAATGGCGGAAATTAAGCAGACCTTTTTTCAGGAATGCGATGATTTGCTCGGTGAGTTAGAGACCGGCCTTATAGATATGGAGGGCGGCGACGGGGATTCTGAAACGGTTGCTGCGATTTTCCGTGCGGTGCACTCAATTAAAGGCGGCGCCGGGGCGTTCGGGCTCGATAAGCTTGTGGCGTTTGCGCATATTTTTGAAACGACGCTTGATGAGGTCCGTTCGGACCGGTTGGAAGCAACGCCTGAGGTTTTGGGTGTATTATTACGTTCGTCAGACGTATTAGCGGATTTGGTGCGCGCCGCTCAAAATGATGAAGAACTGGGCGATGACGCGACTGCGGGGCTGGTCGAAGAATTGTCAGCATTCGTTGGGGATAAGGCAGGCGCGCCCGACGAGGCGCCAGCGGGCGGTGAGGATATTTCGTTTGCGCCACTCGGCACGGCCATCGACCTCGATGATGTATTTGGCGACCTTGATGATGTCGAGGAAACCCAGTCCTTCACCATTAAATTCCGCCCGATGCCGGAACTTTACGCAAACGCGAATGAAACCGTTCTGCTGTTCCGCAATCTGGCCGAGATGGGTGATGTAAAAGCTGCGTGCGATGAATCGCAAATCCCAACGCTTGATGAGCTTGACCCGGAAGGCGCCTATCTTTCCTGGACGGTTACCGTTCACACCAGCCATAGCAAAGACGAGCTGCTGGAAATTTTCGAATTTGTCGAGGATGACTGCACCCTCGAAATTACCGCTGATGAGGCGTCGGATGACACGGACGGGCCCGCCCTGGCTGATGATGAAGCTATATCAGCCGAAGAAGAGGCGTCGCCCGCAGAGGCAGGCGTCGCACCTGACGACGCCGCTTCTGGAGATGAGGCTGTAAGCAAAGACAATGTTGTTTCACTAGCCGAGAAAAAAGCCAAACCAGCCGCTAAGGAACAGGCGTCAAAGGAAAAAGATACAAGCGACGCGACGATACGGGTCAATCTTGTCCGTATCGACCGCCTCGTCAATCTGGTCGGCGAACTGGTGATCAATCAGGCGATGCTCACCCAGGGCGTGATTGACGCCGGGCTAGAGCGCGGCGATTCGGTTGAGGCGGGCCTTGAAGAGTTAAAACAACTGACGCGTGAAATTCAAGACAGCGTCATGGCCATCCGCGCGCAACCGGTCAAAGCTTTATTCCAGAGGATGTCGCGTATCGTCCGCGAAGCTGCAAGGGCGACGGAAAAATCTGTCCACCTCGTGATGGAAGGCGAGATGACCGAGGTTGATAAGACGGTTGTCGAGCGCCTGGCGGACCCGTTGACCCATATGATCCGCAATGCCGTCGATCACGGCCTTGAGAAGGCTGAAACGCGCATAGAAAACGGAAAGCCCGCTGAAGGCACAGTGTCGCTTACAGCAGCACACCGTTCCGGCCGTGTTGTCATTGAGGTTTCTGACGACGGCGCGGGAATAAACCGTGAGCGTGTCAGAAACATTGCCATCGAAAAAGGCCTCATCAATGAGGAAGATAAATTATCCGATAGCGATATCGATAATTTGCTCTTTATGCCCGGCTTTTCGACTGTCGAGAAGGTTTCTAACCTTTCTGGTCGCGGCGTCGGCATGGATGTTGTCAAGCGTGCTATCCAGGCTGTCGGCGGGAGAATAATGATCTCATCGCAACCCGGAAAAGGCTCGACATTCTCTATCAGCCTGCCGCTGACACTTGCCATTCTCGACGGCATGGTTGTTGAAGTTGCTGACCAAACTCTGGTTGTTCCCCTTACGGCAATTGTTGAGACGTTAAAGCCGACGCCATCAGACATCCACGAACTTGGCGCCGGGTCAAAAGTCATATCAATCCGTGGTGAGTTTATTCCGATCATCGATGCCGGCCTTGCTATGGGATATCGAACCGAACCGGCAGACCCGCTGACCGGGGTTGTGCTTTCGGTTGAAACCGAAGATGGCTCGCGCGCTGCGGTGATTGTTGACACAATTCAGGATCAACGACAGGTGGTCATAAAAAGCTTGGAAGAAAATTATGGCCATGTCGACAGCGTTGCTGCGGCGACCATCCTCGGCGACGGCAGGATCGCGCTCATTCTCGACGTTGATTCAATTATCGCTCGTGAAGGCGACGCGCTTTCCTTTCACGAAAATAGTCTAGCTGCAACAGGGTAAGACCATGTCAGAAATAGAAATAAAAACGAAGAGCAATGATGACGCGATGGAGCTGGTGGCTTTTTGTGTGGGCGATCAGGAATATTGCGTGAACATTATGTCCGTGCGGGAAATTCGCGGCTGGACAAAAGAAACCTCACTGCCGTTGACGCCTGTTTATGTGCGTGGCGTGATTAATTTGCGGGGATCGGTTGTCCCGGTTATCGATCTTGCGTCCCGCCTCGGCCTAGAACAGACAGAACCCTCCGCACGGCATGTGATCATCATTATGCAGATCGGTGAGCAGGCGGTTGGGCTGGTCGTTGACGCCGTGTCAGACATTTTGACTATCCTGAAGGAAAAAATACAACCAACGCCGGATGTGTCATCCGAAGCTGCCAGAGGCTTCGTTGAAGGCGTGCTGGCGATGGAAGAAAGAATGATCAACTTACTTGATCTCGGCACTGTCCTGCCAAGAGATACGATTGAAGGAATTGCCGCGTAATGCAAACCTCAACACAACGAGCTAACAAAACAGAAGCGATCACACCCGGCGAGTATCTTTTTACGGCGGATGATTTTCAACAGATTGCTACGTTGATAAAAGATGCATCTGGCATCTCTCTGACCGAATCAAAGGTGTCGCTGGTTTATTCTCGGCTGGCGAAACGGTTGCGCGCGAAAGATATAAAAACCTTCCGCGAATATTGTGCGTTTGTGAAAAGCGATGATGGCGCTGAAGAACGCAACAATATGTTGAATGCGCTGACAACCAATGTAACGCGATTTTTTCGCGAGCCGCATCATTTTGACATCTTAAAATCCAGTGTTTTGCCGCCATTGCTGGCGCAAGCCAAACGCGGGGGGAGCGTGCGCATCTGGTCATCGGCCTGTTCCAGCGGCGAAGAGCCATATTCCATCGCATTAACGCTGTTGTCTCTTTTGCCGGACGCAGCGTCGTACGATATAAAAATCCTGGCGACTGATATCGATAAAAACATTCTCGACAAGGCGCAAAACGGCGTTTACAGAACATCAAATGTTGAACCCGTTCCAACAAACCTGCAGCAAAAATATTTTAATAAAGTTGGTAAGGCAGGTGAGGAATTGTGTGTCAACGACACTGTTAAAAAACTCATTACGTTCCGGCCGCTGAATTTAATAAGGCCATGGCCGGTAAAAGGCCCTTTCGATTTTATATTTTGCCGCAATGTTGTGATTTATTTTGAAGAAGACACGCAACAAGAGCTTTGGCAAAAATATTACAATGTTCTTGCTCCGGGGGGGTGGCTGTTTATCGGCCATTCGGAGCGCGTAACGGGACCGGCTGCTGCGGCATTCAGTTCTGAGGGGATGACCGCCTACCGGGACAAAACAGGTCGTGAATGATGAATGCGCGGTTCGCGTTTTAGTTAGTCAGAGAATTCAGAGTATGTTTCATAGCAAGGGGACAAAGCCATGGCGTTAAAAGATAAATTGAGAGTGATGGTCGTTGACGATATGTCGACGAGCCGCAGTTTGATCTATGACTGTTTTGACAAACTCGGCATTGGCAATGTCAGCGCAGCCAAGAACGGGGCGGATGCGCTTAGCGCTATCAAGAAAAGCCCGGTGCATCTGGTTGTCTCCGATTACAACATGCCGACTATGAATGGATTGGAATTGCTGAAAGCATTACGCGGCAATCCAAAAACGGAAAAGATCGGGTTTATTCTCGTCTCCGGCAGCCCTGACCAAACCTTGGTCGATAAGGGGCGCCAGCTCGGTATGAATAATTACCTAAAAAAGCCCTTTAACCCGACAGATTTGGAACGTTGCATCAAGGAAGTGTTTGGCCGTTTGGACTAATGGTCTGGCTTGGTCGCCATTTTGTACAGTAACAGTAGAGTAGCCATTCCAATGTTAGCCGCCGAAAAAGATACGGATAATTCCGGTCCAGATGCGCAGCTCGCCCTGCTGCTTGATTTTGTCCAGCAAGAGCTGGACAGACTTGCAGTGACAAGCGACCGCTTGCAGGGCCAGATTGGCGAGCTACTGATAAGCGGCGGCGATGATTTGCCTGCTGATGTCTATCAAGTTCAAGACATCGACCGTGTGTCGCAAATTATTCATGATCTTGCTAGATTTCTTAAATCTGTGATCTTGCAAGTGCATCCGGAGTGGTGTGTTGATGCAACGCATGCGGCAGATAATCTAATTATGAGTGAGTTGGCGTCGCGCCTGCGTGGAGAACAAGGTAGTTCGTCTAAAGAGCATGCGCCAGCTGCCGTTGGGGATTGTCTTTTTCTTTAGTGCCGGAAGCTGATATTATAGGCTATCCATAAGGTGCGCAGTTAGATTAAATTCCTTGCGGAAACAACATTTTACAGAACAACGCCTATTGTTCAAATGCTATGGCGTCATGAGCTTATGGCATTCATATTCGCGCAATCTCCGGCTTTATGAACCAGGCGCGTAGTAAACCCCAATTAACCAATATGGTGTAGCGTCGTTCATGAAATTGTCCGTCCCCTGAAGGAGAAACCCAAAATGAACCTCAAACGCCAATTTGCGCTGATCGCTGCCCCACCGATTTTATTTCTATTGTTAAATCCACTTTATGGCGCGACAATTGGCTGGAATGGTATTCTTTTTCCAGTGCTTACAACACTCACAATGACGCTGACAAGTGTATTCCTTTCTTACTACTTTGCGCGTCCGCTTTTGGCAAAAATCTCCAACCTGTCAAAACGGGCAAAGGCAATTCGTCAGGCCGATGGTTCGGCATCCGGTACTAATGCAGGTAAAGCGGATATTTTCGACGAGATTTCTGCGGTGTTTAAGAAAGTAACGCTTGAGCGCGAAGAAGTAAAAAATACTCGCGAAGCCCTTTCAGAAGGTAGGGCAAAACTTGACGCGATAGAACGTTCACAAGCCACAATTGAATTTGACCTCGATGGAACGGTTTTGGGCGCCAATGAGAATTTCCTCAACACGGTTGGGTATTCCCTGGATGAGATTAAGGGTCAGAATCATTCGATGTTTGTTGAGGCGGATTACAAGGCGAGCCCTCAATACAAAGATTTTTGGGATGGGCTGCGCCGCGGTGATTTCAACGCTGGTAAATTCAAATGTATTGGCAAAGGCGGAAAAGAGATATGGCTTCGGGCAAATTATAATCCGATTCTTAATGAGAGCGGAAAACCGTTTAAAGTTGTAAAATTCGCGTCCGACATCACCGAAACTGAAGAAGCAGCGCATGAGGCGCTCTTTAAGAGCTCTGCATTTAGCGGTTCATCGGTTGCGATGATGATGGTAGATCGTGACTTCATTGTTACTTATGTCAATGAGTCAACCAAACAGCTTCTGGCGGCGAATGCGGATGCGTTCCGCGAGGTCTGGCCAAATTTTAATGCGGATAATATTGTTGGTGCGTGCATCGACATGTTCCACAAGAATCCGGCGCATCAGCGTCAACTTCTGTCGGACCCATCCCGTCTTCCCTATCATACGGAGATTTCGGTTGGAGACATCAAGTTCTCGCTGAATGTGAGCGGTGTCTTTGACGCCGATCAAAACTATATCGGCACCACGCTGGAATGGGCGGATGTGACAGTTGATCGTCTCAATTCCGGTATGTTGGATGCGCTTTCAGTTTCGCAAGCGACAATTGAATTCAATATGGACGGGGCGATTGTTACCGCTAATGAGAATTTCCTCAAAACCATTGGCTATTCCCTTGATGAGATTAAGGGACAAAACCACTCCCTGTTTGTCGAAGCTGAGTATAAGGAAAGCGCTGACTATAAGGCGTTTTGGGACGGCCTGCGTCGGGGTGATTTCAGCGACGGTAAATTTAAACGCATTGGCAAAGGCGGAAAAGAACTTTGGCTTCGCGCGAGCTACAATCCCATTCTGGATGCCGCCGGTAAGCCGTTTAAAGTTGTCAAATTTGCTACGGATATAACTGAAGCTGAAGACGCTGCGCGTGAAGCAACCTTTAAAAGCGCGGCGTTTGCTGGTTCGTCTGTTGCTATGATGATGGTCGATCGCGACTTTATGGTGACCTATGTTAATGAGTCGACGAAAAAACTGTTGTCGGAAAATGCAGATGTATTCCGTGAATTTTGGCCAAATTTTAATGCGGACCAAATCGTAGGCTCTTGCATCGATATATTTCACAAAAATCCTGCGCATCAGCGCCAGTTGCTTTCCGACCCATCTCGCCTGCCATATCAGACCGATATAGCCGTTGGCGATTTCAGGTTTGCTTTAAGCGTCAACGGCGTGTTTGACGCTAATGGCGATTATGTCGGCAATGTACTTGAGTGGTCTGATGTGACGGCGGATCGGTTGAATGCCGGAATGCTCGCCGCCCTTGATCGTGCGCAAGCGACGACCGAATTCTCGCTCGATGGTAAGGTTGCTGATGCGAACGAGAATTTCTTGAGCGTTATGGGGTACAGCCTGGACGATATCAAAGGCAAGCATCACAGTATATTTGTCGATCCTGAGTTGAAAAATAGCCCCGATTACGGCGTCTTCTGGGAAGCGTTGAAACGAGGAGAGTTTCAATCGGGTGAGTACAAACGCATCGGAAGAAACGGTTCGGATGTCTGGATCCAGGCGTCGTATAATCCGATCCTGGATGGCGCCGGCAAGCCGTTTAAAGTGGTCGAATTTGCCTCTGACATCACGGATGTTGTCAATCAGCGTCATAAGGATGAAGAAGAGCGTCGTGAGACGGCGACAGCGCAGCAATTGGTTGTGGACTCGCTGGCTAACGGACTACGCAAGCTTTCCGATGGCGACCTTACCGACACCATCGAGACGGCATTTACAGCCGAATACGAACAGCTTCGTCTTGATTTCAATGAGGCGGTCTCGAAATTGAAAGAGACCATGGGGACGATTGTCACCACAGTGGAGGGCATTCGTCACGGGTCTGGCGAGATCAGCACCGCTGCTGACGATCTGTCAAAACGGACGGAAAATCAGGCAGCGACGCTGGAACAAACCGCTGCCGCGCTGGATGAGATTACGGCGACGGTGAAACAGACATCGGAAGGCGCGAATGAAGCGAACTCTGTCGCCACTGAAGCACGCAAAGAAGCCCAAGTGAGCGGAGAGATTGTCAAAGAGACAGTCGAAGCGATGGGTGAGATTGAAAAATCATCGGTTCAAATCTCGCAAATCATTGGTGTTATCGATGACATCGCCTTCCAGACCAATCTGTTGGCGCTTAACGCTGGCGTTGAGGCTGCAAGAGCCGGGGATGCCGGTCGTGGCTTTGCCGTTGTCGCGCAAGAAGTACGCGCCCTTGCGCAAAGATCGTCCGATGCAGCCAAAGAAATCAAAGGCTTGATCACGTCGAGTTCGCAACAGGTTGAAACCGGCGTTGAGCTGGTCGGGCGTGCAGGTACTGCGCTGGGTGGAATTGTCGATCGCGTGGAAAGTGTCAGCACGCTTGTTTCCGAGATTGCCGCCTCTGCGAAAGAGCAATCGGTGAGCCTTTCGGAAGTCAACACTGCGGTCAATAAAATGGATCAGGTCACACAGCAAAATGCGTCCATGGTTGAGCAAACCACGGCCGCCAGTCACTCGCTGGCCAATGATTCAGATGAGCTGATGAGCCAGGTTGCTCACTTCAAAATTGGCGATGATCAATCAAGCGGTTCTGGGGCGACGGCATCGCACAATAAAAAACCCGGCGCCAAGCCGAAACAGACGGTAGCCGCACAACAAGATCGTGCTGCGTCTTTTGCCTCTGCGACCAACGGCTCGGCGGCGTTGTATGTTGAGCCTGAAGGCAGCCAGGAAGACTGGCAAGATTTTTAATGTAATAGCGAGGCAAGCGGTGTTCCTTTCCAATGAAGGCGCGCCGCTTGCCTTATTAATCTTCATGCCTGTCAGAAACAGCCGGTAGTATATATGTCCATTCGTGTTCTCGTCGTTGATGATTCGCCGATCATGCGCGGTTTGATTTCCCGCGCACTAGACCAGGACCCTGACATTGACGTTGTTGGAACCGCTGGCGACCCTTATGAGGCGCGCCAAGCGATAAAGTCGCTTAACCCCGATGTCATCACTCTTGATGTTGAGATGCCGCGCATGAACGGGATCGAGTTTCTCGAAAAAATCATGCGCCTGCGGCCAACGCCGGTCATCATGGTGTCTACGCTAACCCATAAAGGGGCCGATGCGGCGATCAAAGCAATGAGCCTTGGCGCTATCGATTGTCTGGGTAAGCCTGATCGCGGAAACGCCCGCGAAGTTTTTGCTAAGCTGCCCGGACTGGTAAAGGTTGCATCAAGAGCCAAGGTAAGGCCACTGGGGGAGGGGGGCTCAGTTAAGGCCTGCCCGGATACGTTTGAGCCAAATGAGAAAATCGTCGCCATCGGCGCCTCAACAGGAGGGGTTGAGGCGTTGACGGATGTCTTGTCGGGATTTCCTGAAAACTGCCCGCCGACAGTTATCGTCCAGCACATGCCGGCATTGTTTACTGGCAGTTTTGCCAAACGGCTCAATACTTTATGTGCGGCTAAGGTTGAAGAGGCCACGGATGGCGCGCCGCTAGAGGTGGGCCGCGTCTATCTCGCCCCCGGCGGCGCCACGCATCTTTCCATCGTTGGAAAAGGGTCATTTTCCTGTCGTCTTCGCGCAGACGAGTTGGTGAGCGGTCACAGACCATCCGTTGACGTCCTTTTCAACAGTGTCGCCGAGAAGATTGGCAGGCGTGCTGTTGGCGTTATTCTCACCGGTATGGGTAAGGACGGAGCTGCCGGTCTTCTCGCTATTCGCGAAACGGGTGCGGTGACAATCGGGCAAGATGAAGGCTCTTGCGTGATTTATGGAATGCCGAGGGTAGCGTTTGAAATGAAGGCCGTGCAGCGTCAATATCCTTTGTCGCGGATAACCCCTGCGATCATGCGCGCTTGCGATCGCAACGCCAAAGCCGAGGCTGCGGCATGAGCAGATTTACCAATCTTGCGCGCAGCGAAGGGCGTCCGGAGCCGGGAGAGCCGCGCAAATTCAATGTTTTCCAAGGGCAATACAAAGTATCCAACCTGGAGAATGCAGTCCTATCGACACTATTGGGATCTTGCGTCGCGGTATGCATGTATGATCCGGAGGCTGGTGTCGGCGGCATGAATCATTTTCTGGTGCCCGGCGGTCAAAACCGCGCCAATGAGCGCAGCCTCAGCCATGGCGCCTACTCCATGGAACTATTGATCAACGGATTATTGAAACGCTGCGCAGAGCGTAAACGGCTCGTTGCTAAACTCTTCGGCGGCGCCTCTGTAATGTCCGGCCTGTCGGATGTTGGGCAAAAAAATGCAGAATTTGCCCGCAGCTTTCTGGCGACGGAAGATATTCTTTGCATTAGCGAAAGCCTTGGCGGCAAGAGTGCGCGGCGCATCAATTTTTGGCCGTGCACCGGTCGGGTGCAGCAATTGTTTATTCCAATTGCCGATGCGCCGCAGGTGGAAGAAAAAGTAGAGCCAGAAGCTCCGCCGCCTGCCGGCAATGATGTCGAGCTGTTTTGATCATATGCGGCGCACCAAAAACGTGATGGTGCTCGAATAACCGTTACCAATATTTTTTACAGCAACAGACCATCGGACGAGCAAGAAGCTCGCCTCGCGCTTGGCGTTGCATTCCTGACAAAGCCGTGCGCCGCCGTTCCTGATATACAGCTCTACATGCGTTGAAGGCCGCTCTGCTCAGGGGCGCTCAACCTTGCTTGGAAACAATGACGCATGGGTGATTATGTCCTATTTGGCTCGCAAGTAAACTGTATAGTGTAGTCACTGTGCGGAGTTAACTAAGGAGCGCAGGCCATGAAAGTCCGAATAGTCGAAACACCGCCGAGTACGCCGAGAACATTTGGCGATCCTGGGCAGCTTGCCGACCAGCTATCATCGGAAGATGTTGAAATTGTTCGTGAAATATTCAACACCCCTTTGACCGGCTCGTACAACTGGGACTACGAGAGCGCCAATGTGAAGATTAAGCGGCTTTATGAGCTGGGTAAGAAGTTCAATTGGGATGCTGAGCTGGATGTCGACTGGGACGTCTTTTTCGACAAAGGCAAAGGCCCTTCGCAGGCGGGTTTAAACCCATTTGCCGACCATCCGGTCTATCTCGCGTTAAGCGATGAGCAGAAGAGCGAATTTACCTGGCGCTCGATGGCTCAGGTCCTTTCACAGTTTCTCCACGGCGAACAGGGCGCGCTCATGGTCGCCTCTCAATTGGTTAGCTGCGCGCCAACCTATGACGCCAAACTCTATGCGGCGTCTCAGACATTTGATGAAGCACGCCATGTTGAGGTGTTTAACAAATATCTGCGCCACCGATGCAAAATCGAATACCCCATAAACCCCAGCCTGAAACTTCTGCTCGACAAGATCCTCACCGATGAGCGCTGGGATCTGAAATTCATCGGCATGCAGGTGCTTATCGAAGGGCTTGCCCTGGCAGCCTTCCAAACAATCGCAGCGACAACGCGCGATCCATTGCTGCGGCAGATTGTGACGTTGGTCATGCGTGATGAAGGCCGCCATGTTGCGTTTGGCGTCAACTATTTGGAAGACTGGATCAAGGCCTTGTCGGAGGATGAAATTGAAGAACGCGCCCAGTTCGCCTATGAAGCTTGCGCCATTATGCGCGAGCGATTGTTCTCAACAGCTGTCGAGGAAGAGTTTGGTATTGATGCGGAAGAGGCGCGCCGGATTGCCATCGATTCTCAGGGCGGACAGGCATTCCGCGATTTTCTGTTCGAACGCATGATCCCAAATTTGAAACGCGTTGGTCTACTGACGGACGCCGTCCGCCCTAAATTTGAGGCGCTTGGCGTTCTTCATTATGAAAATTCGGCATCGGATGCTGAGATCGATTGGAATTCATTGGAACGGCCGCTCGAAATTGGGGTTCAGACGGCGGCAGAATAAACAATTGCGGAATGTAATGTCTGTCCCTTATTTTGTCCGTGAGTGAATGCCAATGGTTGTTTCACCCATTGTACCTATTGCGCCGTTCTAAACTTCAAGGCAAAGGTATTTCGTTTCGAGATATTCTTCGGCGCCCTGATGGCCGCCTTCTCTTCCGAGGCCTGATTGTTTGACGCCGCCAAACGGCGCGACCTCTGTTGAGATGATGCCGGT
>UOEH01000464.1_pt1 | contig 12830 bp, 12 predicted proteins | sample 1990041 | NCBI WGS metagenome assembly UOEH01 (sample SAMEA4728526, study PRJEB27164) | hydrothermal vent metagenome | biome: marine basaltic hydrothermal vent biome; feature: marine hydrothermal vent; material: mineral | place: Pacific Ocean | collected 2011-06-14/2011-07-23 | depth 1741 m
GTTGAATGGTCGCGGCCGCGTTGCTTGCGCATCAAGCGCCAATATTTTTGTCATCAAGGAGGGCGGCGAAGTCCTGACCCCGCCTTGCGCTGAGGGTGCGTTGAACGGGATTGTTCGCGGCTTGTTGCTAGGCTGCGCCGCTGAGACCGGCATCGCCATCTCTGAAGCACCGGTTGACCTCGCGCTTTTGCAACGAGGGGCGCCGTTTTTGACCAACAGCCTGATCGGTGTTCGCCAGGCGCGGCTGAAAGACGACGGCTCCGCGCCGGCGCCGCTGCAGGTGGAAATTTTCAATCAATTAAAGGCATGGTATCAACACCGTCTGCATCGCAGCCTAACCGAAAGCGCGTCCGCCCCGTGAAATCCTTTCTCATAACCGAAGAACAAATCGCACGGGTGATCGGCGGCGCGGCTGCGGATGAGGTCTCGCGCCGCTTCAATCGTCATTTCGATTTCCTTACCATTGCTTCCTGGACCGCCGAAACACCGTTAGGCGAGGGCGGCATTGCGCTTTCGGCTGAGGAAATAAAGGCCTGCGGGGGCCGCGCGGCGGAGTTTTTTGGGCTGGAGCGAAGCTTTCTTGAAGACCAGCCCGCGACAACAATTACCGACTGGGCGGCGGCAATCGCGTCTGCGATCTCGCAAAAACTCGATCGGTTTACGTTCAAATCCGCAGCGCGTGACGAACGACGTGCGGCGCGCACGCACAAGGCGGAGGAAGTTTTTCAGGACGCGGCGGCGGCGGCGAATATTCTTTATGGGCGGCGGCGGTTGTTGTCGTTTGTCGCGCCGCATAGTTTGCTGGGTTTTGAACTGACGATAGTAACCCCAAACCTGCAGCGCATCGAAAGCCTTGACGCGCGCGGCAAGACGCCGGAGGCGCTGACCCAGACAATGGCTTATGGCGATGTCCTCGTCGCGACGCCAACCTTGTGGCGATACATGATGCGCGAGGAGCTTGCCGCACCCGATAACACAATGGCGGTGTCGTTTGGCGAACCGATGACCCAGGAGCTAGCTGCGGAAATGCGCAAAGCTGGTTTTGGCGTTTTAAGAGAATTATATGGCTCTACTGAAACCGGTCTGATCGCGTGGCGCGATGCGCCGGGCGAGCCCTTTGTGCTGTTCGATCACTGGCGCTACGACAATGACCGCCTCATACGCCTCACGCCAGACGGTGGAGAGCGCGAGGTTGAGGCGTCCGACTTTCTAGAATGGAAAAGCAAGCGATCCTTTGACCTTTCCGGAAGGCGTGACGGCGCGGTTCAGATTGGCGCAGTAAACGTCATTCCAGGTGATGTCGCCGCCCGGCTATGCGATCATGGCCTTGTTGCTGATTGCGCCATCAGCGTTGGGCGGCGCGGCGACGGCGTTGATCGCTTGATCGCTCATATCGTTCTTAAAAAAGGGGTTGCACCCGATGAGCGCAGCGCTCGCGAAATTGATGTCTGGTGCCGCACAGAGCTGCGCCAGCAGGAGCGCCCGCGTATCTTCCACTTTGAACAGGCGCTGAGTAGTGAGAAGCCGAGCCTAACAGATCGCTAAAGGCTAAAATTATTCGCCTTTAGTCGCTGTTTCAACCTGGCGAACTTTCTTTTTCACCTGAGCGGAAATATCGTCGAACACATCAGTCGCATCACCAACCGTCATCGCGGGTTCGCAACTTGTTGTGCAATTATATGTTACGCGTAATATACCTTTGTGTAAGGTCAGCATATCAGAATTTTGAGACCGCACACGAATGACTATATTTTCGATGACTTCGCCAGCTTCGTCAAAAACATAGATATTGGTCAGCCCGGGCGATTTTCCAAAAAGCAATAAATTCTGATTGTCTTGTACGGTAACATCGGCGACCGCCGGATTACCGACTGCAATGTCTACGGCAGGCGTTTCAAGCTTGTAGGGATGCACCTGATCCATTGTCAGCCACACTTGCCCGGCCTCGGCGCCTGTTGTCAGCACAAAGAGCGTCGCTAAAATTGAAAAAAATGCGCGCATGAGCCTGTCCTCTCGAATTTCTGCCCACAGATTAGGTCTGATCCGTCAATGATTAATTAAAAACTCCTCACAGATTAAGCGCTTCGACGGATATTTAACAGTCTCGGTTTACCCCGCCTTAAACCACGTTTGCTATGAATGTTGCGTTGGAGAGTTCAGTAGAGATGATGTCAGCAGCGGCGATCAGTTTATCTGCACCGAGTGACGACCCAGTGGAGTCGCTCTCAGCGCTCCCTTTGTTTCGTGACTTGTCCGCTAAAATTTTAAGCGCCATCCGCGAAAGTATTGATGTTCGGCGCTACGATGCAGGTCAGACAGTCTATGCGCTAGGTCAGTTTGATGGTGGCGAGTTCCTTGTCGTTATATCCGGGCGCATGAAGGTTTCGATCATCGAACCCGAAACCGGCGCCATGCTGATTGAAGAGATTGGCGATGGCGCCATTTTCGCTATGGAGCTTGCATTCGGGAGCGACGCCAGAGACGCCTTTCAGCAGGTTTCTGTCACTGCCGATGATGATCTTGTGGTTATTGCCATTGAAGCGGAGCCGTTTTTCTTGCTTGCCAGTCAGCGGCCGTCATTGATGCGTAACATCGCGGCGCATTTTGCCGGTGAGCTGGCTGCGCGCCGTTTTCGCAATATGGCGGCGGAGGCGGCGCCGGAGCAGCGCGTTTTAACCGTCTTGCTCCAATATGTTGAGCGTGACGCAATATCCGGACATTGGCGCGTGCCGCTGATGCCCAAGCATCGCGCATTGGCGGAAGAGGCCGGCGTGGAGGAGGCGGCGTCGGCCGCGGCTGTCGCGATGCTTATTCAGGAGGGGATTGCCCGGCGGGACTATCCTGGCCTCATCATTGACGATATGGCTCGCCTCAATGAATTTGCGAATTAGAGTTAACGTGCGTTTACTATAACATTAGTATACTGAGCAAATTTTCTTTTAAAAATTCATCGTTCATTTACACATCACACATAAAATGTAGGTGTTGAAAGAAAACTCTTTCAACGGTGCAAGTGTAGAGTTAGCAGGAGTCGACAAATGAAAGATCTGATTAAACGTTTTAAAACCGATGAAGACGGTGCAACTGCAATCGAATATGGTTTGATTGCTGCGCTTATTTCTGTGGCTATTATCGCTGCGGTTCGCGCTGTTGGTACGTCGTTGAGCAATACCTTTGGCGGTATCGATTCAGCACTGCAGTAGTAGTCGCATTATATTGTGCGGCATTTCGCACATATATAAATACCAAAAGGGGGCCTGATGGCCTCCTTTTTTTGTTTATGTCTAACGGAACATTAAGGGGACGCGCTTAGGTTCCTCGGTGGTAAAACGTGGAGGCCGCAGGTGATAGCCTATCTTGTACTAGCAGTATTCCCTGCTGCGTTATTGGTCGCCGCCGCGAACGATATTTACGAATTCAAAATCCCGAACTGGGTGTCCATCATACTCATCTGCGCTTTTCCAGTCGCAGGTGTTGCCGTTGGCGCCTCGCCGCGTGTCATAGCGGAAGGATTTTTGATTGGCGCCGGCGCTTTGGCGCTAGGTTTTGCATTATTCGCAGGTAAAATTATCGGCGGCGGCGATGCAAAACTTTTTGCAGCTGTGGCGCCATGGATTGGCGCCAATGCGCTTGATGTTTTTCTGTTCAGTACAGCAATTTCCGGGCTGGGGCTGGCAATCTTTATGACGTTATTTCGAAAGCTTCCAATTTTACCGGTTTACGCTCATGCGCCGTGGTTAATTGAACTTCATGGGCGCAAAAAAGATTTGCCATACGCAGTTGCGATCGCGGCGGGTGGATTCCTTAGCTTTTCGCAAACAGCGTTCTTCCAATTGATCTTCGGCGGTTAATAAGATCAGTTAACGTAGTATTGAGGAGTTTCGCACACCATGAGGATGCCTACTCCTGCTGCTCAGTAGCGTAACAATCAGGTTGGTTCGAGATGAATGTAAGTCGTATAGCTATTCTCGGCATAGCGCTCGTAGCGGGCGCGGCCGCATTCTTTTTAATGATGGGAAATTCTTCAGATGCGCCGACGGTTCAAATCGTTGAGCGCACGAAAGAAGAAACTGTTCGCGTGTTGATCGCGACACGCGATATTCAACGCGGCGAAAGATTGTCTTTGGACGACACCAATTGGTTGGCGTGGCCGAAGAAAGCGATTCAACCCAGCTTTATCACGGACGCCAACGCTGAACAGCGCGAAGAGTTGACCGAGGCTGTGGCGCGTTCGTTGATTGTCGCCGGCGAGCCGCTGGTCAACGCAAAAGTAGTCAAGGCGGGACAGTCAGGACTGATGGCGGCAATCATTGCGCCGGGCCAACGGGCGGTGACTATGCGCGTTACGCCGGAAACGGCGTCGGGCGGTTTTATTTTGCCGGGTGATCGTGTCGACATCCTCAATACAGATGACAAAAGAACACAAGTGTTGTTCGAAGAGGTTCGGGTGCTCGCCGTCGACACGATTTACTCTGAAAATACCGAAACGCCCTACATCAATGGCAGCAATGTAACATTGGAACTGTCTCCGGACGATGCGGAAGCATTTACGTCCGCGCGGGCGACCGGCTCGATGAGCGTCGTGTTGCGCAGTATCTTCAAACCAGAGGGTGATGCTGTTGTGAATAACCGGCGCTCATCAAACGTAAATGTAATTCGTTATGGCCGTTCTTAAGATAATTGGCGAACAGAGGTTTTAGATGACATTCATAACCAACGCTTTCAAGGCAGTTAACGCAAATACCGGGCGCGCTATTGCCACGGTTCTAGCCGGCGTGTTCGCGATCTCAGCCACACTATCGCCGGCGTCGGCGCAACGCGGCGTAGAGGGCGTGCGAATTGATACCGGCGGCGTTAGCAATGTCTCCCAAAGCATCGTTCTACCGCTCAACAAAGCAGCAATTGTCGAATTGCCGCAACCGGCCGTTGATGTTTTGGTGTCGCAACCAAGTGTTGTCGATGCGGTGGTGCGTTCGCCGCGCCGGGTCTATCTATTAGGGCTTACAACTGGCCAGACCAACGCATTCTTTTTCGATTCCCGTGGCCGGCAGATTTTGAATCTGGAAATTCGCGTAGAGCGCGACATGGATGCACTTGCTGAGGTGATGCGCCGGGTGATGCCGAATAGCCGTATCGAAGTTGATGCGCTCAATGACAATGTGATTCTGCGCGGCACGGTGCAAACGGCTGCAGAGGCTGCAAACGCTAATTCACTTGCCGGCCGGTTTGTCGATGATCCCGAAAAAGTAGTCAATCTATTAAAAATCCGCGACCCTGAACAGGTTATGCTTAAAGTGCGCATCGTTGAGATGCAGCGACAGATCCTAAAGAAGCTTGGCATTTCAACAAGCGGATCGCTTGTCCTTTCCGACGCGGCGCTTGCCTTTTCCAACATCAATACGGTTGGCGCTTCCGGGGGGTTGGGGGTGAACAGCACCAATACAAATATTGGCGATCTTCAACGCATTGACGCTTCATTGCAGGCGTTTGAGTCAACCGGACTAGTTCGTACACTGGCGGAACCTACCCTGACGGCGATTTCTGGTGAATCGGCGAAGTTCCTTGCCGGCGGTGAGTTTCCGGTGCCGGTGGGGCAAAGCCGCGGTATTATATCTATTGAATTCAAGGAGTTTGGCATTGGCCTCGGCTTTACCCCGTTGGTGCTTAGCAAAGGCCGGATCAATCTTAATATCTCAACCGAGGTCAGCGAAATCACGACTGAAAACTCATTCTTTGTTCCGGGTGTGACAACGATTGACAATGACGGCAATTTAATCACCACCGCTGGCTTGTCGATACCGGGGCTAACGGTGCGCCGTGCGAACACGACTGTGGAACTGCCTAGTGGCGGCAGCCTGGTTATGGCCGGCCTTCTTCAAGAGGACATGCGCTCAACCATTGATGGCGTGCCGGGCATGAAGGACGTGCCGGTTCTGGGACAACTTTTCCGCAGCCGTGATTATCAGAACAACGAAACTGAACTTGTAATCATCGTTACGCCCTACCTCGTTGAGGCGACCCATGGATCCAATTTGCGCGATCCCGCAGAAGGCCTGGTCGTGGCGTCAGATGCAGAAACTATTTTGATGGGCAAGTTGCTGTCGACCTACGGATTAGCCGGCGCTGGTGTGAAGGAAGCTTCGCTGCAAGGGCCGATGGGCTTTATTTTAGACTGAGAGGATTACGGACGATGTTGAATTCAGCAGGCAAATACGCGCTCCTCTCGATGATCGCTTTATCGGCGAGCTCATGCATGGGCGCCTTTAATGGGCAGCAGCATGCGATGACGGTTGCAGAGGAACATCCGATCTCGGTGGACAGTCAGACTGTAACGCTGACAATTGACGCTGATGAGACCACCACCGACTTGTCAGATATGGACAAAGCGCGCCTTCGGGCGTTCGCTGACGCGTATATGAACAATGGGCACGGGGTGCTGACGATCACGGCGCCATCGGGTACGGACCAGGATTTTGATGGCCAGGAAATGGCTTCCGACATCCGCAAAGCATTGAACGAGGCTGGCGTTCCCTGGTCAGCGCTTGCCGGCGCGACCTACCGCACTGGCGGCGATGCCAATGGCAATAAGATTATTGCTTCCTATACGCATTATGTAGCAACGCCCAGCGCGTGCGGCGATTGGACTGGTGGAATGAATCGGAAGTACAGAAATTTACGGTCGAAAAACTTTGGCTGTTCATCGATGAACAATCTCGCGGTATTGCTTGCTGACCCACATGATCTTGTCGCGCCAGCCGGCGTTACACCGCGTGATGCGGCGGTCGCGGTGCGAGGCTTTCAAGCTTACCGCGAAGGCGAAGTTAAGGCTTCCGATATTGACACAGAAATTAGCACTGAAGTCTCCCAATAGTAGCTGAATGACGCCACCAAGGGGATATGCAGGGAGATGACGATGAAAAACGCAGCTGAAACAGCCTATCAGCATGAAGATGAGGAGCAGGGCGTCGCCGACAGCGCCGCTTCTCTCGGTGCTGACGGCGGCCCGAGCACTGGCGGCGATGCGGATGCGTCGGCCACTGGCGTTGCACCTTATGATGATGGGTTGGAGGGGGTGTCCGACGAAAGCTGGCTTGATGAAGAGCTGTCCGATGAAGAGCTTGCAGCGCTCGGGGAAGAAGATTTTGACGAAGCCGATCTTGCAGATCTTGATCTGTCCGATGAGGATTTCGACGGCGAAGATTTTCTGGATGAAGACGTCGATGCATCATTTGATGCTGGCGAGGAATTCGAAGGGTCGGCCGGCGCCGACAACGCGACGTCGCACACAGACACTACCGGCGCAGGCGCCGAACCAGCTTACGTAGCTGAACAGCCAGCCGCCACGCAAACACCCGCGCCGCCCGTAGAAGAAGACGCGGGCGCGGCTAATGCTGAAACATCGGGTGCGCTTGTCACGGCAGGCGCGATGGTCGAGGCCGACGCCTATGGCGGCGCCATCACCGAGATTGAGGATCCGGAAGTCGATCACCGGCCGGTGCCACGCATTTCAATTCATGCATTTTGTGAAACCCCGGCGATGACGACGCTGCTTGAACAGGCAGCGATTGACCGCCGTCTTTCTAAAGCGCATCTCACCATTCATATGGGCGGGCTGGCTAAAGCAGTTGATCAATTCCAGACTGCGGCGACGCCCAATCTGGTTATCTTGGAAACACTGGCGTCCGGCGCTGAAATATTCGCCCAGCTCGGCGAGCTTGCTGAGGTATGCGATCCATCGACCAAAGTTGTTATTATCGGCCAGGTCAATGATATTATTCTTTATCGTGAGCTTATTGCGCAAGGCATTAGTGAATATATTGTCCGGCCGCATTCGCCGCTTCAAATCATCAAAGCGATTGCCGATCTTTATGTTGATCCGTCTGCGCCGCCGATCGGACGCACGCTGGCGTTTGTCGGCGCACGCGGCGGGGTGGGTTCATCGACCATCGCTCATAATGTCGGTTGGTGCTCCGCAGAGGAATATCAAAGCGATACAATCATTCTCGATCTTGACCTGGCGTTTGGCACGGCGAGCCTAGACTTTGATCAGGAAGCGTCTGCGGGCCTATATGAAGCATTGAGTTCGCCAGAGCGGCTGGACGATGTTTTGCTTGATCGCCTGCTGCAAAAGCATACCGACCATCTTAGCCTGTTCACGGCGCCGAGCGCCCTCGACAGGGATTATGATGTTGACGATCAGGCCTATGAAACCGTGCTTGACGTGGTGCGCGGCTCAGCGCCGACGGTGGTGGTTGATGTCCCGCATGTGTGGTGCAGCTGGTCGAAGCGGATTTTGACGACCGCTGATGAGATCATCATCACCGCGACGCCGGACCTTGCCTCCTTCCGCAATACCAAACAGCTGGTTGATATTTTGAGCGCTGCGCGGCCTAATGATGCGCCGCCGACTTTGGTGATTAATCAGTTCGACCCGAAAATGTCTGCGGTCCAGCCTGATCAATTTGTCGAGCATGTCGGTTTGAAACCAGCCGCCGTGTTCAATTGGGAGCCTCAAATCTTTGGCGCCGCGACCACTAACGCCGCGCCGATTATTGACGTCAGCCCAAAATCTAAAGCGGCTGGCTCCATCCGTGAGTTGTCTGCACATTTGATTGGCCGCACCGAGGCCAACATCGCGAAACCAAAATTCAGCCTGTCAGGTCTCTTTCAAAAGAAACGGTAGTCTAGGGTATGTTCGGTCGTAGAAACGCTCCTGTTAACGCGCCAGCGGCGCCGGCAAAGTCTGCCGCGAAACGCAAGCCTGTCGCGGCGCAAAAGCCAGCGGCTGCTGCTGCTACGCCGGCGAAGAAGAATGCGCCGACGCCACCGGCGCCGCCGCGTGTTGTCAAGCCGTCCAATGACAGCGCCGCAGAAGCGCAGCCGGTGGAAATTGGCGGTCGTTCGGATGAGTATTTTCAGACTAAAACCACGATCTTCAATGCGTTGATCGATACGATCGACCTGTCGCAACTTTCACAACTCGATACCGAAACGGCGGGCGAAGAAATCCGCGACATCGTCAACGAGATCATATCGATCAAGAATGTCCAGATGTCGATTGCCGAGCAAGAATCGCTGCTGCAAGATATTTGTAATGATGTTCTCGGATACGGCCCGCTCGAACCGTTGCTGGCGCGTGATGATATTTCCGACATCATGGTCAATGGCGCCAATCGCGTTTTCATTGAGGTCGGCGGTAAAATTCAGCTGACCAATGTGCGCTTCCGTGACAATGCGCAGTTGATGAATATCTGCCAGCGGATTGTTAGCCAGGTTGGCCGCCGCGTCGATGAAGCCAGCCCGATATGCGACGCGCGCTTGCCCGATGGATCGCGCGTCAACGTTATAGCGCCGCCGCTATCGATTGATGGCGCCGCACTGACCATTCGTAAGTTTAAAAAAGACAAGCTGCGGATGGCCGATCTTATCAACTTTGGATCGATTACGCCGGAAGGCGCGAAAGTGCTGGAAATTATCGGCGCCTGCCGGATCAACACGCTGATCTCCGGCGGTACGGGTTCAGGTAAAACAACGCTTTTGAATTGTATGACCGGCTTTATCGAAAATGATGAGCGCATCATCACCGCGGAAGACGCCGCGGAGCTGCAATTGCAACAGCCGCATGTGGTGCGTCTTGAGACGCGCCCGCCCAATCTTGAGGGCCAGGGCGAAGTGACGATGCGCGACTTGGTCAAAAACTGTCTGCGGATGCGCCCTGAGCGGATCATCGTCGGCGAGGTTCGCGGACCAGAAGCCTTTGACTTGCTGCAGGCGATGAATACCGGCCATGACGGATCGATGGGGACGCTTCACGCCAACTCTCCGCGTGAAGGGCTGCAACGTATTGAATCGATGATCACCATGGGCGGGTATAACCTGCCGTCAAAAACCATTCGCGAAATGATTGTCGGCTCCATCGACATCGTCATCCAGGCGGCGCGCCTGCGCGATGGTTCGCGCCGTATCACGCATATTACAGAAGTTCTGGGGACTGAGGGCGATACCATCATTACGCAGGATCTGTTTGTCTATGACATGGATGCGGGCGAAGACGAAAATGGCGCCATTCTCGGCCGCCACCGGTCAACCGGCATTGCGCGTCCGGCGTTTTGGGACCGTGCGCGCTATTATGGCAGAGAAGCAGAATTAGCTGCGGCTCTTGATGCGGCGGCGGAGTAACGCTGATGGATCAGCAGGTTCTCATTGTTGTCGGGCTCGGCGTCGTTTGCTTTGCGGCGCTTGCTTTTGTGCTTTTGGCGCCGACGCAGAAAGACAAATCCAATAAGCGTGTCGCTGCGCTGAATACCGGCAGAGGCAGCCTGCGCGGCGCCGGCGCGCAGGGCAATTCGGAAGCCCAGAATAAAGAGCGGCGCAAGAAACTCACCGAGTCGCTAGCGGCGCTTGACGACAAAACTAAAAATCTGAAAAAGAAACAACGCGTATCTCTAAGTCAGATGCTTGAGCAAGCCGGCCTCGATATGACGCCGAAGAATTTTTATATGATATCGGCGATCTGTGCGTTGGTGTTTGGGTTTGTTGGCCTTGTCTCCGGCCAGCAGTTGTGGATTACTGGTCTATTATTTGCTATTGGCGGGCTTGGATTTCCTCGCTGGACAGTGAATTTCTTGCGCACCCGGCGGCAGAAGAAATTTATCAAAGAGTTCTCTGGCGCCATTGATGTTATCGTCCGCGGCGTGAAGTCCGGTTTGCCCGTCAATGAATGCTTGAAGATCATTGCTCGTGAAGCGCCGCGTCCGGTCAATGACGAATTTCATATGCTCACCGAGGCGTTGCGGATTGGCATGACGCTGGAGCAGGCGCTGGGGCGCATGCATGAACGCATGCCCGTCCAAGAGGTCAATTTCTTTGGTATCGTCCTTTTGATCCAGCAAACTACAGGCGGTAACCTGGCAGAAGCGCTGGGTAATCTTTCCAACGTCTTGCGCGCGCGCAAATTGATGGAAGGCAAGATTAAAGCGCTGTCTTCCGAGGCAAAGGCGTCGGCCTACATTATCGGCTCGTTGCCATTTCTGGTTATGGGTGCGGTTCAGGTCTCCTCACCCGACTATCTCGATCCGCTATTTTCAACCCGCATGGGTAATTTCATTTTGATCGGCGCCGGCACGTGGATGTTGACGGGTATCATGGTGATGAAAAAAATGATTTCCATTAAGGTCTAGAGAGCGCCCGATGAACGCTATTGTTGATGCTGTAACTGATCGTAATTTTCAAATCGCCCTGCTGGTGTCGTTGGCGGCGATTGGGACGATTTTCACCATTTTAGAGCCGCTGCTTTACAAAGATAAGCTGCGTGAACGGATGAAATCGGTTGGCGTCCACCGGGATATGCTGCGGGACCGTCAACGGGAATCTCTGACCAAGAAAAATAACCCGCGACTGCGCAATGCATCACCGCAAGGTATGGTCAAGGAAGTTGTCGAAAGCCTCAAACTGCTTGAGGTTTTTGATGAGAACGCCGCCCGCAAGAAACTAATGATGGCCGGTTTTCGCGGCCAGGGCCCGGTCTTTACCTTTATGGCGGCGCGGCTGAGTTTGCCGTTTGTTATGGCGCTCGTTGTCGGCATTTACGTTTATGTGTTGGACGGATTTGGGCTCGAGAGTTTCGGCCGTCTGTTGACGACGGTGGGTGGGTTCGGCATGGGTTTTTATCTGCCAAGCATATATATTTCGAATGCGGTCAAAAAACGCCAACAGATTATACAGCTTCACTGGCCTGATGCGCTTGATCTGTTGCTGATTTGCGTTGAAGCGGGGATGTCGGTTGAGGCTGCATTTCAAAAAGTCGGCGAAGAAGTTGGCGCCAGTTGTTCAGAGCTTTCCGAAGAGCTTGGCCTGACGACGGCTGAGCTCTCCTACCTGCAAGAACGCAAGCAAGCTTATGTAAATCTTGTTGAACGCACCGGCCTTGACTCTGTGAAGGGCGTGGTGACCGCGCTTATTCAGTCAGAGAAATACGGAACGCCGCTGGGCCAGGCCTTGCGCGTTATGGCGGTGGAAAGCCGCGAGTTGCGCATGCAAGAGGCTGAGAAAAAAGCCGCCGCGCTGCCGCCGAAACTTACTGTACCGATGATCGGCTTTTTCCTGCCGGTGTTGTTTGCAGTTATCCTCGGCCCGGCGATTATGACGGTTATGAGCCTGGATTAGCGCAATAAGCGCATCGCCGCCGCTTCGCTGTAATTCCTGACTACAAATGCCGGGCGAGTTCTTCGATCAGCCTATCGATGTGACCTTCGGTGGTTTTCCACGATGAGACGCTGAGCCTGAAGGCGGCTTTGCCTTGCCAGACCGTCGGGCCAAACCAGACTTTTCCCGAGGCTTGAGCTGCGCTGACGAAACGTTTGGTTTTTTCCTCGCTGTCGAAGGCGCACAGGACCTGATTTAGAACAACCCTGTTGCTAACCGGGATGCCAATTTTCGCGCAGCCCGCGGCAAGACGGGTAGCGAGGCTGCAATAGCGATCGACTAGTTCCTCAACGCCATCGCGCCCCAGCGAGTGAAGCGCCGCCCAAAAGCCCAACCCTCTTGCCCGTCGTGAAAACTCCAGCGTCAGATTTTTTTGCGCGTCGTCTTCGCTTTGGGCGTAGACGGCGTCGGCATTCAGCGTTCTCGCCATCAGAGTTTTGTCGCGACAAATCGCGACAGCACTGTCATAGGGCGTGTTGAGCCACTTATGTCCGTCCGTAGTCCAGCTGTCGGCAAGGTCAATGCCGCTGGTCAGGTGGTTGTAGTTTCGTGATGCGCGCGCCCACAGGCCGAAGGCGCCATCGACATGAACCCAGGCGCCCGCCGCCTTGGCTTTGGGGATGATA
>UOEH01000253.1_pt1 | contig 12701 bp, 10 predicted proteins | sample 1990041 | NCBI WGS metagenome assembly UOEH01 (sample SAMEA4728526, study PRJEB27164) | hydrothermal vent metagenome | biome: marine basaltic hydrothermal vent biome; feature: marine hydrothermal vent; material: mineral | place: Pacific Ocean | collected 2011-06-14/2011-07-23 | depth 1741 m
GTCAGCGACAGAACGCTCCCCGGCGCGCCATGGGGCGGGCGATGGGGGAAACCGGCAAGCGCTGTTGCGACGCCCTGCGGGGTCAGCTTTCCGGCCGCGCCGGCAACCGGCAGAAGCTTCGCGCCGCCAGTGAAAAATTCCGGGCCAGCGCATTCATCCATCTGCACATGGCTTTGCTCATGGCACAAAACCATGCCGTAAGGCGGCGTCATCACCGACAGCGCCAGACCGTTTGCGGCGCCGCCGGTGGCGACAAAATATACCGCGCAATCGGTCTCGAAGATGTCCGAAAACCGCGCCTCAACCCGCGTCGTCAAATCATCGCCGCCATAGGCTGGCGCCAAGCCCTCGTTAGCGCGCGCAATGGCGTCGATTATTTCTGGTGCGGCGCCCGCCCAATTATCGGAACCAAAATTCATGCGCTAAACCTCGCCCTCCTCAGCCTATGCGTCAAGCAATGAGGCGAGGTCAGCGAAATTATCGACGATGCGCACAGCGCCGGCGCGCGCCAGCGCCTCGCCATGGCCGTCAAAGCAATGACCGCCGCCGACAAAGCCCCACACCGTCATCCCCGCAGCACAGCCCGCCAGAACGCCGTTCTCGCTATCCTCAATGACCAGACAGCGGGCCGGGTCAGCGGCGATTTTCTCCGCCGTATAAAGGAAAATATCCGGCGCCGGTTTGCCGTCGGCGACGCGGTCGGCGGAATAGATGTGGGGGTCGAAAAACCGGTAGAGGCCGGTGCGTTTTAATTTACTGACCAGAAATTGCGTGCGCGAGGAAGACGCAACCGCCATCGGCAAGACCATCGCTGCAAGCGCGGCTTGCGCGCCCGGAACCGGCAGCAGCTCATCGCGGCGCGACCGCCGCACCGCCAGCAACCCGTCAAAGAACGCCGCCTCTGGCGCACGCCCATGGATGGCGCGGTACTCTTCTCTCAGGCGGTCAAAGAACACGTCGTCACGCAGTCCGGTAAACAGCCGCACAAGGTCGGCTGGCGTGAAACCAAACCCATGCTCGCGCAGATAGGCCGCAGACTGATCAAGGCCCAAGACTTCACTATCGACCAGCACCCCGTCGCAATCGAAGATTACCGCCTCAAAATCATTCGCCATTATTGGCCAGTCCTCGGGTTGGCGCCGACGTGGGTTTCCATGCGGGGCGCAGCGACATCTAGCTGGAGTGCGGACAATAAAAAAGGGCCGCATAATCTGCGGCCCTTTTTATTTTTTTGGTTATCGCAAGCAACGCTAGCCGGCAAGAAACGCCAACAACAGCAAGGCCACGATATTGGTGATCTTGATCATCGGGTTGACGGCGGGACCGGCGGTATCCTTGTAGGGATCGCCGACCGTATCGCCGGTGATGGCGGCTTTGTGGGCCTCAGAGCCCTTGCCGCCATAATTGCCGTCCTCGATATATTTCTTGGCGTTGTCCCATGCGCCGCCGCCGGCGGTCATGGAAAGCGCCAGGAACAGACCGGTGACAATCACGCCCATCAACATCGCGCCGACCGCTGAAAGCGCGGCAGATTTATCGGCAACCATATTGATGATAAAATACAACACCAGCGGAGACAGGATTGGCAGCATCGACGGCACGATCATTTCCTTGATCGCAGCGCGTGTCAGCATATCGACGGTGCGGCCGTAATTGGGCTTGGACGTACCGGCCATGATGCCCGGGTCCTCACGAAATTGCTTGCGCACCTCTTCAACCACGGCGCCCGCCGCACGGCCCACCGCCTGCATTGCCATTGAGCCAAACAGATATGGCAAAAGCCCGCCAATGAACAAGCCAACAACCACGTAAGGATTAGACAACGAGAAGTCGACCACGACATCAGAGAAGAATGGAAATTCGTCCGGCCGCTCGACAAAGTGTTTGATGTCTTCTGTATACGCAGCAAACAGCACCAGGGCGCCAAGTCCGGCCGAGCCGATGGCATAGCCTTTGGTGACGGCTTTGGTGGTATTGCCCACCGCATCGAGCGCGTCGGTGGTTTTGCGAACCGATTCGTCAAGCTTCGCCATTTCAGCAATGCCGCCGGCATTGTCGGTGACCGGGCCAAATGCATCGAGCGCAACAATCATGCCCGCAAGCGCCAGCATGGTCGTTACCGCCGTTGCAATCCCGTACAGCCCGGCAAGGTTTGAGGTGATGACGATGCCGACAACGATAACCAGAGCCGGCAAAGCGGTCGATTCCATGGAAACGGCCAAGCCCTGGATGACATTGGTGCCGTGGCCGGACTCAGAGGCTTTCGCCACCGACTGGACCGGGCGAAAATTCGTGCCGGTGTAATATTCGGTGATCCAGACAATCAGCCCGGTGATGACCAGGCCAATCGCGCCGCAGATGAACAGGCTGAGGCCTGTAAACGATACGCCTGCAGCGGTTTCACCAATGGTCTCGCCAAAGCCGAAGATCTGATAGGTGACAATCGCGATTGCAACCAGCGACAAAATGCCGGTGACGACCAGGCCCTTATAAAGCGCGCCCATAATGTTGGTCGAGCCTTTGCCAAGTCTGACGGCGTAGGTGCCGATGATCGAGGTGATGATGCACACCGCGCCGATCGCCAGCGGGTAGAACATGAAATTCGCAGCGTTCGCGGTGAACAGGATGGAGCCGAGCACCATGGTTGCCGCCAGCGTGACGACATAGGTTTCAAACAAGTCCGCGGCCATGCCGCGGAAATAGGCGCCGGGTTGCGAGGACAATCTTCGGGGATGCCGGCTCCAACTATGCCAACAAGATCGCCGCCAAGGTGAGGTACTTTGGTGAAAATGCCGCCGCCAAGTCGGGCGAACACGGAAATCAAAGAGGCGCCGAGCGACAATGCGATCAGACCCGTGATGACGTCACGGCTTTCCGGCGCATGGCCGAGGCCCGCCGTTAACAGCCCATAATAACCGGCAATGCCGATCAACGCGAAACCAGCAACCAGCATGCCAGTGACGGCGCCGGAGCGGAACGCCACCGAAAGGCCTTTGCCAAGGCTTTCGCTTGCCGCTTGCGCGGTGCGAACGTTAGCGCGCACCGACACCTGCATGCCGATAAAGCCAGCCGCGCCGGAAAGAATGGCGCCGATGGCGAAGCCGATTGCCGGGATCAACTCGCCGAAGGCGACAAGCAAGACCAGAAAGACAACGCCGCCGACAATGGCGATAGTTGTATACTGACGATTAAGATACGCCGTTGCGCCTTCTTGAATGGCGGCGGCGATTTCTTTCATCCGGTCATTGCCCGCCGGCATCGACAAGACAGAATTGATGGTAATGGCGCCATATCCAATGGCTGCCAAGCCGGCCAAAATGACCAACCAAAGCGACATGCTCATGTTATTTCTCTCCTGGGAGTAGGTTCAGTAATCGTGGGGTGATTGCTGATATGGCCGCAGCGACGTGTACGCACGCGCGCGCTTCAACCAGGCCCCGATGAATGTCCGCGCGGAAACTGGCAAAGCCGCCGGTTAAAATCAACCTAAACTTGGCCGTTGTCGCAGTAGCGCGAAAAATAATGTGAATTCGCGGTCAGGTTAAGCTGCGCGCGACCGCATCGCCCTTTTGTCTTCCGGTTCCGCCTCCGTCGCCTCCTTAACCCAAGGATACATCTCGGCCATTTCGCCTGTGTAACCAAGATTGCGGGCGGTCGGACTGCGTGGACGGTCTTCGGTTTCTGCGTAAAAAGTGCCAAAAACCCGGTCCCAGAAAAATTCAGAAATCCCGTAATTGCCACCCTCATTATGGAAATGATGGGCCAGGTGGCGCTTTTTGAGGTCTTTCCAAAATTTCGACTTCGGCTCGAAGGCAAGGTGTTCGCCGGCGTGAAGGAATTCGGTGATGCAGGTCATTAACACCGTGCCCGAGATAGCGCCGGCCGCCCCAGAGACCCCATGGATCAAGTATCCTATCGGACCCGCAACGAGCAAGATCGTCGGCAGCGTTGTATGCAGCCCGCCAAAAAGCACCGACAGGTCATTGGGGAAACGATGATGGTCGTAATGCACGCGCTTCCATAATTTGGCGAGATAGGGCGTTTTATACATCCAGCTGCCATGCAGAACCCAACGGTGAACCCCATACCAGGCGATCTGGAAAAGCAGCGCGCCAACCACAAAAGACGCGGCAAAAGCGACAAACGAGCCCATTGTTGCAAAACCAACCACCAGGCCGGCCGCCAGGACCACGGCATAGACCTGAATTGCCGGATAGCTCGCATAAGCCCGCACAAGGTCATTAAAATTCATGCGATTAAGGAGGTATTCCTTTTCTTTCCAAGCTTTATAGCCGACAAAAACCTGCATTTCTTAGCGTCCTTGACTGAAACCCGCTGGCGCACCCGCCTGCGCCTGAAATTGAGAGTAGCGAAATTATGCCCCTTATGATGCGACCGCAAGCGTGGCGCAACGGCGCAAACTGGCTGTTTGCTTCATTTGTAACATCCATGCGCAAATCTTGATGCATTGCAAAAAGCCTGGGGCTTGCCGGTTGACCTGCGCGCCTGTATCCGCTCAAAATCAATGTTGCGCACAGGTCGAGGGCTATGGGCTGGCTTGACGCTTTAAAAAGGTGCGCGCGAAATTTTATAGCAGCGTCCGGCCAGGGGGATGGTCCGGCGCATCGTCTTGAGCTGGCTATGGCTAGCGCAGTACGGGGGCGTTGATGACAGTAATCCCTGAGTCGAGTAGGTCTACGCCGACCCTTAATGAGGGATTGCAAACCCGCGTCGGCGGGTTTGATACGATTTGCCAGGCGCTTGATTATGCTGCGAAAGGCAAGACCGGCTATAATTTTTTCAACCTGCGCGGCGAAGTCTCTGCAAGCCTGCCGTTTTCGGAAGTGCGCAGGCGGGCGCTCGACCTTGCCAACCGCATGGCCACCCGTTTCAAACGCGGCGACCGGTTGGCCATCGTCGCCGAGACCAGCCCTGAATTCATCATCACTTTTTTTGCATGTCAGTATGCAGGGCTAGTGCCCGCGCCAATGCCGATGCCGGTCAATCTTGGCGGCAAGGACGGCTACATTTTACAAATCCGCCAGATGGTCGCCGGCGCCTCTGCATCCGCGGTTATCGGCCCAACGGCGCTCACTGATTTCTTGACCGAAGCGGCTGCGGAAATTCCAGGTGCGGCAATCTTCGATTTCCAGGCGCTGTTTGCGCTTCAGGGAAATGGCGCCGTCGCCGAGCCGTTCGGACCGGATGAATATTGTTATATTCAGTACTCGTCCGGTTCCACCAGCGCCCCTAAAGGCGTCATCGGAACACAACGCTCGGTCACCGCAAACCTCACCGCAATCACCCGCCATGGCATGCGTGCTGGCGAAGGGGATCGTTGTATCAGCTGGCTGCCGCTCTATCACGATATGGGGCTGATCGGCTTTTTGCTGGCGCCGCTGGTGGCGCAGATGTCGGTCGATTTTCTGGCGACATCTGACTTTGTCCGCCGCCCGCTGATGTGGCTTCGTTTGATGACAGAGCAAAAAGCGACGATCACCTATAGCCCTTCTTTCGGCTACGATCTCGCCGCCAAACGCGCCGCGCGCGCCGAAGCTGGATCAATCAATCTGGAGAAACTGCGCGTCGCCGGCATTGGCGGCGATATGGTGAGGCCCGAAGCGCTGACCGCCTTCGCTAACGCCTTCGGCCCACTCGGATTTAACCGGACGGCGTTCACGCCAAGCTACGGTATGGCCGAAGCAACGCTGGCGATTTGCTTTCCGGAGCTTGGCGCTCCGGTCCGCGTCGATGAAGTCGACATGCGCCATTACACCCGCTCCGGCATTGCCCAACCGGCCTCCGCCGTCACCTCGCCAGAACACAAGCGCGGCTTTGTACTTTGTGGCCGCGCGTTGCCGGGCCATGCGATCGAAGTGCGCGGCGATGACGGCGCTGCACTCGGCGAGCGCGATGTCGGGCGGATTTTCATTAAAGGCCCAAGCCTCACGCCCGGGTATTATTCCGACCCGGAAAGCTCGGCGGCGATATATGAAGGCGACTGGCTCAACACCGGCGATATGGGCTATTTGCTCAACGGACAGATTGTTATTACCGGGCGCGCCAAAGACCTGATCATTATCAACGGACGCAATATCTGGCCGCAGGACATTGAGTGGGCGGTTGAAAAAGTCGCCGGCGTCAGAAGCGGCGGCGTTGCCGCGTTTTCTGTCGATGACGGCCGCGGCGAACGTATTGTCGTTGTCGTGGAACGTCGCGGCATGAATGACGAAGCGCTTGCGCTCTTGAAGCGTGAGATTTCAACCGTTATCCAGAACGCCGCTGGCGCGTCGGCGGAAGTGGTGCTTGCACGACCGCATTCGATGGTCATGACCTCCTCGGGCAAATTATCGAGGGCCAAGGTCAAGCTTAAATATCTCGATGGCGCATTCACTGAAACGCCCGCGCCTAACGTCGCCAAACCGCAAGTTGTTGCAGACGTTCGAGCTTAAGCGTTGCGTGTCGCGGTTACCGGCGGGACCGGTTTTGTCGGCGCCGCCCTTATTACACATCTCATCGATAAAGGCTTTGAGGTTCGCGCGCTGGCGAGAAACCCGGATCAGTTTGATGCGCCCCAAAATATAACCGTCCTGCGCGGCAGTCTTGAAGATGAGGCCGCGCTCAGCGCACTGGCTGAGGGTGCGGATGTTTTCTTCAACCTCGCTGGCGTCACCCATGCCCGCAAGGTGGATGAGTACCAACGGACCAATGTCGATGGCGCCGCCCGGGCGGCGCGTGCGGCATCGGCAGCGGGCGCAAAGTTCATCCATATCTCATCGATATCGGCGCGCGCGCCAGAGGTCTCGCCCTATGCGCGCAGCAAACACGATAGCGAAGCGGCGATCCGGGCGGCGTCCGGCGACAATGCGTGGCTGGCCCTGCGCCTGCCGGCAATCTATGGCCCGGGCGATATGGTGACGCTGCCCTATTTCAAGCTGGTCAAAATCGGGCTCGCACTAGAGCCAAAAACGCCGACGCCGGCGCATGCGTCCATTGTCTATGTCGAGGACGCTGCCGCCGCGATCACCGAGGCGGCCCGCTCAGCGCCGCCAGGCGCCGTCTATGAGGTCGGCGACGAGCGCCCCGAGGGCCATGCCTGGTCGGAAATTGGCGTGATATTAGGCGAGCAACTGGCCAGGCGCCCGCGTGCAATTCGGGTCCCGCGGGCGCTTATCACCGCCTATCACAAACTAATTATCGCGACAGAGGGCGCCCTGGGGCGCAGGCCCAGCGTGCGCGAAGGCCAGGTAAATGAGTTTTTTCACCCTGACTGGGTCGCCCGCAGCGATCTTTTGAGCAATGCTACGCCGTGGCGGCCGACAACGCCGCTAAAAGAAGGGTTTGCAAAAACCGCCCTTTGGTATCAGAAAAACGGTTTGCTATAACAACCCGCCCCGCGCCCAGGAGAAATGGCTATGTCCAGCATTCAGGAAGATGACGATCTGGTATTTCGGAAAATCGCTTCCCTAATTGAACCCCTGAACGAAAAGGGCGTGAAATTAACGCGGGAAACCGACCTGATCGCCGATCTTGAAATCGATTCCGTCGCGGTTCTCGATGTCGTTATGGATATTGAAGACAATTACGACATCTCAATCCCGGTCAATACGATCTCGGAAATCAAAACCATTGGCGAATTGGTAGACGCCATCCACGCAATAAAAAAAGAGCAATCATAAGCTATGAGCCTTTTCGACAAATTTCAGACCACCGCCACGCAATATCACGCCCTACGGGAGGGGATCGGCCGCGATCCGTTCGGCGTCTCGATGGATGAAATGAAGGGGCCGACGCGCGCTATGATCGACGGCAGGGAAATCGTCCTTGCCGGGACCAATAACTATCTTGGCCTGACTTATGACGACTATGCCGTCGCGGCGGCGAAGGATGCGATTGACCAATCCGGCACCGGCACCACAGGCTCGCGTTTTGCAAACGGCACTTATGCGGCGCACCGCCAGCTTGAAATCGATCTCGCAGCGTTTCTAGGGTTTAAACACTGCATGGTGTTTTCCACCGGCTACCAGGCCAATCTCGGCGCCATCTCAGCGCTTGCACAGCCGCCTGAGGACGTCATCCTGCTCGACGCTGACTGTCACGCCTGCATCTATGACGGCGCACAGCTCAGCGGCGCGGAAATCATCCGCTTCCGTCATAATGATCCCGAAAGCCTCGACAAGCGCCTCGGACGGCTTGGCGACAAGGTGAACGGCAAGCTGGTGTGTTTCGAGGGCATGTATTCGATGTTTGGCGATATCGCGCCGGTCAAGGACCTCATCGAAGTCACCCATAAACACGGCGCCTATGCGCTGCTCGACGAAGCCCATTCTTTTGGCGTGTTTGGCGATCATGGCCGCGGCGTGTGTGAGGCGGAAGGCGTGTTGGACGAGGTAGATTTCTACACCGGCACATTTTCCAAAAGCCTCGCCTCAATTGGCGGGTTTGTCGCCTCGAACCACCCGGAGCTTGAATATTTAAGGTTTTCAAGCCGGCCCTACATGTTCACCGCCTCGCCATCGCCAGCCAATGTTGCAACCGCGTCAGCCGCGTTAGCACGGCTCAAATCCGACCCATCGATGCGCACGCACCTGTGGCAAAACGCAAAACGCATCCATGCCGCCTTCACGCAGCTTGGTTTTGATCTATGCGCGCCGGAAAGCCCGGTCATCGCCGCCAGGCTCGAAAGCCGCGAACAGGCCTTTATGGCGTGGAATTTCCTGATGGAAAATGGCGTTTACGTTAACCTCGCCATCCCGCCTGGCACGCCGAATGCAACGTCGATATTGCGCCTCAGCGTCTCTGCGGCGCATACAAACGAGGATCTTGATGCCATCATCAACGCCTATACCGCTTTGTCTGAAATGTTGTCGGCGCAGGCTGCATAGGGTTTTATCGATGATGGGTCACATTTGTGTTAGGCATAATATCTCCACAATTCGGCCCTTAGCTGGCCGTTCGGAGAGCCAAACTGGTGTTTACCCTGTTCAGTAGTGAAGGATTTGTGGCGTGATGAGTTTACCCCGGACGTTTCTGCTCGCCAGCGCCGCTGTCGCTTTTCTTACAAATGGCGCATCGGCCAAAAAAAACCAAGACCCCGAAAAATTCAACTTTGAGCATGTCAGCTGCAATGGCGCGGATAATCAAATTCGCCTTGTCGTAAGTGGCGTAAAGCGCAGCACTGGGCGCATTACCGCAGACCTTTACCGAAATCAGGAAGACGGGTTTTTAAAAAAACGCGGCCGCATCACCCAGGTAAAGTTCGCGGCCAGAGCGCCGGTAACCAGCTTTTGCATTATCGCGCCGAAAACAGGGTCCTACGCTATCGCCGTTTACCAAGATGAAAACGCCAATGATAACTTTGACAAAGGCCCGCTTGGCCTGCCGGCGGAACCCTGGGGGATTTCCAACAATCCGAAAGTCCGGTTTAAACCGCCGCCAGTCGAAAAGGCGCTGTTTGAGGTTAACCCTGCCGGCGCAGAGGTGGAAATTAAGCTGAAGTAGCGTTAGGCATTGCGGGGCCGCATCGACGGCGCCGTTTAACAGCCACATGCGAGCCGCAGATGCCTGACCAAACCGTCTCTAGCCCAACAATCGACATTCGTCCCGTCCAGAGTAAAGCGGATCGCAAGACCTTCATCCGCCTCGCCAGCCGCCTCTATGCGGACGATCCTCATTATGTCGTGCCGCTCGAATTCGAACTTAATGCGCGTCTCGATCCGGCAAAGAACCCGTCACTTAAAGACTCGCCGCATCAATTGTGGATTGCCTATCGGGGCGACGCGCCGGTCGGCCGGATCTCGGCCTTCGTCAACCAGGCGCATCTCGACCGCCACAAGGACGCCACCGGGCATTTCGGCTTCCTCGAAGGCGAGGACGACCCGGCGATTTTCGATGCGCTGCTGAAAACCGCATCCGACTGGTTGCGCGAGCACGGCGTCCACAAAATCGCCGGCCCGTTTAATTTCTCGGTCAACGAAGAGGCCGGCCTGCTGATCGACGGCTTCGATACGCCGCCCTATGTGATGATGCCGCATGGCCGGCCCTATTACGCCGGCCATCTTGAGCGCGCCGGGTTCACCAAAGCGATGGACATGTATGCGCTTGAATATTACCCGGTGCGTGACTTCATTCCCGAACGCCGGATGCGGTTTCTCAACAAGGCGCTCGACAAACCGAATATTACCATTCGCACGCTCAACACCAAGGACGTGCTTGGCGACATCCGCATGATTGTCGATATCTTTGATGACGCCTGGTCGCACAATTGGGGGTTTATCCCGTTCTCGGAAGACCACATTCGCCACATGGCGGACGAGTTGAAACCGATTATCGCCAAACACAATATCGTTTTGTGTTTCCTCGACGGGGAGGCCGTCGCATTTGGGCTGGTGCTGCCCAATATCAACCACGCCATTCGCGGGTTTAACGGCAAGTTATTGCCGTTAAACTGGGCGAAGCTGCTTTGGCGGCTTAAGGTCAAGGGGATTGAGCAATCGCGCATGCCGCTGATGGGCGTGCGGCGCAAGCTCCATAAAAAACCGCTGGGCGCGGCTTTTGCTTACAAAATTATCGCTATGGTCAATGAGGCCAATATGGATAAGGGCGTCACCCATTCAGAGCTTTCTTGGATTTTGGAAAACAACGAATCGATGCTCACCATGCTGACCGATTTGGGCGGCAAGGTTTACAAAACGTATCGGATCTACGAGCGGGCGCTTTAAATTTAACGCAAAAACGGCTCGTCAAAGCTTCTGAGCTTCCTTGAATGCAGCGTGCCGGCTTTTAGCTCATCGCGCAGAAGCTCGATGGCGCGGATGCCGATTTCCAGATGCTGGCTGACGCGCTCCTGGTAGAATGCATCCGCCATGCCCGGAAGCTTGATCTCGCCATGAAGCGGCCGGTCGGAAACGCATAACAGCGTTCCATAAGGCACCCTGTAGCGATAGCCGTTTGCCGCAATGGTCGCCGATTCCATATCGATGGCGATTGCGCGCGCCTGGTTGAGGCGCACCGCATTGCGCTCAAAGCGCAATTCCCAATTGCGGTCGTCGGTGGTCACCACTGTGCCGGTGCGCAAATGTTCTTTCAATTGGCCATGGGCGATGCCGCTTACTTCCGAAACCGCTTGCGTTAACGCCAGCTGGACTTCCGCCAGCGTCGGCAACGGCACCGACGGCGGCAACACGTCGTCCAGCACATTGTCCTCGCGCAGGTAAGCGTGGGCCAGAACATAATCGCCAAGCCGCTGAGTGCGGCGCAGGCCGCCGCAATGGCCGATCATCAGCCATACCTGCGGGCGCAACACCGCCAGATGATCGGTGATGGTTTTTGCATTTGATGGGCCAACGCCAATATTGACGAGGGTGATGCCGTGCCCTTTGGCTTGCGTCAGATGGTAGGCCGGCATTTGCGGCATCTTGCCCGCATCGCCAGTCGCCAGCGCACCCTTGCGCGATATCCGGCCATTCGGCTCGACCAGCGCATCGGCGCGGCCCGCCTCGACTTCTTTTTTGCCAAACGCGACAAACTCATCAACATAACGCTGATAGTTTGTAAACAGAATAAAATCCTGAAAGTGCTCCGGGCTAGTGGCGGTATAATGTTGGATGCGATGCAGCGAATAATCCACACGCTCCGCGCTAAACAATGAAATCGGCAGCGTACCGCTGCGCTTTAAAACAAAGTGCCCATCAACGATATCGTCATTGGTGGCGACAAGGTTGGGCGTGTGGAAATAATATTGCAGCGCGCTGCGCTGGTCTTGCGACAATGCGACGGTGGCTTTTTCAAGCACGAAGGCAAGCGGGATCGGCGCGAAGGACCGCCCGACAAAAATTTTCGCCGCGTAGCGGCCCATAATCCGCTCAAGCTGGCCTTTTAGATATTCCGAAAACAGCGCCGGGCGTGTGATGGTGGCGCCATAGACGCTGGTGGACGCAACCCGGCCGAGCGCCAGCCTGGAGGTTTGCGATGCGCTTTCCGCTGGCACAACCGCACATAAATACGGATAGGTTGGCGCCTCGCCCGGCTCCGGCGCCAGCTTCCCGGCGACATAAAGCTCAAAGCGTTCTTTTAGTTGCTCATGGGCCTCATCATAAAGCTCAATAAGGCGCGCAACCGCCTCATCCGGCGTTTCGCACGCAATGAGGTCGCTGGCGGGAGCATCAACAGGCGGCGATACGGTCATCTCTTAGGTCCTTGGGCGGCTTGGTCAAAAGGGCAAGTCCGCCTGCATACACCCTTTTGAGGGGGCTGCGCCAGCACCGTGGATATGCCCCGCTTAACTTCCCATCGCCGGAACCATGGCGCGCAAGTCTTCCAGCACCTGACAGAGCCGGACAACCGCCCGTTTTGCCGACGTGCGGCCGCTGATATTGACGCCGGTGATAGTGCGGCGGCCCTTCCACAGGCGGTTGATCATCGGGTGATCGCTGGCGGCGCAAGAATCCATCATCACAAAACCCGGATCGCTTAACAGTGCTTTGGTGTTTTCAATTTCAAGCAGCACGCCCGGCGAATAACGCGCAAATTCCGGGTCGTAACAAGTTTTAAATGAGCACCGCGCGCCAGCGCCCCATCCGACCAGCATCGCAATCGGGCGCCCGTCAAGATCAAGCCGCAGGAAGCGGAGTTTGCCCGCATCAAGCGCGCCTTTGACAGCGGCGCGAAACCACTGCGTGTCCGCACGGTGGGAGTTTAGC
>UOEH01000585.1_pt1 | contig 12582 bp, 11 predicted proteins | sample 1990041 | NCBI WGS metagenome assembly UOEH01 (sample SAMEA4728526, study PRJEB27164) | hydrothermal vent metagenome | biome: marine basaltic hydrothermal vent biome; feature: marine hydrothermal vent; material: mineral | place: Pacific Ocean | collected 2011-06-14/2011-07-23 | depth 1741 m
CAAGTGGCGGCGGGTCGCAGTCAAACTCCGAGAGAACGCAAACCGATGAAACCGTCACTTACGATTTGTCGGAAATTCGTCGCGAACGCGAAAAACTTCCCGGGTCAATAAAACGCATGAGCGTTGCGGTGCTGGTGAATGAAATCGCCGCTGATGGTCAAGACACAGCTGCGGCGCCAACACCGCGGACCGAAGAAGAGCTGACGGCGTTGAAGGACTTGGTCTCCATGGCGGTCGGTATAGATGAGTCGCGCGGCGATACGCTGACGGTTCACAGTATGCCTTTCAAGCAAATCACCAATGACGGCGTCGTCGTTGAGGAGGATGTGTTTGCCGATTTCATCGACCGGAATTTGATGACGGTTATTCAAATCGGGATTTTGTCCATCGTGACGCTAATTCTGGGACTGTTTGTGGTCAAACCGCTATTAACAGCAAATGCCGCTGCGTCGGCTGCGGCTCCTGCGCTGGCGGCGGCGCCGGCGCAAATGGATGCGCTTGCCGCCACACCGGCGCCGATGGCGACGGCGGCGCCGGGATCTGACGCCATTGAAGCGCTAAAGAGCCTGGCGAGCGATAAAACCGATGAAACAGCAGGCCTCATTCAGTCATGGCTGGATGAGACGGAGGACGCGGCATGACGGCCTTGAATGTTGTTCTCGAACGTTTTGATGATACAGAAAAAGCGCTCTCAGGAATTCCTTCTGGCGGCGAAAACGATGCGCGCGCGCAACAAGAACATGTTGCCGCCTATGCAGAAGGTTATGCAGCAGGCGAGGCGGCCGCGCAGGCAAAAGCTCAACCGCAAGTGGATTTTTTGAAATCAGTAGCTGAGGTCTTGGACAGTAAAGTCGCCAATTTTCAAACCCAGGCCGACGCCAGTCTTTGTGACGGGCTTGCGGCGATACTCAGCAAAGTCTTTCCCGCTCTTTCTGAAAAAGGTTTTGCGACTGAAGCGGCGAGCGTGCTTGCGAAAACCCGGACCGGGCCCGCGGGTTTATCGATTACTGTCAAGACGGCGCCCGCCCAGACCGCAGTGTTGCGCGACGCCGTTGCTGACCTTGGCGAGGGAGCGCGCATCATTGTGGAAGAGGATGCGGGGTTATCCGGCGCCATGGTTGTCGCCGAGTGGGACAATGGGGGCATGGATTTCGACACAAATAAAGTGATTGAGCAATGTTTGGCGGCGCTTGAAAAAGCGGCGCAACAGTTGAGGGATGGAAATGACAATGAGTGATGAACCAAACGCAGAAGATACGGAAAACGCCGATGGCGGCAATGATGTCGTTCTCGACATGGCGGAGGATGACGCCGGCGAGGCGCCAGTTTTAGAACGCCGCGACGAATCTGACACCAACGGCCTGAAGCGCGCTATTTTTGACGTCCCGATTGAAGTTGTCGTGTCCGTCGGTAGAGCGCGTCCGCTGATTGGCGATCTTTTAGCGATGGGCCGCAATCACCTTCTTCCAATCGACGCCACAATTGAAGATCCGGTGGAGCTGCTGGTTAAAGATCGCGTGATTGCGAGGGGCGAGCTGACCCAGGTTCCCGATACTGAAGGGCAACTTGGCATACGGCTCACAGAAGTTGTGAATATTTCCGCACTGACTGAATAAAGAGCTTATCGATGAAATTCCTACTAGCGCTCATCGTTGGCCTAATATGTATCGGCGTGGCGGACCCGGCCGCGGCGCAAATCGCGCCGGCTGATGTTGTGCCGGAGGGCGCCTTAAGCGCGCGCGTCATCCAGCTCTTTCTCCTGGTCACGGTTTTAAGCCTGGCGCCGGGGATTGCGATGATGGTGACGTGTTTGCCGTTCATGGTAATCGTTTTTTCGATCTTGCGGCAAGCGATCGGTCTTCAACAGTCGCCGCCTAACATGCTGATTATGAGCTTGGCGTTATTTTTGACTTATTTTGTGATGGAACCGGTCTTCACCGAGGCGTGGAGCGCTGGCGTTCAACCTTTAATGGATGGCGATATCACGCAAAACCAGGCCTTTGGGCGCGTATTGGCGCCGTTCAGGGAATTCATGGAAGGCCGCGTGTCGCCGGTCGCCATCGAAAGCCTGAGCGATGCGGTTGCACGGCCAAATGTGGATGGGGAAACGCCGATATCGATTTTGGTGCCGGCATTCATGCTATCGGAAATACAGCATGCATTTCAAATTGGATTTGTAATTTTCCTGCCTTTCCTGATTATTGACCTGATTGTTGCGTCGGTGCTGATGGCGATGGGCATGATGATGGTTCCGCCGGCGATTGTATCGCTTCCGTTTAAGTTGGCATTCTTTGTGTTGGCGAACGGATGGGTTGAGATATCGAGCGCAGTTGTGAAGGGATATGGCGCATGACAACGTCTGGCGCACAGAGAAATTCTGGCCTGCCTGTACCTATGCGTACAGCGCGCGAGTCTAAAGGTAATACAAAACTGTCTTTGACGCCGCCGCAAAAAGCCGCGCTCGTCATCGCTGCGCTGGGGCCGAGTGCTGCGGGGCCCATCATTGAGCGCATCAGTGACGATCATTTGCGCGCATTTACACGCGCTTATGCGCATTTGCAGTCGGTGCCAAAGGCTGCTTTGCAAGGTGTGGTTGTTGAGTTTGTCTCTCAACTTAGTATTGAGAAGGACGAAATTACCGGCGGTATTGAAAATACCCGCGAACTCCTGGGACAATTTTTTGACGAGGATGGCATTGCCCGGTTGATGGATGGGCTTGATGAACCAGGTGGAGAGACTGTCTGGAAAAAACTTGAGCAGGCGAGTGACGAAGATTTCGCCGAATATCTTTCGAGTCAGAAACCGCAACTTGTAGCAGTGGTTCTATCGAAGCTTGGCGCCGAGCAAGCCTCGAGGATTCTTGATCAGTTTGAGACGGATGTGGCCGGTAAAGTAATTTTGTGCCTTTCAAAACCGCTAGATGTTAAAGAAAGCACATTGCAAATTCTTAGCGACACAATTGAGCGCAATTTTCTGTCGCCAATGAAGGCCACCACTGGTAAATCTCATGATCCCGGCGATATGATCGGCGCGATGATGAACAACATTATGTCGGACAAGCGCGAAGAGTTGCTCGCATTCATTTCAAAATCTGCGCCGGATATCCTGCAAAGCGTGAAGAAATCAATGCTGACCTTTTCAGATATAGCGGTACGCGTACCGCCAAAAGCGATACCGATGGCTATCAAAGAAGTTGAGCTGGATGACCTCCTGCAGGCCGTGAAATATGGCAAAGAAAATGCCCCAGCGGCTTCGGAATTTATTTTAGGCAACATTTCACAACGTATGGCGGCTCAGTATCAAGAGCAGATGGAAGAGTTGAAACCGATCACGCCAAAAGAAGCTGAGGCTGCACAGTCCTCGTTTATGGCTGTGATTCGAGCGCTCGCAGCGGCGGGTGAAATTGATCTTATTGAGCCTCTATCCGAAGAGGAACAAGCCGAAGCTGCTGCGGCTGCAGAAGCAGACGATGCATAACGCACGATCATCTAGGTAGTACGGCGGTAGCCCCGATGTGGGCTGCGCTGATCTGCGCCCCATGCTTGCTGGACTATTTTAAAGGGCGGCGTTAAATTTTCGGCCGTATGCACACTGCTTTTATCAAAAAAATTCACATTGAGACGCAATAGGTTCACTGCTGGTACAAGAAGTCCGGAACCGTACTTGTCAACTTTGGAAATAGTGTAGAGGCCGCGCTGTTTTATTGCGTTACGAGCTCAGCATGGAGGGCGCCTGCCGCCTTGATCGATTTTAATATGTCGATCATCTCCCTCGGGCTTACGCCCAACGCGTTGAGGCCATCTACCAGATCGGCGAGCGTTAGGTTCTCTTCAATCAGAGCGACACGCCGATCTCCTGAATCATCAATTTGGATGTCGGTGCGCGGTACGACTATCGTATCGCCATTGCGCGAGAACGGATTGGGTTGTGAGACACCAGGCGTTTCTCTGATACGAATGGACAGGTTTCCTTGAGCAACCGCGACGCTGGAAATGCGGACCCCCGCGCCCAGTACAATCGTTCCTGAGCGCTGGTCGACAACAATCCTGGCTTTTTGAGCTGGAGTGATCTCGAAATTTTCGATTGCGCTCATCAGATGGGCGGGCGAGCTATATTGTGCATCAAGTTTTATATCGACCGCTGCAGAATCGAGCATGACTGCGATTGGCTTGCCAACACCGGCGTTAATCGCTTTTTCAATTCGAATGGCCGTCGTAAAATCTGGCGCTCTAAGCGCGAGGCGGATGCTGTCTAGATCATTGAAGTCAAATGCCAACTCGCGTTCGACCCGGGCGCCATTTGGTATTGTGCCCGAAGTGGGGACGCCTTCGGTGATCGATGCGGCTTCTCCAGAGGCCGCAAACCCGCTGACAAGAACCGGTCCTTGCGCAACAGCATAAATTAGCCCGTCTGCAGCGTTTAGCGGTGTCATGATTAATGTGCCGCCGAGCAAGTTGCTCGCGTCGCCGATCGCTGAGATCGTTACATCAATCTGCGTGCCGGCGCGAGCAAATGGCGGTAATGTTCCGGTGACCAGCACGGCGGCGACGTTTTTGGGCCGAAATTGTTCGCCCTGCACGTTCACACCAAGCCTTTCGAGTAGGCTTGATAGCGCTTCTTCTGCATAAGGGATATTGCGCAGACCGTCGCCAGTTCCATCCAACCCAACCACAAGGCCATACCCGACAAGATCGTTGCCGCGGACACCTTCAACTTCCACAAGGTCTTTCAGCTTGACGCCAGCGGATGCGCCGCTGACGAAAAGTAGGAAAAAACTGCAAAGGGAAAGAACCAATAAACGCATACTATATCACCTGATGAAGTCAGCAATTGTCAGTCGCGCCAGGCGCGCCGTCAGCAAATAAGAAGCCTCAAGCTGGCTTTCGAGGAGTTGTAATTCAGAGGCGGCCTCGAATTGATCTCTACCCGTCATTTCATTAAATAGGCTGGTCAATATTGTTCCTTCCGCCTCGTGACGTGAAATCGCGGCGCCGATTCTGGCTTGGCCGACGCCAATGACAGCGCGTAAATCTGTGATCGATGTATCGGCGCCTAGGGCGGTCGTGGCCCCATAGTCTACAACGCCTGACTTATCGGCGAATGGTGCAAAGCTATTTGTTGCGATTGCTGCGAGGCCGCGGATAAGGTCTTTGATTGGCTGGTCGGCTGCTGTTGCTGATACGTCAACTCTAATGCCTGGCGAAATTGCGACAGCCGGCGACTTGTTAAGACCGCCCTGATAGATAGACGTTGCAAAGCCGCCTGAAGGATCGTTGAAATAGAAGTCAAGTTGGGTTTGTACGTCGGTTGCATCTGTCGCGCCCGCCATAATCAACTCAATGTCAGCAAGAAGTTGTTCGGGGGCGACAAGGGGTGGCCGGTCAGTAACATCTCCGCCAAACAAAGCCCGCCCGCCATCGGTTGTGTTTAAGGCGCTAAAGATGCTTGATATCGCGCCGCGTGCATCGGCGGCGAGCGATACAAGCGCCTGAGTGTCGTTGCGTCCTGATGCGCCTAATGTTTCTGCCCCAATACGCACGGCGTCGATGCCGAGTAAGGCCAACGCTGATTGGGTTCTTTGTGAGCGATTTTGTCCGAGAGCGAGAAGGCTCTGGAAGGATTTTGTATCGTCGATCGCTTTCTTCAAAAGATGTGCGCCGCCGACATCGCCTTTCATCGCCGCAGTAATGTCTTCACGCCGGCCAGTCGTTGCTTCAGTACGCGTTACATCGGCGCGCACTTTAATGTCGGACACGATACGTGACAGTCGTGAGAACGATAGAATATTTGGAACGCCGACGCCACCCATCTATAGCTCCATCAGCCTGCGCATCATAGCATCAGCGGTTTGAATAACCCGTGCATTTGCAGAATATGCTTGTTCAATTAATAGCAGCTGTTGAAGCTCAAAGTCAGTGTCAACTGCGGTCACGGACTGCTCTGCATCGGTGAGCAATCGAGAGCGCGCTGCAGTTGAGGCAAGTTGCGTTTCGGCCGATATGCGCGAGCGCCCAATTGAGGATGTAACGTCCGCCGCTGCGGCAATCGCTGACAGCGAACCGCTCAACCCGGTGCCGGGCGGGGGCGTTCTCAATGCGGTTAAGGAATCCAATAATGTAAGGATGATCGTGGCGCTACCAGAGGCGCCTTGTGTGGTTGCGCCAATGCCATCTCTGAGACGCCACGTAGCGCCACCCTGATCTGGATCTACGGCTGCGTTAACAGCAATCCGCGATGACAAGCCAATCTCAGTTGCCGGATTGAACGCCGCGCCGGCGTCCGTAAACAAGCCCGGATCACCCGGCGTCAATGTTGGGTCTATACCCTCAAACCGTTCAATGACGTCCCGTGCAAGGCCATCTATTTTCATTTGGAATTCTGGCGCTATCTCATCGCGCACTGAAAACAAGCCAGCGAGCGCGCCTTGCTTGATCTCAAATGTGCCGCCGCTGCTTGGGGTTAAGTCAGCGCCGTCAATCGTCAAGCCTGAAAGTATGCCGCCCGCGAGCGTCATTCCTGGCCCGATATTGTTGGTTGGCGTGAAGCTCAGCTGGCGCGCGGTTCCTGAAATTAGGTAGGCGCCCTCATCGGTTATGAGATTAATCTTGCCACTGGGCATACGAATTTCTTTTACCGGAATGATTTCCGAGATCTGATCAATCAGAATTTTACGTTGATCTTCAAGGCCCGTCGCATCCTGTCGACTGTTGCTGGCGACGCTAATCTCCGAATTCAGCTTTTCAACTTCCTTTAGTAAGTTATTGACAAAATCAACCTGATTGGCGATTTCGGCATCCGCATTTTGCCTGGTAGAGACGGCATTGGCCGCAAGTTGGCGGAACGTAGAAGTTAGTGTGTTTGCAGCGTCGAGAACCTGAGCTTGAAGTGAGTTAGATTCTGGTGTTTGAGAAAGCGAGCGCAACGAAGACTCGAAGTTTTGATATTGAGTAAAAAGGCTAAACGGATCACCAGGCTCACCCAGCACGTTATTAAAATTGCTGTAAGTCGCAGCGATGGTCTGATCACGGATGAGCGTACTGTCGGCAAGGCGGCGGCTGCGTGTGAGTACTGGATCGCTCGCTCGTGTGACGCCATCGAAGCTCACGCCGGCGCCAGAGCCTGCAAACACATTCTGGCTGATCTGAGCGGTGCGTTTGGCAAAACCGGGGGTTAACGCGTTGGCGACGTTATTGGAAACGACGCCAGCGCGCCGTGAGGCGACCGCAAGGCCGGAATTTGCATTCGCTAGAGCGGCTGTAATGCTCATAACCTACTACTCATTCTGAGTTTCGCGGTTTCGCGTTACCGGATCAGGTTCGTCGTCTCCTGCAGCATTTCGTCTACGGTCTGGATGATTTTAGCGTTAGACGAATATGCACGCTGGGTTTTGATGAGGTCGGTTAATTCACCAGCGATGTCGGTCGTCGATTCCGCCAGAGCAAATCCGATGGTGGTGCCAACCGGGCCGGTGTTGGCGTCCCATAAAAAGAAGTCGCCGCTCGCTTGAGAAACCCCGAAGGTCTGGTTGTCGAATGCTTGCAGTCCATTGATGTTTGGAACATCGGCCAGCGGAATCTGGTAAATCGTGCGGCGGAAACCGTTATCGTAGATGCCTTCAATACGGCCGTCTTCTGTAATTTCAAGAGCGTTCAGATTGCCGACCGGCGCACCGTCAGCGCGCACGCCAACCGGTGAGAAATTTGAAGACAATTGCGTTAGAGGCCCGCCGCCGCCCGGGACGCCAATATCTATGTCAAGCGTTCCGCTGCTGGTCGATACAGTAATAAGTCCGGTTGCGGAGTCATAAGAGGCGCCGGCGCCCGGAGTGACGGATAGGATTGAGCCGCCAAAGCCCAGCGTGTCATCGAAGGTGATATCCAGCGTAGCAATTGGGTTATTAGGATCTGTAGCGAAGTCGGTGATGTCAAGCGTCCATGTGTTGGTCGAACCGGAAACGGGCACTTGCGGTATAAAGCTGAGATTTAGTGTTTGAGAGCTGCCCAGCGTGTCGAAATATTCAATCGGGAGGTCAATGGCGTTGCCGCTGGCGCCGGATTCGGTTTCCGTCGCTGGAATATTAAGGCCAAGTTCAATCTTGGTTGTCGGCACGGCGATAAACTGGTTTGCGGTAACCTGAACGGGTTCCAGTCCAGCCGCACTGGTGCGGGTGGGAACGTTTACGGTGCCATCGGGATCGGCCGGCCAGCCCATCAGAAAATTACCGTTCAGCGTACGAAGAAGGCCGTTTTTGTCAGGCGCGAACGATCCGGTCGACGTGAAGAACAGCGGTCGTTCACCGGTTGTTGACGTCGCCCCGGCGAGATTGGTGACGGGAAGCAGACCGCGTCCGGAAACTGAAATATCTGTGCTGTTGCTTGTGGAAATCAACGCTCCCTGGGCGGAAACATCTTTAAAAGTCGCCACACGAACACCGCCGGCGGAAAACTTACCGGCGCCTTGTTGCAGAACCAGGCTGGAAAATTCCGTGTTCGCGCGCTTATACCCGAATGTCGCGGAGTTCGCGATATTATCCGAGATCGTGGCCAGTTTTGTGGCGTTGGCGGCTAGTCCGCTGACGCCGGCGTTCAGAGAAGATGAAAGACCCATAACTACAACTCACATTTGCATTATTGTTAACCAAGTTCTTTCGGACTATCGGTCAATGTGATTAAAATTTTCATAATCGGCGCAGCGGTCGCTACGACTTGGTGTGCAGCGATTGCTATGACTTGAGTATGGTGATGGATATTCTACGGTTTTGCGGCGCGAACCGATCTTCAACCAGAGGGTCGCTATCGGCTTTGCCGGCGACCTCATTGACTTGCGTCACTGGCAATCCGGCGGCGATCATTAAACGGCGGGCTGCATGGGCGCGGTCCGTTGAAAGTTCCCAATTTGTGTAGTCTCGCCCGCTGGAATATGGCAGGCTGTCAGTGTGCCCCACAATAGAGATTTTGTTTTCCACCGATGACAAGCTTTGTGCGACAACGTCCAAAAGCAGTACCATTATGGGCGATGCGTTTGTTGAGCCAACGTTAAATAGCGGGTTGTCGTTTGTGTCTATGAGTTCAATAACCAGCCCTTCAGGCGTTACGCGCAACTGAATATGGCTTGCTATACCCTCAGTTTGGTCGCCGCCGATTTGACTGAGGAGATCTTCCTCAACCGCTTCCAATGCGGCCTGTTGGGCGTTTTGGATGCGTGTTTCTTCTTCCTTCAAAGCCTCGCTCGCGGACTGGGCGTCTTTTTTTTGCTCACCGCTGGCATTTTCTTCGGCTGCTGATTGGGTGTCTTTTTTGGGTGCAGTGCTGGCGTTCGATTCGGCTTTTGCGGAGAAGATGGTGGCGCCGTCCAAAAGCTCTGCGCCGCCGCCAGACATCGGGCTGATGGGGATGGAGGGATTAAAATAATCCGCGAGGCCTTTGCGCTGGTCTTCAGTGGTTGCATTGAGCAACCACATGAGCAGAAAAAAGGCCATCATCGCGGTTACAAAATCGGCGTAAGCCACCTTCCAGGCGCCGCCATGGTGACCCTCGGCGGCGACTTTCTTCACTCTCTTGATGATTATTGTTGGTTCGGAGCTACTCACAGGACGCCGGGATCGGTTACGCTACAAGGAGCGACAATTTAACCAACTGCGTGTTAATTTGACGCTAACACCAAAGCCGCGAAAAGCCGTTAAGGTTAGCAAAATATAAACAAATTCAACGCTAACTCTGCGCTACACAGGATATTAAAAAGGTTACTGCGAATGACGCAGAAGCAGGCCGCGACGCTGTCAAAAAAGATCGAAAGTGCGAGTATAGATATTTCAATCTTTCCTCGCCTTGAGGAGCTTGCGTCTGTGCTTGTCGAGGCATGCATTGCTGCAATTTCCGATGCTACGAAAGCGTCCGTCGCGTTGGTAAAAATGGATGTTTGCATGGCCGATGGCCAGCTGGCGTTGGGGGAGTTGCCGGAAGGCACTCCGCTTTACGGGGCCGCGGTGGCGGACACGGAGCAAGTGATTTTTGTGACGCTGGCGCCAGGCTTTACGGCGTCGTTAAGTGAAAGCTTGTTGGGCGGCGACTTCACGCCTCCGGAAGAGGGCGCATGCCCGACCGACCTTGATATTGCCTTGGCCAGACCAACGATTGATAGTTTTTTAGCGCCATTATGCGCAATTCCTCCTGAAGATGCGGGCTTGCGTCGTGAAGGGGTGTTGCATCCGGTTGATGTGGCGGACAAAGAAGCGGATATGGTGACCAGCCAACATGGGGCTGCGTTTATCAACCTGTCATTTGACCTGACTTTTGAAGAAACATCAGCGCCAGGTGTTGTCACGATGCATTTGCCTACTGATTTTCTAGAGTGTCGAGGTTTGCTAACGACAGTCCGCAAGCGTACGGTTGTCGATAACGACAATTCACGCTGGCGCAAGGAAATGGAAGCCAATATCAACCAGAGTGGTATTGAACTGGATATTGTTCTCGACCGATATAAAGCGACTTTGTCTGAGCTTTCCAAACTTGAGGTCGGCCAGATCATTCCTCTCGCCAAAAAGGCGGACCATTCGCTTGATATTACTATGGCGACAGGCGCCGGGCGATGTTCAATCGGAACCGGCCGTCTGGGGGCTTTTGAAAAGTCGAAAGTGGTGAAGATAAGTTCATTGTATGACCCCGTGTTGCTCTGACCCCGCCTTGCTCTGACAATGGCGTTTGCGAGGGCGCAAAACTCTGCGGCTAGACTGCCGAAAATATCATGCGCTGCGGCCTATAGGCTTTGTTAACCAGTTTACACCAGTTTAGGATTTCGTTTACCGGCCGCCTAGAATGGGCGTTGCTGCGAATGTCGAAATTTTATGCTCTATAAGATGGCGACGGTTCGAAACCGAGGAAGAAGTCCGAAATGCCAGCGCTTCATCAAGATAAACCCGAAAATTCCCATAAGACGCGCGTAAGCAGTGATGGCGAGGTCTCGAATGTACAGGGCCTATTTGAAGAAGCAGCGCCCTTTATTGAACAGTTGACAATTGCGGCCGGAATAGAAACCGCGACAGATATTGAAGATAGCAGTGTCGCGTTGGAGCGGTTGAGTGAGCTCAGTGACGCTATTGCAGAGCATGCATCCGGTAGCGTGAAGGAAGTTGCGCAAAAAGTAGCGCTCTATCGCGCGATTGCGCCAGAGGCTGCGCTTCAGCAGGATTTACTGACAACGGATGAGCGCCTTTTGGGTTCAATCATGAGCGATATTGAAAAAATCTCGTAAACACTCCGAACCGGTATGTACCGGTTGGAGGCTCAAGATATTGAGCCGGCCCCGGTTGTAGCTTAACCGTTGGATAACCGCATCACACTTATCTGGAAATGCTCTAGGAATGGCTCAATCGCAAGGAAGTGATTGCGATTTCCGCACAATCTTATAAAAGGTCTAGCTCGCCAGGTTGCGAGCGTCGCCGTCGCCGATACTCTCATATGCAATCTACGGATATGAGTTTCTGGCGTGAGGCGTTTCGTCGCCGGTTCTATTGGGCGTTCATTGGCGCCGTTGTGTGAGTTGTGCGGTTTGCGTTAGGCTTATTTCCTTTCGGTTCATAACTTAGCGGAGCAGGTTTGCCTGGTGAAGCATTTCAAAATTACCACCGAAAATTCGCGATTGAGCGCACGCGATATCGCCGACAATTTTGACGACATTCATCCGCCGCTGGACGGCGCTCAGGCCATTGTTGAAGCTGGTCGGTGTCTTTATTGCTATGATGCGCCTTGCATAAATGCGTGTCCGACACGCATCGATATTCCGAAATTCATTCACCAGATTCGTTCCGGCAATCTCGACGGTTCGGCGCAAACTATCTTGTCGGCAAATATCATGGGCGGCGCCTGCGCGCGGGCCTGTCCGACGGAAGTCTTATGCGAAGAGGTCTGTGTTGTTCACCATACGGAAGGCGCGCCGGTGAAAATTGGCGAGTTACAACGCCACGCCGTCGACCATTTGATGGCCAAAGGCGGCGCCCACCCGTTTGTGCGCGCGCCATTGTCGGGTTGCAAACTGGCGGTGGTCGGCGCCGGTCCGGCGGGGCTGTCATTTGCCCACCGTGCGGCGATGCTTGGCCATGATGTGGTTGTCTATGAAGCCAAGCCCAAACCTGGCGGGCTTAATGAATATGGTCTTGCCGCATACAAGATGGCGAATGATTTTGCCCAGACCGAGGTTGAGTTTCTCCTTGATATAGGCGGCATTAGTATCGAGCACGGCAAAGTGCTTGGCGATAATCTCTCGCTCGATGATCTTCGCACCAACTATGACGCGGTGTTCATTAGCGCTGGGCTAGGCAGTGCGCGCGGTCTTGGCGTTGACGGAGAAAACCTCGCCGGGGTTCGAGGCGCGCTTGAGTTTATCGAAGACGTTCGCGTGGCGAAGGACAAATCAAGCGTTCCGGTTGGCGATAATGTTGTAGTTATCGGCGGCGGCAACACCGCGATTGATGCGGCTGTGCAAGCCAAATGTCTTGGCGCGCGCAATGTCACGCTGGCGTATCGGCGCGGGCCGGATGCCATGACCGCCACCCAATGGGAACGCGATTTGGCTACCGCCAACGGT
>UOEH01000067.1_pt1 | contig 11783 bp, 5 predicted proteins | sample 1990041 | NCBI WGS metagenome assembly UOEH01 (sample SAMEA4728526, study PRJEB27164) | hydrothermal vent metagenome | biome: marine basaltic hydrothermal vent biome; feature: marine hydrothermal vent; material: mineral | place: Pacific Ocean | collected 2011-06-14/2011-07-23 | depth 1741 m
AATGGTGGTTTTGTCGTAACCAAGCTCGATATAAAGCGGTCCGGTCATGTAGCCCATGAGAAAATCCGGAACCCGGAACAGCGCGATAAACAAAAGAATGACCAGCGCATGAGCGCCATAACGCGAATAAAAGTCACGAAACGGTCCGATGACGGATTGCGACACCATTTTAGAAAAAGGCGCCCGCGGCGGCGGAACATATTCGCGCACCTCGACCTTTGGCGCGAATATCGCGGTGAGCAAACCAATCCCCATCAGCAGCGCCATGAACTGATAGGCCGCCGCCCAGTTGACTTTGTCGGCGACAAACAACGCTCCGGCGCCGGCGACCATAATCGCCACCCGGTAGCCATATTGATACATCGCCGCCATCACGCCCTGTTCCTCGTCGCTGGCCGCTTCGATGCGCCAGGCGTCGATGGCGATGTCTTGCGTCGCCGCCGCAAACGCCATTGCAATTGCAATGAGCGCAACGGGAAGAAGATTTTCAGCTGGATTGACGCTCGACATCGCCAGCAATGTCAGTGCAACGCCAATTTGCGCCACCGCCATCCAGGCGCGCCGGCGCCCGATAAATTTTTCAAGAAACGGGATCGGCAACCTGTCCACCGCCGGCGCCCATAAAAATTTGAAGGTGAACGCAAACCCCGTCCACGCGAACAGGCCGATCTCGCCTTTGCTGACGCCAGCTTCCGCCAACCACAGCGAAAGGTTTTGGTAAATCATATAAAACGGCAGCCCGGCGGAAAAGCCGAGCAGCAACATGATCAGACTGCGTGGACGCGCATAGCCGATCAGGGATTGAGTTAGAGATTTGTGTGCATCCGGCGCAGTTTTTTTATTTGACATAGAAAAAACGCTAGAAGAGTTTTCCGACGGAATAAAGGCGGTTTACGATGCGACGGAGAAATCGCTTTTGGCGCCGCCCCATTTTTCGATCACGGCGACGAGTTCGTCCGGCTCAAATGGCTTGGAGATGAAGTCGTCCATGCCTGCCGCGATGCATTTTTGGCGGTCGGACGCCATTGCGTTGGCGGTAAGCGCAATAATCGGCACGCTTGCGTTGCGGCTTTCAAGCTTACGGATGCGCCGCGCCGCCGTTAGCCCGTCAATCTCGGGCATGTGCATATCCATCAGGACAACATCATAGGCGCCGCGCTCCAGAGCGTCCACCGCGTCGCCGCCATTGACAGCGACATCAACCTTATGGCCGGCGCGCTTGATGATGGCTGTCGCCAACACCGCGTTTATTTGATTGTCTTCTGCGAGCAGAATATTGAAGATTGCCTTGGGCGCCGCAGTGTTGGCGCGCGGCAGCGGCGCCTCCGGCGTGGCTTTTGCGGGCTCACCCGCGAGCTGGTCGTAAAGCGAGGCCTGGCGTATCGGTTTGATAAAATATCCCTCAAACCCGGCCTCGCGCAACTCGCCAATGCGGTCGCGGGTTAAAGGGGAGAGCATCACAAAAGACCGGTCAGCCGCGCGCGCCAATGGCGCTGCGCCCTCGCTTGCAAGATAAATATCGCAGAGCAAAACAGCGCTTGGGTTTTCCTCTATGGTCTGATGGGCCTCGCGCGCGGAGCTGGCGCAGAAGACGCGCCTTACGCCGATGCTTTGAAGTTGCAGTTCAAGACTGCGCTGCAAAATCGGCGATCGGGTGGCGATGATAACGGGCGTGTCAATCTGTAGACGGTCTGTATGTTGAGTTTCTTCATAGTCAAACGCGACTTCGAATGAAAAAACGCTGCCGGCGCCGGCGGTGCTGTCAATCGTAATATCGCCCTGCATCGCGCGAACAATTTTTTGTGCAATAGAAAGCCCCAGCCCGGTTCCCTCGTTTCTCTTATCGGTGTCGCCACCAGCTTGCGAGAACTCATCAAAAATTTTCGCACGGATTGTGCTGGGAATGCCGATGCCGGTGTCGCGCACATCCATCCTGACGGTTGCGACGGCGGCGTCTTTTTTGACGAGATGCGCTTCGATGCTGACGCCGCCGCTATCGGTAAATTTGACGCCGTTGCCGGTGAGGTTGATTAAAACCTGGCGCAAGCGCGCCTCATCGCCAAACAGCGTTGCTGGAATTTTTTCGTCAATATAGGCGGTAATCTCAACGCCCTTATCGGCCGCGCGCGGGGAGAGTAGTTCTGCAACGCCCTGGATTAGCGAGAACGGGCTAAAGGGTTGCGCGTCAAGTTCAAGCTTGCCGGCGTCGATTTTTGCGTAATCGAGAAGGTCGTTGATGAGGGCAAGGAGCGCGGCGCCGGATTCGCGCACCGATTCTGCGTAAGCGCGCTGGTTTGGCTCCAGCACGGTGTCGAGCAGCAAGCCGGTCATGCCGATAATGCCGTTTAGCGGCGTACGCATTTCGTGGCTCATGGTCGCCAGGAATTGCATGCTGGCAGCGCCATTGACGCCGGAAGCTGTATCCGCCGAATTACTAGAATTCGCCTCGGCGCCTGCCTTCGGGCGGCGGCTAACATCGTTATCATCCGTATCCGAAGGGTCTATGGAGACGCCGGCGTATAGTCTTTCTCCGGCGCTCAAAACGCTTTCTTCCCAGTCAATGATAAGGTCGCGCGCGCCAACTTGCGCCGATGTTCTGTAAGCGGCCGGCGCTCCCCGGCTGGCCGCGTGATTGCCGGGCGCAAAGGCGCGCCCAACCCATTTTTCAGGCGGTGTTGTGAAAAGCCGTGCAAAAGCACGCGAGACAAAGCGGATCGCGCCATCGCGATCACACACAACAATCAGCTCACGGATGTAGCGAGGATCGCCACGATCGCCTGCACGCATAATGGTACCATTCCTTAGGCGGTGATGGTCAATTATGGGAGTGCGGCTTTGAAAAAGAGTTGAGAGGCGTAGTTAATAAAGACGGTTAAATCGCTGTTGCAATTTGAGATAACGACAACGCGGCGCTGCCTTCACGGCGGCGAAAACTCACCGCTTCGGCGATGTGGCGGCGCTTGACGCCGTCGTCGCCATCGAGATCGGCGAGCGTGCGGGCGACGCGCTTTATTCTTGTATAGGCTCTGGCCGAAAGACCGAGCGCTTCCGCGGCGCGCGATAAAAGCGCTGCGCCTTGCGCATCTGGTTCGGCGGTGGTGGTCAGTGCAGCATCGCTCAGCGCCGCGTTGGTAGCGCCCGATCGCGACATTTGCGCGTCGCGCGCGGCGGCGACGCGCGCGGCGACCGTTGCGGTGGTCTCGCCATTTGCCGGCGCGGAGAGATCGCCCGGCGTCACCGCTGGCAGCGCGACGGTCAAATCCATCCGGTCGAGCAGCGGTCCGGAGATGCGCGATTGATAAACTTCCTCGCAATTGGGACCGCGCCCGCAAGCGCGCCCGCTCGCCCGGCCATAACCGCAGCGGCACGGGTTCATCGCCGCAATCAACTGGAACCGCGCCGGGTAGCGGACATGGAAATTAGCCCGCGCGATCAAGACGTCGCCGGTCTCCAGCGGCGCCCGCAAACTGTCGAGCACAGGTGCGGAAAATTCCGGCATTTCATCGAGGAATAAAACCCCGTGATGGGCAAGCGAGGCCTCGCCCGGTTTGGCGCGGATACCGCCGCCAATCATCGCCGCCATAGAAGCGGAATGGTGCGGCGCACGATAGGGCCGCACCCGCGTCAGCCGGCCATTTTCCAACAATCCGGCAAGCGATTGAACCATCGAGACTTCGAGCATTTCCGCCGGGGTTAAGGGCGGCAACAGCCCGGCAAGGCGCGCCGCCAGCATTGATTTGCCGGCCCCGGGCGGGCCGACCATGAGGAGGTTGTGACCGCCCGCGGCAGCAATTTCGAGCGCCCGCTTGGCGGTTTCCTGGCCGCGTACCTCGATAAGGTCAGCAACCGCGGCCGGCGCCTCAAGCGCGCCCGGTTCGGGCTTGGAAAGGATTTGCGTCCCTTTGAAATGATTGACCAGCTGGATCAGCGATTGCGGCGCGATGATGTCCGCCTCGCCGCCGGCCCATGCCGCTTCCGCGCCGCTGGCATAGGGGCAGATCAGCCCCAGCCCCAGCGCATTGGCCGACACCGCCGCCGGCAACGCCCCGGCGACCGGCGCAATCGAGCCGTCGAGGCCAAGCTCGCCCATCACCGCAAAGCCGTCTGCGGCGTCATGGGGCGCGGCGCCCATCTCAATCAGCACGCCGAGCGCGATGGCGAGGTCATAGTGACTGCCTTCTTTCGGCAGGTCCGCGGGCGCCAGATTAACGGTGATCCGCTTTGGCGGCATGCCCAGCCCTACGGCGGATAATGCCGCGCGAACACGCTCTTTCGCTTCCGAAACCGCCTTGTCCGGTAAACCGACAATGGCGAAGGCAGGCTTGCCTCCGACGAGCTGCACCTGAACCGTAACCGGGGCCGCCTCGACCCCGTGGAATGCGAAAGTGGTAATCTGGGCGACCATGGATTTCCCCGGTTTGCCGTAACGCCAGTTAGACATACTGCATGCAAAATGAGAACATTACAAGAACACATAGAAAAAGATTCACCCTGTTAAACAGATTCCACTTTTCGCGGGCATGCTCTAAGCAAAGAGCCGGAAAACCAGAGCACGGACTTCATGACAATCGCCTTATCGCCGCCCAAACCAGTTATGACGTTGCGCATCGGGGTTACCGGCCACCGCCAGTCCCGCCTGCCGGCTGACCAGCTGAGCCGGATCGGTGATCAGATACAGATGATATTGACGTTGGCGGCTGAGGGGTTGGATAAAGCGCATACACAGTATGCTGATGACTATGCCGCCGATAAGCGCCAGTTATTTTTTGTCAGCGCGCTTGCCGACGGCGCCGACACGCTCGCCGCCAGGCGCGCTATCGGCGCGGGCTGGCGCCTGTTGGCGCCGCTGCCGTTTTCCAGGGCAAGCTATGCGCGCGATTTTTCAGTCGAGGACCGCGACCAGTTTGAAGCGCTGCTGAGCCAGGCGGACGCGGTGGCCGAGCTTGACGGGTTGCGTGATGCGCCGGCGAATGAAGAGCGGGCCTATCTTCAGGCCGGTCTGGTCACGGTCGAACAGTCCGACATTATCATCGCCGTTTGGGATGGCAAGGACGCGCGCGGTGTTGGCGGTACGGCGATGATTAAGGACGAGGCGATGTCTTTGGGCAAGCCGGTGATCTGGGTGAACGCCGCCGCCGATACGCCGCCGGTTTTTTTAAGCGCGGAAAATACTGTAGAGCCTCCATTGCTAGAGGTCGTGTCGCCGGGGTCTGTCCTTGCGGTCATTGATGCGGTGGTCGCGCCACCGGAAAGCGGCGATATTGAGCATGCCTTTTCCGGCGAGAAAACCCATGCGCTGGCGGCCTATCGCGTATTTGCCGAGGAAGGCGCCCACCGGTTCAATTATGGATCGTTTTTTCAGTTTTGGGAAAAACTGTTCGCTGGTAAGTGGCCGTTCAGCGTCAGTCTGACCTGCCCAACACCGGCCGAAGAAATATCGGATGCGCGGCAATCGACGCTGGCGCAAAAACTTCAATCGTCAAACCATGACCAGCATATTTTTAATGATTTAATCATCCCGCGCTTTGCCTGGGCCGATCATCTGGCGGTCCATTACGGCAATCTTTATCGCTCTTCTTATTTCTTCAATTACCTGTTTGCAGCGGTCGCGGTTTTTCTGGCGCTGTTTGATCTGGTTGCGGGCGGGCTTGGCTTTGGCAGCAAGACGCTGTGGATTGGCGCCGAGGTGGTGATCATTATTGCGATCCTGTTCATCACCACTGCCGGCAAGCGCGGCCGCTGGCATGAAAAATGGATTGATTATCGTCAGCTTGCGGAGGAACTGCGCCAATACCGGCTCTACTATCTGACGCTTGGCCGCGATGCCGGCAGCGACCTTTCCAAGGGCGAGGGCGGCGAGGCCGCCAGCTGGGTCGACTGGTATTTCGCCGCCTCTTGCCGTGAGGCGGGGATGACGTCGGGCGCGTTCGACGCCGGCTCCATCCGCCGTATCGCCGAGACCGTGCTGAAAGAGGAAATCACCCCGCAAATCGCCTATCACGATAAAAAAGCCGGCACGCTTCATATTATGGAACACCGCCTGCATCATCTGGGCGAGTATGCTTTTGGCACAACGCTGCTGGTGTGCCTGTTCTATCTCGGTCTGGTCGTCCTCGCCGGCAAGGAGCCGGGCCTGGCGACATGGGCCTATGAAACCAAGAACGGCGTCAAAGGCGCGGTGACGATGATGACCGGGTTCTTGCCCGCGCTCGGGGCGGCGTTTTTTGGCGTCCGGGTGCAGGGCGAGTTCGGCTCAACCGCGGAGCGCTCTCACGCCACTGCCGCGCAGCTGAAAACCCTTGCAGAAAAGTTTGAGGCGCTAAGCGCTGCGCAAACGCCGCGCCTGGAAGCTTTGCGGTTGCGGGTGGAAGAAACCGCGCGCGCCATGCTGATGGAAAATATGGACTGGCGCATGCTCTATATGTCCAAGCCGTTGAATCTGCCCGGATAGTTTCACCCATCTGGGTGACGTAACGTGGAAATGCGTAAACCCCAGGTTTTTATTGCCAAACTGTAAGCCATAGGGCGGCGTTGGACGGTTGCGGCATGCAGTAAAAATGCGCCATTTTGCAACCCGCGCCGGCGATCAGGACGCTGGCGTAATGAGAGTAACTCGATGTCTGTAATTTCCGTTCTGCATGCGCCCCGTGATCAAGTCCTCGGCCGAAAAATCGCCGATGCGCTTTCGCGCTATGGCCATGCGCCGCGCCGCATCAGCGGCGATCCGTGTACGGGCGATTTGGCGCTTGCTGACAATGCGGCGATCGTCATCTGGTCGGCGGCGGCATTAAAGCTCGCCCGGCTGAATGAGCAAGCGCGCGATGCGTTTCGGCGTGGCGCGCTGATCCCCGTGGCGGTCGGCGGGGCGTCGGCGCCGAGCGGGTTTGACGCGTTGGCGCCCGTTGATCTGTCGGGCTGGTCCGGCGACGATAATGATCCGCGCTGGCGGTTCGTTCTGGAGGAGATCAACATTGCCGCCCAGCGCCAGCAGCTGGCGGACGCCAATGTCTGGGCCGAGCCGGAGACTGAGCCCGAGGCGGGGGCCGATGCCGCAGAGGCGCTTTTGCTGAATGACGCCGCGCTGGACGATACATCTTTAGATGAGACATCTTTGGATGAGGCGGGGCTGGATATTCCAGCGCTTGACCATGATGCGGAAATCATCGAGGCGCGTGAAGATTTCATGCCGCCGCCGGCGCGCCCGGCGGGGCCAAGTGCGCGCAGAAAATTTAATCCTATGGCGGTGGCCGTTGCGGGCGGGTTGGCGATTGGCGCCGTGGCCGGCGCGGCGATTTTACTGGCGCCGGGTTTTCTGGCGTCGCCCGAAGGCGCCCAGATCAATGTGGCTGAGGTTGCAACGCCGGCGGAACCTGGTGCGCTGGCTTTTGTTCAGCCGTCAGACGATTTTAATGACGCCAACAACGAGCCTGCCGCGCCTGGCGATAGCCAAACAACGGGCGCAAACGTCAACCCCGCCGCGGCGTTTAATCTGGATGCAGAGGAAATGCGGCTAACGCCGCCTGTCTTGCGCGACGTTGAAGAGCTGGCGAGCGCCGCGCCCGAGGCTGTCGCAGAAGACGCACAAGTGATTGAGCTGGCCTCCGCGCTTGGCTTCGACGAGGAGGGTGCGGAAGTTCCGATAACGGACGAAATCACATTGCCGGAAGAGGTGTCTGCGGAAGACGCCGCCTTAGAGGCTGCCGCCCAGGAAGAGGCGGCGAAGATTAAACTGTTTGCGGCCATCGCCCGCGGCAAGCAGGAACTGGCGTCTAATGGCGCTGTCGCTCCGGCCCTGCCGGAAGAGACGGCGCCGGAGCGCGCCGCACCAGAAGAGGCTCTGCCAGACACGATTGGGCCAGACGAAACTGCGCCAGATGCGCCGCCGGCAAACGAGCCGGCTGCAATCGCGGCCTTGCCCATTCAAACTGCGCCGCCGGCTGCCGGCAATGCCTTTAAAGACTGCGCTGATTGCCCGGCAATGGCGCGGCTTGAGCCGGGCGAATTTCGCATGGGTGCGCCCGCCTCCGAGCCGGCGCGGCACATTTCTGAAGGTCCGGTGACGCCGGTGACTATTTCCAAACCCTTCGCCATCGCGACAACCGAGGTCACCTTCGCGCAATGGGACGCCTGCATCGCCGATGGCGGCTGTCGCTACCTGCCGCCGGACCAGGGCTGGGGCCGCGCCGACCGCCCAGCGGTCAATGTCTCGTTTGATGATGCGCAAGCTTATGCGACGTGGCTATCGCAAAAAACCGGCAAGACCTATCGGTTGCCAAGCGAAGCGGAGTGGGAATATGCCGCGCGCGCCGGAAGCCGCGGCCCGTTCGCCATCGGCGCCACCGGCGCGAGCGCCAGCCTCGCGCCAACCACCGCAAACTATAATGCGCATTTCGCCTATGGCGGCAAAAAGGGCGAATACCGCAAACAGACAGTGCCGGTAGCGAGCTTTGCACCAAACAAATTTGGCCTTTTCGACATGCATGGCAATGCCTGGGAGTGGACCGCCGATTGCTGGGCGGAGAGCCACGAGGGCGCGCCGCAAGACGGCTCCGCCGCGCTTGGCGGCGATTGCAGCCGTCGGGCCCTCAAAGGCGGGGCCTGGAACACCGGCGGCTGGCGCTTGCGCTCAGCCCATCGTATCGGCAAGCCCCGCACGGCGCGCGAATATGACAACGGCTTTCGCGTGGTGCGCGATTTGGACTGATAACCGGGCCTAAAAACGGGTTCCAGCCGCATCAATCGTTACCAGTGTTTTAACAGCTGCATTTTTTTATGCTCGCAGAGGCCAGCGCCGGTTGCAGCCTTCATTTCTCCTGCTTATATCCCGGTCGAACGTGCGGGGCGCCGGAATTGGCGGATCGCGCACAATCTGTTGATGATAAAAGGGGCGCGCCTTATTCCGGCGCTTTTCAGGCAAAGGCCGGGACTTTCCCGGCTGGCGGCCGATTGAAGGCTGGATATTAAAAATGGCGGCTCGCTTAAGGGAGACGATAAAATGACAAAAGTAATTGGCATCGACCTCGGAACGACGAACTCATGCGTCGCCGTGATGGAGGGCAAAGAGCCGAAAGTGATTGAAAATGCCGAGGGCGTGCGCACAACGCCGTCAGTGGTTGCCTTTACCGAAGACGGCGAACGTCTGATCGGACAGCCGGCCAAGCGCCAGGCGGTGACCAATCCAGAAAATACCTTCTTCGCGATCAAGCGCCTGATTGGGCGCCCGTTCGGCGACCCGACCGTCAAAAAAGACCAGGGCATGGTCCCCTACGCTATCGTCAAAGGCGACAATGACGACGCCTGGGTCGAGAGCCGCGGCGAGAAATATGCGCCGTCACAGATTTCAGCGTTCATCCTGCAAAAAATGAAAGAGACAGCTGAGGCCTATCTTGGCTCTGAGGTGACGCAAGCGGTGATCACCGTGCCGGCCTATTTCAATGACGCCCAGCGCCAGGCGACCAAAGACGCCGGCAAAATCGCCGGGCTTGAAGTTTTGCGGATCATCAACGAGCCGACAGCGGCAGCGCTCGCCTATGGTCTCGACAAGAAAACTGGCAATCAGAAAATCGCCGTTTACGACCTCGGCGGCGGCACGTTCGATGTCTCCATCCTGGAGATTGGCGACGGCGTTTTTGAAGTCCTGTCCACCAATGGCGATACGTTTTTGGGCGGCGAGGATTTCGACCTTCGCATCGTCAATTATTTTGCCGACGAGTTCAAAAAAGAACAGGGCATTGACCTCAGAAAAGACAAGCTGGCGTTGCAACGGCTGAAAGAAGAAGCTGAAAAAGCCAAGAAAGAGCTTTCAACGACGTCGCAATATGATGTGAACCTGCCCTTCATTACGGCCGATGCATCAGGCCCGAAACACCTGACGATGAAGCTATCGCGCGCCAAACTGGAAAGCCTTGTTGAAGATTTGGTCAAACGCACGGTCGATCCGTGCAAAGCCGCGCTCAAAGATGCGGGGCTTTCTTCCGGCGACATTGAAGAAGTGATTCTGGTCGGCGGCATGACCCGGATGCCGAAAGTCCAGGAAACCGTCAAACAGTTCTTCGGCAGAGAGCCGCATAAGGGCGTCAACCCGGACGAAGTTGTGGCGCTGGGCGCGGCAATTCAGGCCGGCGTCCTGCAAGGCGACGTCAAAGACGTTCTCCTGCTCGATGTAACGCCCCTGTCGCTCGGCATTGAAACGCTTGGCGGCGTCTTTACCCGCCTTATTGATCGCAACACCACCATCCCGACCAAGAAGTCGCAGACATTTTCCACTGCGGAAGACAACCAGTCGGCGGTGACCATCCGCGTCTTCCAGGGCGAGCGCGAAATGGCCGCGGACAACAAAACCCTTGGCCAGTTCGACCTTGTCGGCCTGCCCCCGGCGCCGCGCGGCATACCGCAGGTCGAGGTGACGTTCGACATCGACGCCAACGGCATTGTCCATGTTTCTGCAAAAGACAAAGCCACCAACAAAGAACAATCGATCCGCATCCAAGCCTCCGGCGGTCTGTCCGATGACGATATCGAGAAAATGGTCAAGGACGCCGAGGCCAACGCCGAGGCTGACAAAGAACGCCGCGAGGCAGTGGAGGCGAAAAACCGCGCTGAAGCGCTGGTTCATTCGACCGAGAAAAACCTTGAGGAATATGGCGAGAAAATCACCGACGAAGACCGCCTGGCGATCGATGAGGCGGTGACCGCATTGAAGGCGACGCTTGAAAATGAAGAGGCGGGCCTTGAGGAGATTAACGCTCAGGCGACGACGCTGGCCCAAGCCTCGATGAAGCTTGGCGAGGCGATGTATAAAGAAGGCGCCGAGGCTGCTGAAACCGATGCGGCGGCGGATGCTGCCGCTGACGGCGGCGAAGAAGACGCGGCCAGTGGCGGCGATGATGTGGTCGACGCTGACTTTGAAGAAGTTGACGGCGACAAGAAGGATTAAACTGGAACGGGCCGTGCATAACTATCGCATGGCCCGTCCCCGCTCATCCCGCGAAAAGCGGGGCCCGGACAAGGTTTGGGTTTGCGTAAAATGCGTGATGGGGCGGTTTTGAGGGGCGTAATTGAATTAAAGCACTTCCCGAAAAGTGGGAACCGGTTTTCGGATAAGGAAGTGCGCCAAACAAAGGACTAGAGCCTTTACGCGATTCAAGAAAAAGGCGGAAAGGCTCTAGAACCCTGAAAGGGGCCGCGCAAATATGGCGCAGCAATGTTTTTACGAAGTTCTGGGTGTGGAGCGCGGCGCAGACGGCGCGGCGATTAAATCCGCCTTCCGCAAGCGCGCCATGATATACCACCCGGACCGCAATGCGGATAATCCGGAGGCGGAACAAAAATTTAAACAGCTTGGCGAGGCTTACGAAATCCTCTCCGACGGTCAAAAACGCGCCGCCTATGACCGCTTTGGCCATGCCGCGTTTGAAAATGGCGGCGGCCGGGCAAGCAACGGGTTTGGCGGCGCAGCTGGCGCGACGGCCGGCTTCTCCGACATTTTCGACGACATATTTTCCGAATTTATGGGCGGCCAGCGCGCCGGCAGACGCGCCGGTCCCGGCCGTGGCGCAGACCTTAAATATAATCTCGAGATTAGCCTTGAAGACGCCTTTGGCGGCAAAAAGGCTGAAATTACCGTGCCGGGTTCGGTCTCTTGCGATACTTGCGAGGGTTCGGGCGCGGCGCCCGGTTCCGGGCCGGTGGTGTGCAAAACCTGCAAAGGCGCCGGGCGGGTTCGCATCCAGCAGGGCTTTTTCACGATTGAGCGCACCTGCCCGCATTGTAACGGCGAAGGC
>UOEH01000361.1_pt1 | contig 11145 bp, 9 predicted proteins | sample 1990041 | NCBI WGS metagenome assembly UOEH01 (sample SAMEA4728526, study PRJEB27164) | hydrothermal vent metagenome | biome: marine basaltic hydrothermal vent biome; feature: marine hydrothermal vent; material: mineral | place: Pacific Ocean | collected 2011-06-14/2011-07-23 | depth 1741 m
AACGCCCAGAACTATTTTGACCTTACCGGCGCCTATAACGTCACCGACAATGTCAGGGTGACGGCCGGGGTCAAAAACATCTTCGATAAAGAACCGCCCGTGCCGCTCTCCGGGGGCAACTTCTTCGGAACGGTGAGTGAATATGATGCGGTCGGGCGTTCATTTGGCGCCACGGTTCGCGCGCGCTTTTAGGGCTATTAAAGAGGCTCGCTCCGTACGGAACGAGATGTTTTCTCCCGACATCATCCGAGCGGCGGCGCCAGTCCTGACGGGAGATGATACTTCAGTGTCATCTCCCGCATTTTTTTGCGTGACGCCTAAAATTTGCTATGCCCAATATGGGCACTCGATAAGCTAACCCGACAGTCAGAACAAATATGCCATGACAGAATTCTCTCTTGCCGACTGGATGGTTGTCGTCGGGTATCTCGTCATACTCGCGATGTTTGGCTGGTTCTTTTCTCGAAAAGGCGCATCAAGCGCGCGGGACTATTTTCTCGGCGGCAATGAAATGTCGCTTTGGCTGGTGACGATTTCCGTTCTCGCCACGACCCAATCCGCAGCAACATTCCTTGGCGGCCCCGATTACGGATATCGAGGGGATTACACCTATCTCAGCACCTTTATCGGCGCATTCCTCGCGGCGGTCTTTGTCGCAAAAATCCTGGTGCCGCGCTTTTACGCCATTCGGGCGACGACGGTTTATGAACTCTTAGCTGTGAAGTTTGGAGACCGGGCGACCAAAGCTGCCGGCGCCATGTATCTCATCGGCCGGGTGTTCGCCAATGGCGCGCGGTTATATATGGCGGCCATCGCCGTATCCATGATCCTGTTCGCAGATGTCGCGGCGACAAGCGTTATCACCGCCTCGTTCGCGATTGTGTTACTCGGCTTTGTGTTTACCTTCGTTGGCGGCATTCGGTCTGTAATCTGGAGCGATTTCGTCCAGTTCCTCATCTATGCCGGGGCTGCGATTGGCGTATTGATATATCTGCGGATGCAAATTCCGTTGCCGTTCGTCGATATTCTCGACGCGCTCGCCAACACGCCTTCAGGCCAGAACAAACTCACGCTGATTGATTTTTCATTCTCGTTCAGTCAGCCATTTTCCATATGGGCCGTCGGCACCGGCGTCTTCCTCCTTTATGTCGGCAATTTCGGGCTCGACCAGGACACGACACAGCGTTTGCTCTCCTGCAAGGATGAAAAAGGCGGGGGAAAAGCGATTATTTTCTCTGTGCTGATCGCCATTCCGCTGGTCTGGGTTTTTGTCTCAATTGGCGAGCTGCTGCACATCTTTTATGAACGGCCAGACCTAATGGCCCGCGCCGATACGATGAACGTTGCAAGCGAGTTTCAGGGCGAGACCATCACCGTTTTTATGTTTTACATCCTTAGCGAAATCCCGTCGGGCTTGCGCGGGCTGGTTACGGTGGGCGTCCTGGCGGCTGCGATATCGACCTTGAATTCAGGCCTGAATTCTATGTCATCGGTGTTGATTGAAGATTTTTACCGTCCCTGGATAGAACGGCGCCGGAAACTCCCCCCCGGTCATTTTGTTAATGCAGGCAGGATAGGCATGGCCGTCTTTGCACTCAGCCTGTTTCTAATGTCCGCGGTTTGTTTCTATTGGCAGCGCTATGCACAGATGCCGTTATTGGAGTTTGCATTGTCGGTCATGACCTTCGCCTATGCAGGTCTGCTTGGCGTCTTTTTCGTTGCGGTCTTCACCAATAGAGGCTCAGCGAACTCAGTCATAGCCGCACTAATTATCGGGTTCTTTGTAATCCTGGCGCAGCAAGCATTCATGATCGATATATTAGGGCTTCCCGAAGCGATGAAAAACATCGCATTTCCTTGGAAGCTTTGCGTCGGCGTCATAGTCGCTGCCGTAGTCTGTTCAATTGGCAAGACGAACGTGCGGAAAATTTCAGGAAATAAGTAATGTTTCCTTACATGGAGATATATTCAATTATTCTTTAGCTCTCATTCACAGGGCGCTTTTGAGCACAGGTCAAGGGCGAATGAAAATCTCCCGTAAAATGTGGGCGGGTTCGCGTATAACGATTCTGTGGTCCCCACCCAAAACCCTATCCGGCAGGATTAGCAACGATCTACGACTCATGTTGGCCATAGGCCATAGGCGGTATCTTGCGGCTTTTGGGGCTTTTCCTGCGCGACCTTTTTCGATCACGTAAATCCTTGGAAGCTGAAAACACATTTCTTCGCCATCAACTTGGAGAAAAACACGCCCGTTCCAGGACAAATCTCAGCTTCCGGCGCAATTAAATCGATTCCCCATCTCGGAGGGCTGCACCATGAAAACGCCAGAATGTAATATATGGCAGAGACAAGGGACAGGCGCTTTTATTTTAATCCTAAAATTATTTCAACTAACATTGACAGTAAATATTTTAATACTAAAATATATGCTTGTTTGAGAGAAAACATGACCAAACCTGCCAAACGCGCATTGATTACTGGCGGCGGATCAGGCATCGGGCTGGCCATCGCGCAAAAATTTGCGGAAAACGGTATTGGCGTCACCATCGCGGGACGCAATACGGCGCGCCTCAAAGAAACCGGCCTGGCTTATCTTGAAATCGACGTGACAGACGAGACATCTGTTATAGAAGCCGTCAAGCAGTGTGGGCCAATCGATATCTTCGTTGCTAACGCTGGTGCGGCGGCGACGGCGCCAGCCTTAAAAACCTCGCATCAACTCTGGGATGAAATGATCGCAGTGAATTTGACCAGCGTTTATCTTTGTGCGCGCGAAGCCATACCGCAAATGGTCGATCGCGGCTGGGGCCGGTTCATTGCCATCGCATCCACCGCATCGCTCAAAGCCTACGCCTATACCGGCGCCTACGCAGCCGCCAAGCACGGCGTCATTGGCTGGGTTCGCACATTGGCGATAGAGTTGGCCAAAACCGGCGTTACATCAAATGCGATTTGCCCTGGCTTTACCGACACTGCGATGGTGCAAAACTCGATTGAAACCATCGTGCAAAAAACTGGCCTCACAAAAGACCAAGCGCTCCAAGCGCTGGTCAAGGACAACCCGATGGGTCGATTGATCAAGCCGGTTGAAATAGCGCAAACCGCCCTGTGGCTCGCAAGTGATGACGCTGCGGCCATCAACGGACAGGCCATCGCTGTAGATGCCGGCGAGACGGCGTCGTGAGAGAGCCCCGTGACGCCATTCGCGCATGGCTTGACCTTCTTGGCGCGTCAAACGCCATAAAAAAATCCGTCGATACGCAATTACGCTCAGAATTTGGGGTTTCTATTTCACGTTTTGATATTCTTTCGGCGCTTGAGCGTGCGGGCCCTGATGGCCTTCGCGCTGGCGTACTTTCACAACAATTGATGGTCACTGAAGGCAACACCACGCAAGTGACGGCGCCGCTTATTCGCGATGGTCTGGTGAAACGCAATGCCGGCCGGGATGACGCCCGGATTGCAATATTTACCCTTACGAAAAAAGGCGAGAGGCTATTTTCAAAAATGGCGGCAGACCATAATCATTGGATCGGAAGTGTTTTTTCAGATTTATCAAAGTCAGAAATTGCGGCCTTTCGAAGGATTTTGCGAAAACTCAATATACCAAATAACGCCGCGCAGCCGGGAAAGGATGCAGCATGACTCCAGAGACATTCAAGCCGAAACATTTCTCGTGGCAGTTTGACGGCGGCGTCGCACGGATCTCGCTTAACAGGCCGGAACGCAAAAACCCACTGACTTTCGACTCCTATGCGGAGTTACGAAATTTATTTCGTGACCTTGTATACGCCAAAAACGTTCATGTTGTGGTTATGGGCAGTAATGAGGGTAATTTCTGTTCTGGCGGCGATGTCCATGATATTATTGGCCCACTGACAAATATGAGCATGTCAGAGTTGCTCGATTTTACCCGCATGACAGGTGATCTAGTCAAATCTATGCGTAGCTGTCCGCAGCCGATCATCGCAGCCATAGATGGGATTAGCGTCGGCGCCGGCGCGATCATCTCCATGGCGTCAGATATTCGTTATGCCAGTCCTGACGCCAAAACTGCGTTCCTGTTTAATCGCGTTGGCCTTGCTGGCTGCGATATGGGCGCCTGCGCAATGTTACCGCGCATAATCGGACAGGGCCGGGCCAGCGAGCTGTTGCTATTCGGGCGCAGCTTTAGCGCAGAGGAAGGATTGCAATGGGGATTTTTCAACCAGATCATTCCCGCCGCTGAACTTGATGCATTTGCCATGAAGATGGCGCATAAAATTGCTAGCGGCCCAACTTTTGCCAATGGCATTACAAAAAATCAGCTCAACATGGAATGGGACATGAGCCTTGATACGGCAATAGAAGCCGAAGCACAGGCCCAGGCGATCTGTATGCAAACAGAAGATTTCAAACGCGCCTATCATGCTTTTGTCGCAAAAGAAAAACCTGTGTTTGAGGGCGATTAGATGGCCGATCAATCTTTTCTCGACTGGCCGTTTTTTGAACCGCATCATAAAATCCTTGCGCTTGATCTGGATATCTGGGCTGCGGATGTCCTGCCCGCGATTGTCGGCCATGAAGGCGTCCATCAAGATGTCGATGCGACTTGCAAGGCGCTGGTCAAGGCGCTCGGCGCCGGCGGCTGGCTTCGCTACTGCGTGCCCATCGCCTATGGCGGCGTTCATGATGGCCTTGATGTGCGCTCACTTTGTATCATTCGCGAAACTCTGGCGCGCCATTCCGGGCTCGCCGATTTCGCCTTCGCGATGCAAGGGCTCGGCTCCGGCGCCATCAGCACATACGGCTCAGATCAGCAACAACAAGCCTATCTACCCGCCATTGCGTCAGGCGAAAAAATCGCAGCCTTCGCCTTATCGGAGGCCGGCGCCGGTTCGGACGTCGCCGCTATGTCGATGACGCTGCAAAAACTCGGCGGGGATTACATCGCCAATGGCGAGAAAACCTGGATATCCAATGGCGGCATTGCTGACTTTTATACGCTGTTTGGCCGCACTGGCGCCGGTAATAAAGGCGTATCGGCAATCATTATTGATGCGGATACAACAGGCCTTGCCGTCGCGGAGCGTATTGAAGTTATAGCGCCCCACCCATTGGCCCGGCTGAACTTTGAAAACTGCAAAATTCCGGCCGGCAATCTGATCGGCGGCGAGGGAGACGGTTTCAAAGTCGCGCTTGGCACGCTGGATATTTTCCGCACAACCGTCGGCGCGGCGGCGCTTGGCTTCGCGCGGCGTGCGCTGGATGAGGCGACAGCTCACGCAACCACCCGGCAAATGTTTGGCGCGACACTGTCAGAACTCCCCATAGCGCAAGAGCGCCTTGCAGAAATGGCGCTCGATATTGATACATCTGCGCTGCTAATCTATCGCTCGGCCTGGACCAAAGACGTCAAAAAAACCCGCGTCACGCGCGAGGCGGCCATGGCCAAGCTTTTTGCAACCGACCAAGCACAACTTGTCATCGACAAAGCGGTGCAGATGTTCGGTGCGCTGGGCGTCAAAAAAGGCGTTAAGGTCGAAGAACTTTACCGCGAGATTCGCGCATTGCGGATTTATGAGGGCGCCTCGGAAGTGCAAAAAATTGTCATAGCGCGTCAGCACTTGCAAAATTTTCGATATCCCGGGGCGGTCAAATGAACCATCAAATTCTGCAGCCAGAAGGCTGGCCCCGCCCCAAGGGATACTCAAATGGCATCGCCGCAACAGGCAGGCATATATTTACAGCCGGTGTCGTTGGCTGGAATGTGAATGAAGAATTTGTCTCTGACAGCATCGTTGATCAGTTTCGACAAACCCTGATCAATACGGTTGCAATCTTGAAAGAGGGAGGCGCGGCGCCATCCGATATCGTTCGCATGACTTGCTATGTGACGAATAAGCGCGACTATCTCGATCATGTGCGCGAGATCGGCGCCGTCTGGCGCGAAGTTTTGGGCAAAGTCTTCCCAGCGATGGCCGTCGTCCAGGTGGTCGCGCTCATGGAAGACGCGGCGAAGGTGGAAATCGAAACCACGGCGGTGATCGCACAATAAAGGGTATGGCGAGCAATGAAAATTTCTGTCATCGGTGGCGGACCGGGCGGGCTCTATTTCGCGCTGCTCACAAAAAAACGTAATCCCGACTGCGAGATAGATGTTTATGAGCAAAACCAGGCCGATGACACGTTTGGTTTTGGCGTGGTGTTTTCTGATGAAACGCTGGATGAGTTTTTAAGCGCCGATCCTGAATCCTACGAATTGATCCGGGATAATTTCGCCTATTGGACAGATATCGTCATTGAGCATGATGGTGTGCGTACTGTGATTGGCGGTAACGGGTTTGCCGGCTGTTCGCGCATGACGCTACTGCAAACGCTGCACAAGCGCTGCCGCGAGGTCGGCGTCAACATACACTTTTCCACCGCCATAGACGTAGACAAGTTGGAGGAGGCGTTTGCGGACAGCGACATCATCGTCGCTGCGGACGGGGTGAACAGCGCGGTCCGGGAAAAATACAAAGACGCCTTCGGCGCCAAGACCGAACTGATGCGCAACAAATTCACCTGGCTCGGCTCAACCCGGCCGCTTGACGCTTTCACATTCTTTTTTAAAAAAACCGACCATGGCCATTTCTGCGCTCATACGTATCAGTATGAAAAGGGTCATTCGACCTGGGTGGTGGAGACTACGCCAGAATGCTGGGCAGCCTCTGGCTTTGAGGCGATGAGTGAGGAAGACACCACGCACGCGCTGGAGGATATTTTCAAAGACGAGTTAGACGGCCATTCTTTCATCACCAACCGGTCGATCTGGCGCAATTTTCCGAAAATCACTTGCAAGAAATGGAACCATGGCAAGATTGTCCTGCTCGGCGACAATAAGGCTACCGCGCATTGGTCAATCGGGTCGGGCACAAAGTTGGCGATGGAATGCGCCATCGCCCTGTCCGATGCCGTTGTACAATATGGGCGCGATCTACCGCGGGTTTTTGCTGATTACGAAAAGGAGCGTCGCACGCCGGTCGAGATCACCCAGCATAATGCGCAAGTCTCCCTCACCTGGTTTGAGAATATGCCGCTGCATTGGTCGAAACCGACATACGCTTTTGCATTCTCTGTCATGTCACGCGGGAAATCCGTCACCTGGGATAATTTGAAACTGCGCGATGCGGCGTTTCTTGAAAAGGCGGAGCAGGAATACTACGGGCGATACAAACAAGAGACTGGCCGCAACGTCGCCGCCGATCGCCCGACGCCAATGTTCACACCGTTTGAACTGCGTAACCTCACCATCCCCAATCGGGTGGTCATGGCGCCAATGGCGCAATATTGCGCCGTGGATGGCGACCTCACCGACTGGCATTTCATCCATTATACCGCGCGGGCAATCGGCGGCGCGGGTCTGATCATCGCCGAGATGACCTGTCCTACGCCCGATGCGCGCATCACCACCGGCTGCACTGGTTTGTGGAGTGACGCCCAGGAAGCGCAATGGAAGCGCATCACCAATTTCATTCATACCGAGACGCAAAGCAAAATCGCACTACAGCTTGGCCATGCAGGACGCAAAGGATCAACGTGCACACCTGATAGCGGCGACGGTATGGATAGCCCCATGGATCAAGGCAACTGGCCGATCTATTCCGCCTCGCCCATCCCTTACGATGACGCCTCGCAAACGCCGATTGAAATGACGCGCGCGCAGATGATTGCTGTACGCGACAGCTTTGTCGCCTCGGCCAAGCGCGCTGAGCGCGCCGGGTTCGATATGCTTGAGCTGCACTGCGCTCATGGCTATTTGCTGGCGAGCTTTTTGTCGCCGCTCACCAATCAGCGAACGGATGAATATGGCGGCGCCGTCGTCAACCGCGTCAAATATCCGGTGGAAGTATTCAAGGCGATGCGCGCCGTCTGGCCGGCGGAAAAACCCATGTCAGTACGTCTGTCGTCTAGCGATTGGGCCGATGGCGGCTTGACACAGGATGATTTACGGGAAATCTCACGCGCGTTTAAAGACGCTGGCGTTGACATCATTCACGCCTCATCCGGCCAGACCGTGCCATGGCAAAAACCGACCTACGGGCGGATGTGGCAAACGCCATTTGCCGAATTCATCAAACATGCCGTGGATATTCCAACCATCGCGGTCGGCGACATAACCCTGCCCGAACAGATCAACACCATCATCGCCGATGACCGCGCCGATTTATGCGCACTGGCGCGTCCGCATCTCAACAATCCGTTTTTCACGCGGCAAGCGGCGGGGCATTACGGCGTGAAGACAGTAGGCGGCGAGCCTATGGGCTGGCCAGTGCAACTGCAAACCGGAGAATACCAGCTCTATCGGGAAGCGGAAAAGAACAACGAAAAAGCCCTCGACCTCGCGATCAAGGCTCGCCCCAACCGGCGGCATTATCAGAAGGCGGAAGAATAGGGTGCGAGGTTTTTGGTTCCTGTGGAACATCAATGCCGGTGGAGCAGAAGCTGTCCACGCCCTCTGCTTGTGAGAACAAGCCTTTCCCTTAACGCTACCCCACCAGCGCCAGCACGCGCAACGGGCTTCCCGATCCGTTCTTTATTTTCAGCGGCGCCGCGATGATCAGGGCGCCTTTGGGCGGCAGTTGATCGAGGTTTCGCAGGCATTGCAGGCCGAATTTTCCGGCGCCATGGAGGATAGTGTGTGCGGGGTATGCGGGGTCAAATCCGCCCGCCTGCCCGGCGTCGGTGCCGATGGTCTCGACGCCGAACCCGGCGACATCGCGCTCTTCGACCAGATAGCGCACCGCACCCGCATCGGGTCCCGGCGAATGGGGGCCGTCATCTCGCATGTTGAGATAGTCAGCATAAGAGCGCTTTGACCAGTCAGTGCGGAACAACGCCCAATGGCCGGCGGGAATAGCGCCGTGCTCCGCTTCCCAGGCTTTGATATGATCCGCTGTCAGAATAAAGTCTTCATCCGCTGCAACGTCGCTCGAGAAATCCATGACGCAAGCCGGGCGCACGAAACGCTCCGGCGCAATCGTATCCACTGATCCGTTGGGCCAATCCTTACCGCTCACCCAATGCACCGGCGCGTCAAAATGTGTGCCTGTATGTTCATTGCAACTGAACTTTCGCCAGTACCAGGCCGGGCCGCGCTCATCATAGCGCGAGACTTCCTCGATCTCGAACCCAGCACATTGACCAAACTCCGGCGGCAGGATCAGCGTCGGGAATTCCGGCTCCAGCGTGTGAGTGAGATCAATTGTTTTGATGGCGCCAGACATCAGCGCCTCAGAAAAATTTTCCAGCTTAGTCATGTCATCTTTCCTTTATTGTTGCCCTGCCGTAAGGCGAGCGAATAAGATTCTCGCGGATGCGTTTTAGCACATCCGTCAACTGAGTAACCTTTTGAGCTTCAATGCCTTCAAAAGCGCGCTCATAAACATCTTTTCCTATCGACTGAACCATCGCTAAGGTTTTACGCGCTTTCGCGGTCATGCGAATTTGAATGATGCGACGATCGCCATCAAGCGCACGCCGCGCTACAAGGCCCTGCGCCTCCATGCGCGTCAGCATCCGCGTTACGGTTGGCATTTTCGTCACTGATCGGCGTGCAAGATCACCGACCGAGCTGGGACTTTTGTCATCCAGCAACATCAATATACGCCATTGCGTCGTATCAAGATCATAGACTTTGAGCGCCTCAGACATCTCTTTATTATAGGTGGCCGCCGCCCTATTCAAATTATAGAGCGCATAATCGTCAAGCACGAAACCTTTGTCGCCTGGCCCTGTCTTCTTTACTGCCATCTTAGCGCCAATCCCATCATGCTGCTCTAGCGCTCAGCCGGAGCTTCCGAATCTCTGCAGCCAGTATAGCGCCATCCTCATCGGCGAACGCCGCCGATTTCAGGGATGCTAAGGTTTGCGATGTTAGTGAGAAGGAGGGCGCAGGCATTTTGTTGGCCTCGTCTAGCAGCGCCAGCAGCCGTGCATAATTGGCCAGGCCCCGCTCATGAGTTTCCCCATAGCCCTTGATCAGGCGTTGCAGTCCGGCGACCTCGCAGGCGAGCGCATAATCGTCGCGCGCTGTCGTTTCAATTCTCATAAGCCAATCATCGATACGCGCTTGTTCAACCTTAAAACGGTAACTGCCGCGGCGAACAAATTTCAACCCAGCTAAAAAAGAGAGTAGTAAAAACCCGCGCAGTTTTGTCGACGGAATACGCCGCCCTTTTTTGAAAAAAACACCTAACCCTGTTCGCAAAGCTGGTGTTGACAGTATTTTTTTGCCAAGCCATGCGGGCGCGAGATCGCATACCTCCTCAATCCGCGGATGCATATAGTCACTTACATGCACTATCTGCCCAGCTTCAGCTCGGACATCAGTGCGGAACCGCGCAAACCGGCTCGCCCGGGTTTTCAGATCGGCGACACGGATCGTGTCCTCAAACGCCATCCACAAGGCAAGGTGCTTGGCGACGTTGCGCGTCAGCCGCCAATCCCACCGCGCCCCGCCACATTCTTCATCAAGGGCGCGGATGCGCGCCATGCGATCAAGATATAAATCCGCGTAACGCACGTCTTGATAGTCGACGAGTTTTTTCAAGCCTTCTGTCAATGTGACCTGTGCGGAGTTTGGAAACTCGCGCGTCATGCGCTGCGCAAGTCCGCTGATGGCGGTGGGCGCAGAAGACTTATTGGCGCCGGCAGTCGATAGAGACGGCGTGCTTGCTGCACCGTCGCTACGCGCGTTAGCGTAACCCGCCTCAAATCCGGCAAGATTGCTGTCAACTGTGCGCTCAGAGTGGCGGATGGTTTCTTCAAAGGCGCTCCTGGCGAAGGGCAACGCACCCGACCCGGCAAGGGAGCCAAACATCACCGCGCTAATAACGGCGTCAGCAGACTCGGCCGCAGCTTCCATATCGTCAAGGATAAACCGGTTCGCGGCTGTTTGCCCCGCCGCGATGATAGCATCAGCGTCCTGCCGGCCATCGCCGAGATGAATTTTTTCCGCAATCGCATAAACGCGATGGCTTGAGGCAATCAGCGTTGTCTCACCAGTGACAAAGCCGCGGGTGATAGCACGGCCCGCTTCCATAACCTCGAGCGCCAAAACGATATCCACATCACCCGGCACTGGCGTCAACGCAAAAACAGGAACGCTTTTTTGCGCTG
>UOEH01000339.1_pt1 | contig 11088 bp, 6 predicted proteins | sample 1990041 | NCBI WGS metagenome assembly UOEH01 (sample SAMEA4728526, study PRJEB27164) | hydrothermal vent metagenome | biome: marine basaltic hydrothermal vent biome; feature: marine hydrothermal vent; material: mineral | place: Pacific Ocean | collected 2011-06-14/2011-07-23 | depth 1741 m
CCTCGCGCTTTGTCGCTGACGAGGCTGATGAAGGCGCGGCGCGCGAGATTTTGTTCCCTGCCCTGATCGACAATGTCGATATCCCGCTCGGCTTTCGGCAAATCCAAACCGCCGACCTTACCCACTGGCGCGGCAATCTCAACGACAACGCATTCAAGGCGTTTATCACCGCAGTCAGCGACGGCGCCGCGAATGTGCGCGGCGCGCCGGACCGCCGGCCGCAACCGGCGCCAGCGCCCACTGAGCCAGAGCCGGCAACGCGGGAACCGGCCGCCAAACAGACGCCCAAAAAACTAAAGAAACCAAAACCGCCCAAACGCACCAAGCCGCCCAAAGCGCAAAAAAGCGCCTATACGACCACCGGCTCCAAACGTCGGTTAGCGCTGTTTGCGCAGGCGATCTTTATGGCGGCGCTAATCGCCGCCGCGTTTGGCGTCCTTGCCTACACGTCAGACTTTGTGTTCGCCGCCTACCGACCGTTCTTCGTTGGCGCTATGGGCATATTAGCGTTTTTATCCCGCTACGGAACATTGGAGGCCGACCGCGCCGCCGGCGCCGCCTCGCTTGCACTCTTGCCGCGCTCTTATATGGCGCTGATCTTGTTCTCCCTGATCGCCAGCGCCCCGCTGATCCTTGAGGGACGGATATACGCCGCCGCGCTGGAAGGCGTTCAGGTCAAAGGCATTGAAGGCGCTGACATTAACGGCGTCACCCTCGACCTCGCCGGCAAGCGCCTGCTCACCTCGTCTGATGATTCCACGGTGAAACTATGGGACGCGACCACCGGCGTCGAACTGGCGGAATTTACCCAGCATGAAAACTGGGTCTGGGACGCGGACTTTTCGCCCGACGGCAAGCTCGCGGTCTCCGCCTCGCGCGATTTGAGCGCCGACATCTGGTCGACCTCAAACGCCAAGCTCATTCGCCAGCTTAAGGGCCACCGCTCCAGCGTTCGCGATGCGGCCTGGTCGCCTGACGGCTCGGCAATCGCAACGGCCAGCAATGACAAAACTATCATCATCTGGGACCCTGATACCGGCGAAGCTGTGCGCACGCTGACCGGGCACACGGACCGCGTCACTGCAATTGATTTCAGTCCCGATGGAGAAACGCTCATCTCAGCCTCCCGAGACGGCAAAGTCCGCTTATGGAATTGGCGCAGCGGAGGGCGCATTTCTACGCTCTCGATTGGCGGCGAAGGCAACGATGTCGCCTTTTCCAATGACGGCACAATGTTCGCCGCCGCCGCCGACAATGGCCATATCCGCATCTGGCGCACGAAAAGCCGCGACCGCATCGCCACGTTCAACCACGGCGCCGCCAAAGCCTTCGGTGTTGCATTTGCCAATGGCGACAAGACGCTGGCGACCAGCGGCATCGATCCGGTGATCCGTCTATGGAACATCGCCGACCAGACCCTGATTGCTGAGCTGGAAGGCCATCGCGATGCCAGCCGCGCACTCGATTCTTCCGCCGACGGGAAGATCATCGTCAGCGGCTCGCGCGACAACACCGCGCGCATATGGGATGCAGTCACCGGCGAAGAACTGGTCACTATGGGTCATATAAGTTCAGCGATTGATCTGCCGATGGCGATCGACACGCCGCCGGTGTTTGTCTCCTCGCGGGCGCCGGTTCCGGTTGATTTCAAAAAACACCCCGCAAAGGCGGCCAATCTCCTCGGCAAGGGTATCTTAATCGCTGCAGCTTTGTTGCTGGCCGCGCTCCTCATCAAAGGCGTGTTGTGGATCGCGCGCGCCCGCGCCATCGCCCGTCTGGTTGTGGTGACGGTGCTATTTGTGGTTTCCGCCTATGTCGGCCTGTTGATCGCCTCGGCGCTGCCGGGCGAAGCGCTGGCTTTGTGGCTGACGCTGGCCTTTATACCGGCGACGATCTTCGCCCTGTTGCGATGGGTGTGGCGGGCGACGATTTTGCGCAATTTCAGCCGGCGAACCCGCAAAGCCGTTTAGAGCATTTCCGGATAAGTGTGACGCGTTGAAAGCTATTCACTTTCAACTCCGATAGAAATGCGACAAACAAAGAATCTAGAGCAAATCCGTGAATCAAGTTAACTCGGATTTGCTCTAGTTGCACTCAAAGTCTGTCTCGGACAAAGCGCGGCACTGAGGCGGGAACCCGCGCGCACGCCAGTATGCTGTTAACCCGAGGCCTTCGGCCAACTGCTTAAACTGCGGTGAACGGCGGTAGTGGGCAAATTGCGGCAGCCACAGATCCTCATAATCATTGTCGAATGTGTCGACATTGATTTTATCATACGCCCGCAAAGCCAGCATTAGATTGGTTTTGTCGGTCACATCCACACGCTTCTCATCACCCCAGGCCATAAAAATTTTCAGCCGATCGGGCGGCTGGCTCTCAGGGTTTTCCAGCGCATTAATATACTCTTTATGCGGAAAGCCTCCCCGCCAGTTGACCATCCGGGAGGCCGCAAACGCCATGATGCGATCGCCTCGCTCAAGGAAGATTGGAATATAGGCGTCAAAGCCGCTAAAATAATTAACCTCCGCATTCGCACTCGCATCGACTATCGCCAAATCAATATTGCCCAAAAAGATATTGGCCGCCGCCCGATACCGGCGGCACAGGCGCCGGGCTTCATCTATTTCCAGGCAGGTGTTAAACGCATGGATCGCCTCTTTCGCCTCGCCGACAGAAATATAGTTCATGCCCAGCCACTGCCATGCGCTGGCATTTTTCGGATCTCGCTCCAGCGCCTTATTCAGGTTGTCGAAAGACTCCACCCAAGGCGTTGGATAATGCGCCCGGTAAGTCAGTCCGATGACGGCGTAGGGCATTGATAGATCCGGATCTAATTCCAAAGCCCTTTTGTTGGCGAACAGCGCCAGCGCGGAATAATCACGATCTAAAATGCTATAGCTCGACGCAACGCCGTATACAGCGGCGAGACCTTCCCACCCCTTTGCAAAAGTCGGGTCCATTGCCACAACCTGCTCAAATAAGCGCAGGCTCTCTACGACATTGGCTTTTCCGCGCGCCGCAAAGAGCTTGCGTGCTTTAAGGTAGGTATCATAAGCGCTCATATTCCCAGTGGCGGCTTTGATATTGATCGGAACGCTTTCTTCCATGCCAAGCTGATTGCGCATCTCAGCCACAACGGCTGTGGCTATTTCTTCCTGGATACGAAACAGGTCTGATAGCTGCCGGTCATAAGTCTCAGACCACAAATGCCGATCATCACGCGCATCGATCAGCTGAGCAGTAATTTTTACGCGGGCGCCCATCTTGCGGACACTACCTTCGAGGACATGATTGACTTTTAAGCGTTCGGCAATATCGCCCACACTGAGGGCTTCGTCTTTAAGGGCAAAGGACGACGTTCGCGAGGCGACTTTTAACCCATCCACATGAACCAGAACGTTGAGCAATTCTTCCGATAATCCGTCTGCGAAATATCCCTGATCACCTTCCGGCGACATATCGACAAAGGGCAGGACAGCAATCGAAACTTCACTAGGCGCTGGCAAGGGACCTGTCGCTTCAACGTAAACCAATTCACCATCCGGCCCGGCGCGCATGAGCGTGAATCCAACAAGAGCGACACCTATAAACGCCGCCGCCAGGGCGCCGGCGATCATGCGCGGCCTGGCCTTGATTTTATCGATCAGAGTTTTTGGCGCCGGCGCCTCGAATTCCGGAACCGCATCACCCATCAGCCCGGCAATCGCGCCCAGCACCGATTGCACCTCCGGCGCGCCGGCATCGCCTTTCCATTCCTGGAAGTCGATCACCTGATATTGACGAAACCCCAGCGGCGCTTCGCAATCGGTCAGACAGATCGGAATTAACGTCCCTTTGTCACGGGCGTAAACCGCTTCGTCCTTCACCCAGTCAGATGCGTTGGCGTCATGCGACCAGACGACAATGATGGCGTCGGCTTTGACAAGCTGGGCCTCTATATCCTTAGCGAAAGACGCCCCACCGCGAATATGGCGATCCCACCAAACCGAGTGACCTGCCGCCTCTAAAGCTGCGGCGAGCCTCTCAATTGCGTCGCGGTCAGTCCGCGAATAGCTAATGAACAGATGCGCCATTTTTTCCAGCCAGCAGCAGGCCGGATGCGATCAAAGTCACCGCCCAGCCCAGGTCCGCGACGTCCTATAGAGCAAATCATGGTGATTTGCACAGAAATCGATTGAAACGCTTGCCTATTGGCGGAAAATAGCGCACCTCGCGGCTCATGACGCAACGCACAATCCCGCTCCGCAATATTGCCATTATCGCTCATGTTGATCATGGCAAGACAACGCTCGTCGATGAGATGCTGCGCCAGTCCGGCGCGGTGCGCAAAGGCTCGGAAATGGCCGAGCGCGCGATGGATTCCAACGACATCGAACGCGAGCGCGGGATCACCATTCTCGCCAAATGCACCAGCGTGCTGTGGGAAGATGATAATAAGGCGCCGGTGCGCATCAACATCGTCGATACGCCAGGCCACGCCGACTTTGGCGGCGAAGTCGAGCGCATCCTGTCGATGGTCGATGGTTGCCTGTTGTTGATTGACGCCGCCGAAGGGCCGATGCCGCAAACCAAATTCGTGCTGTCCAAAGCCTTGGCGCTAGGTCTGCGCCCGATTGTCGTCCTCAACAAAGTCGATCGGCCGTCGGCGGAACCGGACAAGGCGCTTGATGCGACCTTCGATTTGTTCGCCGCGCTCGGCGCCAATGATGACCAGCTCGACTTCCCGGTGCTTTACGCAGCCGGCCGCGACGGGTGGGCGGCGCTGACGCTGGACGGCGCGCGCGAGAATTTACAGCCGCTGTTTGAGACCGTCGTCGCCCATGTCCCGGCGCCGTCAGTCGAGGCCGATGGCGACGCGGCGCCGTTCCGCATGCTGGCGACGACGTTGGAAGCCGATCCCTATCTTGGCCGCATACTTACGGGACGGGTTGTTTCCGGACGCGCCAAACCGGGCGCCACAATGAAAGCGCTGTCGCGTGACGGCAAACACATTGAACAGGCGCGGGTCTCGAAAGTGCTCGCCTTTCGCGGATTAAAACGCCAGCCGGTTGATGAAGCCCTACCCGGCGATATTGTCGCGATTGCCGGGTTCTCCCAAGCCTCGGTCTCCGACACGCTTTGTGATCTCACCGTAACCGATGCTCTGCCTGCACAACCGATCGATCCGCCGACGCTGTCGGTGACCATTTCGGCCAATGATTCACCGCTTGCCGGACGTGAAGGCTCCAAGGTGCAGTCGCGCGTCATCCGCGAGCGGCTGTTGCGTCAGGCCGAAGGCGACGTCGCAATTTCCGTGAGCGAAGCTGCGGACAGCGACGCTTTTGAAGTTGCCGGGCGCGGCGAATTACAGCTTGGCGTACTGATTGAGAATATGCGCCGGGAAGATTTCGAAGTCGCCGTCTCGCGTCCGCGCGTCGTTACCCGTACAGCCGATGATGGAACGCTGCTGGAGCCGATTGAAGAAGTGGTGATTGATGTCGATGACGACTATTCCGGCGTGGTCATCGAAAAACTCTCGCAACGCAAAGCCGAGCTGGTGGAAATGAAACCGGCCGGCGCCGGCAAGACCCGCCTCACCATGCATGCGCCGGCGCGCGCGCTGATCGGCTATCATGGAGAATTCCTCACCGATACCCGCGGCACCGGCGTCATCAACCGGTCCTATCTCAAACACGCGCCGCATAAAGGCGCCATTCAAGGCCGGCGCAATGGCGTCCTCATCTCCAATGGCGACGGCGCGGCGGTGCCGTTTGCCATATGGAACCTGGAAGAGCGCGGCGTGATGTTCATCTCACCCGGCGACAAAGTCTATGAGGGCATGATTGTCGGTGAGAACGCCAAACCCAACGACCTTGACGTCAACCCGTTAAAAGCCAAACAGCTCACCAATATCCGCGCCGCCGGCAAGGATGAAGCCGTGCGCCTGACAACGCCGCGGCGCATGACGCTGGAACAGGCGATCTCCTATATCGACGATGACGAGCTGGTTGAGGTCACGCCGAAGTCCATTCGCATACGGAAAATTGCCCTAAAGCCACATTTAAGGAAACGCCGGGCGAAAGAGCTGGCTTAGTTTTCTTGGCGCGTTGCTATCCTTCGCGACGCGAACCTGTCGGTTCGCTCCTCAGGATGAGGGAATTTTTCTTTTACTACCCATGCAGCATATAACCATCCTCATCCTGAGGAGCGGCGAAGCCGCGTCGCGAAGGATAGCAACGCTTCCCCACCCATCAATCCGCCAACCCTAACCGCTGCAACGGCGCGCCCAGCGTTCCCGCCACCATTGACGACAGGACAGCCGCTACCGGCGGAAGTTGCGATGCTGGCGTAGCGATATAATCGCGCAGCCACGGCAACAGTTTTGAATCCGACTGGTAAAACGGCGTGAACAACTCGCTTATGGTTTGATAAAGCCAGATGTGGCGCTGCCGCAGCGCCTTATAGGCGCCAAGAGCGGCGTCGATATCCGTCGTTTGATCGAGTGATTTTGCAAGCGCATAGGCGTCGAGCAGCGCCATATTGGCGCCCTGCCCCAATTGCGGGCTTGCCGCGTGCCAGCTGTCGCCGACATGAACAAGGCGATGCTCCACCGGATTTTGGATGGTGTGATGGGCGTAACGCGCGAATACTAACTGTTCCGGGCTCTGAATAACCGCCAGATGCGCTTCCAGCGCTGGCCATAATGCCAGCACCTCCTCCTTCCAGGCATCCAGACCGTCCGCTTGCCATTGCGCAAAGCGATCACGACGCAAGCTCCAGAAAAACGCCGCCAAAGGCGGGCCTTCGACTATCGATCCAATCGGCATGACGCCAGCGGTCTTGCGCGCGCCTTCATAGCGCTGTTCCAACGTGTTTGGCGTCAGCACAATATCTTCCGTAAGCGGTATATTCGCCCACAATGCGCCATAATCAAGAAACGGGTTTTTTCGCTCAACCAAAGGCGAGCGGAGCCCCAGCGCATCGACAATCAGGTCAAAACCCGGCGAGCGCCGACCGTCGGCAAATTCTAATGTCGCACGCTCGCCAGCATGCACGCTGACCACCTCATGCCCGGGCTCAAACTCAGCCCCGGCGTCAAGCGCTTCGGAAAATAATAGCTCAAACAATGCAGCGCGGTGAACGCCTATGCCGTAGGCTCCATCGCCGAAATCGACATCAAGCGCGATGCGTCCGCTCTTCGCTGCCCGGCCAAACAGCCGGTCGATACGCGCACCACGGCGCACCAACCCCTCGCCCAGCCCAAGCGCCGATAAAACCGCCTGACCGGTCGGCTGGATGATGAGGCCGGAGCCTATCGGCGCTGGTTTATCAAGCTGGTCATAGAGGACAACGCCGTGGCCTTGCCGACGCAAGAAAGACGCCGCCGCCAATCCGGCGATCCCCGCCCCCGCGATTGCAATATCCATAGCGCCCCTGATCGATCAACCGAAGAGGGTATCGCCTGATTTCAAACGCCGCGTCCAGACCGCATCACGCAGTGACCAGAACCTCGCATTGGCGCGGCGCCTTAATCCCCAAAAATACGCGCAATAGCGGGATGCGCTTGAAAAACTCATAGCCAAGCGCACATCCAAGCAGTGTTGAACCTAAAACAAGCGTGAACTCTGACACGACGCCAAGCTGCAACTGCGTAAGATAATAGCCGGCAACCACAATGATTGTCTGGTGCAGAATATAATAGCAAAAGACCGCACCCGTGAGATAAGTCAGCACTCGCGATGGCCAATTTAGAAATCGCTGCGCAAGCCCCAACAGCATGACAATAAAACTCCACGCATAAAGGGTCAGGACAATTTCCATCAACGGTCCCATGTCAAACAACGAGACATAAAAATCCCAATGATTGGCGCGCAGATATAAACGCCCGCCCCCGATCAGCAGAACCAGAAGCGCCGCCGCCGGCAAGGCGCGCTCAACACTGCCCCAAAACCGCACATTCTTTGCTGCGAAATAGCCGAGCAAAAAAATTGTGAACCGGTGCGCATGGTTCGCCCAGTCATTCACCAAATCATGCGTCGTCGGAAAGTGTGGTTCTAAGAAAATCGCATAAGCAATAAAGGGGACGGGAACAATCAGAAGAAGACGCATGGGCCCGCCGAGAGCCTTAGCAATAAAATTGCACCCCATACCTTCCGCAAAGCGGCGCATCAGAGGCAGCGCCGGCGTAATGAGTAAAATATAAGCAAGCAAATAAACGACATACCATAAGTGGTTCCAGGTCGGCGTGGTAATCGAAAAAGTTTGTTCCAGCTTTAAATAATCCGCCCAAAACGCAAGGTAACCGGGCTCAATCTCTCCGCTGTAACGGAGTTGAAAATAGGCTTGCGGCGTAACGATAACGATCATGCCAGCCAGGATCGGCAATCCCAGCCGGAAAAGCCGGGAGGCGGCAAACCGCGGTTTCGACATTGCCTTGTCCGACGCGAAACGCACCGCTACGCCGGATATGAAAAACAGAAGCGCCAGCCGCCACGGGTTGACGATCAGCATCAAAGGCTCCGCAGCCGGACCCGCATAGACGCTTTTTACGTGCCAGTCCCAGGTCACATAAAACATGCCCACATGGTAGAAAATCAACAACCCGAAGGCGATCACCCGCAACCAGTCGAGGTCGTAACGTCGGCCGATCGGCATAGAAAAATCACCGCCATCCGAGCTCATCGTATCTGCAATCGCCATCTTGTTCTTTCCTTAAAGGCCCGCAAACAAGCTGGCCCAACGGCGCCACCCTCGCCAGCGCAAAGGGCGGCGCAGCGGCTACGTGTTGCAAGCGGAGGAAAGGCGGGCGCTGGTGGGACAAGCGGCGGCTTTTTGGTGACAAAATAGGTGCGTTCGAAGGCGCATAGGAGTTGCGAAAACATGGCCGAGCGCCCAAAAAGCACCCGATGAGTACAGCCCTAAAAACCAATCGCGCGCCACACCAGGACGATGGCGCCACCGACCGTCTGAGTTTCCTGTGGCTGGCCGGGTTCATGGCCGCCTTCCTCGTTGTTGATATCTTATCAAAGCTCACCGAATACGGGCGCAACGGCGTCGGCTCGGAACCGGTTTACTTCGCGATCTATGAGATAACGAGCTTTGTCGTCTTGCTTGCGCTTTTCCCGGCCATCGCATGGCTCACCAGCCGTGCGACCCCGGGACAACATCAATGGCCATACGTTATCGGCGCGCATGGGGCCGCAAGCGTCATATTCTCGCTTATCCATGTCGGGTTGATGGTGGCGCTCAGGAAACTTGCATTCATGTTATTTCTGCCGATCTCCTACACCTTTTCCGACCATCTGCCGCGCGATCTGATTTATGAGTATCGAAAAGATGTTCTGACCTATGCGCTGTTCGTGTTTTTCATCACCTTCGGCCGGCAATTGGCGCAGCAGCGAAGAGAGATTGCAGCCGCGCGCGAAGACGCAAAGCGGTCAAAGAAGCTGACCTTAAAATGCGGCGGGCGATCAATCTGGGTCGATGCTAAAGATGTGTGCTGGGTAAGATCTGCGTCTAACTATGTCGAGGTTGCCGCCAACGGCAAAACGCATTTAGCGCGCGCAACCCTTGCCGCCATAGAACGACAACTCGCCGACGCCGGCGCCAACGCGGTGCGCGTCCATCGGTCCTATGTCGTGAATACCGACCATATACGCGAAATCCGCCCGAACGGAGAAGGCGACGTAAAAATTGTAATGAGCGACGATCAAATCATTCCCGGCAGCAGGCGCTTTCGCGACCGTCTGCCGAAAGCCGATTAACTCAATGCTTCTTTTACCAACCTTCCGGCGCGGCCGAAATCCATCTCGCCGGTATGGCGCTCTTTGAGCGCGGCCATGCATTTGCCCATATCCTTCAGGCTCGCCGCATCAAATTCCTTGATCACATCCGCAACCGCAGCTTTGATCTCATCGTCAGATAGCTGACGCGGCAAAAACTCGCGCACAACATCAATCTCGTTGCGCTCTTGTTCGGCAAGCTCAGGACGGCATCCCTTCTCAAAGGCGGCGGCGCTTTCCTCGCGCTGCTTGACCATCTTGGCGAGGATGGAAAGAATTTCTTCCTGGGTCGCGCCGTTGCAGCGGTCTTCCCCCCGCGCGGCAATGTCGCGGTCTTTAATCGCCGCATTGATAAGCCGCAGCGTCGCCACGCGAAGCTTGTCGTCTCTGGCCTTCATGGCGGTTTTCAGGGCGGTGTCGATTTGCTCTCTGAGCATCGGTAATTCTCCAAAAGCTTTTGCGCGCACAATTCAAAATTTGCACCACTAGCCGGAGTTAAAATCTATAAGGTTGTTTTGGTTGGGTAAATTCTGTCTCGTCCATTGTTGACCCAAACGGCGCGCTCGCATAGCTTCGCGCCAATTTGCGCGAGCTAAAACCGCAATCGCCAGTCTTGCCGCGCCGCTGGCGCAAGCCGCCAGAACCAAAAAGAGATATGCCTTCGTGAAAATTAGTCAAGCACCCCGCCCGAGCCCCACCGCCGCGCTGATTTTAGCCGATGGAACAGCGCTTTACGGCGAGGGGCTGGGCGCTGTCGGCGAGGCTGTGGGCGAGGTCTGTTTCAACACCGCGATGACCGGCTATCAGGAGATTTTGACCGACCCGTCTTATGCCGCCCAAATCATCACCTTCACCTTCCCGCATATTGGCAATGTCGGTGTGAACGCTGACGACGTAGAAAACGCATCGCCCGCCGCCGCCATCGCCGCGCGCGGCGCCGTCTTCCGCGCCAGCGTCACCAGCCCGTCAAGCTACCGTGCGCAACTTGACCTTGGCGCATGGTTGCGCCGTCGCGGCATTATCGCCATCGCCGGCATCGACACCCGCGCCCTCACCGCCTCTATCCGCGAACATGGCATGCCGCACGGCGTTATCGCCCATAACCCGTCCGGCGTGTTCGATATCGAGGCGTTGACCGCGCGCGCCAAAGCCTGGCCCGGGCTTGATGGCCGCGACCTCGCCAAGGAAGTCACGACGCAGCAATCCTACACCCATGATGAGACCGGCTGGATATGGCCAGATGGTTATGGCGCACAAAACGGGCGCGGCCCACAAATTGTGGTCATCGATTATGGCGTTAAGCGAAATATCCTGCGCCGCCTCGCCA
>UOEH01000125.1_pt1 | contig 11049 bp, 5 predicted proteins | sample 1990041 | NCBI WGS metagenome assembly UOEH01 (sample SAMEA4728526, study PRJEB27164) | hydrothermal vent metagenome | biome: marine basaltic hydrothermal vent biome; feature: marine hydrothermal vent; material: mineral | place: Pacific Ocean | collected 2011-06-14/2011-07-23 | depth 1741 m
GCTCGCGTGAATCATTCGGCGGTCGATTTAAGGCATGGTGCGTCGAAGCGGGTCTGCCGCATTGTTCTTGCCATGGTTTGAGAAAAGCAGCGTCAGTGATGTTGGTTGAAGCCGGGTGCAGTTCAGCCCAGGCGACGGCGATTACCGGCCATGACTCAATTCAGGTGTTTGAGCAGTACATTCGCGCCCGCGATCGCGAAAAATTAGCCGATGACGCAATGCGCCTCTGGACAAGAGGCGAAAAACAAGTCGAAATAGTCCCGTCCAAAATCGACATTGCGAAGGATGGGACTTTTATCAGCACTAAGTCATTGAAAGGAAAAGGTTCATGGACCAGCATGGCTCCCCGGACTGGACTCGAACCAGTGACAAGCTGATTAACAGTCAGCTGCTCTACCAACTGAGCTACCGGGGAATACGTTGGAGGCGGCGGATATAGCAAAGGCCTTGCGGCGAATCCACCATCTTTTGGGTCCTTAGGCAAAGTTTTCCACGTTCGCGCGCCAATCCGAGGCGAAGATATGAGACGGCCGCGTTTTGGGGAAAAACGCGGCCGGTACTCACTGTCGTGGGGTATGGTGGGGTATCTTCTCGGGAGAAGATATTTTTAACTTCTCATCAAGGTCTTAACATAAGGTTAACACCCTTAGGTTGTGCACTCGGGGCTGATTCTGCCGATTCTTCCCTATTCGGCGGGGCCCCATAGTGGGTTGGGGCGTGCGGACTGGCCATCCTGCGCTCCGTCTCGGTCCCCTACCGGATCACCATAATCGCTGTCGGCTGAAGCGCCTTCGCCAATTTTCGGCTGTTTCTCACCGGTCCAGGCCCAACGGTAGAAGCGCGCAATATCCGCGCCCACCGCATACATCGCCGGCACGAAGATCAGCGTAACGAAGGTCGCGAAGAACACGCCGAAGGCGAGCGACACGATCGTCGGCTTCAGGAACTGTGCATCCGTCGAGCGTTCGAACATGATCGGCAAGAGGCCGATAAATGTCGTGAATGACGTCAGCACAATCGGCCGGAACCGTCCGACGCCGGCTTTAACAAGCGCTGCATAGGCGCCCTCGCCTTTCTCGCGCAACCGATTGACGTAATCGATCAGCACCAGGTTATCGTTGACAACAACGCCGGCCGCCGCGCCCACACCGAAGAACGAGAATAACGCGAAATCGAGCCCGAACAGGAAATGACCAAACGCCGCGCCCATAAATCCAAACGGGATAGCGGTCATGATTAACACTGGTTGCCAATAGGACGAAAATGCAATCGCCAGAACCATATACATTGCAAACAAGGCAACCACGTAGAGCGATAAAAATTCACCCATGAATTCGGCCTGCGCCTCCGCGTCGCCACGCTGAACAAGCGACGCCCCAGGATGGCGGCGGGTCCATTCGGGTACAAATTCCTCGCGGTAGATTTTCATCAGCGCCGCACGGTCAACGCCCTCGCGAAGCTCGGCCGTGACCCGCGAAGAGCGCTGTCGATCGCGGCGCTCAATGCGCTTATAGCTCGGCGCAAATTTAGCATCCGCTATGGCCGATAGCGGAACTTCGCGGCCGTCCGCGGTGCGAATGCGCATATCCTCGATCGTCGTCAGCGACTCTCGGGCGGCTTTAGGATAGCGCACCATCACCCGCACATCCTGGCCCTCGCGTGGCAGACGCTGCACTTCTTCGCCATAAAAAGCCTGGCGTACCTGGCGCGAGACCTCCGCCAAAGTGATGCCAAAGCGTTCCGCGCCTGGCTTTAATTCAATGCGAAGTTCCGGGGTTGCCGATTGGAGATTGTTGCGCACATCGAAAGCGCCGGGCAGCGTCCGCAGATAATTTTGTAAATCAACCGTCGCCAGCCTTAGATCTTCAAGGTCATCGGCCTGAACGCCAAACGAAAGATCAGGGCCACCATCATTTTGGGTGAAACCGATATTGATTTCTTCCGCATCGGGAATGTCGCCAAGCTCTTCGCGAAACATTTCTGCAACCTGCTTCGTCGATTCTTTACGGTGGTTTGCATCAACAATGGTGACATAGGAAGTCACTTCACCTTCATCGGCCGCGATATAGATCGACTGAACATAATCGAGGTCATTGACCCTGCCGAGTTTCTCTTTCAAGTTGTTGGCCGCGCGTTCAACCTCATCATAAATCTGCTCCGTACGCGTAAACGAGGAGCCTTCGGGAAGGCGAACATTCAGCGAGATGAATGTGCCCTGAATTTCCGGCATGAATTTGAAAGATATCCACCCCTGCGATAGCAACGCGACCGCAACCGCGAAGCTGACAATAAACCCGGCAACCGTAAAATAGCGCAACCGCAGCGCCAGTTTTATGATTGGTCGGTAAACTCTATCAGCAAATGTCAGTATGCCTTCAGCAAAAACCCGTTGCATGCGGTAATAGACGCCATTTTTATTCTGCGGCTTCATGTGCGAAAGATGCGCCGGCAGGATCAAAAATGCTTCGATCAGTGAAAAGCCAAGCGCGTAGATGATTGTCAAACTGATCTGACGGGTAAATTGCGCAGCGCCGCCGCCAATAAACAACCATGGCGAAAACGCGATCATGGTCGTCAGAACTGCAAAAAACACCGGCTTCAAGACCAGCTGCGTTCCAAGCACAGAGGCATCAGCGCCTTTAACGCCATTTTCCACTTGGTTGTGAATACTTTCCCCAACAATGATCGCGTCATCGACGACCACCCCGATTACCAGAAGAAATCCAAAAATCGAAAGGAAGTTTAGCGAAACGCCCGTCGCCGGCATCAAGATAAAGGCGCCGGCGAATGCGACCGCAATGCCGACTGCAACCCAAATAGCGACGGCTGGCCGCAAGAAAAGCATCAACACGATCAGGACGAGAATGAGACCAAAAACAGCGTTTGATGAAACCAGATTAAGCTGGCCGTTAAATGGATCGGCGGCGTCAAACCAGATGTAAAGCTGCGCTTTGCCTTTCAGTTCTTCATTCTTTTTTTCGACCCATTCGTTCAGTGTCTTAGACAGGGTTGGCAGGTCGGAAGTTTCCGGCGAACGCACGGCAATCGAAATCGATTTTTGGCCGTTGAGCGTACGGATTTGCCGACGATCTTCAAAGCCATCGATCACGGTTGCAACATCGCGAACCCGGATTACCGAGCCATCGGGGTTTTGGCGCACCACAATGCGTTCAAAATCTTCTTCGGAGTCCGCAAGCCCGCGCGCGGCAATCTGGAGGTTACCGGTTTGGGTTCGCACCTGGCCGCCAGACAGGTTGATTGATGAGCCCCGGATCGCGCGTGATACGTCGTCAAAAGTCAGACCGTAACGGCGCAACGCTTCTTCGGACACCTCAATTGAAACTTCCTCTTTTTGCGCGCCCCAGAGAAAGACCAGTGGCGACCCGCCCGGCAACTGCGAGAGTTCATCGCGAAGCTGGCGTGCAAGACGGTTGAGTTCGCGTTCTCCGATATCGCCATAAAGCGCCATAAAGGCGCCGGGCTGGAAGTTACTCCATTGCGATACCACTGGCGGGAAAGCATCCTGCGGTAGCGTCGAGATGCCGTCGATACGATTTTTAACCTCGTTCAAAAATCGCGTCGCGTCGATGTTGTCATCGCCTTCTACGTTGATAGAGGCTATGCCCTCACGCGCTGTCGAATCGACATGCTTGATCCCGTCAATTCCTGCAATCGCTTCTTCGACCCGTAAGACAATTTGCTCTTCAATCTCGCGCGGAGAGGCGCCAGGCCAGACCACGTTAATCGACGCGCCGGTAAACGTCGCGGACGGGTTTAGCTCGCGCTCAAGGTTGGTGAACGCGATAAAGCCGGCGACAAAACAAGCGACCATCAACAGGTTTGCAGCAACTGTGTTCTTGGTCCACCAAGCGATAATTCCGTCCACTATTTATCTCCCACGTTAGCCGTAGCGCCTGCAGCGCTAGCCGTCAGGTCAATATCGCCCGTCGGCGTAATTTCATCGGGATCGACCGGCGATACTTTGTCGCCGTGGTCAGCGCCGCGCAGCGGCGAGATCGCAACGCGTTCACCAGCATTAACACCGCCGGAAACTGTGATGGTGTCGCGGTCAGTGGAGACAATGTGGACGGTGCGCCGGTCGAGGGCTGCATCGTCAGCAATTACATAAACCGTGTCGCGTCCATAAAGCGCCGAGCGCGGTAAAACGATGGCGTTATGAAAAGGCTTGCCGCGTATAGTCGCATCGACAAACAATCCCATGATCAACGGCATGCCATCGTCAGCGCCGGCGCCATAAGGGTCATCTACAACCGCGACAACAAAGACTTGCCGCGTCGCGGCATCAATCGATCCGTCCGCGCGGGCGATGCGCCCGGTCCACTCATGTTGCTCGCCGGCAACGAAAGCGGTCAACGCCACCGGCGGGCCAGGGTTTTCCTCAGTTGCAACAAACGCGATCGGCAGGCCAAGCTTGGTGAGGTCAGAGTCGGTCAGCGGCAGCCGGATTTCGGCGACATCGGTTGAGAATATCCGCCCCAGCTGGGCGCCGGGGGAAACGTACTGGCCAACACCGGCGATACGCTCGCGCACACGGCCAGTAAACGGCGCACGAATGCGGGTGCGTTCAAGGTTCAAAAGCGCGGCGGTATGTTCAGCTTTCGCCGCATCAAAATTCGCCCGCGCCTGTGCAAGCTGCGGAGTGCGCAGCGCCAGCTCGGTCGGGTCATCCTCACGGCCAAGGTCTTCATAGTCCTGGCGCGCCAGGGCGCCTTCTGCTTCCTCGCGGCGCAGCGCTTCTTCGGCTTGCGCAACCCGGGCCCTCGCGCCGGCAGCTGCGGCGCGATAATCCGCATCTTCAATCCGGATCAACATATCGTCTTTGTCAAAAGCCCCGCCATTGACAAAATTCTCAGCGGTGGCGATTACGCGGCCGGAGACTTGCGCCGTCAATGAAATATCTGTCCGCGGACGAACCTCGCCTTGCGCCGTCACATCGAGAGTGACGGAACGGGTTTGCGCGGTAGTATAGAACACCGTCGGCGGCGTGGCATCTGGCTCCTCTCGCTCCGGCTTCGGACGCAACTGCCCCATCAGGGTGATGAGCGCGACGCCGCCAACAAGGATGCCGATCGTGCCGAACACTGTAAAAAATTTACGAAACATAACGCTTACTCACTCTCCCCCATTGACAGCGCTGCGAGTTTTGCATCGGTGAGAAAATCACCGCCAATCGCAAGGTAAAGTAGAACACGATTGGAAACCCGCTGCTGTTGGGCTTGTATATATTGGCTCTCCGACAAAATTCGGCGTGTCTGCGAATCCAGAAGATTAAAGATTGTCGCGGCGCCGCTGGCGTAACGCCGCTCTGTCAGTTCTTCAGCGGCCGCTGCTTCCTCATAGGCCAGCTTGAGCGCTTCTTCGCGCACTGCGAGGAACGATTCTGCGGCAAGCGCATTTTCTGCTTCTTCATAGGCGGTAAGAACGGTCTGCGCATAATTGAAAAGCGATGCTTCCGCCACGGCGTGGGCGCGCTTGGCGTTGGCGCGAATACGCCCGCCCTGAAACACTGGCTGTAACAGGCCGCCGACAAGGTTGCCGGCCAGACGTTCCGGGTCAATCAGGTCGGCAAGCGCCGGGCCGGACGTGTTGATCTGCGATGTTAGCGTGATCTGCGGCAGCATTTGCTTGCGCGCAGCGCGGGCCCGCAAGCCCGAAGCCTCCATGCGCGCCTCAGCGGCGATCAGATCCGGTCGTCGCGCCAGAAGGTCGCCCGGCGCGCCAACGCCGGCAAGCCTCGGCAATTCAGGCAAGCTCTCCGCCGCTTCAAGTTCAGCGGCGGGGTAGCGCCCGAGCAAAACTTCAAGACGGCGCGAGGATTCAAGTTCCAACCGCTGACGCAAAGCCAGACTGGCCTGGCTTGATCCCAACGCTGACCGCGACAGTCTTACATCAAGGCTTGAGGCAACGCCCCGTTCATAGCGTCGGTCGGTAACACGCAAGTTGCTCTCGCGCGCCTTAACATCGCGTTCGGCCAGCTCACGCTGCTGGCGCGCTTCGATAAGCCCGAACCAGGCTTGCGAGACGCGTGCGGCAATCGACAAGCGCGCGCCGATGAGATCGGCTTCGGCGGCGGTCGCATCGCGATAGGCCGCTTTGGTTTGATCGGTCAGGCGTCCCCAAAGATCGATTTCCCAACGAATTTGTGCACCGAGGGAATAGTTGTTGATGTATAACCGCCGGTTCGGCAAGTCCGTTTCGGCGGTTCCATTACCATCCAAGTCAAGACCATCGAGTTTGCCGTCGCCATCGACGTCAAGACCAAATTGGTCTTCAAGATCCTGTGCTCTCAACCCGCTAAGGGTTGATGAGCCGCCGGCTTGTGCGGCAAAAGTCGGATCGGTAACAATGGCGTTGCGGCTGGAGCGAAAACTGGTGTTGAGCGACGGCAACAAATCCGCCCGCGCAATTTTTGAACTCGCGCGCGCCTGCTTTAAATTGGCGGCGGCGGCGAGGAAGGTATTGTTGCGCAAAAGCGCTTCATCGATCAGCCGGTAAAGAGCGTTATCATTAAAAGCAGCGACCCAGTCGCCAGTGAGCGGCGTCCCCGCTTGCTCCTCACTCGACCATACAGCGGGCATGTCCGGCAATTGCGCTTCCAGCAATTCCTGATTGATGCTCGCGCAGGACGAAGCAAGCAGCGCCGATAAAGCAACTGCACTGGTGCGAATTGGCGCCTTGATTGTCCGGTCGGTAGAACGCATTTTGCCCCTCATTGGTATTTAAACGTTACTTGTAGCCCCAGGAGAGGAACTGCAAGCCATATTCGGCGGGCGGTTCGGAGGATGCGATGAACGCCCCTCACATCCCTCAAACCACGCGCCAGCACGCTATCCGGCGGCCCCTAACATCATGGTTAACAACTCAGCAAATATAAGGTCGCGTAGAGGTGAAATACGGTTCAAACAGCCGTTTTAGGGCTCTGAGCGCGCAAAATTAGTGTTTTCAGAGAAGAGATGGAGGCCACGGCCGGAATCGAACCGGCGTACACGGCTTTGCAGGCCGCTGCGTAACCACTCCGCCACGTGGCCATCCAGAAAAAGCCCGTCGGGCTCTGGGAGTGGGCCGCCCTCTTAGCGCGCTGGCCGGGCCCGGTCAAAGCGAAATATGCTGAACTGACGCAAGCGTGGCAAAAATAGCTCTAAGCTCACCGCTTGGCCCAGGCTCTTCGCGGCCAAACAAGCACAGGCGCGCAAGTGTTTCTATAGCGGTTTTGGTAATCAACGTCGGTTGCTACTATCTATGGTGATGAGAAGAATAAAGGTTAGAGCGCCGGGCGAAAAAGTGGAAACCAGTTTTTCGCATAACCCGGCGCGCAACAAAGAATCTAGAACATCGCTTTCTAGCGCCGCCATAGCCCAGGAAGAACCGCTTTTATGAAGACGCATATCCGCCGCCCCAAAAAGCAAGTCATCATCAAATTTATTTTATTATGCGTGTTGATGGTTGGGTATTTCACCTATCTCAGCATGGAGTATGGCCTGATGACAGGCGGCGTCGCCTCGTTGCTGACATGGAGCTTCTTCGTCTTATGCACGCCGATTGCGGATGCAGGTTTCTTGCTGGATTTTCCGTTAAGGCTGTTATTTGGCATTCGCATGGTACTGTCGGAGATGGCGGTATGGACCATTGCAATCACGGTGAATATTACGTCGCTTACATACTTCCCTGAATATTATGACACTACGCCGCTGACCAAAGTCTTTCACGTCATACTGACCACGCCATTTCCTTATTGGGGTGTTATTTTGTTGTCGGCAACGGGCACCTTTCTTTCGATACGCTTTGGCGATGAGCTGATGGATGTTCTGCATCACAAAGACAGACATTTCTTCCACCGGCATGGCTATAAGCAAGAGCTGATTATCATGATTGCCGTGTTTGTATTGGTTATTATCGGATATTATGAACTCATCGCATCTTTGGGAATTGATCGGACGATATAACTACATGCGGTCGGTAGTCGGTAATAAAATTACGCCTTTACATTCTACCTAGCTGTTCAATTTTTTATCATCCGTATTGAGATCGGCTCAAAAACCAAACCCGCTGCGCACAATCAGCGTTGTCGCCGCCGGGATTTCATAAGCGCCGAAAGTCTGATGGATAAGGTTGATATTGAGGGCGCCAAGCGGGCCGTTCTGGAGCCGGTAGCCGGCTTCAAAATCGAGGCGTCGACCAGCAAAAGCGAGCGGCGCGGACACAGTTTCAAAAGACAGCGCCTCGGTCTGCTTGTTAAAGCTGGTCGGCAGTGTGAGGCGTGCGGCGCCGGTTTCAATCTGCAGCGGCTGCGATATTCCGAGCCAAAGGCTGTCACTCGCACTAACCAGCCCTTCGCGCACCAGTGCGACCGAAAACTGCGTTGTCGTCAGGTTTGAAAAATCGTCAATCAGCGCGCCGAAGCCATCGGTTGCCGCCCGCGTGTAGCCGGCTGCATAGCGTCCCTTCAGACGCCACCCATGCGTCGGCGACCAATCCGCCTCAACCGCGCCATAGACGGTGGAGCTGGAAGTGTTGTCGCCGGAAAAACGCGCGTCAAGAATCGCGCCTTGTTCGCGACGCAGCCCCTGTTCAAACCGCATGTGCAGATTGCGCGTATTATAGCCAAGCCCCGCACGCATAGTCGCGGCGTTGCGCGTTGGCGCAACGGCGCCATCCGGAGTCACGCCAAAGCTATCAGCGTAATAATCATAGGCATAAGAGACCAGAAAGTCCGCAGCGACGCGTTTTGAAAGCGGCGTCTTCATGAATGTCGTAACCGCAGCTTTTGCATCCGGCAGATAGGCGTCTGTAAAAGCGCTGCGAGCGAGAAACGGCGTACGCCGTTCCGGTATGCTCATCCGGTCGGCGGCCTCTGCGGTAAAGCCTTGCGCGACCATCACCGAGCGCCCGGCGCCAAGGTCATTGGTTAGGGCGAGCGCCATCGTATCCTCAGTAACGTCATTACGGGCGAAGGCGCCGTCAAATGATGCCGCCTGGTTGATGCCAAGATCCGTATAAGAACGATCGCGAGTGGTAAGGCGCATGCGCATGGTCATACGGCTGTTCACCCGCTGGTTGGCATAGGCGTAAGTATCAAACGGGCTGAACACCCGTTCAACATTGAACCCGCTCAGTTCGGCAAGTCCAACCGTTGCGCCGAAGCTGGCTCGGAAGTCGCGATTATATTTATCCAGCACAACAATATCGCTTATTGCCGCGAGGCCGCTGCCAAACACAGGCGACATCTGCGCGGTCGCGCCTGTGACCGACGCGACCGAACCGGCAACGCTGGTGACCGTCACGCCGCCGACCGGCGCCACCGCCGCACCGACATTTAACAGCCCGCGCCCGAAAACAGGATCGGTCCCCGGGGCGCCGAGATCGGTCGCCGTATCGAGAAGGATCTCAACCACTTCGCTCGCCGTCAGGGCCGGCCAGAGCTGGCGCACAAGCGCCGCCGCGCCGGAGATATGCGGCGTTGAAGCGCTGGTTCCAGAAAAAGGCAGCGTCTGTCCAGGCGCCGTTGTCAGCCCGACGGTCTCTATCAACGTGCCCGGCGCAACCAGATAAATATCCGCCGCGATACCGGCCATATCGGAAAAGCCCGCCAGCGTGTTGTCCGCCCTGACGGCGCCGGAAATGATCGTCGCCGATGCCCCAACAACATCAATCGCGCCGAGTGCGGAGCCATCCGGATCAGCATCGCCATCATTGCCCGCCGCAATCACAGAGACAATATCATTATCGCGAGTGAACGTAAAAAGCGCGGCAAATTCCGCCCGGGCGCCAACTTCATCTGTCCCCAGAGAAAGATTAAAGACGCCGGCGCCAAGCGTTATTGCCCGATGCGCAGCCTCATCTATCGCCTCGCCAAAGATAATCGGGTCGTCAACTGAATCATCGTCGCCGCGAAAAATCAAAAGCTGCACCTCCGGCGCAACACCGTGAATGCCAATGCCATCGCGTTCAGCGCCGATTATGCTCGCCACCGGCGTGCCGTGGTCATCTTCGTCCTGCAGCGAGGGTATCGTCCGCACATCCGCCGCAGGGACAACGCCGGCAATCACCAGATCTGCGCTTTGCGGATGAATGCGGTTTTGAAATTCTGGGTTATTAAGATCGATGCCGGTATCGATAATCGCAACAATGACGCCCTCGCCGGTCCCGCCCTGATCATAGGCGGCCAACGCATTAATCTGCGCAAGGCTGGACTGATTACGGAATTCAGTAGTGTCGAAATTCTGCGGCGGCGGTGGAGGAGGCGGTGGAGGCGGTGGCGGAGGCGGTGGTGGAGGCGGTAAGCTTGCCATTGGCGCGCCGCCGCCGCCCGAAGAACAAGCGCCAAGCATAACGCCTGCGCCGAGAAGAACCGCTGCAAGCAAACGCCTTGCTGTACTGAACGCCATTTTATCGCCACCCCAGAAACCTATACGAAGGGATCAAAGCGGATAAACTAAAAAAGGTAAAGTGGGGTTACTCAGTGGTGTTATTAAATTTGTAAGGAATATTACCGAATTGCCTAGCATAAAGACTAATTTCTACTACTAGTCCGGCCCGAATGTCTTCGAGGTAGGAAATCCCTTCGGCGCAATGCGCCCAGCCTGGGCGCGTTTGCCCAGATAAGGCTTCCAGCCCTCAACCGTCTGGATGCGCCCCGACCGGTCGGTCCAGGTCAGGCCATCCTTCCTGGAAAAGACCTTAGCATCGGACAGTCCGCCTTTTTGGAACTTCTGGAGCACAACGCCCTTGCCGCGGGACATTTCAGGCAATTGCGCAGCGGGAAAGACCAGGAATTTCTTATTATCACCGATCGAGGCAATCATATGCGCGGCGTCAATTTTGGCTGGCGCTGGCCGGCAAATTGCAGCTTCCGCCCCCGCCGGCACATTTAGAACCTGCTTGCCTTTGCGGGTGTTGGAAAGACAATCTTGCTCGGCGACAATAAATCCGTGTCCAGATGATGAGGCGACAAGGAATTTTCGCGTCCCTTGATAGACAAAGGCGGCGGTGATTGCATCATCATTGCCCATATCCACCATCAGGCGGATC
>UOEH01000034.1_pt1 | contig 10512 bp, 10 predicted proteins | sample 1990041 | NCBI WGS metagenome assembly UOEH01 (sample SAMEA4728526, study PRJEB27164) | hydrothermal vent metagenome | biome: marine basaltic hydrothermal vent biome; feature: marine hydrothermal vent; material: mineral | place: Pacific Ocean | collected 2011-06-14/2011-07-23 | depth 1741 m
TCTTTGAACTTCGCGCCCACGTTAGAATCGCTCTAGCAGACGCTCCAGGTAATCGATTTCCTCTTCGCTGCGGCCGGGCTCCGCCAGGCGGCGGCGTAGCTCTTCAATCACCGCGCGGCTGCGCGCGGCGTCGGTTTCTTCCGGCACTTTGACGCCGTCGCCATCGGCCTCGCCTACGGGCCGGCCGAGCGGGTCGAGCGCTTCACCCTGACGGTCCCGGGCCTGGCGCATTTCCTCACCGGCAAGGCGCTTGGCGCCGTCGCGCAGGTTCTCAATCGCGCGCTCCATGGCGTCATTGGCGGCGTTGAAATTTCCGTTCCGGAGCGCTTGCTCGGCCTCGCGCATATCGTTGCGGGCCTCGCCGAGCGCGCGCGCCGCATCGCCCTCGGGGTCTGCCTCGCCGCCCTCAATCTCGTCGATGAGGTCGTCAAGATTAGCGCCGAGAGCGTCTTCGGCGGTGGCGAGATCGTCGCCGGTCTCGCCAAAAGCCTGTCCGCGCTCGAAGGCCTCATCGGCCAGTTCGCGCTGGCGGCCGATCAGCTCGCCCGCCTCGCCCGACGGGCCGGCCTCGCCTTCGCCGCCCGCGCCTTGACCGGGCGCGCCGGCGCCGCCCTGGCCTTCGCCGCCTTCGCTAACGCGCAGATTGTTCAACAGGTTTTCAAGGTCCGACAACATTTGCCGTGCGGCGTTCGAAGCGCCCTCGCGCGCCAGATCGCCAATCGCGTCCAGCATTTCGTCAAGGTCGGACTGGTTGAGCTGCTGACTATTGCGCGCCGCCTGTTCCGGCGTCTGGCCGGACTGCGCGAGCGCGGTCAAATAATCGTTCATCGCCTGGCGCAGCTCTTCTATGAGGCGGGAGATTTCCGCATCGCTCGCGCCGCGCTCAATAGCCTGTCGCAGTGCTTCCTGCGCCGCCTCAAGCCGCTGGCGGGCGAGTTCCAGCGCTTCGTCTTCAAGTTGCAGGGCGAGCGGCCAGAATTTTTCAACCGCGTCGTCAAAACCGTCGCCGTCCTGGCGCATCACCCGCCAGAACGCGGCGCGCAACAATAAATAGTCTTTGGTGTCGTCAAAAAAGACTTCCGGCGCCATGGTTACCGCGTCGAAAGACCGTCCCGCCCGGCGCCAGTCTTCGGCCGCTACGGCGAGGGTCTGGCGCTGTTCAATCACGGTCTTCGCCAGCGGATTAAAAAACTTCCGTGTCGGGAGGGTAACGCTAACCGATTTGCTCTCGCCGGTCTGGCCGGCGCCGTCCTCAACCACGACTTTAGCGATAACTTGCAGTCCCGCCCATGGGTCGGACTGGAGATTGAGGGAGATCGATTGCTGGAGGCTGGCGCGCGCGCCGCCGTCAAGCGGGATCTGGCGTCGCTCACTGAGCGCGGTGCGGTCAAACGCCGGCGCGTCGAGCGGGCGCTCCTGCTCGGGGGCGAGGCGCAGCTCGAGGCGCGCAGCGTCAATGGCGTAATCGTCCTGCGCGGAGAAACTGAACGCCAGCAACCCTTGGTCATCAGCGGCGGGGGAGCGCGTGAAGGCGACGGCGGGGGCGTCGTCGGCAATGATGGCGATCGGCCAGCGAACCTCGTCAGCGCCAAGCCGAAGCTGTAACAATCCGCTCTGCGTTAAGGCAAGCTCGGTGCGCGCAGCATTGGCGTCGCGTTCAAACTCGGCCCGGGTCTCATCATCTTCCGTGATAAACCGAAGCTGCACCCGCCGCCGCCCGTTGATTTGCGCGACCAGCCGGGCGCCATCAGGCGTATCGATCTGGCCGGGTCTATCGGGAAGCGCTTGGCCGGCGCGCAGCAGATAGATTGGCGCCTTGCCGGTATAGGCAGGCGGTTCAATCCACAGATCAGCGACAAAGGCGCCGCCCGAGGTCAGCGCCCCCGGCGTGAAGCCGCCGGCAAGGCGCGCGCGCCAGTCTGCGCCGGCGGCGACAAACCCGATGGTGATGAGGCCGAGCGCAATAAACCGAAAGCCGTAAGGATCGCGCGTCTCCGCGGTGGGCCGGACGCCGGCAAGACGGGCTTTGCGGGCGCGTTCAGCGCTCGCCGTCATGTGCGCCCGCCAAAGCGGGTTTGCCGTTTTGGCCGCATCAAAAGGCGTATCATCCAGCGCTTGCAAGGGGGCGTGTTCTGCGTGGCCGTCCTGTTCAAGCCGGGCCAGCGCTGTGCGCCGCGCCGGCCAGCGCAAGCTGCGCAGATCGCGCCAAACCAGCGAGGCGAAAACAAGCGCGCCGAGGCCGAGCGTTAGCCCATGCAGCCAGCCGGGGGTGAGCCGCCAGGCGCCGAACAGGGCGAGCATGATGAATATCGCCGCAACGCCAAGCGCCGGCAGCATCGCCGGCCAGGCGCGCTCCCAAAACAGGACGCCGCGCGCCGCGATGATTGCCATCTCGCCAGGCGCGTGCTTTTCACGGCTGGAAGGGTGTGCCAACTCGGTCGTCATACTTCTTGCACTCTATAGCTGCGGCGCATGCGCGTCGACTTAATGCGGTCCTGTTTTGTCCTTTTTAAGGCCCGCATTGGCGCAGATCATAGGCGGTTAACGGTTAATTCCGGGAGAGACGGTGTTGGTGTTTTTTTTCGGTACGGTAAAGCGCCGGGGCAGGCTGGCGCAGGATGCGGCGAAATCGCGTGCCTCGGCATTGGGTCGGATGGCGGCCTGGGCGGTGGTGATCGCTTACAATATCGTCGGGATTATCGATATATATTCGACCATGGCCGCGCTTGATAGCGGCGCCGGGATGGAGGCCAATCCGCTGGTGCGCAGCGTGATGTTTCATGCCGGCGACGGATGGATCGCCGCCAAGCTGGCGCTTCAGGGCGTCATCAGTTTTATGGTGTTGTGGTTTCCGCACTGGATTGTCATCAGCTTCTTTGCGGTGGCGTCAGCCATTAATGCCGGGATCGTTTACAACAACCTTGTCATTGCCGGCGTGCTTTAGCTCAACCAATCGGCGATCGCTTCGCCATCCATCATCTCATCGAGTGTTGGCCGCTTGCGGATGACCGCATAGCGCGCGCCGCTCGCCAGTATTTCAGGGATGAGCGGGCGGGAGTTGTATTGCGATGTTTGCGATGCGCCATAGGCGCCGGCGGACATGATGGCGATAAGGTCGCCGGCTTGTCGGTGGGGCAGCGTGCGGGCTTTGGCGAAGCGGTCGGTGGATTCGCATATCGGCCCGACCACATCATAGGTCTCGCTGGCGCCTGAATCTTTCACTACCGGCCAGAGCTCGTGATAGGCGTCATAAAGCGCCGGGCGCATTAAGTCGTTCATGCCGGCGTCTAAAATAATAAATTTCCGGGTCGCGCCGTCTTTGACGTAAATAACGCGCGCGATGAGCGCGCCGGCATTGCCGGCGATCATTCGGCCGGGCTCGAAGATCAGTTGCACGCCGAGCGGCGCCGTGACCCGTTTAATCATTGCCGCATAAGCATCAGGGTGCGGCGGCGTTGCGCCCTCGCCATAGGGAATGCCGAGCCCGCCGCCAAGGTCGAGCCGTTCAATCGCACAGCCATCGCTGCGCAGATCGTTAATCAGCACAGCGACTTTTTTGAACGCCGCTTCGAATGGCGCCAGATCATCGATTTGCGAGCCGATATGAACATCAACGCCCTTGATCTCAACGCCATCCATATTGCGGGCTGTCGCGTAGAGCGCGCGGGCGCGCGGCCATGGCACGCCGAATTTGTCTTCGGATTTGCCGGTTGAAATATTCTCGTGCCCGCCGGCGGCGACATCGGGGTTTATCCGCAAGGCAATCGGCGCACGCTGGCCTTTGGTTTGGGCGATCTCGTTAAGGGCGATAAGTTCCGGCTCGGATTCGACGTTAAACTGATAGATATTTGCATCCAGCGCGAAGGACAGCTCGTCGCGGGTTTTGCCGACACCGGAAAAGACGATTTTTCGAGGCGCGACGCCAGCGATGAGCGCTCGGTGTAGCTCGCCGGCGGAGACAACATCAGCGCCGGCGCCTTCGCTCGCCAGGACTTTCAAAACCGAGATGTTTGAGCTGGCTTTGACTGAATAGGCAATCAGCGCATCGGCATCAGAAAAAGCGTCGGCGAAGACGCGCAAGTGCCGCCGCAAGGTCGCCTCGCAATAGACATAAAACGGCGTGCCAACTTTCTCAGCCAGCGCCGTCACGTCAACATCCTCTGCAAACAGACGATTATCTCTATAGGTAAAATGGTGCAAAGGGACCAGCCCGCGTTCAGCGCCTTAGCGCAGCGATTGTTCGGGCGGCTCTTCCGGCGGACGCAGGGGCGCCTTCTTGCCGCAGGCTGAAACCGCAAACAGTATGGCCATCAGGATAATCAGGGCGCGCATATTTATGTCTCCTTGGAAAGGGCGGCGATCCAGCGGTCCGCCTGGCGTTTTACATTCGCCGGCGCGGCGCCGCCATAAGATGTGCGCGAGGCCGCTGATGCGTCAACGGACAGCACGGAAAAAACTTCATCGGTAATGCGCGGCTCGATCTTTTGCATGGCCTTCAGATCGAGCGCTTCCAGCGCGAGCCCGCGTTTTTCGGCGGCCGCAACCACGGCGCCGGTAACGTGATGGGCTTCGCGAAACGGCATGTTGAGCGTGCGCACCAGCCAGTCGGCAAGGTCGGTGGCGGTGGCGTAGCTGCGCCCGGCCGCGGCCTTCATCGCCGCGCGATTGGGGGTTAAGTCGCCGATCATGCCAGTCATGGCGGCAAGCGCCAGCGCCAGCGCATCAAAGCCTTCAAAGGTCGCGGCTTTGTCTTCCTGCATGTCTTTTGAATAGGCCAGCGGCAACCCCTTCATGACGATCGCCAAATTGGTGAGGGAGGCAATTATCCGCCCGGCCTTGGCGCGCACCAGTTCGGCCGCGTCCGGGTTGCGCTTTTGCGGCATGATTGACGAGCCGGTGGAGAAACTGTCGGACAGGCGCACGAAATCAAAATGCGGCGATGTCCACAACACCAGCTCTTCAGCAAGGCGCGACAGATGCGTGGCGGTAATCGCCGCGGCGCTAAGCGCCTCCAGCGCGAAATCGCGCGCCGACACCGCGTCGAGAGAATTGGCGCAAGGACGCTCAAAGCCAAGCGCTGTGGCAGTGGCGTCGCGGTCAATCGGAAACGATGTCCCGGCAAGCGCGGCGGCGCCCAGCGGGCATTCATTCATGCGTGCGTGCGCATCGGCAAAGCGCGCCGCATCGCGCGAGAACATTTCAACATAGGCAAGCAGGTGATGGCCGAACGTCACCGGCTGGGCGGTTTGCAAATGCGTAAAGCCCGGCATCACCGCATCCGCATTGTCGCGGGCTTTTTTCGCAAGGCTGGCCATCAACAACTTCAAGGAGGCCTCGGCCTGGTCGCAAGCCTCCCGCACCCAGATGCGAAAATCCGTCGCCACCTGATCGTTGCGCGAGCGCGCCGTGTGCAGGCGCCCCGCAGGTTCGCCGATAATTTCCTTCAGCCGCGCCTCGATATTCATGTGAATGTCTTCAAGCGCTTTGGAGAAAGTAAATTCACCGCGCTCAATCTCGCCGGCAATCTGGTTGAGCCCGTTCTGGATCGCCTGATTGTCGTCGCTGGAAATAATCCCGGCGGCGGACAACATGTCGCTATGGGCGCGCGAGCCGGCAATGTCTTCGCGCCACAGCCGCCGGTCTATATCGATGGAGGCGTTGATTTCCTCCATGATGGCGGCCGGGCCTTGCGAAAATCGCCCGCCCCAGATTTGGCTTTCTTTGCTGTCGGTCTTATCTGTCATCTTAAATCTTCTATCGTCTTAAAAAGGAGCACGGCTGTGGCGGCGTTTCGGCAACCGCGATTTTGGCTACTCTTGTGGGGCGGGGCAGGTTCGCTTGCGCTCGTCTACTTTATTATAGCCGCCAGCGTCCAGCCGCGCGGGGATAATCAGCCATCAGCGCTCAATCATGACACTGCGCTTCTCACCGGTGAAATGGCCGATTTCGTCTATGCTTTCCCGCCCCGCGGCGCGCCGAAAATCTCCTTCGACTATGAGGGGCGGCAAATATCACTGGCGGATTTTCGCGGGCGCGCGGTGTTGGTCAATTTCTGGGCGACATGGTGTGCGCCTTGCCTGAAGGAATTGCCGTCGCTGGATGCGTTGCAGGAAAAGCTGGGCGGGCGCAAATTTGAGGTCGTGGCGATTGCCGCCGACCCGCGCGGGCCGGTTGCGGCGGCGGAATTTCTCGACCGCCTCAAAATCACCAATCTCAAGCTTTACGCCGATCCGCGGCTGATTTTTGTAACGTCCATTGGCGGCGCCAATGTGTTGCCGGTGAGCATTTTATACGACGCCAAAGGGCGTGAGGTCGGCCGGCTGGTTGGCGAGGCGGACTGGACCAGTCCTGAAGCGGTCCGGCTGGTCAAATCGGCTATTCCGTGATCAACGCCGCTGGGGGCATAGTGGAGATTCTAGACTAAAAGACACTTCAAGTTAGAGGCATATTAGTCTACGACTTTGGCGGATATGCGCCGACCGTTGTGGGTGTTGGGATAATCAAAGAGGGAGCAGAAATTCATGAGAATTTCAAAGATACTTATTGCCGGCGCCATCGCCTTTGCGCTGGTCGCTTGTGGCGATAAAGACGCGGGCGGCGAAGCGCCCAAGAGCGCGGCCAGCGCCAAGGCGGCGAAAGTCTCCTCCGCATCGCCGCTGGATGCTGACTTCAGGCTGAAAGGTGGCGAGGAGGTCGATATTGCATCGCTTCTGGCGATGATGCCGGACGAGGCGAACCCCACCTATGACAGCGTTGCGTTTGATAAAAAAATCGGCGCGACGGTAGTTTCTAACCTGCGGTTTGCTGATGACGATGGCGGCGAGGGTATTTTAATCAAGCGCGCGGAATTTTACGGCGTTGATCTGGATGCGATTGCGCGCATCAACGATGCCGCTGACGCTGGCGCCGATGCGCCGTTTGAAACGGTTTTTCAGAAGGTGCGCCTCCTCGATGTCAGCGCCGAAGGCGTTGAAGAGAAAGAAGGCGCGATGACGATTGGCGGGATCGAATTCGACAAGCTCGCTATCCGTCAGGGCGGCCCGGACAGCGACGGGCAAGGCAATGAAGCGGCGCGGTTCTTTAATGCAGTCAGCCTTGCCGGGCTTTATTTCAAAGATATTTCTTTTTCCGTAGAGGAGGGCGAAGGCGCCAGCGTAGCGATGGTTGCGCCCGATCTCAGATTTGTTGGGATGGCCGACGGCAAGCTTGGCGCCATCATCGCCAATGATCTTGATTATCAGGTATCGCAGTCCGATGAGGCTCTGGCCAGTCTCGGCCAGGCGTTTGGTCCGCAAGGCGCAATGTTGATGAACGGGCCGCTCAAGCAATTGCTGGCGCTTAGCGATCAACGCACCACAATCGCCGCGCTGGCCTGGCGCGACATCGATTTTTCAGGCTTGTTGAGTTGGGGATTGAAAGGCGAGGCGCCGCCGATGACGGAGCGCAACCTCATCGATCTGGGGACGATGAAAGCAACCGGTATGGAAACCTTCATCGAAGGTCGCCGCCTGGCGACGATTGAGGAAGCGACGATTTCTGCAGCTGAATTCACCTGGCTTGTGCCATCGAAAATTCGCACAGATTCAAAAGGCGGGGTTTATGATTTCACCGCCTATGTGCCGGAAACCGAAGAGGCGGTGGTTGAGATCCTCAAGCGCCATGGCCTCGATAAGGTGAAGGGCGGCGGCTATGCGGAATGGAACTGGAATGCCGATAGCGGCGTTGGCGCATTGGAATATGTTATTAATGCCGATAGCGTGGCAAACTTTTCCATGGGCCTTGGTCTCAGCGGACTGAAACTTGATGAAGCGGCTGAGGCAATGGATAACGGCGAGGACAACCCGCTTGCGGTGTTGGGCGCGTTCGACAATTTCTCGATGAAACTGGAAGATAAAAAAGCGCTGGATGCGATCTTTGATCTTTCCGCCCTGCAAATGGGCGGATCGGGGGAAGACTTGCGCCAGTCGGCGCCGGCGATGATCCGGTTATCCGGCATGCAGATGGCGCAGATCAATCCGCGCGTGTCCGACTATGTTGAGGCGGTCGCCAATTTTGTCGCCAAGGGCGGGACGCTGGAAATCAGCGCTAATCCGGACGAGCCGGTCTCGTTTGCCGACCTGGAATCGGGCGGCGTGACGCCCCAGACCTTGCCGGATGTGCTGGACCTAAAAGTTACGCACACAAAGTAATTACGAGTTTCTACATTAAAAACGGCCGCTCAGCATGGGCGGCCGTTTTTCTATGGCAGACGCGGATCAGCCTTTAAGAATAAAGGTGACCTTCAAGATGACGCGATATTCCTTTATTTTTCCATTGTCGAGAATCATCGACTGGTCCTTCACCCAGGCGCCCTCAATATTGCTGAGCGTTTTTTGGGCGCGCTCAAGGCCGTTCTCAATGGCGTCTTGAAAGCTTTTTGACGAGCCGCAGATGATTTCTGTAACGCGTGCAACGGTCATGATGGTCTCCTCCCAGATAATGGCGCGCTGATAGCGCGCCTGGGCGATTAGACCAGCGAGCCGGCATAAGATCAAACGATTACCGCGTTGGCGCGGGCTCGGCGCCGGAATAGTCGTAAAACCCGCGTCCGGTTTTGCGTCCCAGCCACCCGGCTTCAACATATTTTACAAGCAACGGGCACGGACGATATTTGGTATCCGCGAGCCCCTCATACAACACCTGCATGATCGCGAGGCAGGTGTCGAGGCCGATAAAGTCGGCAAGCTGGAGCGGCCCCATTGGATGGTTGGCGCCAAGCTTCATTGCGGTGTCGATGGCCTCGACCGAACCGACGCCTTCATAGAGCGTGTAAATGGCTTCATTGATCATCGGCATCAACAAGCGATTGACGATGAAGGCGGGAAAATCTTCCGATACCGCCATGGTCTTGCCAAGCTTTTCGACCAGCGCCTTTGTCGCCTCAAAGGTCTCGCTGGAGGTGGCGATGCCGCGAATAATTTCGACAAGCTTCATCACCGGCACCGGGTTCATGAAATGAATGCCGATAAATTTCTCCGGCCGGTCAGTGACCGCCGCGAGGCCGGTAATCGAAATCGACGAGGTGTTCGACGCCATCAGCGCGTTCGGCTTCAAGATTTTTGACAGCTTGGTGAATATTTCTTTCTTGATCGCCTGGTTTTCCGACGCCGATTCAATCACCAGATCGCAATCGGCAAGCGCGTCAAACGCCGCCGCCGGCGTGATGCGCGCCAAGGCAGCGGTCGCGTCTGCGGCGCTGATCGCGCCTTTGTCGGTCTGGCGGTCGAGGCTTTTCTTGAGCTTTCCAAGCGCAGCGTCGATTTGCGCCGCATCAATGTCGTTCAACATCACGTCATAGCCAGCCAGCACTAAAACCTGCGCAATGCCTGCGCCCATCTGCCCCGCGCCGATAATGCCTACTGATTGAATGCCCGCCATTGCTCACTCCTGTTTTGGAACTGCGATACTGCATCGCAACATGAGGTCAGGCAAGCATTTTGGCGCCTATGGCGCACGCCTAATCTCAGCGGCAAAGCAACCATGCATGGCGTTGTGGGCATGAATATAGGCGGCGTCGCGATTGTCGAAGGCGTGCTCGATTTTAGCGGCCAAGTCGCCGGCCATATCGAGATCGGCGGCGATCAGGTTTCCGCCCTTGTCGAAAATGCGCAAAGCGATTGGCCGGCCCTTAAAAACCGGCGGCAATTTATCAGTGAAAGTCTGCGCGGCTGTAGCACTTTCGCGGACATAGATTGCGTATGACGAGCGGTAAGGCGTGTCGGTTTTGTGGCTTTCATAGTTGAGCAACAAGACGGCCTCGCCGGGCTCGGCGTCTTCCAGCGTGATGCGGCAGGGAAAGCCGGGCTTTACATAGGCGGTTTTCCGGATGACGCCGCGCGCCTTGAGCGCCTCGTCAGACAGGCCAAATAAGGGTTGGAATTCTTCGGCCGGCAGACCGGAAATGATAAAAGACATGGGGGGTGCTCCGTTGTTACGGGAGCGAGAATGGCGGTACGTTGCAAGCGGCGCGACCCGTTTCTTGCGCAGGAAAAAACCCCGCCGGGGCGGGGTTTTTGATTCGTGCAAAATGATTGCGTCCTAACCCAACGCCTCAACCAGTTCCGGCAGCGCCTTGAACAGATCCGCCACCAGCCCGTAATCGGCGACCTGAAAGATCGGGGCTTCTTCGTCTTTGTTGATGGCGACGATGACTTTTGAATCCTTCATGCCGGCCAGGTGCTGGATGGCGCCGGAGATGCCGACGGCGATGTAGAGGTCCGGGGCGACAACCTTGCCGGTCTGGCCGACCTGATAGTCGTTGGGGACATAGCCCGCATCAACCGCGGCGCGGCTGGCGCCAACGGCGGCGCCGAGCTTGTCGGCGACGGGGAAGATATATTGCTCGAAATTCTCATAGCTCCCGAGCGCGCGGCCGCCGGAAATAACGATTTTGGCGCCGGCGAGCTCCGGCCGGTCAGATTTGGTCAGTTCCTCGCCAACGAAAGCCGACAGCCCCGGATCGCCAGCGGCCTC
>UOEH01000512.1_pt1 | contig 10264 bp, 21 predicted proteins | sample 1990041 | NCBI WGS metagenome assembly UOEH01 (sample SAMEA4728526, study PRJEB27164) | hydrothermal vent metagenome | biome: marine basaltic hydrothermal vent biome; feature: marine hydrothermal vent; material: mineral | place: Pacific Ocean | collected 2011-06-14/2011-07-23 | depth 1741 m
CTTAACTCTGTTTCGCTTCCAGCACCGTCACCGAGCCGCCGGCTTTTTCAACAGCCGCTTTGGCGCCGGCCGATACATGGGCGACCTCAAACGCAACTTTCGCTTTAATCTCACCGACGCCGAGCAACCGCACGCCATCCAGCGTCCGGCGCAATACGCCTGCTTCCACCAGGCTCGCAGCAGTAACTGTCGCCGAGGCGTCAAGCTTGCCAGCGTCAATCGCCGTCTGCACGCGGCCAATATTGACCTCGGCGTATTTCGACCGGTTGGGTTTGTTAAAGCCGCGTTTTGGCAGCCGCATATAAAGCGGCATCTGGCCACCCTCATAAGCGCGGATGCCGGAAACGCCGGAGCGTGATTTCTGGCCCTTAACGCCGCGGCCGGCGGTTTTGCCTTTGCCGGAACCAATGCCGCGGCCAACGCGCGTACGATTTTTGCGTGCGCCTTTATTATCGGAAAGTTCGTTGAGTTTCATGGTATCCTCGACTTTCGACGGGTTGGCTCATCTGTGCCTTGCCGCCTCGCCTGTTAATGTCCGCTTACGGACAAATTTCTGATTTGCCGTCTAGTCTTCGACGACCTCCACCATATGTGCAATCTTGCGAATCATGCCGCGCACGGAAGGCGTATCTTCAAGCTCGCGCACACGGCCGATCTTGTTGAGGCCCAACCCGACCAGCGTCGCACGCTGATCTTGCGGGCGCCTAATCGCGCTGCCGGTCTGACGGACCTTAAGTGTTTTCTTTGCTGCCATCGGTCTCGTTCCTTATGCCGCCGCGCCAGCGGTGTCTGTGGGTTCTGCAACGCTGGCCTGCCCGCCGCCGGTGCGCCGGGAAAGAACCTCGGACACTTTTTTACCGCGCTTGGCGGCAATCGAGCGTGGGCTGGTCTGGTCTTTGAGCGCGTCAATCGTCGCGCGAACCATATTATAGGGGTTTGACGAGCCGATCGATTTTGCAACCACATCTTGCACGCCAAGCGTTTCAAAAATCGCCCGCATCGGACCGCCGGCGATGATGCCGGTGCCGGCCGGCGCCGCGCGCAGCACAACTTTGCCCGCGCCCCAACGGCCAGACGCGTCATGATGCAGCGTACGGCCCTCGCGCAACGGCACCCGGATCAAATTGCGCTTGGCTTCCTGGGTAGCCTTACGGATCGCTTCGGGAACTTCGCGCGCCTTGCCCTTGCCAAAACCGACACGGCCTTTTTGGTCGCCAACAACGACCAGCGCTGCAAAACCAAAGTTTTTGCCGCCCTTGACCACTTTTGCAACACGGTTGATCGCGACCAGCTTGTCAACAAACTCGTCGCGCTCTTCGCGCTCGCGTCCGCGACCCCGGCCTCTTCCGCGTCCTCGTCCTTCATCACGCGCCATCGCGTTTACTCCCTTAAAATTTCAAGCCGGCTTCACGCGCGGCTTCCGCCAGCGCCTTGACGCGGCCATGAAAACGATACGAGCCACGGTCAAAAATAACGTCGCTGACGCCAGCTTTTTTCGCCCGCTCGGCAATCGCCTTGCCGACGCTTGTCGCGGCGGCGCTGTCCGAACCAGTTTTCAAATCACCGCGCAGCGCTTTGTCCATAGACGACGCCGAGGCGAGCGTGCGCCCGCCAGCATCATCGATGATCTGCGCCGAAATATTTTTCGACGAACGAAACACCGACAGACGCGGGCGTCCGTTGGCGACTTTCGCAAGTTTCGCGCGTGTCCGCCTGGTGCGGTTTGTTTGTTTTTTCTTCTGGTCAGCCATGACCGTTCATCCTCGTATCGAAGTTACTTCTTCTTACCTTCTTTGCGGAAGATATATTCATCGGTGTATTTTACGCCTTTGCCTTTATAGGGCTCGGGCGGACGGAAGGCGCGAATTTCTGCGGCCGTCTGTCCAACCTTTTGTTTGTCGATCCCGGTAATGATAATCTCGGTCGGCTTCGGGGTGACGACCTTAATGCCTTGCGGGATGTCAAAATTGATGTCGTGCGAAAAGCCAAGCGCCAGATTGAGCGAGGCGCCTTTCATTTGCGCGCGATAACCAACGCCGACAAGCGTCAGTGATTTGGTGAACTCTTTAGCAACGCCGTCAACCATATTGGCCAGGCGCGTGCGGTTCATCCCCCACATCGAGCGCGCGGGTTTAGAATTATCTACTGGCTTGACCGCCAATTTATTGTCTTCAAGCGCAACCGTGCACAGATCGTTGACGACGAACTCAAGCTCGCCCTTGGGACCTTTGGCTTTGACCTGCTGGCCGTTCACCGACACGGTGACGCCCTGCGGGACGGCGATCGCTTTTTTGCCGATGCGGGACATGCCTCGCTCCTAACCTAGTAAACTTCGCACAGCACTTCGCCGCCAACATTGGCGTCGCGTGCGGCTGCGTCAGACATGACGCCCTTCGGCGTCGAGACAATCGAAATGCCGAGCCCGTTGCGGACCGATACAAGATCGCCCACGGAGGAATAAACCCGGCGGCCCGGCTTGGAAATCCGTTTAATCTTCTGGATCACCGGCTGGCCTTCAAAATATTTCAGCTCTACGTCGAAAGACGGCTTTTCGCCTTCTTTCTCTGTGCGCAGATAACCGCGAATATAGCCCTCGCCCTCAAGCACATCGAGAACCCAGCCGCGAAGCTTGGAGGCCGGCACATTCAACGACGAGTGACGCCGCATCTGCGCATTGCGGATACGGGTGATCAAATCGCCGACAGGATCGCTTATATACATTGTGTGTCGGCTCCTTCTACCAGCTCGATTTCACAAGGCCCGGAATTTTGCCTTCCGAACCCAAGTGGCGCAGTGCAATCCGCGACATTTTCAACTTACGATAATATCCACGCGGCCGGCCGCTTATGAGGCAGCGATTGCGAATGCGCGTTTTCGAGGAATTACGCGGCAATTCTGCAAGTTTCAGCGCGGCAACGAAACGGTCCTCATCGGGCGTTTCTTTGTTGTGGATAATCTCTTTCAGCCGAACGCGCTTGGACTCAAACTTCTTCGCCATGCGGCGGCGTTTGAGGTCGCGTTCAACCATCGATTTCTTCGCCATGTCTTCTCCTTTTTAAACCGGTTTCCGCAACTTACGGACCTGGCTCAACTCTGGCCGTCTTGTTCCAATTACTTCCGAAACGGGAAGTTAAATTCTTTCAAAAGCGCGCGCGCCTCGTCGTCATTTGACGCGGTGGTGCACACGATGATGTCCATGCCCCGGATTTTATCGACTGAATCATAATCAATCTCCGGAAACACGATGTGTTCTTTCAGCCCCATGGCAAAGTTGCCCTTGCCGTCGAAGCTTTTTGCGTTGAGGCCGCGAAAGTCTCGCACCCGCGGCAGCGCCACGGTGATCAGGCGATCGAGAAACTCATACATGCGGTCTTTGCGCAGCGTCACTTTCACGCCAATAGGCATGCCCTCGCGCAGTTTGAAATTCGCAATCGATTTGCGCGCCTTGTTGATAACCGGCTTCTGGCCGGCAATGCGGGCAAGTTCTTCAACCGCTTTGTCGATCACCTTGCGATCATTGACAGCATCGCCAAGGCCGATATTGACGACGATTTTTTCAAGCTTCGGCGTCATCATCGGGTTAGCGAATTTGAATTGCTCGTTCAACTTGGCGCGAATTTTCTCGCGGTAAAGCGTCTTCATGCGCGGTTCATATGCGTTTGCTTCAGCCATCGATAACCTCACCGGACGCTTTTGCGACCCGTACTTTCTTTCCGTCTTGAATTTTAAAGCCAACCCGCGTCGCCTTGCCGGTGGAAGGATCTTTCAGCGCCACATTGGAAATATGCAGCGATGCTTCCTTAGAGATGATCCCGCCCTGCTCGGTCTGGGTTTGCTTCTGGTGTTTTTTAATCAGGTTAATACCGCGCACGAACAAACGGTCGTCCGCCGGCAGCACCTTAATGACTTCGCCTTCCTTGCCCCGGTCCTTACCGGCCAGCACGATGACGCTATCGCCTTTTTTAATCTTCGCAGCCATGATTTTACAGAACCTCCGGCGCCAAAGACACGATTTTCATAAGCTTGGCGGCGCGAAGTTCGCGCGTTACCGGGCCGAAAATCCGTGTGCCAATCGGCTCTTTATTATTATTGATCAGAACCGCCGCATTGCGGTCAAAGCGGATTACCGAGCCATCGCGGCGGATGATGTCTTTCGCGGTGCGCACAACAACGGCGCGCATGACCTGGCCTTTTTTGACCCGGCCGCGCGGAATGGCTTCCTTGACGGACACAACAATAATGTCGCCGACGCCCGCATATTTGCGTTTGGCGCCGCCCAGCACTTTGATGCACTGAACGCGCTTGGCGCCGGAATTATCCGCAACGTCCAAATTCGTTTGCATCTGGATCATGGCGATCCTCCTGATGGGCCCAATGGCCCGCTAACCGTTAAACTCAACGCGGGGGCGTAAATCCGCCCGCAACTTAAAAACTCTTAGGCCTTGGTGACCTCGCCGAGCACTTCCCAGCGCTTCAGCTTCGACTTCGGCGCGCATTCCTGGATGCGCACCAGATCGCCGACTTTAAACTTGTTGGCCTCGTCATGGGCGTGGAACCGGTTTGACCGGCGCACTGTCTTCTTAAACAGCGGGTGCGTAAAAATACGCTCCACTTTGACGATAATCGTTTTATCGCCTTTGTCGCTCACGACGGCGCCGTGCAGGATGCGTTTCGGCATGGACTGGCCTCTTTATATTTAACTAGCGTTAGCGCCGGCGCGTTCGCCGAGCACTGTTTTAATGCGCGCGATGTCCTTGCGGACTTCGCTAACGCGGGTTGTCTTCTCAAGCTGACCGGACGCTTGTTGAAAGCGCAGATTGAACTGCTCTTTCTTGAGGAGAAGAAGTTTGTCCTTCAACTCATCACTCGTCAGATCGCGTACTTCACCGGCATTCATAGCAAATCGCTCCTAAAATCACTTGCCGACGCGCGTAACGATGCGCGTTTTGATTGGCAGCTTGGCGGCCCCAAGCGTAAGCGCCTCGCGGGCGACATCGTCTGAAACACCGTCGATTTCGAACATGATCCGGCCGGGCTTAACCCTCGCCGCCCAGAACTCAACCGAGCCCTTGCCTTTACCCATCCGAACTTCGGTAGGCTTTTTCGTTACCGGCACATCGGGGAAGATGCGGATCCACACCCGACCGGCGCGTTTCATGGCGCGGGTAATCGCGCGGCGCGTCGCCTCGATCTGGCGCGCCGTCACGCGATCAGGCTCCAGCGCCTTCAACCCGTGAGAGCCAAAGTTCAAATCCGTACCGCCCTTAGCAAGGCCTTTAATCCGGCCTTTGTGCATCTTGCGGAATTTTGTTTTTTTCGGTTGCAGCATTGCTCAACTAGTCCCGCGTCCTAAACTCTTTTATCGCCGCCATGCGGCCGGTTATGGCCGACGCCGCCTGTCTGTGCGTCGATCAATCTTTTTTCTTGCGCCATCGGGTCGTGCTCCATGATCTCGCCTTTGAAGATCCAGACCTTGACGCCAATCGAGCCGTAAGTGGTGCGCGCTGTCGCGACGCCGTAATCAATATCGGCGCGCAATGTGTGCAGCGGCACGCGGCCTTCGCGATACCATTCCGTCCGCGCAATCTCTGCGCCGCCAAGACGGCCCGCGACATTGATGCGAATGCCAAGCGCGCCCATCCGCTGTGATGTTTGCATCGCGCGTTTCATCGCCCGGCGAAACGCTACCCGGCGCTCTAATTGCTGGGCGATATTTTCAGCGACCAGCTTGGCGTCGGTTTCCGGCTTGCGAATCTCAACGATATTCAAAACCGTTTCCGACGACGATAATTTCGACAGCTCCTGGCGAAGCTTTTCGATGTCGGCGCCTTTTTTGCCGATCACCACGCCCGGACGCGCCGTGTAAATCGTCACCCGGCACTTCTTGTGCGGGCGCTCAATAACGATCCGGGAAACGCCAGCCTGCGCCAGGCGTTTTTCCAGATATTCGCGGATGCGCAAATCTTCATGTAGAAGATCGCCATACTGACCCTTATTAGCGAACCAGCGTGAGTCCCAGGTGCGATTGATCCCGAGGCGCAAGCCGATAGGGTTTACTTTCTGACCCATTAGGCGGCCTCCTCAACTTCTTTGACCACAATCGTAATTTCCGCAAACGGCTTTAGAATTTTGCCCGTCCGGCCGCGCGCACGCGGGCGCCAGCGTTTCAACACCATGTTCTTGCCGACAAACGCCTGGTCCACGACCAGCGCATCAATGTCGAGGTCATGGTTGTTTTCCGCATTCGCAATCGCGCTTTCGAGCACTTTTTTGACGTCTTGCGCGATCCGCTTGCGCGAGAACGACAGATCAGCCAAAGCCTTCTCGACCTTTTTGCCGCGAATGAGCTGGGCGACCAGGTTCAGCTTTTGCGGCGAAATCCGGATCATCCGGCCCTTCGCCATGGCTTGCGTGTCTTCAAATCGCCGTTCATTTTTCTTCTGACCCATGACTATTTTCTCCGCGCCTTTTTATCTGCGCCGTGACCAAAATAAGTCCGGGTCGGCGAAAATTCGCCGAGCTTGTGGCCAACCATATCCTCGGTGACATGCACCGGGATAAATTTGCGCCCATTATAGACGTTAAAGGTTTGCCCAATAAATTGCGGCAATATGGTCGAACGGCGCGACCAGGTTTTGATACCGCCCTTATGTTTGCCGTCTTGCGCCTCGTCTGCTTTTTTAAGCAGATAGCGATCGACAAACGGGCCTTTCCAGACAGAACGTGGCATGTTTTTCTCCGGCGTCCTATTTTCTCTTCTTCTTCGCATGACGCGAACGAAGAATGTATTTGTCAGTTTGCTTGTTCTTGCGGGTCTTGGCGCCCTTAGTCGGTTTGCCCCAAGGGGTCACCGGGTGACGGCCGCCAGAAGTTCGTCCTTCGCCGCCGCCATGAGGGTGATCGACGGGGTTCATCACCACGCCGCGCACGGACGGGCGTTTGCCTTTGTTGCGATTACGGCCGGCTTTTGCGAGCGACTGGTTCATGTGGTCGGGGTTTGAAACCGCGCCGACCGTCGCCATGCATTCGCCGAGAATGAGGCGCACTTCGCCCGACTGCAAGCGAACCTGCGCCATCGCGCCATCGCGGCCGACAAGCTGGGCGTAGGCGCCGGCGGAGCGTGCGATTTGCCCGCCCTTGCCCGGCTTCATCTCGACATTGTGGATGATGGTGCCGACCGGCATCGCTTTGAGCGGCATCGCATTGCCGGGTTTCACATCAACCTTGGCGCCGGCAATCACTTTGTCGCCAGCTTTGATCCGCTGCGGCGCCAGAATATAGGACTGCTCGCCATCGAGATATTTGATCAGCGCGATAAACGCGGTGCGGTTGGGGTCATATTCGAGGCGTTCAACCTTCGCCTCAACATCAAACTTGCGACGTTTGAAATCGACAATACGATAGGTCTTCTTCGCCCCGCCGCCACGACGACGCGTCATGATGCGGCCGGTATTGTTACGCCCGGCTTTGGAATGCAACCCCTCGGTCAGCGTCTTGACCGGCTTGCCCTTCCACAGCTCGCTGCGGTCCACCAACACAAGCTGGCGGCGCGACGGCGTCGTTGGTTTGAATTTTTTAAGAGCCATTGTTCTTAAAACCCGTCCGTTAAAGTCCTGTGGTCACGTCAATTGCGTGGCCTTCTTCTAGTGTCACGATTGCTTTTTTCACCGTCGAGCGCGTGAAGTTGCGACCGCGGAATTGTTTGGTCTTGCCTTTAACCCGCATCGTGTTGACGGCTTTGACCTTGACCTTGAACAAGGCCTCAACCGCCTCGGAAATTTCCGGCTTGGTCGCGGTCAGCGGGGTTAGAAACACTACCTGATTGTGTTCCGAAGCAATCGTCGATTTCTCGGTGATCACCGGCCGGATCAGCGTGTTGTAATGGACCTCAAGGCCCTCGGTTATGGTTGTTTTCTTGCTCATTTGAGACGCGCCTCCAGCCCCTCAACGGCCGCTTTGGTCAAAACCAGTTTCTCTTTGCGCAGGATATCGTAGACATTGGCGCCCATCACCGGGATGAGATCAATGCCCGCAATATTGCGCGCGGCTAAACCGAGATTTTCGTCAATCTCGGTATCGACAATCAGCGCATTGCTGAGATTAAGTTTTGCAAACGCATCGACAACCGCTTTGGTCTTGGCTTCTTTTAACTTCGCTTCGTCAATGATGATCAGCGATCCGTCGGCGCATTTGGACGACAGGGCGTGCATCAAGGCGAGACGGCGAACTTTCTTCGGCAGGCTGATCGCATGGCTGCGCGGGCGCGGGCCATGGGCCTTGCCGCCGCCGCGGAAAATATTCGCCTTGCGGTTACCGTGCCGGGCGCCGCCGCTGCCTTTTTGGGGGCCGGATTTCTTCGACGTGCCGCGCACTTCATTGCGCTCTTGCGCGTGATGCGTACCCTGCTGGCGCTTGGCGAGCTGGTAGACAACGCAGCGGTGTAAAATATCCTTGCGCGGCTCAAGCCCGAAGATCGCATCATCAAGCTCGATGGCGCCGGTCTTTTTGCTGCTGAAACTGAGGACGTCGGCTTTCATCATTCGCCCCCTTCTTTTGTGGCGTCTTCTGCGGGCGCTTCGCTTGGCGCTGCTTCCGGCGTTGCGGCTTTAGCGTCCGCTTTGGTTTTCAATCCGGCAGGGCGCGGCGCATCATCGGGGAGCGCGCGCTTGACCGCGTCTTTAATCAGCACCCAGCCGCTTTTCGGGCCTGGCACGGCGCCTTTAATCAGGATCAGTCCGCGCTCCGCATCGGTGCGCACAACTTCAAGATTTTGCGTGGTGATGCGTTTGGCGCCCATCTGCCCGGCCATCTTCTTGCCTTTGAAGACTTTGCCCGGGTCCTGACACTGACCGGTGGAACCGAGCGACCTGTGCGAAATCGACACCCCGTGGGTGGCGCGCAAGCCGCTAAAATTCCAACGCTTCATGGCGCCGGCAAAACCCTTGCCGATCGATGTGCCGGTGACGTCAACCATCTGACCAACCAGAAAGTGTTCCGCAGAAAGCTCAGCGCCGACATCCACGAGGTTATCTTCCGACACCCGAAACTCGACAACCTTGGCTTTGGGCTCAACATTGGCTTTCGCGAACTGCCCGCGCAGAGCCTTGGTGACGCGCTTGGCTTTGCGCACGCCAACGCCCAGCTGCAATGCCGTATAGCCGTTTTTGTCAGCGGTGCGTTGCGCAACCACCTGACAGTTTTCCATCTGCATGACCGTGACAGGCAAATGCTCGCCGTCCTCGGTATATATCCGGGTCATGCCCATTTTCTTTGCGATTAATCCGGTGCGCATCGTCTTTGCTCCTAGGCGCCAAGTTTGATTTCAACGTCGACGCCGGCCGACAGATCAAGTTTCATCAGCGCATCAACCGTTTGCGGCGTCGGATCGATAATATCCAACAGCCGTTTGTGGGTGCGCATTTCAAATTGCTCGCGGCTCTTCTTGTTGACATGCGGCGAGCGGTTGACGGTGTAGCGTTCAATCCGCGTCGGCAACGGAATAGGCCCGCGCACATTCGCGCCCGTGCGTTTGGCTGTATTGACGATTTCAATCGTCGAAGCATCGAGAACGCGATGATCGAAGGCTTTAAGCCTGATGCGGATATTCTGTTGCATAAGTCTGACGCTTCGCTTGTTTAATAGTCCAGTTTCAAAAACCAACGCGCGGGCCAGATTTTGCTCTGGCCCGCGCGGTATTCCATTCGTCTATTCGATAATCTTCGCAACAATGCCAGCCCCGACTGTGCGGCCGCCTTCACGGATAGCGAAGCGAAGTTTTTCTTCCATCGCAATCGGCACGATCAGCTCGACATTGAGTTCGGCATTATCGCCAGGCATCACCATTTCCGTACCCTCTTTGAGGGTAACAACACCGGTCACGTCTGTGGTGCGGAAATAAAATTGCGGACGGTAATTTTTAAAGAACGGCGTGTGACGACCGCCTTCATCTTTGGTCAGGATATAGGCTTCGGCCGTAAACTTGGTGTGCGGCGTAACCGAACCTGGTTTACACAGAACCTGGCCGCGTTCAACCGCCGTACGGTCAATACCGCGCAAGAGAACGCCGACATTGTCGCCCGCTTCACCGCGATCAAGCAGCTTGCGGAACATTTCAACGCCCGTGCAGGTGGTTTTCTGCGTCTCTTTGATGCCGATAATTTCAAGCTCGTCGCCAACATTGACAACGCCGCGCTCAACCCGGCCGGTCACCACCGTACCGCGGCCGGAGATCGAGAACACGTCTTCGATCGGCAGCAGGAACGGG
>UOEH01000367.1_pt1 | contig 10131 bp, 12 predicted proteins | sample 1990041 | NCBI WGS metagenome assembly UOEH01 (sample SAMEA4728526, study PRJEB27164) | hydrothermal vent metagenome | biome: marine basaltic hydrothermal vent biome; feature: marine hydrothermal vent; material: mineral | place: Pacific Ocean | collected 2011-06-14/2011-07-23 | depth 1741 m
GACAGTGAGACCCTGGGGCTTATCACCAAGCGGGACGCGCTTTGCGTTGTGCAATTGTCGGCCGGCGATGGCGACGCTCATGTCGTCCAGCTCGACCGTCAGAACTATGATGCGCCGAACCTCAAAGCGCTGCTGGTCGATGGCGCCGTGCTCAAAATCTTTCACTATGCGCGGTTTGATATCGCCGCCTTTAAACATTGGCTCGGCGTAGACACCACGCCGCTTTACTGCACCAAAATCGCCTCAAAGCTTTGCCGCACCTACACCGACCGGCATGGGCTGAAGGACCTCACCCGCGAGCTGCTCGGCGTTGATATGTCCAAGCAACAGCAATCTTCCGACTGGGGAGCGGAGACGCTGTCGCCGGCGCAAATTGACTACGCAGCCTCCGATGTCCTCCACCTGCATGCGCTCCGCGACCGGCTCGAGGCGATGCTCGCCCGTGAAGGCCGCGCCGAGCTTGCTCAAGCCTGTTTTGAGTTTCTGCCCATCCGGGCGGCGCTAGACCTCGAAGGCTGGCCGGAAACCGATATATTCGCCCATTCCTAAGCTTTGCTGAGCCCCGTCTGGGTTGCGCCAGAACTGGCCCGCGCCAAACCCTGACGCCGGGTATTTTCATTTTGCCGTCAAACCCTTGCTTCCAAAAGCCGCTGGGGCGACTATATGGAGGGTGGGCGCTTCATCCGGCGAAAAGGCCGGATGGATGCTCGGGAGTAAAGATCAAGGGCGACGACGAAATGACCGCCGCGGACACCAGCCAGCTTGGAGATACGGCGCAAGGCCAACCGCCCCCTCGCCGCAAAAGGCTTGAAAGCCTGCCGACGCGCGCGCGCACCACGGGCCAGTCCGCCGCTGCGCGCTCGCGCCTTATCAAACGTCTGCGCGTGGCGCTGCCGACCTTGGCCGTCATTCTGATTGGCGCGTTTATCTTCAACACGCAGTCGAACCAAGTCGATGATGCGTTCTTGCAAGATTTTGAAGATATCGCTGCGGCGACCGATGAATTACGGATGGCCAATCCCCGCTTTGCCGGCGTTGACGGCGGCGGCAACCCGTTTGAAATCACCGCCCTGTCGGCAAAGCAGGACCCTGCCCGGCAGGACGTTGTTGAGCTTGATCGCCCGCGCGCAATCCAGGGCGCCGCTGATGAGAAAACCACCGTCACCGCCCAGCACGGCGTCTACCAATCGGACGCCAACATTCTGGAGCTTACCGACGGGGTGCGGGTCGAGCATGAACTTGCCGCCGGGACATTTGTGTTGCGCGCGCCCGGCGCCACTGTCCAGATCAAGGACCAAACCGTCGCCAGCAACGCCGGCGTCGGCGGTGAAGGGCCGGATGGCGAAACTTTAAAGGCGGACCGGATGATGGTTTTCAACGCCGAAAAGCGGATTGTTTTTGAAGGCAATGTCAGCATGCGCATCTACCCGAACTCGGCAAGGGACTTACAGAAGCCAGAAGATAGTGTGGCGGCGGAACAAAAAAAACCGAAAGATGAAAAAATCTGATGATCCGAAATTTATACCTGTTCGCAATCGCTATCGTTCTAAGCATCGGGCCCGGCCATGCCCAGCTGATCGCCTCTAGTGATGAACCTATCGACATCACCGGAGACGCGGCGGAGTTTAAAGACGATATTGCGGTCTGGACCGGCAATGTCCGGGTTGTGCAGGGCGAAGCGATTTTGACTGCTGACCGCCTCGAAGCAAAACTCAACGACCAGCGTCAATTCCAGTCCATCGTCGCGCTGGGCTCTGTGCGATATTCAAACGGCCAGGAAGCGATCACCGGCGAACGCGCCGATTACGATGACGCCGCACGCACCATAACGATTTCGGAAAATGTCATCGTCACCCAGGGCAAGCAGGTGATGTCCGCAGGCGCGGTGACATACTGGATCGACACGGGAAGGATTAAGTTTGCACCCGAGCCCGGCAAACGCATCCGCGGCATTTTCTACACCGGAAAAGATGAACAAACTTAATGGTTAAAGTTGGAACTTCACAAAAAGTTAAAGAGAGACGGCCTTAATGAGTAGCACTATGGAACCGCCCAAACATAACGCAGCCGTCGCTAATGTGACTGAGCAATCCGGCACGCTGAAACCCACCGTGGTCGAGGGCGGCGGCGCGCTGATCGCCACAGGGCTCGGCAAATCGTTCAAGCGGCGACCGGTGGTGCGCGGCGTCTCCATGAGCGTCAAACGCGGCGAAGTGGTCGGCCTGCTCGGGCCCAATGGCGCCGGCAAAACCACCTGCTTTTATATGATCACCGGGCTTATTCCGGCCGATCGCGGCGAGATCCATATTGACGGCCATGACGTCACCCATCTGCCGATGTATCAGCGCGCAAGACTTGGGCTTGGTTATCTGCCGCAGGAAGCATCGATCTTCCGGGGGCTGTCGGTTGAGCAAAATCTTCGCGCCGTGGTTGAGCTTGTCGAGAAAAATAAAGACAAGCAGCAGGCGATTATCGACGAACTCCTTAATGAATTTCACATCACCCATCTGCGCGGCGCGCCAGCGCTGGCGCTATCGGGCGGTGAACGCAGACGCGTGGAAATTGCCCGCGCGCTGGCGACCGCGCCGGCCTACATGCTGCTTGACGAGCCGTTTGCGGGGATTGACCCGTTGGCGATTGCAGAAATCCGCGAGCTTGTCTCGCACTTAAAAGAGCGCGGCCTCGGGGTTTTAATCACCGACCACAATGTCCGCGAAACGCTCGATATTATTGACCGTGCATACATTATTCACGAAGGCGAAGTACTAATTGAGGGTGCGCCGGGAGAAATTGTCGGCGACAAAGACGTTCGCCGCGTTTATCTCGGCGACCGCTTTCAAATGTAGCGAAGGGTAGGGGCATTGTGGCGTCAGGCCCGAAACTAGAATTCAGACAATCTCAACAACTTGTTATGACGCCGCAATTGCAGCAGGCGATCAAGCTGTTGCAATTGTCCAATCTTGAACTTTCTGAATTTGTCGCCGAACAGCTTGAAGAAAACCCGTTTCTCGAGGCCGATGAGACGCCGGCCGACGCGCCGGCGGAACGGCGCGGCGAGAAAGAGGAAGAAAAACAGCAAACCACCACTGGCGAAGTCGACCTCACCGACGAAGGCGCACAACGCGAAGCGCGCGAATCTCTCGATACAGAATATGAGGATATCGACCCCGGCGGGTCCGGCAGCGACACCGCCGCCTCAGATTACCGCACCAATGACTGGGCCTCCGCCGGCGCTGGCCGAGCGCCGGGCGACGACCGCCAGTTTGACGCAACGCTGAGCAAAGAAATATCCCTTGCCGACCACCTCACCGAACAGCTTCAGGTCGCCACGCGCGATCCCATTCAGCTGTTTGTCGGGGCCTATCTTATCGACCTTATCGACGAGGCCGGCTACCTGCCCGAAGCGCTGGATGCCATTGCCGAACGCCTCGGGGCTGACTTGCCCGATGTTGAGGCGACCCATGCTTTGATCACCACGTTTGAGCCTAGCGGCGTCGGTGCGCGCGATCTGAAGGAATGCCTGACGCTGCAACTCAAAGAGGCTGACCGCTGTGATCCGGCGATGCGCGCCTTTGTCGAAAATCTCGAATTGCTCGCCAAAGGCGACCTTAAAGGGCTGATGAAAGCAACGCAGGCGGACGAAGAAGATGTGCGCGAGATGATCGCCGAAGTGCGCGCCCTAACGCCAAAGCCCGGTTACGCTTATGGCGGCGGCGCGGTGCAGGCGATTGAACCTGACGTGTTCATCCGCCAGGCCGCCGACGGCGGATGGAAAGTGGAACTCAATAACGACACCCTGCCCCGGGTTCTTGTTAATCAGCGCTATTATGCGGAAGTGTCTGCGGCCAGCTCTGATGAGAAAGACAAAACTTTTGTTGTCGATCAATTCGCCAGCGCCAACTGGTTGGCGAAAAGTCTTGACCAGCGCGCGCGCACAATTTTGAAAGTCTCAAGCGAAATTGTCCGCCAGCAGGATGAGTTTTTCGTCCGCGGCGTAAAACATCTGCGCCCGCTCAATTTAAAAAACGTCGCCGACGCCATCGAGATGCATGAATCCACCGTGTCGCGCGTCACCTCCAACAAATATATGGCGACGCCGCGCGGCCTGTTTGAGCTGAAATATTTCTTCACCGCCGCCATCGCCTCCTCCAGCGGCGGCGATTCGCATTCGGCTGAGGCGGTGCGGCACCGGATTCGCGAACTGGTTGACGCTGAAACCAGCAGCGCCATCCTGTCTGATGACAAGATTGTCGAGCTTTTGCAGACCGAAGGGGTTGCGATCGCCCGTCGAACGGTCGCCAAGTACCGTGAAACGCTCAATATTCCGTCCTCCGTGCAGCGCCGCCGGGCGATCTTGCAAAGCGCCATCTAAACCTTTAATCGGCGCGGCTAGGCCCCAATATATGGGGCGATGGCCAGATCGAATGATGGCTGTATTGATGATGGCGAGGGACGAGCCTTGCCGCCGCGATGAGGAGTTTCAATGGACATTCAGGTCAGCGGTAAAAACATGGAGCTGGGCGATGCGCTGCAGGGCCATGCGACCGAACGCCTATCTGCGGGCGTGCGTAAATATTTCAGCCGCGAGGTTGAGGCGACGATCACCTTCTCGAAAGAGCGCCACCTTGTGGGATGCGATTTAACCGCCCATCTGGCGTCGGGCGTGTTCCTGGCCGCCCATGGCGAGGGCCGCGACGCCTATGGCGCTTTCGATGAAAGCCTGGAGCGGCTGGAAAAGCGTATCCGCCGCTATAAGCGCCGGCTGAAGGATCACCATACCAGCGGCAAGGACCCGCTGCCGGCGGAGAAAGCCTCGTTCTACGTCCTGGAGCCGCTCAAGGACGAGGAAGAGGAAGAACCGGCAGAGGGCGACCCGACCCCGGTGATCATCGCTGAGAGCGAAGCGTCGGTGCGGGAAATGACGGTTGGGGCGGCGGTCATGCAGCTCGACCTTACCGAGCAGCCGGCCTTTATCTTCAAAAATGCCGCGCATGGGCGGATTAATGTTGTCTATAGGCGTCGCGACGGCCATATAGGCTGGGTCGATCCCACAGCGTGAGGCGCTCTTGCGCCAGCATGTCTGAATACGATCTGTTCCAATTCGGCACAGGTTATTTCGCCAACGGTAAGATAACGGCAAGCAGCCGGCGCTAGAATAGCCTCGCCGGGATATCCGCCAGGTAAGAAAGTACGCAAGTTAGTATGATGGGACTAAACGACCTACTAAGCCCGCAAGGGGTGATCCATAAACTCAAAGCACAGTGCAAGCGCGAAGCCTTACAGGCGATGGCGGAAGCAGCTTCGCGGATAGTGGACAAACCCGCCAGCGAAATCATGGCGGCGCTGCTTGAACGCGAGCAGCTGGGCTCTACCGGCGTTGGCGATGGGGTTGCGATCCCGCATGCGAAAATCGAAGGGCTGAGCGCGATTACCGGCGTCTTTGCGCTGGTTGACCAACCGGTCGCTTTTGACGCGCTCGACGATCAGCCGGTTGACCTTATCTTCATGTTGCTGGCCCCTGCAAATGCAAATGCGGCCCATCTCAAGGCGCTTGCAAAAGTCTCGCGATTGCTGCGCGACCCTGATGTGTGCGCTTCCTTGCGCGGCGCGGATTCTACGGAATCTTTGTTTGCCATCGCCATTGCCGGCAAGCAGGACCACGCTGCGTAAGCCAAATCCGGCGCTACGTAATAGCTTCACAAATTTTTGAACTTAAAAAATCCGGCTTGGCTTAATGAACGCTGACCGGGTTCATCTCATATTGCCGTGCGGCGGCAAAGGCCAGATCGCGGTCGCCGACCAGCGCAATGCGCTCGCCATCTGATGCGTGTACGGAATACAACACCGTATCCGCCTCAAGATCGACTTCAAAATCGCCAAACTCATCGCCGAGATCGTCAATCACATCGATCGCAGCAACGGCTCTGATATAGACAAGTTTGCGACCGCCAAGCGCGGCAAGATCGCCGGCCACAGCCGGCTTTTTCGAGGTCTCGACATTCATCGGTATCTTCTTATCCGACACCATAATAACTCCCCGCGCCGTTTCCTTTATATGCAAAGCTTGCACGATATTGGCTAGCAAAGCGTTTACGCATTCGACTGCATTTTCCACATTACTCGGGTTAAAAACCTATCAATCCCGGTGGCTTGTAGTATCAATAAACTATGTGGGCGTATGTTATAACAAATCAATGGCGGTTTCGACACAATTCCGTCAACCACTGAAAATAGCCATTAATCCCTTGTAATGGATAGGAATTATCCGCCATGGCGCTGCAATATGGCGGCGAAGAGTGACGGATCGACATTGCCGCCTGAGAGCGTGATGGCGGTGGTTTTCCCCGCGGCGTTAAATTTGCCCGTGAGGATCGCGGCCAGCGCCACAGCGCCGCCAGGCTCGACCACTAGCTTTAGATATTTATAGGCGAACACCATGGCCTGGCCGACCTCGTCTTCAGTGAGGCTCACGCCGCCGCGCACCAGCCGTTGCATGATCGGCAAGGTGAGCCGGCCCGGCGTTGGCGTCGCGATCGCGTCGCAAATGGTGCGCTTGGCGACATCGGCGCGCTGGCGTTTGCCGGATTGTATCGACGCCCAGGTCTCGTCAAAACCTTCCGGCTCGGCAATCCACACCGCAGTTTCAGGCGACGCCTCTTCGAGCAATGTCGCGCAACCCGATGTCAGCCCGCCGCCGCCGCAACAGGCAATGAAAGCATCCAGCGCCAATCCGCGTGCACGCACCTCATCAACGGTTTCAAGCGCCAGCGTTCCCTGGCCTTCGATAATATCGGGATGGTCATAAGACGGCGCCAGAACCATGGCGCGCTCGCGCTGGATTGGTTTGGCGATTTCTTCGCGGTCTTCGGTGTAGCGGTCATAGAAAATAATCTCCGCGCCCATTGCGCGAACTTTTTCGATCTTCAGCTTTGGCGTGTCGGTGGGCATGATGATGGTTGCGGGCGCGCCAAAATGACGGGCGGCGCGGGCGACGCCTTGGGCATGATTGCCGGACGACCACGCCAGGACGCCGCGCTTTCGTTCATCGGCGCTGAGCTGGGAAATCAGATTAAAGGCGCCGCGCGCTTTGAACGAGCCGCAATGTTGCAAGACTTCGGCCTTGACCAGAACCCGCCCGCCGGCCGCCTCATTCAGAAAATCGTTCTCTATCAGCGGCGTGCGAATGATGTGATCGGCAATGCGCAGCGCCGCGCGGCGCACGCCGGACGCCGTTATCGGCCGGTCTTTTATGATCTCTTGCGGCATCACGCGTACAACTCTCAAAACATAAACTTCGTCGGTGGGGTTTGCTTAGCCCAAAATACGGGCGCCGCGATGACAATTTTGCGGCGGTTATAAATCTTTGAACAAGATCGCAGCCCTCTAATTTGTCAGCCCCCCGGCCAATAACAACAGCCCCCCGCCGAGGGCGATACGGTAGATCACGAACGGGGTAAAACTCATCCGCCGAGTGAGCCGCATGAAAACAATGATCGCGCCAAAGGCCGAAGCAAAAGACAGGACCGCCACTACCAGCGCCCCGGTGATGCTGGCGCGGGCGCCGGTGGTGATGAGTTCCAATCCCGCAAACATCCCAAACGCGGCAATTGTCGGGATCGCCAGCAGCATTGAGAACCGCGCCGCTTCGGTGCGCGTCCAACCGAGATAACGCGCCGCCGTCATGGTGATGCCCGACCGTGAGGCGCCGGGAATGATTGCGAAAGCCTGCATCGCGCCGATGATCAAAACCTCGCGCCAGCCAATCCGCTCTAACCCGTGCTTCACCGCCGGCCGGCGGTCGCCATGCCACAACAGAATGCCGAAAAAAATACTCGCTAACCCGATCACTGTCGGAGAGCGAAGCGCCGATGTCAGATCTAGTCCGACAATGATGGCCGCGGCGATGATGATCGGGACGGTCGCCACCGCGATATAGAAGAACAGCTTACGGTCTTCACTCGCCCGCATGCGCAGCGTATCCACGCCGCCGCGCACTAACATTGCGGTCTCAGATTTAAAATAGATCAACACCGCAAATAGCGACCCGACATGGGCGGCAATATCGATCAGCGGGCCCTGGTCCTCCCAGCCGTTCACTGCAAGCGGCGCCAAAATAAGATGCGCTGAAGAAGACACCGGCAAAAACTCGGTCAGGCCCTGAATAAGCGCAAGAACGATCAGCTGAATAAGGGGCATGGCCAATGGCTCATTCGGGTTGCGGGCGCGCACAGTGTCGCGGCGCCATCAGCACAATGTATAATGCGCGCATTCGCGATCGGCGCAAAGGAATTTTCAGCCCTTGTTGGCGGCTATTGGGCGCGGGGCCGCAGAGCCTTCCAAAATCCCGATCTCGCTCAGCTTGGTTTGAATGGCCGCGCGGTCAAACGGCTTCAAAATATGATGCGCCGCACCGGCTGCCTTGGCCAGCGAGAATTGCTGCGGATCGTTTTCCGTGGCGCAAAGAATAATCTCAGGTCTTTTTTCAAGCTCAGCCGCGCCGCGCAGAAAATCAAGCGCGCCCATCGACGGCAAGTCCCAATCCAGCAGCACCGCATCCGGCGCTTTTTGCTGGCAAAATTCTATCGCCTCGCGGGCGTTGTCCGCCTGTGCGGCGTCCAGCCCCAGATCAACAATAATACGTTCGGCAATTTCACGAATGACTTCGGAATCATCGACGATAAGGCAGCATGGTTTGGCGCTCATAATGATAGTGTCCACATTTTAGCAGCCGCAGCGAAACGCGGCTTCAGTCTGGTGTTATTGTGGACCCATGCGTCTTATCCGAGCGTTAACAAACCGGTTATTCCGGCCATTGTTTTAACCGGAAAACGCCGCCTTAAAGGTGACCGCCTCGTCGGACCGTTCAACCGAAATGGCGCCGCCCGTGGTCGCGATAATTTTTGACGCCAGCAGCGCCGGGGTGAACTTTGGCGCCAGTTCCGTGATATCGCCGTTCAGGGCTTTGACCAAATCATCCTGCAATAACAATTTCTTGCCGGTAACGCGGATGGTGAAATCATCGATGGCGCCGGCAATCACAACCTCCCCGCCGCGCGGCACGCTATCGGCGGCGGCATAAGCGAGGATCATTAGAACCTTGACATTTTCTTTCGCAGCAAAGCCGGTCTCCACTTGCCAGTCGAGATTGGCCTTCACGGTATCATAGACTTCTTCCAAAGCTTTGCGCGCATCCTCAAGGCTGATCTGCGCGCCAAAACCGCCGGCGGCGCCATAAGCGAGACGCGCATAGCCGAGCAGCGCCAGCGCTTTTTTGGCGCCCGAGCGCACCAGGTCAAACGCCGCGTCGCGCATCACGCCGTCCATCTCCGGATCGTCGAGCACCTCAACGCCGGAACGGATCGCGCCGACCGGATTGATGAGGTCGTGACACACCCTTGACGAAAGCAGCGCCGACAGCGCCACCGCATCAAGGTCTTCGGTTTCGGGCGGCGGAATATCGTGGGCTTCTGACATGGAACGCAATCTCTTTGTGAGTGAAGAGACCTTGTTCACCGATTCGCAAAGAAATCTTAAAGCGCCTGACAGTTACCCGGATTATTTCTTAACCCAATTGCCGCGCTGGTCACGGACGCAGTGGCCTGACCTTGCCTGGCGGATCAGTTTTTCCGCCGTCAGCACCGCCGTCACCTCAACCGAGACGCCGTTGCGGCGAGCAATATCGGCGTAATAGGCTTTACGGCGCTGGTTGATGTCGCGCAGCTCGCGGCGCAACTCCGCGCTCGCCGAGGCGCCCTTGACGACGCCCAGATAGCCGTCGGCCTGTTCGCCAACGATGCACTGGCTTTTAGCCTGTTCAACAATGCTGCTTGCCGCGATGGCGGTTGTCGCCGTCAGCCCGGCGGCGAGCGTTATCGCGAAAAGGCCGACAACGAAACTGGTGAAAGGATTTGCGCACCGGCGCTTTTTAAAAATGTTCATGCCCCGTCTCCTCTAAAAGATGTCCGGATTAGCAGCGATAAGATCTTCGATCTCGCGGTCGAGTTTTACGCGCACTTCCTGGTCGATCTTGATGTTGAGATTGACCTCAATCGGCTTGTCGCCGCCTTCCAGTTTTATCGTCGTGCAGGCGCCAAGCATTGTCGCGGCAAGCGCCACGATGACGATCATGGC
>UOEH01000341.1_pt1 | contig 9960 bp, 7 predicted proteins | sample 1990041 | NCBI WGS metagenome assembly UOEH01 (sample SAMEA4728526, study PRJEB27164) | hydrothermal vent metagenome | biome: marine basaltic hydrothermal vent biome; feature: marine hydrothermal vent; material: mineral | place: Pacific Ocean | collected 2011-06-14/2011-07-23 | depth 1741 m
AAATTCAAGCCGGCCGAGCATCATGCCGGCGGACAATAACAGCTTTGCCATATCCGGCAGCGAGGCGTAATTGCCGGCGGGCCCGATAATGTCGCCAAGTCCGGGCCCGACATTGGCGATCGCCGAACCGGCCGCGGAAAGCGCCGTCAGCGTATCAAGGCCAAGGCCGGACAACGCGACGGCGATGGTTGCGAATGTTGCGAAATAGACAAAGAAAAAACTGAGCACCGAAACAAAAACATCATCCGTCAGGGGGCGGCCATTATAGCGCGCGACGATAACCGCGTTTGGGTGCGCGAGCCGGCGCGCATAGACCTTTAGCGCGGCGAGCGCGACTTGAAAGCGGAAGACTTTCATCCCGCAGGAGGTCGAGCCAGCGCAGCCGCCGATGAACATGATGCTGAAGAAAAATGCAATCGCGACAGGGCCCCAGGCGTCATAGTCGGAGGTCGCATAGCCGGTCCCGGTCATTATCGATGTGACGTTGAAAACCGCCAGCCTCAGCGCCGTGAACACGGAAATATCGAGCTGGCGATAAGCGTAAAGCGCGATAAGCCCGGTCAAGACGACGATCAAACCTAAAAAGAAACGAACTTGGCTATCTGTAAACAGACGTTTCCAGGCGCCGCGCAAGACGGCAATGAGGATAATCCCAAACGGCAGGCTGCCAAGCAGCATGAAAACCGTGACCACAAGGTCAAGCGGCGCCCGCCCCACCGTCAGGAATGCGCCTAGCGAAGCGTCGCGAGTTGAAAACCCGCCCGTTGAGACCGTCGTCAGAGCATGGTTGAGCGCATGCCATGGTGGCATGCCAAAGGCCCACAGGCTAACGAAGCACACAGCGGTCAAAAACAGATAGATCAACGATAGCGCCACGGAATATTGCGTGGCGTTAGCGATAAACTTTTCGGACGTGTCCCAGGCTTCGTTTTTAAAAATCTGCATGCCGCCGACTTTGAGCGCCGGCAGCACGGCAAACGCCATGATGACGACGCCGACGCCGCCGAACCATTGTAGCATCGAGCGCCATAACAACGCCCCGGGCGGAGCGTCATCCAGCCCGACGACAACCGTGGCCCCGGTGGTGGTCAGCCCCGACATCGCCTCGAAAAACGCGTCCACATAGGTGAGGCCAAGCTCGCCATTGGCGAGCGGAATGGCCGCGAAAACCACAAGCGCTAACCAGCTTGCGGCGGTCAGAAGAAAGCCCTCGCGGACGCTGATTTGGGTGATCGGACCCCAGCTCGCCGCCGCCGCGCCGCCGCCAGCCAGAACGGAGATGATGGCGCCGGTGGCGAAGGCGGTCCAGTCGGCGCGGTGGGCATCGTCCGTAGACAGAAGATCGACGCACATCGGGATCAGCATCATCACGCCAAGCGCGGCGACGAGGACGCCGATCACCAAAACGACCGGGCGGAAAGCAAGCATCGGGCTCCAGCCTTATTGCCGCCGCCGCCCGTTCAATGAGCGCGGCAGCGCAGGTTTAATCAGTGGATTTGTCGCAATTCATGCGGACTGTCGAGGGAGAAGGCGGGAATATTCACATCAAACGTCTCGCCGTCAGTGGTCTCCATACCGTAACGGCCGACCATCAAGCCTGATGGCGTCGTCAGCGGCGCGCCAGACGTATACTCAAAGCCTTCACCGGGCCGGATCACCGGTTGCTCGCCAACCACGCCGTCGCCGCTCACCTCATCGGTGAGCCCCTTGGCGTCGGTGATGCGCCAGTAGCGGGTGCGCAGCTGCACCACATCGCTCGATTCATTATCGATGCGGACAGTATACGCCCAGACATAGCGCGGCTCTTCCGGGTCCGACTGGTCATGGAGGTAATATGGCTTGACGCTAACGCGAATACCGTTGGTGACGCATTCATAATTGGGATCGCTGGGCATACTGGTGGTCATGACGCTTTACCGTTGCCGTGGCTTTGTACCTGGCTTAGATGTCAACAATAAGGTGCTGCGCCGGGTTAGGCCAGCCGCTGGGGAATTTTCAACGCATTGGGGAAAGATGATCGGTGAATTCCCGCAAATCCGCGGCGGCGCTCTTGCGCGTTGCTGGCCTTGCGGGCAAACCCAAGCCGATGACCCAAGCGCAGCCCCCGGACGGCGTCCTCTCAGCGGAGATGATCGCCGAATTGATGCAAGCCGGCGCCCTTACTGGCGCCAGCCTCGCGCAGTTGCAGCCTGCCAGCCTTGACCTCACGCTCGGGCCTCGCGCATGGCGGGTGCGCGCCTCGTTTTTGCCGTCAAAAATGCGCACCGTCGCAGCCCGGCTCGGCGACGGGTTGGCGATGCAGGAAATTAACCTTGAAGACGGCGCGGTGTTTGAGCGCGGCTGCGTCTATCTGGTGGAGTTGAATGAGCGCGCCGCCCTGCCGGGCGATTTGTTTGGCGCGGCCAATCCGAAAAGTTCGACCGGGCGCATAGACGTCTTTGTGCGACTGGTTGCTGATTATGGCGCCGCCTTTGACGAAATCCCTGCCGGTTATGAAGGCCCGCTCTATGCAGAAATCAGCCCCCGGAGCTTTTCCATCAGGGCGCGGGTCGGCTCAAGCCTTAACCAGCTGCGGTTGAAGCGCGGGGCTTTTCGTCTTGATGATAGAGAGCTTGCCAGCCTGCATGCGCAAACCCCGCTTGTTGGCGGCGAAGAGAATATTGAGGGTGGTCTGGGTTTAAGCGTTTCGTTGCGCGACATTGACGCTGGCGATGCGGTTATTGGCTGGCGCGCCCGGCGTCACACGGCGTTGATTGACGTTGATGAAATCGCCGCGCTGGAGCCGCGTGATTTTTTTGAGCCTATCGGCCCGCAAAAGTCCGGCTTTATCATTCTTGACCCGGATGAGTTTTATATTCTGGCGTCGAAAGAAGCGCTGGTGATCCCGCCGGATTACGCCGCCGAAATGACGCCGATCAGTCCGGGGCTTGGAGAATTCAGAGTGCATTATGCCGGGTTTTTCGATCCCGGCTTTGGCTGGGCGGCGGCCGGCAGCGCCTCAAACGGCAGCCGTGCGGTGCTGGAAGTGCGCAGCCATGATGCGCCGTTTGTGCTGGAGGACGGCCAGCTTGTGGCGCGCCTGGTCTATGAGCGGATGGCGGCGCGCCCGGCCCGTCTATACGGCGCTGAGGGTCAGTCCAACTATCAGGGCCAGGGGCTGAAGCTGTCGAAACATTTTGTCTGAAGTCCAGCAGCAGTTATGCCGCCCCAATACGCAGCCGGTTATATTTATTATAGATTATTCCGGTACGTATTCGGGTAGAAATTCTTCCATCTCGGCCATGATCTCTTGGAGATAGGCGTCAGCCGCCTCGACGCCTTGCTCGTTGGACACCGGAGTGATGAGCCGCACTAGCGCGCCGTCGGAGCGCTTTTTAACAACGGCGTCAAAGATCAGCCAGAATTTCATGGTGAATTCATTAGCGACTTTGCGGCCGCGTTGATCGTACCAGTAATAGACCAGCTGGCGGGCGTCACGGTTTTCGATGATGAGCCGGTTATAGGTCATCGGCGCACCGCTCGAGGTGGTGGTTTTCTCAATATCATGGCTGGCGATTTGCCAACCGCCGCCGGGGATGCATTGCCGCGGCGAATGCCAGGAGCGACCGTCTCTCTGGGAATCGAGATAGGCCATATACAGATTGAAAAACCGTCCGTCCGGCGCAGAAAAAGTTACGACGATAGTGTCGTCGGCGCCGAGCACCTCTGCAACGGTCGGATCCATCGGCTTGATTTGGTTGCGCAGCTCGGGAAACTCCGCCGGGATGCCGGCGAAGGTTTTGCGTTCCGGGATGATCAACGAATCGGTCGTCAGGGTATGCGACAAGACGAAAAACACCGCCAGTGCGCCGAGGAGCCCGCCTGCCATGACCGGCAGCTTCAGCGCGCCGCGGCTTGGCGGAACCGGTTTGAGGTCAGGCGCGCCGAGCGCTTCCAAAGGGTTGCGGCGCGGTTTTGAAAAGAAGCTGAAGGCGGCAATCACCGCAAACAATGCCAGCATGCATAAGACGAACACCACCCAGCCTTCAAAGAAGTGTAGCGCGCCCTGGGCGTGTTGCGGGCCGTAAGCCTGCACCAGCGCGCCGGTCACCGCGATGCGGAAGCTGTTCATAAAGATCGTGATTGGAAAAGTGGCGAGTATGATCGCGAGCTTCTGCCAAAGCGGCCCACGAAAAAGATAAGCCGTCATCACGCCGAGGCTTAAAAATGGAAACAGATAGCGCAATCCGCTGCAGGCTTCGGCGACCTGTAATTTGTAGTCTCCCAGATCGATAACATTGCCGGACAGAAAAACCGGAATATCCATCAGCTGGATCATCCATACGCCGAGAATTGAAGAGGCTTCCTGGAATTTCCACGACAGGACGGTAATCAACCAGAAGGGCGGCGGTACGGCGAACAGTAAAAAACCGACCGGCGCGGCGGTGGCGCGCAATAAAGATGTGCCGCCAAAGCCAGCGACAAGCCCGGCAATGGCGATCACCAGCCCGACATGCTGGATCACATAAATATGGGTGAGCTGGCCGAGAACCAGCAACATGCCGGCGACAATGATGGCGGCGAGACCTAAAACCGACGGCTCGCCGATGCTGCGGCGGATGGCGTCGCGATTGGTCCAGACCAGCCAGGCGGAAATGAGCGGGATGAAATAGCTGTGGCTGAGTTCTTGTTGGCCGCCCCAGCGCTCCCAAAGGTTGCCGATCGCGTCCCAGAACAGAACAATGAGACCGACAACGGCCGCCAACACAAAATAAGCCCTGCGGGGAAACCCCATTAAACTCTCCCATTAACCATCACGTCAGCGCCCCGGCGGCGCACTGTTATAACCACGCAGGCGAACTCTGCAATAAATGTGCGAGGACAATCGGGTCGTTGGGATGAGGCAAATTGGCGGCCATAGCCGTGACATCGGGCCGTTAAGCCGGCTGCGAGACCTGCATCACGTCGCGGATCGGCCCGTAACAAAAAAGGGCGGCTCCGAAGAACCGCCCTTTTGCTACGCAACTAAATCTATGACCGTTAGGCCGGGAGGGCTACATCATGCCGCCCATGCCGCCCATTCCGCCCATGCCGCCCATATCAGGCATGCCGCCGCCGCCGCCTTCTTTCTTCGGCGCTTCGGCGACCATGGCTTCGGTGGTGATCAGGAGGCCGGCAACCGAGGCTGCATCCTGAAGCGCATGACGCACGACTTTCGCCGGATCGACGATACCGGCGGCGATGAGGTCGCAATATTCATCCGTTTGCGCATTAAAGCCGAATTTGAAGTCATCCTGCTCCATCAGCTTGCCGACAACAATCGAGCCTTCGCCGCCAGCGTTGGAAACGATCTGACGGATTGGCGCCTGCAATGCGCGGCGAATGATATTAACGCCTGCGGTCTGGTCGGCGTTTTCGCCATCAAGGCCGTCAAGCGCTCTTGATGCAAACAAAAGCGCAGCCCCGCCGCCCGGTACAATGCCTTCTTCAACAGCAGCGCGGGTGGCGTTCAGCGCATCGTCAACACGGTCTTTGCGCTCTTTGACTTCAACTTCCGTAGCGCCGCCAACTTTTATAACGGCAACGCCGCCAGCAAGCTTGGCGAGGCGCTCTTCAAGTTTCTCGCGGTCATAGTCGGATGTCGTGTCTTCGATTTGACGACGAATTTGCGAGGTGCGCGCTTCAATATCGGCCTTGGCGCCGGCGCCGTCGATAATGGTCGTATCATCTTTGTTGATCGCGACTTTCTTGGAGGTGCCAAGCATGTCGAGTGTGACATTTTCGAGCTTGATGCCGAGATCTTCGGAGATGACCTGACCGCCGGTAAGGACGGCGATATCTTCGAGCATGGCTTTGCGACGGTCGCCAAAGCCAGGGGCTTTGACCGCAGCGATTTTCAGGCCGCCGCGCAGTTTGTTGACAACCAGGGTCGCCAGCGCTTCGCCTTCAACATCTTCTGCAATGATAAGCAGCGGGCGGCTTGACTGAACCACAGCTTCCAGCAGCGGCAAAATAGATTGCAGGTTGGAAAGCTTTTTCTCGTGCAGAAGAATGTAAGGATCTTCGAGATCAACGATCATTTTGTCTGCATTGGTGATGAAATACGGAGACAGGTAGCCGCGGTCGAACTGCATGCCCTCAACGACTTCAAGTTCGGTGTCGAGCGACTTGGCTTCTTCAACCGTAATGACGCCCTCATTGCCGACTTTGTCCATCGCCTTGGCGATCATGTCGCCAATGTCTTTTTCGCCGTTTGAAGAGATTGTCCCGACCTGTGCGATTTCGTCGGATGTCGCAATCTTCGTGGCGTGGGCTTTGATGTCTGCAACGACTTTAGAGACCGCAAGGTCGACGCCGCGTTTCAGGTCCATCGGGTTCATGCCGGCGGAAACCGACTTGACGCCTTCGCGAACGATGGCTTGTGCAAGAACGGTTGCGGTGGTGGTGCCGTCGCCGGCTTCGTCGTTGGTTTTTGACGCCACTTCGCGCACCATCTGGGCGCCCATATTTTCGAACTTGTCTTCAAGCTCAATCTCTTTCGCCACCGTGACGCCGTCTTTGGTCGTGCGCGGTGCGCCAAAGGACTTGTCGAGAATGACATTGCGGCCTTTGGGCCCGAGGGTGACTTTTACGGCATTGGCGAGAATATCGACGCCGCGCAGCATTTTATCGCGCGCTTCGACGTCAAATTTGACTTCCTTAGCAGCCATGGAACCTACTCCTTAATTCTGATGAATGTGGTCTGATTAGTCGACGATCCCAAGGATGTCGGACTCTTTCATGATGAGCAGTTCCTCATCATCGATTTTCACTTCCGAGCCCGACCATTTGCCGAACAAGATAGTGTCGCCTGCTTTGACGTCGAGCGCGATAAGCTCATTGTCGTCGCCGCGTGCGCCGTTGCCGACTGCGACCACTTCACCCTGCTGGGGTTTTTCTTTTGCGGTGTCGGGGATGATAATGCCGCCTGCGGTTTTTTCGTCTTCTTCGATACGACGGACCAACACGCGGTCATGGAGAGGCCGAAATGCCATAGTTTGCGTCTCCCTTGGCTGAGATTGATAAGTAAAAACAACCTGTTGAACTAAAAGCAGGCATTCATGACGCCTGCTAGCACTTGCTCCTAGCGAGTGCTAGCGTGGACTTAGGCAGCCAGGCCCTAGGCGTCAAGTGGGCCGGTTGAATTTCGTGGGCCTTTGGGCGCGGCGCCGGCCTTGTGAAAATTTGCCGCCCTTACGGGTTTTTAATTCCCGGCGAAACGCAATAAGGCCATATTGCCCCCGCAATTACGGGTTGGCGAGATTTGGCGGCCCGCCGGCGCGTCACAGAAATTTGAAAATCGCAGCAAAGGAACGAGCACATGCGCAAAGCTATTATTTTGGGGGCAATCGCTATTTTGGCGATTGGCTGCACAACCAATCCCTACACAGGAGAACGGCGCGCCAGCCGCACCGTAACCAGCGGCGCCGGCGGCGCGGCGGCGGGCGCGGCGGCCGGCGCCATAGTTGGCGCCATAGTTGGCGGCAACGCCGGCAAAGGCGCGATGATAGGCGCGTTGTCTGGCGCTGCAATCGGCGGCGGCATTGGCGTTTATCAGGATCGCCAACAAGCCAAGTTGCGCGAACGCCTCGCCAATAGCGGCGTTTCGGTGACCCGCGAAGGCGACAGTATTTATCTCAATATGCCGTCAGACATTACGTTCGCGGTCAATCAGTCGGACATTAATCCAGGATTTTATGAAACCCTGAATTCGGTTGCGCTGGTGTTGAAGGAATTCGACCGTACTTCGATCAGCGTTTACGGCCATGCCGATTCGACCGGCCCGGAAGACTACAATATGCAGTTGTCCCAGCGCCGGGCTTTGTCGGTATCAAACTATCTTGCCGCGCAGGGCGTCATGCCGGGCCGGCTTCAGGCGGTTGGTTTTGGTGAGAGCCGTCCGGTCGCCAATAACGCGACAGAGGCCGGACGCTCCGCCAATCGCCGCGTTGAAATCGTTATAGACCCGGTAGACAGCCAATTTTAATTGCTGATTTGTAAGATACGCTAAAACGACATGTCTCAAATGAACCCGTCCGGCAGCCGCCGGGCGGGTTTTTGCTGTCCGCGCCTTATGCGTTATGGCCGGCTCTGGGATTCGTTCCAGCTTTAATCGCTTTTAAACCAAGATTTCCTAAAACTGACCGGAAAACCTGCTGACCGGAGCAACCGTTCCGGTGCGGCCCATTGGAGATGAGGCGGTCTGATGCATCTGAGGCAGAAAAGTTCGCGCTACTGCGCTGCAGTTTTGTTCCTGGCGGGGTTGAACTGCGTGTTTCTTCTTGCCGCGATTGTTACCGCAGAATTTCAGCCCGGGTTTGAAATCTGGCTGGCCAGTGCATTGGTGGTCTCGCTGATTTTACATGCCCGCGCCGGCTTTGCCTTAACCGATGCGGAGCAGGAGATCGAATTGCTGCAGCGTCAGACGGAAAAAATTCACCCGGCTGAGCACAAACGCAATGGGGCGCCGGTCATCAAGCTTAATTCCGCCAAAGACTTCGCCGCCAAAGAAATCGACGCCAAGGATGCTGATGTCAAAGATGCGCGGATGCTGGCGTTGGTGAAAGGTGCGATCGAAAATGACCGGATCGATCTTTATCTCCAGCCCATCGTCAGCCTGCCGCAGCGCCGGCAGCGCTATTTTGAGGCGTTCTCACGATTGCGCAATGAGGACGGCACGATTTTGCGGCCGATCCATTATCTCGAAGCAGCCGAACGCGCCAATCGGATTGGCGTGATCGACAATATGATTTTGTTGCGCGCGGTGCAGGCGCTCAGAAATCTTGGCGCGGAAAACAAGCACTACCGGATTTTCTGCAATATTTCGCCGGCGACAATTTATGATCAGGATTTCTTTGCTCGGTTTACAGACTATCTTGACGTGCATAGCGATTTGGCGTCGCGGCTGGTTTTTGAATTCACCTACCCGGCGGTCAAACTTCTAACCGACAGAGCCGAGCGTAATCTTCAGGCGATCGCCGAGCGCGGTTATGCGTTCTCGGTTGATCACATCTCCCGCCTCGATCACAATTGGAGCGCGCTGCGCGAGAAGAATTTTCACTATGTCAAAGCGTCGAGCAAATTGCTCCTCAGCGCCAGCCAGGGCGATGCTGCATCGCGTGCGCGGGTGGCCTCGTTCAAGGAGACATTGTGCGACAATGACATCGATTTAATCGTCGAAAAGGTCGAGCTTGAGGCGCATATGCCGGAAATTCTGGCTATGGATATTGATTTTGGCCAGGGTGCGTTGTTTGGCGCGCCGCGTCCGGCCAATGTCTACATTCCGCCAAGGGTTGCGTTGGCCAAAGCGTCGTAACAACGTCGCTGCAAAGTTTTCCGGTCCCTCTCACAGCGGTCTTGGCTTGACCGGGATTTGCCGCGGCCTTATCGCCATTGCCTGTGAGCATTCCCCAACCCATTTCCGGTATTCGTGAACTGGCGTCCGATTATGACGCGATGTTGTGTGATGCGTGGGGGGTGATCCACGATGGCGTCAATTTGCTGCCGGGCGCCGAAGCGGCGTTGGTCAATTTTCGAAAAACTCGCGGGCCGGTGGTCATCCTCACCAATGCGCCGCGACCGTCGTCGATCATTCCCGCCCAGCTCGACCGGCTTGGTTTTTCCCGCGAGGCGTATGACGCGGTGGTGACTTCAGGCGATGCGACCCGCGATGAAATTCTCCAGCGTTTGCCGGCCCCTGCCTATCGTATCGGGCCGGAAAAGGACGATCCGCTTTTTGACGGTCTCGGGATCAATTTTGTCGCGCTTGAGGCGGCGGGGTTTATCATCTGCACCGGGCCGGTCGATGACCAGACCGATGCGCCGGAAGATTATCGCGGCGTATTGGAGCGTGCTGCGGCGCGCGGTCTGGAAATGGTTTGCGCCAATCCCGATATCGTTGTGAATTGGGGCGGGCGCATCATCTGGTGCGCCGGCGCGATT
>UOEH01000663.1_pt1 | contig 9686 bp, 10 predicted proteins | sample 1990041 | NCBI WGS metagenome assembly UOEH01 (sample SAMEA4728526, study PRJEB27164) | hydrothermal vent metagenome | biome: marine basaltic hydrothermal vent biome; feature: marine hydrothermal vent; material: mineral | place: Pacific Ocean | collected 2011-06-14/2011-07-23 | depth 1741 m
ATGGAGATGGGTCGCCGGAAACAAATCTTCGCCGCGGATGATGTGGGTGACGCCCTGGTGCGCATCGTCATAGACCGAGGCGAGATGATAGCTTGTACCGAGATCTTTACGGGCGATCACCGGATCGCCAAAAATTTCCGGCGTCGCCGCAATGGTTCCATGCTCGCCTTTCGGGCCCGCGCCTTCCTCCGTAAAGGTAAGCGGCCCAGCGGTTTTTTCTGCAATACGAATAGCGCGCGATGTGTCAAGCCGCCAGGCGAAGGGTGCGCCCTCGGCAAGCAAAGAGCGCTCCTCATGGGCGGCGAGCATGGCGCCGACATATTGCGGGCCTTCCGGTCCGTCGGGGGAAAGATGCGGCGCGCGGGCGATCTCATCGGCAATTTCTTTGCGGGTTTTAAAACACCGATAGACAACGCCTTTGTCGCGTAGTTTTTCGAGCGCTTCAGTATAGTCCTCAAAATGATCGGATTGCCGCCGCACCGGCGTTTCCCATGCGAGGCCTAGCCATGCGAGGTCTTCGAAGATTGCTTGCTCGAACTCTGGTTTGCAGCGGGTGCGGTCGATATCTTCGATGCGTAAAATGAGTTTGCCGCCAGCGCTGCGCGCAGCATCATGCGCCGCCCATGCAGAATAGGCGTGACCGAGATGCAAAAGCCCGGTGGGCGAGGGCGCGAAGCGGGTGACAAAGGCGTTCATTCACGCTCCGTATAGGGAGGGATAGATTAGGCCGCTGCGCCGCCGACGGTCATGCGGTCGATTTTAATGGTCGGCTGGCCGACGCCGACCGGCACGCCCTGGCCGCCCTTGCCGCAAACGCCGACGCCGGGGTCAAGCGCAAAATCGTTTCCGATCATCGAGACTTGCGTCAAAACGGTCGGCCCGTCGCCGATCAGCGCAACATTTTTCAATGGCGCGCCAACGACGCCATTTTGTACGCGATAGGCTTCGGTGCAGTTAAAGACGAATTTTCCGGAGGTGATATCAACCTGACCGCCGGAAAAATTCACCGCATAGATGCCGTCTTTCACCGATTTCAGGATTTCCTGCGGGTCATGCTGGCCGTCCAGCATGAAGGTGTTGGTCATGCGCGGCATCGGGCTGTGGGCGAAGCTTTCGCGGCGGCCGTTGCCAGTGGGGGCGACGCCCATCAGCCGGGCGTTGAGCCGGTCCTGAAGATAGCCCTTCAAAATCCCGTCTTCGATCAGGACGGTGCGCGATGTCGGCGTTCCTTCATCATCGACGGTGAGCGAGCCGCGCCGGCCATCGAGGGTTCCATCATCGACCACGGTAACGCCGGGAGCGGCGACGCGCTCGCCGATGCGGCCGGCAAAGGCGGAGGTTTTCTTGCGGTTAAAATCGCCCTCAAGCCCGTGGCCAACCGCTTCATGCAGCAAAATCCCGGTCCAACCCGGCCCCAGCACCACTTCCATCTCGCCGGCCGGCGCCGCTTCGGCCTCAAGGTTAACCAGCGCCTGGCGCAAAGCCTCGTCGATTTGCAGCCGCCAGGCGTCGCCGGCGATAAACCGCGCATAGCCCTCGCGCCCGCCGACGCCGTAAGAGCCGGTCTCCTGGCGGTCGCCCTCGCCGGCTGTGACCGACACGCTCAGCCGTACTAAGGGTCTGAAATCACGGATAATTTCGCCGCCCGGCCGCAAGATTTCCACAGCCGACCATTCGCCGGAAAGCGAGGCGGAGACCTGGCGCACGCGCGGGTCTTTCGAGCGCGCATAATCGTTGATGTCTTCCAACAGCTTGGTTTTTGCCTCAAACGGCATGTCGCCAAGCGGGTTTTCATCCGGGTAGAGCTTGGCGTTGGTGCGCGCGGGGCCCGCCCCCATTTGCCCGCTGTTGCCGCCCTTGACCGCCTGCACCGCGTCGCCCGCGCGCTTCAGCGCGGCTTCGGAAAGCTCAGATGCGTGGGCGTAGCCGGTTGATTCGCCGCAAACCGCGCGCAGGCCAAAACCCTGATCGACATTGAAGCTCGCGGTCTTCAGCCGGCCATCGTCAAACACGAACGCCTCAGACTGGGCGTATTCAAGATATAGCTCGCCATCGTCAGCGCCTTTCAAGGCGTCATCAAGAAGGGCCTGGCTGCGGTTTGGGTCAAGCTCGGTGCGGGAGAAGAAAAATGATTTGCTCATGAGCAATGACTTAAGGCGACGCCATCGCGACGGCAATGGTTACGGTATCGGGTGCTGCGACCATTTTTCCTTATCTTGCGCGATGACGCGGGGGCGGCGAGCAGCCTATAAGCGGGCGGAAATATTTGACCTGGGGTGGAAGCTGAGCGTATCGACGCGCATGCGCGGCGCCGTCCAGGGCGATTCGCGTTCATTTTCGGCGCAGTTTTAAGATCGATAGCCCGGGACCAGACAATGACATTACGAACGGCGACATTACGAACGGCAGTGAAAAAACCGATAACGCTCATTGCCGGATTTGGCGTTTGGGCGTCGGCGGCGGCCAACGCGCAGATAACGCCCGGGGGCATCAGCATGCAGCCGGCCAATTCTGCACTGGCCGAAGAAGTGCATATTTTCCACAATTGGATATTGATGCCGGTCATGACGGGTATCTCCGCGCTTATTCTGGGATTGCTGATCTGGATCGTTCTCCGGTACAATTCCAAGGCCAATCCGACCCCGAGCAAGTTCAGCCACAACACGCTGATCGAGATTATCTGGACCGGGGTTCCTGTTTTAATTCTTCTGGCGATCGCACTGCCGTCTTTCGATCTGCTCTATAAAGAAGACGTAACGCCGGACGGCCAGCAAGTGGTTGCAACCGGCGACGGCCAGACGGTTGATTTCATCTTCGCCAATGATTTTCCTGAAAGCCGCATGGTGCGCCGACCCAAACATCTGCAAGTGATCATCGACAACGGAACCGAACGCCGGGTTTTGAAAAACCGCGCCGATTATCGCGTCGATGGTTTTGGCAAGACCGATCTTGTGGTGTCGTTGACGACGCCGCCGGCGGCGGGAGAGCGGGTGATTATTCGCGGCGGCCGGTCGGTCGATCACCGGGGTAATGTCACGCTCGCCCCGACCATGACGCTTAAGGTGACCGGCTACCAATGGGGCTGGAACTACGCCTATCCGGATTTCGGCGATTTTGAATATTTGTCGAACCTTCTGCCGAAAGATCAGACAACGCCGGAATTATACCTCCGCGCCGTCGATAATCGTGTCGTCGTGCCGGTTGGCGAGACGGTTCGTGTAACGATTACTGCGCGTGATGTTATTCATTCATGGGCGCTGCCGGCCTTTGCGATCAAACTTGACGCCGTGCCGGGCCGCATCAACGAGACCTGGATTAAAGCTGATCGGGAAGGCGTTTATTACGGTCAGTGTTCAGAAATTTGCGGCATCAAACACGCATTCATGCCGATTGCGGTGGAAGTTGTGTCACGACCGGCCTTTGAGGCCTGGGTCGATAGCCAACGCGCCCTCGCGGGGATGGACCCGCTCTTTGACGCCGATACAGTTAAACTTGCGCAAGGCGACGCCAGCGCTCTCTCAGAATAAAAGGGACAGGGAAACCACATGGCAGACGTTCACGCCAAAGACGCACACGCCGCAGAGGGTCACGATGACCATGCCGATCACAAACCATCGTTTTTTGTTCGCTGGTTCTTTTCGACCAACCACAAAGATATCGGCACCCTCTATCTGATCTTCGCGATTATCGCCGGGGTCGCCGGCGGCGCGATGTCGGGGCTGATCCGTGCGGAGTTGGCGGATCCGGGCGTGACGTTCCTGCTTCGTTTCACCGGCGGCGACGTTGAGGCGGCGTATAATTTCTACAACGTCCTGATTACCTATCACGGCTTGATGATGATTTTCTTCATGGTCATGCCGGCGATGATCGGCGGGTTTGGCAACTGGTTTGTGCCGATCATGATCGGTGCGCCGGATATGGCGTTCCCGCGGATGAATAACATTTCCTTCTGGCTCTATGTCGCCTCGGGCGTTTTGATCACCGCTTCGCTGTTTGCGCCGGGTTACGGTGGGCAGCTTGGTTTTGGCGGCGGTTGGGTTTTGTACCCGCCTTTGTCGTCAAATATCGGCAGCCCGGGGCCGGCGATGGATCTGTTGATTCTCGCTATTCACCTTGCCGGCGCGTCGTCGATCCTTGGCGCGATCAATTTCATCACCACCATCTTTAACATGCGCGCACCGGGCATGACGTTGCACAAAATGCCGTTGTTCGTCTGGTCAGTGCTGGTCACGGCGTTTCTTCTGGTGCTGTCGCTGCCCGTGCTTGCGGGCGCGATCACCATGTTGCTCACAGATCGCAATTTCGGCACCTCGTTTTTTGATGCGGCAGGCGGCGGCGATCCTTTATTGTTCCAGCATCTGTTCTGGTTCTTCGGTCACCCGGAAGTCTATATTCTGATTTTGCCTGGCTTCGGCGTTATCAGCCACATCGTCTCGACCTTCTCGAAAAAGCCGATCTTTGGTTATCTCGGCATGGCTTACGCGATGATTGCGATCGGCTTTGTCGGCTTTATCGTCTGGGCCCACCATATGTATACGGTTGGCCTCAGCGTGGACATGAAGGCTTATTTTGTCGCCGCGACGATGGTCATCGCGGTGCCTACGGGCATTAAAATCTTCTCCTGGATTGCCACCATGTGGGGCGGGTCTATTGAGTTTCGAACGCCGATGATCTGGGCGATGGGCTTCATCTTCCTGTTCACCGTTGGCGGCGTCACCGGCGTGCTGCTCGCCAATGCCGGCGTCGATCACTATATGCACGACACCTATTATGTCGTCGCCCACTTCCACTACACGATGTCGCTTGGCGCCGTGTGGGGAATTTTCGCGGCTTGGTATTACTGGTTCCCGAAAATGAGCGGCCTGATGTATCGCGAATGGCTCGGCAATCTGCATTTCGCGTTTATGTTTGTGGGCGTGAATCTGGTGTTCTTCCCGCAGCACTTCCTTGGCCTGCAAGGCATGCCAAGGCGCATTATCGATTACCCGGAAGCGTTTGCATACTGGAACAAAATCTCGACCATTGGTTATGAAATTACCGCTGTCGGGGTCCTGGTTTTTGCGGTTTGCATGATTGATGCATTTTTCGTCTACCGGAAAAAAGCCCCGGCCAATCCGTGGGGCGTTGGCGCAACGACACTGGAATGGACGCTGCCGTCGCCGCCGCCATTCCACCAGTTCAACGAGTTGCCGCGTTTCGATACGCCTGACGCCAAGGCGTTTTAACGAACAACAGAAAGCACATCTGATGGCGCAGAAATCACTCTATGAGCGTCTTGGCGGTTACGAAGGCGTAACGGCCTTCGCCAGCGATCTATTGCCGCGTCTGCAAGGCGATTCCCAATTGGGGCGCTTCTGGCAGAACCGGGGAAACGACGGCATTGCACGGGAAAAGCAGTTACTGATCGACTTTTTATGCGCCAATGCCGGCGGCCCGCTTTACTATACTGGCCGCGATATGAAGACGTCGCATATTGGTATGAAAATCAGCGAAAGCGACTGGTCGATATTCCTCGATCACGCCGGCGCGACAATGAAAGCTTTGGCGGTCCCTCAGCAGGAATGTGACGACGTCGGCGCTTTTGTCACAAGCCTGAAAGACGACATCGTTGAGGCCTAGACCACGTTCGCAAATCATCGAATCGGAGAATGTGGTCTAGTTTTTGTTTTTACGCGCATTTTCACGCAAAACCGGTTCCCACTTTTGCGAATGCGCTGTAGCTGCGCCTCGCGTTAGCTGAAGTGCGAATACCCCAATGACACGAAAAAGCCCGCCGGTATCCCCGGCGGGCTTTTTTGCACTCTAAAAACCAACAAAAATGCTGCAACGCAGCGTGACCGGCAAATTTTTTTTCGTTAACCTTTGTTGAGGGGAAATTAACGAAACAAACGGGGCATATCCATGGAAGGTATGATTGGAGAAATACGCACGGTTGCTGAATCAATGTTTTTGAGCGGCAACTTTATTTATCTCGGGATGGTCATCGTTGCGGCGCTGGTTGGCGTCTTTTCGATGAGAAATTTTGGGCAAATCTTTTGCACCAGCCTGTTGGCGATGGTTGTGCTTGGGTTGATCTGGCTGGTCTATGGCGCCGCGACTGGCGAGGCGCCATCGGATCCGGCGAGCTATCTTGGTCAGCTGGAATCTGGCTGGGCGGCGATGGGAGAAATGTCCGGGACAACGCTGGTTGGCTATCTGCTCACATTTGCAGTGGCCATAGGGGTTTTGTTCATCGGTAAGTCGCTGGTTTTTCGCGGCTGATTGGCGATCCTAATTTGATAGCGGATTTGCCGTCAGGCAGTCCGTTATCGGACTTTTGGCCGGCGCCCGAAACGGCGCCGGCCGTTTTCGTTTAGGGCTTTTATATTTAAGGAGGGGTGGATGTTGGCGTCTATTGTAAATGATGTTGTCGGCGTTTTTAGCGCGACGTTTATGAGTGGCGACTGGACAGCGATTGCCGTAGCGGTGATCTCGGTCTTGGTGGCGGTCATGGTGATGCGGCGCGGCACGCAAATCGGGTCGATGACTTTGCTGGCCTTGGTGGTGTTTGCGATAGGCTGTTACCTGCGCGGCTACTTTATGCATGCGCCGGCGGGCTCAACCATGGTCGACGGCAACCGTGTGGTGGGGCAATTGCAATCGAGCTGGTTGGAATTCTCAGACCTTCAGGCCGGGACGCTGCTGGCCTATTTCATCGCCTTCATGGTGCTGATTCTGGTCCTGTTCAGCCTCAAATCGATCTTCGCCAGAGGCTGACGGCCGTCGCGTTGCGACCGCAGGCCGCGCCCATTCCCATAGCCGCGCTATTTGAATAGGCTCGCGCATAGGGCATAAGCCGCCTATGAGCGATAGTGTTATGGATGCTGACAAACAGCCCCTTTCTGGGCGCGCGCAACCCATGGCGGGGCGTTCTCCCTCTCTGGCTGGGCATTCCCCCTCCCTGGCGGGGCCGGGCGATTATTTCGCACTGTTAAAGCCGCGCGTCATGTCGCTGGTGATTTTTACTGCGCTGGTCGGCATGGTCGCAGCGCCCGGCGCCATCCATCCGGCGCTAGCGGCGATTGCGCTCCTTGCGATTGCGGTGGGCGCGGGCGCGTCGGGCGCGCTGAATATGTGGTGGGATGCAGATATCGACGCGGTGATGTCGCGCACCGCAAACCGTCCGGTGCCGGCCGGGCTGGTGCTGCGTCCTGAAGCGGCTGCATTCGGCGTCTTTCTCTCGGTGCTGTCGGTCACCCTGTTGGGACTTGCCGCCAACTACCTCGCCGCCGGGCTCCTCGCCTTCACCATTTTGTTCTACGTCGTCATCTATTCGATGTGGCTAAAACGTCTGACGCCGCAAAACATCGTCATCGGCGGCGTCGCCGGCGCGTTGCCGCCGGTTGTCGGCTGGGCGGCGGTGTCTGGTGCGGCCCCGCTTGAAGCGTGGGTGTTGTTTACGATTATTTTCCTGTGGACGCCGCCGCATTTCTGGGCGCTGGCGCTTTATAAACAGGGCGATTACGCCCGCGCCGGCGTGCCGATGATGCCGAATGTTCACGGTGAGCGCGCGACGCGACGGCAGATTTTTGGCTATGCGCTGGTGCTGGCGGCGGTTGGCTTGGCGCCGTTCTTTGTCGGCATGGCGACGGTTTTTTACCTGGCTGCGGCGAGCGTTCTCGGGGCTGGCTTTGTATGGTTGTCCTGGCGCGTCTTGCGGGCCGCAGACGGCGATCAGAAACCAGCGAAGAAACTCTTCAGGTTTTCGATTTTCTACTTATTTGCATTATTCGCCGCGATTTTAATCGAGCGGCTGGCGGGGTTTTATGGCTGAGCAGGAACAACCGCAATCGTCGACATACCGCCGCACGCCAGAGGAAAAAAAGATGCTGGCCAAGCGCAATCGCGCCGTCGCGCTCAGCCTTGCCGTATTCATTGTGCTGATTTTTACGGTCACCATGCTGCGTCTGAGCGGGAACTGAGATGGCCGCAAACCTTAATAACCGCAAAGTGGGCTTCATCATCGCCGGGCTTGCTGTTGGCATGGTGGCGATGTCTTTCGCCGCTGTTCCCGCCTATCGCGCCTTTTGTCAGGTTACCGGTTGGGGCGGCGTCACCCAGCGCGCAGAGGCCGGGGCCGACCGCACGCTCGCCCGCAAGGTCACTGTGCAATTTGACGGCAACGTCAATCAGGGCCTTCCCTGGCGCTTCAAGCCCGAGCAGGTCTCGCAAACCATCCATATCGGCGAGACTGCCCTGGCTTTTTTTGAGGCGGAAAATCTCACCGACAAGCCAATCACCGGGCGCGCCAGCTTCAATGTTTCGCCCGCGAAAGCAGGTATTTATTTCAAGAAGATTGAATGTTTCTGCTTTACCGAGCAGACCCTTCAGCCTGGAGAGAAAGTTTCCATGCCGGTCACCTATTTTATTGACCCGGCGCTGGCCGATGACAAAAACCTCGATGAGGTGCGAACGATTACCCTCGCCTATACGTTTTTCCTTTGGGATGATGCGCCAGAAGATGCTGGAAAGCTTGCAGGAACGGGCGGCGCGCCGTAAATCCGCTAGAACTGCGGCGCAATGGCGCGGGTGGCGCCGCGCACCACACTTGGATTTTCGGCCCGCCACAGTATAGAAAACCAGATAAAATCTGCGACCTTTGCAAATAGGGGCAATACATGGCCGGCGCTGAAGTCAAACACGAATACCACCTCGTCAAACCATCCGCGTGGCCACTGTTCGGGGCGTTCGCCGCAACAGTCATGATGATCGGCGCTGTCGTCTGGATGAAGTCTGGCGCTAACGAGTCTGGCCTGAACCTTGGCGGCGATGAAAAGCCTTTCCTCTCGCTCAGCGGCAGCTGGATGTTCCTCACCGGCTTTGGCCTCATCCTCGTGATGTTTGTTGGCTGGTGGCGCGACGTCATCAAGGAAAGCCTCACCGGGGAGAGCACATCAACGGTTATTCGCCTTGGCCTGCGCTACGGCATGCTGCTGTTCATCGCCTCGGAGGTGATGTTCTTTGCCGCATGGTTCTGGGCGTTTTTCGGCGCGGCGCTGTTTCCCGGCGCTGGCGATCCGGTGCTGCTTGCTGACGGGACGCAAATGTTAAACGCAAATGGTGAGTTGGCCTTTGCCGGCAATGAAGGACGCTTGTATGCGACGGGCGGGGTGTGGCCGCCGGTGGGCGTTGAGCCTTTAAACCCATGGGGCTTGCCGTTGTTGAACACGCTGGTGCTGTTGTTGTCCGGCACCACGGTCACCTGGGCGCATCATGCGGTTGTCCATAATGACCAAAAGGGCCTGGTGCAGGGGCTTGTCATCACCATCGTTCTTGGCCTGATCTTTACGTCGTTTCAGGCGATTGAATATTATGAAGCGCTTGCCGGCGGGATGTTTAAATTCTCCGGCGGCGGCATTTACGGCTCGTCTTTCTTTATGGCCACCGGGTTTCATGGCTTGCATGTGATTATCGGCACCATATTCCTCACCGTTTGTCTGTTCCGGGCGCTGGCCGGACACTTCACGCCAGAGCGGCATTTCGGGTTTGAGGCGGCGGCGTGGTACTGGCACTTTGTTGACGTGGTCTGGCTGTTCCTGTTTGCGTTTATCTATGTGCTCGGCAATCAGGGACTGTTGTCTTAAAGTCTTAACCAACGGCCAAAAGGATGACCGTTGGGCGTTCAAGCGCCACGCAGGCTTACGCGC